>Ga0190282_1019_pt1 | contig 170545 bp, 130 predicted proteins | sample ZER3_100Endo_I3_FD_131024 | JGI IMG/M metagenome (GOLD analysis project Ga0190282, IMG submission 131024) | Enriched cells of freshwater protists from Biology Centre CAS, Ceske Budejovice, Czech Republic - ZER3_100Endo_I3 | ecosystem: Environmental > Aquatic > Freshwater > Unclassified ...
ATACTGCTTTAACGATCTTTGGATTCCCTAAAGAAATCCGGCTGTTCCCCGGCACACTGATATCCGCATACCCTATACTGCTGTGCGAATCTATTTTCAGAGAAGAGCCTCCATAAACTTTATCTCCCACCACAACACTGAAAGCTTTCAGCTGTACCTTTTCCAAACTTAGAAAAGTCGACCTTCCCATCTGTACCGCCAGAGAGTCCGCATCAAGACCCGTCAAAATAGCAGCGGTACCCTGATAGCCATGCTTGCCCTGTTCCGCAGACACAACAGGATTAAGATTCAGTCTGCTCAACTTCCTGGCAATTACCGTAACGAAGCCTGCTTTATAAAAACCACCTTTGTTGTCTTTAACCAACCCAATATTTACCACACCTTCTTTGTAAGTTACCCTTACCAGATCCTTTAAACGATCATCTACCCATACGCCTTCTTTCAAACCCGGCTCAATATTTACATCCAGATCTGGCGAGATCAGATTCAGTTCCGTGATCTGCCCGCAGGCAGTAAACGTATGATGATTAAACTTATCCTTATAGCTTCCTTTTAAATAGGAAGCCCTCAGGGAAAAATTATGTATGGTCAGCATCCCAACTGCTGATACCACCAATATGATCAATATGATTGTACTCGATTTCATAACACTATTATATATATGTATATTATTATTTAGCAGCCCTTAAAGGATCATTACAATTTTGAAGGATAATTATCAGCGATAAACTGTTCATAACGTTCCTTTATTTCATCCATACCTATATCAAGGAGGTACACATTTCTGAAAAATTCCGGAAGCTCATTACCCAGGAACCGCTGCTTGCTGTATTCCCTTATCTTTTCAAGCGCATCGGCAGCAACAAAGAAACCTATTCCCCTTTTATTGGTAATTACCCCTTTAGTTTGCAGAAACTCATAGGCACGCACCACCGTATTCGGATTGACCTGGAGCTCTACGGCCAGTTCCCTTACCGAGGGTATCTTTTGATCCGCAGGCCACCTACCCAATACCATATGTTCACTCGCATAAGCAGCAATCTGCAGGTATATTGCCTCATTCTCTCTAAACTCCATATTACACCTCCCTTTCCTTTAATTTAAAATAGGCACCCAGCCACAAAATCCCCACCATTACCATTGCCATGTAATTGATATACAACTCAGTCACAGCCAAAGGCTCTACAGTATATATGACCTTGTTTTCTTCTATTCCAAGGTTACTAAAAGGAGGAGACTGAAATATCTTTACATCAAATATGGAATTGGCGATCAGATTATTCAGGAAGAAGAGGATCAGCCCAAACAGAAAAAAGCTGCTTGCGGTTTTGATCAAATGAAATCTGTCAAAAAATACAGCCCCGAAAAAACAGATACTGTGTAATATCGCATATGCAGAAAAAATCCTGTTATATTCTGGGCCCAGCAAATTGATCAGCTCAGCAGGTACAGCACGTCTGGCGTTCGCTACATTTAAAAATACCGCATCAATAGCGTAAAAGCAACCCACAAAAACAAGCTGAAAGATCACAAAAGAATAAAACCAGGCGACCAGATATTTTTCAAGAGAAGAGGCCGGAAGGGTAAGCATCGCTATCGCCTTCCTTTTGTCACCCAGATCAGCAAAGATCATACTGGTAAAAATACAACCTGAGAACAGGAAGAAAGTGAGAAATATACCGAACTGCGATCCTGAATTTACATATTCGGCATTGGAATAGGCAAAGATTCCAAGAACCACTGAAAGCAAACCTGCAAAAACACCTAAGGCCATCAGGTAAATCCGGTAATGCTCCACTGTATGCTTGTTCAAAAGCATAAAAAAACGTTTAAAGCTGAATGTATTGTTCATCATGATTATCTTAAAATTTCCAACAAAGGTTTTGATTCGCTGATTACAGCATTAAAAAGTAATTCTATATCTACCCTGCTGCTGCCATGGCTATTATTGATAGAAATGGTATTGACACCAATTGCATGAGGTTCTGAATAAAGTACCGCATTGGTTTCAGCGCCAGCCGAACTGGTAAATCTGATTTTTTCCGCAATCTCTTCGAGGCTCTTATTGAGTACAACCTCCTGGTTATTCAGGATGATCAGCTGATCAATTAAACTGTCCAGATCCCTGACCTGATGTGTAGATATGACAATGCAGCGTTCATCGGTCAATGCCGAGGCGATGATTTTCCTGAACTGTGCCTTTGAGGGAATATCCAGACCGTTTGTTGGCTCATCCATGATCAGCAGATCTGTATTGGTGGCCAGACCAAAAGCAACCATCACCTTCTTTTGCTGCCCGAAGGAGAGTTTACTCAAACCTACATCTGTCGGAACATCAAATTCAGACAATAGCCTGGAATACTGCATCAGATCAAATTTTGGATAAAAATGCGCCGTGCTTCCGGCAAACCTTTCGGCAGTGATCTGAGGCAGGTATATTTCTTCGGGAATAAAAAACAATTCCTGCAAAAAAGCGGGCTGACGCAGGGAAGAATCATATCCTTTAACCTTACAAAAGCCTTTGTTTGGATAAACCAACCCTGCCAGGTTTTTGAGGAGTGTAGATTTTCCAGCTCCGTTTTTACCTAATAAGCCATATATATGGCCGCTGCCAAGTTTTAAATTTAAGTTGTCAAACAACAATTTCTTCTTGCTGTAGCCAAAAGTGAGTTTAGAAATTTCAATCATAATCTAAGCGTTTTAACTGTACTACTTATATAGTACACTACAAATGTAGACTTATATTTTATTTAACCAAATTTTATTAACAATTTTTATAGTTAGCGGCAGAACCGATGACATTTGCTGCTGAAATCAGGTCAAACCCGGTTTAAGACTAAATCAATAATGTATAGCCATAATAGGGTAAGACAAAATGCTACAGAAACGATATGTCGTTTTTACTGACTCCACATTGAGTCCACGTTCAGTCCACGTTGAGTCCACCTTTTCCTAAAATAAACGTGGACTCAACGTGGTGCAAAACTGAAAGTAATGTGCTGGCAGATTACACGGTAATTAAACAGTTCAGTCAGGGAACAAAACCGAAATTCGAGGGCACCATATCATACCTTGCTTCCGCACACGGCCGGGCACCGTTTGTTAAAATATGTTAACAGCTTGCACCTACGATTGCCTTTACATAGCTTAGCGTCCTAATATTTTTAATTGACGGAGTCGTAATATTACCTTATCTTTGCAGAATGTTTAAAATTAAACACGCTTTATTACTTAGTTTCACCATTATAGCGCTTACCATTGCGGGTTGCAAAAGCCAGTTTGAAAAAATCAGGCTGAGCAATGACGTTGCCAAAAAATACCAGGAAGCACTAAAGCTTTACAACAAAAAAAACTATTCTAAAGCACTGATCTTATTTGAAGATCTTTCTCAAAAATACAGGGGAAGAACTGAAGCAGAGGAGCTTAATTATTATTACGCTTTAACGTTATACAAGCTAAGAGATTACACGACAGCAAGATACCAGTTCAAAAGTTTTGCTGACACCTACCCTACCAGTAAATATGCTGAAGAATGCAGGTATATGAGTGCCTATTGTTTTTACCTTGATTCACCAAGATCGAGTCTTGATCAGGACAACACTTATAAAGCAATAGATGCACTGCAGCTTTTCATTAACTTTTATCCTCAGAGTGAACGCGCTGTTGAAGCGACCAAATACATTACCATTTTACGTACAAAGCTGGAAGATAAGGCTTATGCCAACGCAAAAATGTATTATGAAATTGGAGGTGCCGGAGCGAACGCAACGAATTACAGATCAGCAGTTATTGCATTAAAAAATGCCCAGATCGATTTTCCGGATATTAAATATGCTGAAGAAATGGACCTGCTGGTGATCAAATCTCAGATGGCTTATGCCAGAAACAGCATTGAGGAACGTCAGGAAGACAGGTATAACGAAGCCATCACTTATGCCGATGAATTCGTTGAAGCGCATCCTCAGAGTAAGTTTCTGGAGCAGGCAAAGGAGCTGAAGAAAGACAGCGAATCGGGAATTGAAAGTGCCAAAAGAATCTTAGCCATTAAGATGGCTGATTATGAAAAATATAAAGCTCAATTGGAAAAAGATGCCAAAAGAGATAGTTCTGCTACAATTAAAACACCGCTTAAATAATGAATACTAATAAACCCACTATACCGAATACTACGGTTACCAGAAATGTTAATGATCTGGATCAGAAAACTGAAAACATTTATGAGTCTTTAGTAATTATTTCTAAAAGAGCTAATCAGATCTCAAACAATATGAAGGAAGAACTTCATGGTAAACTGGCTGAATTTGCGTCTTCAAATGACAATTTGGAAGAGATCTTTGAAAACAGAGAGCAGATTGAGATCAGCAAGCACTATGAGCGTTTGCCTAAACCTTCACTAATCGCTATAGATGAATTCCTTAACGATAAGATCTATTACAGAAATCCTGCTAAAGAACAACAATAATATCATGCATAGGTGTTAAATTGCAGCTTTGCATTATAAACCATGCTAAAAGATAAAAACATTATTCTTGGCGTTTGCGGCAGTATCGCAGCATATAAATCGGCCACCCTGGTTCGGTTGCTGGTAAAAGCTGGCGCAAACGTAAAGGTAATTCTTACGTCCGGTGCGGCAAATTTCATTACCCCGCTTACCCTGGCTACCCTCTCAAAAAACCCTGTATATACCCAATACTTCGAAGAAGAAACCGGCGTATGGAGCAACCATGTTGAACTTGGCCTTTGGGCTGATCATATGATCATCGCCCCACTCAGTGCCAACACGCTCGCCAAAATTTCCAGTGGTCTTTGCGACAATTTGCTCACTGCTGTTTATCTTTCTGCCAAATGTCCTGTGTATGTAGCTCCGGCCATGGATCTGGACATGTGGAAACACGAAAGCACACAGCAAAACATCAGCAAAATTGAATCTTATGGTAATCTGGTCATTGCACCCAATAGCGGGGAACTGGCCAGTGGATTGTACGGTGCAGGGCGAATGGCAGAGCCTGAGGAAATCGTTGATTTCCTTAGCGCAGCGATCCTAAAGGGGCTGCCGCTTATAGGGAAAAAAGTCCTGGTCACTGCCGGTCCTACCTATGAAGCCATTGATCCGGTCCGCTTTATTGGCAATCACTCTTCAGGAAAGATGGGATTCGCTATAGCCGATCAGTTAGCCAGTCTTGGTGCAGCAGTAACATTGATCAGTGGTCCGACAGCACAGAAAAGTACACAGAAAGTCAATAGGATCGATGTGATCAGTGCTGCCCAGATGCTGGAAGCCTGTAAAAAGGAGTTTTCTGATGCAGACATCACAGTAATGAGCGCGGCTGTAGCAGATTACACACCTGCTGTTGTGGCTGGTCAGAAGATCAAAAAACAGGAAGGCGGACTGACTATCGAATTGATAAAAACAAAGGATATCCTTTCTATACTGGGTCAGTTAAAAACGGCTGAACAGATTCTTATCGGCTTTGCCCTGGAAACTGAAAATGAGGAGGATAATGCTAAAGGAAAGCTCAGCAGGAAGAATCTGGATCTGATTGTACTCAATTCACTAAATGACAAGGGTGCCGGTTTTAAATCGGACACCAATAAAATCACTATCTTTAATAAGGCTTTTGAAAAGACGGTTTTTGAGGTCAAATCCAAAACCGAGGTTGCCAAAGACATTTGCACTGAAATATTAAAACTGATCCAAGCATGAAACGCTATATACTCATTCTATTTGCATTGCTGACTTTTCAGGCAGCCTATACGGAGGCTCAGGAATTGAATGCCCGGGTACAGGTACAGGCTCCGGCAGTTCCCAATATTGACAAGAGAAATATAGAGGTGCTTCAGAAGATCATCACTGAATTTCTGAATAATAACAAATGGACCAACGAAACTTATGCCCCTCAGGAGCGTATTGATTGCAATTTTGTGATCACCATTACAGACTGGGACGGCAATAATGCTTATAAGGCAGAGGCTCAGTTACAGTCGAGCAGGCCGGTATATGGTTCGGCATACAACAGCACTATATTAAACCTGAGCGATAAGGATTTTGATTTTGGTTATACGGAAGGTTCATCTCTGGACTTCTCAGATCAGAATTTTATTTCTAACCTGAGTTCCCTGCTGACCTATTACGCCTATACCATTATTGGTCTGGATAAAGACAGTTTCAGCAGACTGGGCGGCACTCCCTTATTCAAGAAAGCCCAAAACATCCTTAACAATGCGCAAAATAGCGGCACTAAGGGCTGGAAGGCTTTTGATGGCCTTCGCAACAGATACTGGCTGAATGAGAATCTGCTCAATAAAACCTTTGAAGACCTGAGAGGCTTCATCTATGATTACCATTTTAACGGACTCGACCGGCTGCAGGACAATACGGGCAGAGGTGTAAAAAAAATGATCACCCTTCTGAGTGGCCTGAAACAAATGGACAAACAAAAACTGGGTTCTATATTTCCGAATTTTTACTTCGCGACAAAAGCAGATGAAGTGGTAAATGTATTCTCTATTCCTACAGGAGATCCTTCTGACAGGATCAGGGCATATAATCTTCTTGTAGAGATTGACCCTGCCAATATCAATAAATACGAAGCGCTCAATCAATCTAACAACCCTGCCATTCCAGGCAATAACAACAATCCACAGGGCCTGAATAACAACTCTACGGGCACAAGAAATTGAAATAGTTAAATTTTGTTAAAATAATTTTGTTTATACGAATACATTCGTACATTTGATTACGAAACAATTCGTACAAAGAAGTTATGGCAGCAGCAAACCTTAAGCCTACCGAAAGTGAAATGGAGATCTTGCAGATATTGTGGGAAAAGGGCAATTGCACAGTGAGAGACGTGCATGAGATTTTAGAGAAAAGTAAAGACGCGGGATATACCACTACCCTAAAGCTCATGCAGATCATGCATGAAAAAGGCCTGGTAGCAAGAGATACTTCTGCAAAAACACATATCTATCGTGCTTTGGTCAATCAGGAAAAAACCCAGCAGCATCTGGTCAGTAAAATGATCGACAATGTGTTTAACGGATCGGCGGCAAGGCTGGTGATGCAGGCGCTGGGGAACCATAGTGCCAGTAAAGATGAGATCGATTCGATAAAAAAATATCTGGATGAGTTGAGCAATAAATAAAAGAAACATGCAACAAATAAGCATATGGAAGCAATTGTAAATAATCTGATAAAAGCCATTGGCTGGAGCATTTTTCACTCGCTGTGGCAAGGGGCTATTATATATGGCGTCTTAGTCCTGACTGTAGCAATGATCCCCGGATTAAACGCGAAGATGAAGCATAATCTGGCCTATTCAGCCATGTGCCTGATGTTTGCCGGCTTTTGTATCACTTTCTTTTCTATCTTCAGCCTTCCCAGGGAACAGGCTGTAATGATTACCGCTACTGCATTTACACCGGGCGACCAGGTACAGCATTACCTGCTGGGTCTTCCTGCGGCACTGAACAACAGAGCGGAGCAGATGTTCCCTTATCTGGTCGGTGTTTATGGCATCGGCCTGCTGTTTCAGTTATTGATCCTCAGCATAGGATACAAAAAACTGCTGAACCTGAAGCAGGCAGAACGGACACTTGTTCCGGCCGAATGGCAGCAGGTATTCGGGCAGCTTTGTATCAGGTTAAATTTGAAGAAAAACATAAATTTTTATCTGTCAGAAAGGGTAAATATACCTCTTGTGATCGGGTACTTTAAACCTGTAGTCCTATTTCCCATTGCACTTGTCAGTCAGCTGGATATTAAGCAGGTTGAAGCGATCCTGATCCATGAACTGTCTCATATCCGCAGAAATGATTATGTATTGAATCTGATCAAGACAGCTATGGAAACTGTATTGTTCTTTAACCCCTTCGTCTGGCTAAGCAGCAGGTTTATCAATATTGAACGGGAGCATGCCTGCGATGATCTGGTACTAAAGTTTACCGGCACACCTGTAACTTATGCACACGCCTTGCTTAAACTGGAAATCCTTAAAGACAAAGCCACCCCTGCCCTGTCTATGGCGGCAACGGGCCGCAATCAACACTTATATCAACGTATAAAAAGAATCACAGATATGAAAACAAATTACATGAATGTAAAACAGCAGCTTTTTGCGGTTACGCTGACTGTTGCTACGGTCATCTCGCTGGCCTGGGTGAACCCGGGTAAAGCTACAAATACGGAGGTTAAACCTGATAAAAAGATGGCTAAAATCCGCCCTGCCCATTTCCCCACAACAGATATAACTACTGTCAAAATGCAGACAACAGAGTCCTGTAAACTACAGGACGACACCACCAAAAAGAAGAAGAAGTTTAAGATCGTAACAGTAGACGCCAAAGGTGAAAAAAAGGAATACAATTCCGTAAAAGAAATGCCCGACAGTTTGAGACAGGAGGTCATCAATGATACCTTTATGAACAATATGGATTTCAAATTTGACTTTCGGCTGGATTCTATAACGAATAATGCCATGGCTTTCATCAAATCACCTGAGTTTAAGAAAAGTATGGATGATGTAAGGTTACATACCAATATCATCGTCAAAAAAATGAATTCTCCGGAGTGGAAAAAACAACAGGCTGATATACAGAAGAATGCTGCTCAAATGGCCAGAAAGTTTAAATATGAAGATTTTAAAAAGATGCAGAAGGAAATAGAAAAATCCAGTAAAGAAGTAAGAAAACATGCGGAGGAAATCCGGCTAAAGGTAGAATCACCTGAATTCAAAAAACAGATCCGGGAAATGAAAGAGTTGCAGGACTCAAAGGAATACCAGGAACTGAAAGAGAAATTTGAAAAGGACATCCAGCAGCTGAAAGAAAAGAAAGGGATAAAGTTTGATTTGAAGGGCTTAAATGTATTATCAGGAGAAGACCAGCTCCTGCTTGTCCGTTCGGCCATGGAACAAAATAATTAAAGACAAACTACACACCATAATTCAGAAGAGGGCAGGGAATCATTTCCTGCCTTTTTTGTTGGCATTCATCACTCCGAATGCTTAAGTTTTCCTAATTTAGCAAAGTATATGCTACAGAAACTTTCTATTCGTAACTATGCTTTGATAGACAGTGTTGAACTGGAACTGGATAAGGGCTTAAACATCATCACGGGAGAAACCGGTGCCGGTAAATCCATTATACTGGGTGCTTTGTCACTGATATTGGGACAAAGAGCGGAAACTAAATATTTCTTCAACCAGGATAAGAAATGTGTCATCGAGGGGCAGTTTCTGCTCGGCTCGGAGGAATTAAGACCGTTGTTTGAAGAAAACGACATTGACTTTTATCAGGACAGCATTTTGAGAAGGGAGATTTCGACAGACGGAAAATCAAGAGCTTTTATCAACGATACCCCGGTTACGCTTTCGGTCATGAAGCAGGTTGGTGAACAACTGATCGATATCCATTCCCAGCATGCTACACTTGAGGTAAACGACCCGGCTTTCCAATTGCTGGTGGTCGATACACTCTCCAACCACCAGCTGTTACTGGACAATTACCGCGGACAGTACAAAATCTATAAAAAGGATCAGCAGCAATTAAAATCACTGAAAGATGCGGCAGCTGATGCCCGCAGCAGACAGGATTATGAACAGTTTCTGTTTAATGAACTGGAAACAGCTGATCTGAAAGCGGCTGAGCAGGAAAAGCTGGAAACTGACCTGCAAATGCTGAACAATGCGGAGGCCATTAAACGCGGGCTCAACACTTCATACCACCTGCTGACTGAGCAGGAAACTTCTGTATTGTCCGTTTTGAAAGAGGCGGTACAACAGCTTCAGGGTATAGAAAAATTCAGCCCGGCCTACCAGGATTTGAATGAGCGTCTGCGTACGGCTGTTATAGAGCTTAAGGATATTGCGCAGGAAACCTCTTCACTGGAAGAGGATATCGTTTTCAATCCGTCTAAAATAGAGGAGATCAATACCCGTCTGGATATCATTTATGGTTTGCAGCAAAAGCACAAAGTGAATGGCATTGAGGAGTTGCTTGCCATTCAGGAGCAGCTGGCAGACAATCTGGGTAAACTGCTGAGCGGAGATGAGGAAATAGACCAGCTGGAAAAGAAAATTGCTTCAGCTGAATCAGAGCTGGAAGCGCAGGCGAAGAAACTCTCAGCTAATCGTACAAGGTCCATAAATACAACTGAAGGATTGGTGGCAGATGTACTGGCAAAAGTTGGTATGCCCAATGCCAGGATCAAAATAGAGCAAGGTGTACTGCCGGAACTGAACAAAGACGGAAAAGATAGCATCACCTTATTGTTTTCTGCCAACAATGGTCAGGCTCCCGCACCTGTAGGAAAGGTAGCTTCGGGCGGGGAGCTTTCCAGATTGATGCTGGCGATCAAGTCGATCATGGCCAAACATACTTCATTGCCTACGCTTATTTTTGATGAGATAGATACCGGAATATCGGGTGAGACTGCGTTGAGGGTGGGTGATGTGATTGGTGAACTGGAAGACAATATGCAGGTGGTCTGTATTACGCATTTGCCGCAAATTGCTGCCAAGGGCGATGCACATTACTTTGTGTATAAAAATGAAGCCACTGAACGCACCACTACAGGGATCAGGAAGCTGAAACCTGCCGAAAGGGTTCAGGCCATTGCTGAAATGCTGAGCGGTAAAGATCCCGGTGCTTCGGCCTTAAAGAATGCAGAGGAACTCCTGGGCATCGCTTAAATTTGCTCCCGGATCCGGTATTCTGTTTATTTCTTCTTTTTACTTTCGGGCTTCCCTGATATTTTCATATTTTTCTTACTTTCGATCACGAAAACGAGAACAAAACATAAAAGATATGTATAATTTATTAAAAGGCAAACGTGGTATTATTACCGGTGCCCTGGATCAGAATTCCATTGCCTGGAAAGTAGCTGAAAAAGCACATGAAGAGGGGGCAACATTTGTATTGACCAATGCACCTATCGCCATGCGTATGGGTGAGATCAATGCACTTGCGGAAAAGACCAATTCGCAGATCGTTCCTGCTGATGCCACCAATGTCGATGAACTGACTAACTTGTTTACCCGGTCTCAGGAGATACTGGGCGGTAAAATAGATTTTGTACTGCATTCTATTGGGATGAGCGTAAACATCCGTAAGAAGATCCCTTATGCAGAATCCAATTACGATTATTTCCTGAAGGGAATTGATGTGTCTGCTTTGTCATTTCACAAGATGCTGGCGGTAGCTAAGAAACTGGATGCCATCAGCGAAGGGGGAAGTGTTGTGGCACTTACTTATATGGCCGCCCAGCGCACTTATCCTTTTTATACGGATATGGCAGATATTAAGGCCATGCTGGAGTCTATAGCCCGCAGTTTTGGTTATCATTATGGCCTGGAAAAGAAGGTAAGGATCAATACGGTATCTCAGTCGCCAACCAAGACTACTGCCGGAACAGGAATTAAAGGCTTTGGGGATTTCTATGATTATGCCAATGCGATTGCTCCTTTGGGCAATGCTGATGCAGAATCCTGCGCAGATTACTGCGTTACTTTATTCTCTGATCTGACGCGTATGGTTACGATGCAAAATCTTTTCCATGACGGGGGCTACTCATCAACGGGGGTAAGTGATGTAGTGATGCAGAAAATGGGTTTGGAAGACTAATCAGGACGTCCCCCGAAGCTTCGGGGGACATTTCTGTTTTTATTTATAGATCTTTATGCCAACAGGATCTGTTAGTCTGCTTTTCTTCCCTTGTTTCGTTTCCATCTGCAGCTGATAGTAGTAGGTTTGCCCTGCCGTTACCTGGGTGTCAGTATAGGTCTCAATGACAGCATCCAGGGCTGCTATCTCTTTTGTCCCCTCTTCTCCTTCTGTACTTCTGATCAACTTCGCTGATTTTAAATCGTCTCCCAGTGGCTTATCCCATTGTATAGAAACGGACTTGCCTGAAGGAGATACCCGCACATTTGCAGCCGCACTGACCAGTGCCGGCCTTATGGTGATGCCGGTTTCTAAACTCGCACTGCTCATGGTTTGTTCATCATCGGCCACGGTTCTGAGGCTATAGTAATAAACCATTCCTTCCTTTGCTGTACTGTCGATGTAATTATTGGCCACCACATTTAACATTTTAGCACTTATCGGTTTTAAGGGTTCGGTTTCTGTTCCGTCGATGGATTTCGCTCTTCTGTAAAGCATGTACCCCTGGATAAATGGAGATTCTGTACGCATATTAGGCCAGATGACCTGCAGTATTCCGGGCTTAAGCTGAATCGCTGTAAGATCATGCGGAATGGGTAAGGCATTAATTCCCTGGTAATGGGCAAATACCGGGGCTGTTATTTTGCTGATGGCATAGGAAGTATTTTGATCAGCGACAGCGTAAGCATAAACACCTGCTTCAGTTGTTGGGGGCAGCGTATCGGTGTAGGTAACAAAGGCACTGTCTGAAATAATGATGGTTCCTATCTGTTCCATCTTATAAGTCTTGCCAATTGAACGGTAGACATAATAGGCCCGGGTATCGTCTTCAGTACGTTCCCAGCTCAGGCTTACTATATTCTTATGTTGTACCAAACGCAGGTTCTGCGGCGGAAAATGATTGACATTTGAAGCTTTCAGAATGCCCGGGATACGGGGAGCCGATGGCGATTGCTCATAGTTACCGTTGAGCCTGATGGTATAAAAATAAGTTTCCACAGGATTGGCATAATGATCCAGGTAAGTGGTGTCTTTTGACGATACACTGGCTATTTTAATGTATTCACCATCGTAGTCAGCTCCTTTAAAAATATCTATAGATATCACATTTTTACTGTCTTTGAGGTCCCAGCTCAGTTTTATGGCTTTTTCCTGTTCGACTGAAGTGGCTTTAAAATTGGTAACGGAAGGTATGATGCTCTTCTCTGCGATATTAAAAAACCTTAGTTCTGGTGAGGATAACCCGATATTTCCGGCAGCATCGACCGGGCTAACAACATAGATATAGGGTACTTTTTCTATTGCAGTCTTATCTGTAAACTGCAGAATCAGGGCACTGTCCCGCTTTAAATATATAGGTTCAGCCTGGATCTCTTCAAATCCGCTTCTCAGATAATAACTTCTGAACACTTTGGCCGAAGTCATATTGCCCTGGTCATTGACTGCAAATTCTGCGATGACGCTGCCGCCGGCAATAGATTTGATATTGAGCGGTGTCAGATTCGCTTCCGGTTTTTTCCCGGGATAGGAAGCTTGTACACTTACGCTTTCACGTACGACTTCATCCTTCCTGCCAATCCATTGTACTTTATAGACATAACTTGCAAGACTATCAGAGCCGGCATCGAACCAGGCTGTCCCGCTGGCCTGCTGTAAAGGATAGTTATCCTTCATCTCAAGAGGTAAATCTTCAGCCAGAGGATCTGTTAACCGCTGCCAGACTGCATTCAGTCTGATATCTGACAGGGTAGAAACATTGAGGCCTGCCGATTGTTGGGCATTTAACATTTTACCCTGCACTTCTTCCTTACTTTCGGGGAAGGTGAGATCAGCGAGTTTGACCCATGCATCTTTGTTCTTTTGACGCAGGATTCTGTATGTAAATCCTTTTGGCAGCTGGCCGCCGCAAAACACCCAGATTCCTTTGGGGGCAGAATGGGTTTTAACGACATAGTTCTGAGCGTTTACTTGGGTCAGGGTAAACAACAAAACAAAAATTGTAATCATCCCTTTAAATCCGGATTTATTTGAAGTAGACATCATCTTTCTAAGATTAATTGATTGGTGGACATTCAGATACGCCATTTTCTTTTCCAAGGTTAAATTTAAAGCTGGTATTTCCCTTCTGAAGATGGAACAATACTTTCGCTTCCTGCGATCCGTCAAAGGTCACTGTTTTCAGCACCAGGTATTGACTGACCTTATAACCTACGCTTACGCCTGCCTTACCTTCTACGATAAATCCTGAAGGGTTATATTCTGCAGAGGCAGTGATCTGGGCTTTTACAGACCCGGAGATGGAGGTCCCGGTAATGGCACTCATCCCCGCACTTACCTCACCATGTGCTCCGATCAGCGCTTTAAAACTCGGACTGTTGAAATTAGCTCCTACAGAAGCCTCTACACCAAGTACAGCATTGAGATAGATGGAGGCAATGCCAATATCAAAACCTTTGTGTTCGTTGATGATATCATAGCCTCCTGTTAAGAAAAATCCCTGAAAACTATCTTTATTTTCACGCAGCCAGCAGATGTTGTCTTTAGCCCTGCTGTATTGGGTTACTTTTTGTATGCTGCCTTCTCCGAGAGTGGCGTTTGCAAATAATAAACCAATATTGAATGTTCCGAAACCATCTACCAGAAGCGTACCTGTGTTTAACTGACCGGCACCCAGAAGAAGCATACCGGCGGAACCATAACTGATCTCCACATCACCGGAGAATTTGTATCCGCCAAAGGCAACGTTGTCCATCCGCAAGCTTCCCATCATCTGCCTGGAGGCAAAATCATAAGTCATTTTAACACTGCCAAGTGGTGTGGTCTGTTCCATATTGAGACTGTCCGCATTGGCCTGAACATCGCCCAGTACTTCAAAATTATAAATGGGTTTGACTTTAACCAGCTTTGCAGATTTTGGGTCATTCAATTCTCCTGAAAATTTAAGCGTTCCCCAGTCATTATTGGTTTGGACCATCATTCCGCTGGTATTCAAATCCTTCCCGATTTTAAGGGTCAGATTGCTGGCTGTGGCAGGTCCGGCACCATCCAGATTCAGCAGATGACCGGCATCCAGTATGACCTTGCCACTGTTGCTGAGTCCAAAACTAAAGGTACATGGTATCGGGTTAAATTTACCGGGTTCCACGACCGTTCCGCGTATTCCGGTTATACCTGCTATTTTGGGATCATTGATCAGTGCTGCTGCAGGGTCATTGGCAAACTGTACATATCCTTTTCCTTCAAAACCCATTTTGAAGCTCATGGGCCTCATATCCATACTGCCTCCGGCAGACTTTTCAAACAAGAGGCTCATGGTTGCATCATTTACACGCGGCACAGCAAAAACAGCTTTTCCTGCAAGTGAATAACTGCCGACATTACTGGTAACGGAATAAGGAAAGAATGTAAATTTAGGGTTGTTGTAGAGCTGAATACCTTTTTCTGCACCCGAAAGACTGATCAGGTCTTCCTTGTTGTAACTGATCAGCTGGAAATAATTCACGTTAAGGTTTGTGCTGCTGAACTTATCTGGTATCGCCGGAACAGGGATTGTTGCAACAGGTGCTGATGTTTTAGAAGATGCGGAGAATCGCCAGTGCGGGGCATGATCACTGCCACAGGCCTCATCAAATACCAGTGTGAATTTGGTTTTTGCAGTATCGATACCTGTCAGAGGCAGCATACCGCCTCCCAAAGACAATTGGGTTACATTGAAATTTTTGATGACAAATAAATCTTTCCGAAGATTAAAAGTATTGACCGGAACGTCTAACAGACCGGTTCTCATGATGGAATTCTTAGAGACAATCCCTCCCTGCTTTACATCAAGAGTCCAGTCTTTTACAATGAGCTGCCAGGTTTGCAGATTCACGATCAGCGGCTCTGTTCCCTTTGCGGGATACACTTTATTGCCATCTAGCACCAGGTCATTAATATCTACATCGACAGTCCCTGGTGAGCTGTTCTGAACCTCTCCTTTAATCTTAACGTCGAGGTGAATTTTGCCGTCTGCGGCATCGATATAAGATTTTTTAGGATTTGCCGTAGTGGACTCGAATCCGACCAGGCTAAAAGCCAGTGATTCTCCTTTTTTATCTGATAGATAGAACCTGTCTGTTTCTTTTGCACCATTATAAATCGCCCTGATCCTGGTGATATTGGGTGATCTTATCTCTCCGATCCTGGAAAGGAAAAACTCTCCGGTTTGGCTGAAATCAAGATGGGATGACGGGAAGTTAAACGAATTATCTGTGATGCTGACCCTTGCTAAAATGGCTCCTCCACTCCCGTTTTTGCTGATACTCAACTTATCGGTGGTCTTTTGCACTTTCACATTGTATCTGTCCAGGTATTTCATTTTGATTTCTGATACCGCATCGAGAGGCACGTTATCAACCGGCTCATAATTGTTGCCGGCATCCAGAATCACCTCACTGACTCTGATTTTGGTATCGGGATTAATCCAGGTAAAGGAAGAATTGTTCTTGCTGAGATCTACAATACCGGTCACTTTTAAATTATTATCGGTTGTCTTTTCTATCTTTTCCACACTCAGGGGGAAACCGAAAACAGAATTGATCAATGGTCCGTTGAAACTGCTGAGGGCGAAATCCGCTTTACCCGTTTTATTCAAAATCTGAACATCCTTTTCTGCACCGTTTATGGTAGCAGCGGGACTCATCATGGTGGCGTGCACTTTAACAAAAACGTTGTTAGCTGTATACAGACCTCTTATTTCATAGTGACCATTGTCATCTGTAAGGGCTTCCAGTGCAGCAACATCCGGTCGCATATTGCCGTTTGGTATAGCATCTGAAGCACTGTAATCGAGGTATACTCTTGCATTGACTGCTTTCTCTCCGTTCAGTGTTATATTTCCGCTGATCATGGCTCCTTTCTCCATGGTGATATTGAAAGGGCTTACCTCTCTGCTTTCCGGATTGGTGATACTGATGATCTTTGGAATGTAATCGCTGTTGTTTGCAGGGGCAATCTGGATGGTATAATTGTTTACGGATACATTTTCAAATTCGAAACTCACGCCCGTTTCAGAAACCAGCTGACTCAGTTTGGCGTCATTATTAAATGTTACCCTTACTGAGTTTTTAGGCACCAGCTGTCCGTTGGCTTCTTTTATGATAAATCTCATTCTGTGTTTGAGCCGTTTTAAATTAACGGTTATTGTTTTTGTAGTTGTGGTGTTAACATCCAGCTCTTCTGTAAAATAACCCGGGTCCTTTGGAATAATGGTAATTTTTTGTAGCACTCCTGCCTTGATCCGGATGCCCTTCTTCAATTCATATTCTTCGTAGATACTTCCGTCATTTAGTTTGATGTAGGCTCCCACTTCTTTGTCAGGACTAAAACCCTGATCGGTATTGCCTTCCAGTTCTCCGTAAACATTGCCGGTTAAAATCGCTCCGGGAACCTTTTCAATTATTCTCTCGTAATTCTGACCATCTGCTACTATCGGAGTTTGAACGATCTCTGCCCAGGACATATCATAGCCTGGTACCGTAGCTCTTGCCCCGAATCTTGCATTATCCCCCCAACTGAGTTCATTGGTGCCATTTATGTAATTAAAGTAGCCATTTTGATCTGCGGGTATACTTTTGGGTTTGAGTACGTTGCTGCCAGATTCATAAACGCTTAAGTTGACGGTCGCATTTGCGAGTCCGATGCTGCTGCTTTTATCTATCACTCTGCCTGAAATCCGGCTTGGGGAAATCCGAACATCAACCTTTTGAGTTGTTCCGCTCAAGTCTATACCGATGATCATCGGGTCAAACCTTCCTCCGTTTCCATCGGGGTTTGGAGTGATCAATGCATAATACACCCCATTTTTCCAGAGCCTTTTGCTACTCAGATTAAAGGTAACAGAATTATCAGACCCCATGACCGGACCTATAGTTTCATCAAGAACCCATTCCACGTCCTCATCAAATCCGGAGGCCGCTTTTTGGTTGACCTGTTTGTACAATGGATTTGATAAATAACCGGCCTCTATTTGTTCAAGTACAGGGATATATTTAGGATCGTTTGCATTATAGCTTGCATTGATCAGTTTTTTAATGGGATGAACGGCAGAACCTTCTCCGGGAGGGTATGTACCTGCGGGCGGACGTTTTTTATCGGTTCTGAAAACAACCAGTTTCGCACCTGTAAGGGCTCTGTTATCCAGTGCATCTTTAATTTCCAGTTTATAATTGGAATTTGGAGCCAGTTTCGCAGTTTTAAGGACAGCTTTTACTTTGAAATCACTGGCTTCATCAATGTTGATGACTGATACGCCGAGATTTACGCTGCCAAAGGGTTGAACTACGAATTTAGCGGCAGTATTACCTGCATCGTTATTAATGGTACTTACCGGGTTTATACCTTCTATCAAAAAATACCTGCTTAAAGTTCCTGTCAGGGCTGCCTGCTGAACATTCGCATTTGAATTGGTGTGATCTGACCTGTCTGAAGGACCTGAACTTATGCTGATATCTTCATTTATAAAATGCATCATATTCATTGCTCCGGCATTCAGTCCTTGAATTTTAACCGCTCCAAAATTTTGCAGCTGGAACTTGGTATCTCCTCCAAAGGGGTTGTTACCTGGTTTTGGTATTCCTCCGCCAAATCCGCCAACTCCATATTTTTCAGTCAGGCTTGTAGCGCTGGTACCTATAATGATTGTCTCTGCTACGTTTCCCTGAGTATTGCCAGCACCAGCGGATTCACCGGTACCTGTACCATTTCCGGTAGCTTTCCGAAGGTCCTCAATTTGCTTTTGCATCATTTTGCCGGCATCGGCTCCTTTACCAATTACTCCGGCATCTATTGTTTTGGCCTGCTCCTTAGCTTTTGCAATGATAGCTGCTAATTTTGCGTCAGCGGCTGCCTTTTCCTCAGCGGCTATTTCCGCACAGGTTTTCCCCAATGGAATATTGCCGGTTTGTACGACCTCTACATTAAAATCCTTCATTTCCATGAAATCAAAAATGGAAAGTTCATAGTTGCCGTCTTTATCGGTTACACCGGTAGCTACAATCCTGTCGAAGCTGAAGCTGGCACCCGGTATATCTGCATAGCCGGAACTGCCATCGGGTTTTGTTATTTTTTGCTTAATTACTCCCGGATAATACTGACATTTATCAGGCGCAGGTATTTGCGTGCCATTCGGAAATATATTATTGTTAACCATTTTAACAGTGAATGGTTTATTGGCATAGGGGTATAGTACACCTGGCGCACTTGGCCATTGCTGCATAATTTTTCCCTTTATCTTTGCAGTGGGTGGTTTCTTAGAAACTATTTTATAGTTAACTGAGGTGTTATAATTCAGTATTGCCGGATTAAACGCCGGATAAAAAGCAAGACGCTGCTCAGGAGCGGCAAGGTCGGTCTCATTATCACCCTGCAGCTTATTGTTGGGATCTGCTTTGGGTAATATTGCTTTTATGTAATATTCATCATCATAAGACCAGTTGACCAATAGCTTGTTAAATACAACCTGTGTTTTATTCTCTTTTATGACAGTGCGGGCTTCTGCAACACGGATGTAATTTACAGGTAAAGCAAATTGAGGGGATTTTACATTTAAATCACCCTCGTATTTAGGGATGTCGTCTTTTTTAGCTTTTCTGTAAATACCTACTAAAATACCTGCATCAACTTTTGCTGCGGCATTCACATACCCCGTTTCTACCCCATTGTTATTATTGACCAACTGACCGTTTGCATCTTTAAATGCAGTAGCGTAATTAGCTTCAAACATCTTGGTCAGGTTAACCGTAACCGAATAATTGTACACACCAGTATTGATATCACTCAGTTTGAGTTCATTTTGTTTGTATCTGACCATATTACCATCAGATTCCGCAGCGATTTTGGGGATTTCAATAGCTATACTGGTATCCGGCTTTTGATAGTAGGGATTACTGATACTGACGGCAATAAATTTTCTCCCCGTATCTGTTGGCAGCTGATTTATTTGGGCAGTGAAGTTACCGGCTGAATCGGTTGTCGCATAGGCCATGGGCTGCATCGCGTAATTTCCGTTTACTATTATAAATTTGCTGCTGACTTTTTCTGTCTTGCTGTTTACGATCTGAAGGGCAACAGTGGTCTTGTTGGCTCCGTAATAAACAGTCTTATCGAAGGAATAATTGAGTTTACCTTTGATGATTAACTTAGGGATCTGAGCCAAAATTTCGGGCTTAAGTAACCATTCACAACTTTCTGACCTGGCAATTTGCTGATCATTCTGATTCAAAGCGGTTACGATAAGTTTGTAAGATTGACCGGTAACCAAACCCAGTGAATCTGCCTGTTTTTTGGTAAGATTGAGCAGCTGCAGAGGTGCCGGGACATTCAGTGTGATCAGGCTTTTACCTGCAGAGCCTTTTTGGCGATAAATATGTAAACGATAGCTTTTTATCGGCTCGCTCACATCCGGAGCAGCTGAGACTTTTACTGTAGTATAGTGTTTCAGCGTGTTGCTGTCCAGACTACCGAAAAGCCTGGCGCTTTCTATCTGATCTTTCCAAAGCCAGTTAAAATTTATATTGGTGTTGGGTCCTATGATGGCCGCATCTGTTCCTTCTTTGCAGGAAGGCGTAATGATATTTAAAAGGTTTGCTATGATCGGTTCGGGTTTGACAATGGCCAGCTGCTCTGAACTGCCGTATACAAAAACAGAGGCCTGACTTTTACCATCATTCATAAATCCGGTCTTTCCTGTCGGATCGGAGGCGATAACTCTCCAGGCATACCTTATACCAATCCTGAGCGGAACATTTGCACTGCCATAAACGTAGCTTGTACCGGTCACTCTCTGGTTCAATTGCGGGAATGTGGTTGAGTTTAAGATTTGATTTGGGTCTGCGCCTACACCCGGCATCGCTGCAAGCTGGATGATATACTGGGTATTCATCGGAACGGTCCCCGGGTTCATCCAGTTAAAGATCAGGTTCTGCGGTATGGTGGAATTTATTTTAGCGAAGGGCATTGGTGATATCAGGACCGGAGCATTTGGATAGCTGATGCTGAACCTGGTACAACCTATGGGAGAGACATCAGAAATGGTTTGATTGCTGTTCATATCTACAGCCTGTATGCAAAAGTCATAGTCTCCTTCCGGCAGGCGTGAGGTCCGGACCAGTTTGACTTTATCTACACCATAAACATTTAATGTATTCAGGTCAAAAATATCCTTTAAGGCTGTTCCATTAAGTTGTTTGGTCTCATTGGGTTGCAATATGATCGGTTGTAAAGGGATATAAGTGGATTTGGTGGAAACTTTTACTCCGTTATTGCCGGTCAGCTGGCCTGTTAATTTTATAGTCTTTTGAGTTGATGTCAGGTTTCTGATGATCAGCATTACTTTACCGGCATTGGACCCGGAGTAGTCTGAATAATAGGGAGAATATGGCGGAAGAATATTTATGGTAACAGCTACCTGAGCCTGTATAGGTTGCCCCATAGCATTACTGCAGCTTAGCAGAATAACTCCCAGTAAGAATAAGGGCTGCATTATTCTTCTAAAATCTCTAATCAATGGTAAAATAGTTTGCATGGTGCAGAGGATTTAAGGATTAAAAAGAATGGGTTAAACTGAGATTGCTGTAAATTTCATTGAATGAAGGGAGAGTAATATCTTCCGAGTTGCTTTTAAGATAATTGAGGGACAAATTGGCTGCATTCCTTCGTGTAAACCGGTAAGACCCGTTCAGGCTCCCGTTTAAAATGTTGCCCGCTTTTTTATTGTTGTTTTTTTGCTGCTGATAACTGACCGCAGCATTCAAACCGAGTTTACCTTCAAAAAAGTCTTTATTTACACCGGCTGAAGGTCCAAAAAATATGGTATGACCCAGATAAATATCTGCAACCGTATAATTAAACCCTGCATTAAAGCCAAGTCCTTTTTTAGGTAAAGAAATCTGGTAAGAAAGGTTGGCTGTTTTACTGTTGGATCTGCTTTGGGCTGAAGTAAATCTGTTCAGGTCTTCCAGGGACTGAACATTTCCTACGAGTACAAAGCTATGCGACACCAAAGTATCGGAGATGCTGTACCTCAGCATGGCATTGATGTTGTGATTGGTTTTGGCCACTCTCAGGGTATCAACTATTGGGTTCAGACCCCTGTCCTGTGTAATACCGTAGTTGGAATAGCGCAGGTCAATACCGTAATCTACTTTATTATAGGATGCATTCAACGATCCTATTTTACGGTTGGACTGGTAAGACTTATCGTGCAAAAGATTGTCATTCTGCAAACCAAATGTACCATTGAGCTGCATCTGACCCTGCAATAATCTAACTCCTCCCTCCAATGTATAATTCTGAACGTCGTTTTCGAAATAATAGGCTCCCATTGACTTAAAATCCGGGTCGATCCTTTTATACCTGACTAAAACATTATAGTTTTTTCCCTGATAGCCTAGGCTGGTTTGACCGGCGCTCAATAGCTGTGTAGAAGCGTTAAGTGTGATCAGGTCTTTGATAAAATCTACTTTATCCAGTTTTAGGTTTTTTACGGAATCCGCCAGCAGATTGCGGGTATAAAGGCTGCCGGAAACATCTGCATCAAAAAGAAGGTGCTTCCAGAACGTGAATTTGGCCGAAAATCCCAGAACCAGGTTCTCAGCCGGTGTCAGGTTAAATGAAGCCGGTGGATTTTTAAGAGACCCTATTTCATCTTTAGCCTTTAACAGAATCACATCAAAATGATTCTGTTCTGTTCCTAAGCCTAGTTTTGCACTAAAACCCATGCGGCGATAAGCTGGTGTTTGGGAAAATGCAGAAATTAACTGAGGATCTTCTTCAATTGCCTTATTGAAACGGCCATAAATAAATCCAAATCTCAGTTTACCCGGATTTAACTCCAATCCCCCTCCTAAAAAGTTATATCCTGCAAGTGTATAAGGTGACCATTGCAGACTTTGCCAGCCTGCATGAACAGTAACCCATTTATAAGTTGGGCTAATGCCATATTGATTAAATGGCTGTGTGAAGCCTCTTTGCTGATCACTGACCACCACGCTGAATGGAAATGACACTCCATATAGTGACAGAACGGGAGCCCCGCTAAATAAATAGGAGAAAGCTCTTTGACGTGCAGGTATACCATTTGAACTATAAGTACCAAGTCCTAAGCCCATTGTACCACTTATAGAAAAGGGCTTTTGCCGGATCAGCTGTTCGACATCCTGTGCGCAGACCTGCAAACTGAGTAAGGTGAGCAGTAATGAGCCCCATAACCCTAACATACGTTTCATGCCGCCTTATTTTAAGCTGGTAAAATCCCTGTCTGACAAACCCAGCTTTTGCATGGTTTTGACCATTGGCTGATCTGTGCTTCTGATGCTATTCAATACACCTGTAGAACTGGCAGGGGTAATCACAATACGCACCTTATCGACATCCAGTGTAGTATAATCAGGCATGTTGTTGTGGATTATCCTTATTTTGGCATCTGCGGTATTGACCCTTAAAATATATTTGTAGAAAATATTGTAGCCCATACTGACATCCGTAAAGTTCAGTTGCTTCCAGACATAACTTCCTCCACCGGCGCTGGCCCTTATATAGACCAATACCACACCACTTTTTGCAGCACTAAGATTGGCCGGAGGAATATTGAAAACAGTACTGGTATCATTGAATGAAACGCCTTGTTTTCTAAGTGTTCTGTTGCTGCCTTCATATGACCAGCTAAAGGTGACGTTGTCAGAAGTCTCCAGCGCCACGACATTCGCATTGCCGTTTGCTCCTTTTAAAGATGTTGCTGAACCCCAGCCGGTGTTGGTCTTAGGACCATAAATATTGTAGGAAGAGATATCGATGTAAAAATCACCGGCCTTGCCTGTAGCAGCAGGCGGTACACCAGTGCCATTCAGTACAGAAGAGCCATTGGTACCATTTGCACCATTGGTTCCGTTGGCCCCGTTAGTACCATCAGTACCGCTGGCGCCATTTGCACCACTTGCTCCTTTTAAGTTTGTTCCTGTACCCCAGCCTGCGGCTGTTTTCGGACCAAACATGCTGGTTATATTTTTACCAAAATAGAAATCTCCAATTTTACCCAGTGCAGGATCGGGCGCATTATTTCCACTATAAATTACTGAACCATTGGCTCCGGCAGGACCTGCTGGGCCCTGCGCACCATCTGCTCCGCGTAACAGAACAGGAACACCCCATCCATCGGAATTTTTAGGCCCGTATAAAAGTGCTGCGTTCCTGTTCAGGTAATAATCCCCAATTGCTCCTGTAGCTATGGTTGGTGCGCCAATACCACTTATTGTGGTACTACCATTCTTACCGTTGGTGCCATCTGTTCCATTACTGCCGTCTATTCCATCAGCACCGTCTTTACCGTCTTTACCGTCTTTACCCGCAGCGCCTGTAAGAATGATAGGATCTCCCCAGGAAGCTCCGTTTTTTGGACCGTATAAATTTCCGTTATTCCGATTGAGGTAATAATCACCTGTATTGCCAATAGTGGATGAAGGTACTCCTGCTCCGCTGTAAATGATGCTTCCATCTTTTCCGGCAGCACCTGTTGGTCCTTGTGCGCCCTCTGCTCCGCGCAAGAGAATAGGGATTCCCCAGCCATCCGCATTTTTCGGCCCATATAATAAGTAAGAAGATTTGTCTAAATAATAATCACCTGTACTACCTAAAGTTGTAGCCGGAGCCTCAATGCCACTTAATGTTTTACTTCCATCTTTGCCATTAGCACCATTGGTTCCGTTAGTTCCATTTGTACCATCATTTCCGTTGGCACCATTAGTTCCGTTGGCACCATTAGTTCCGTTGGCACCGTCAGCACCATTTGTCCCAGGAGCTCCGGCAGCCCCTGTTGCGCCCATTAATAGTAAAGGTGTCCCCCATCCTGTTTCGTTCTTTGGTCCGTAAAGATTGCCTGTTGACCGGTCCAGATAGTAATCTCCGGCAATACCTGTAACATTAGCCGGGGCACCAGTTCCACTATAAATAATGCTTCCGTCTTTGCCGGCAGCTCCAACAGCGCCCGCATCACCTTTTTCACCGGTAACACCAATGGGACCAACCGGACCTTCAGGTCCGGTTAGCCCTTCAGCTGTACATCCACTGATCAGGTAGCAAAGGATAGCCAGCAGCATTAGTAAATTTCTGTTTTTCATAGCTAGTGTTTTGATGTTTAAAATTGAAAATGTGATGATTGTCAACATCGTATATGAAGTTAGGCTGCTCCGTGTCCGTTTATTCATGAAATCGTTGAACGTATCTGTTTAATCGTTGAAGGAAAAAGCTGGCGAAGGAAAATGAGAAATAGCAGATTAAAAAAAGGGGTTGGCCACCTCAGCAGAATAGATCACCCTGAATTCCCCCTCTGTAAATCTGGCATGAGGTCCGGGGCTTCCTGATCCGGGGACGTACATCATCGCGGAGAACTCTCCTTCAATCAAAAAAGTTTCCTGTCCAATTTTGTCGATCTTCAGAATCCGCACTGTATTCTCCTGTACAGGGATATCAAAAGTAACACTGGCCATTTCCTTATCCTCTCCTTTTGCCCGGGGATAGTAGAATATTCCGCTTTTGACGCCATTGTCATTCTCTGTTGAAGGATAACTGCCCGGCACAATTTTATCAATTGAATGGAATGAAACTGCTATCCGAGACCCATTAACTGCTTCTGCAGCTATTGTTAGCTGCCTGCTTAACGGGCCATAACTGATACGATATGCATCGGACAATTCAGCAGGCTTTGCCTCCCATAAAGTACCGTTTATCTTAACAGAAAAGTTTTGCTTAACCTTTTCCGGGATTCTCTTTTGGTTATGTTTGGAGTCTGTCCTGCATGACATCAGAAAAAACACAGCAAACAAGGTCAGACCTAACCATTTTGCCGGTACTTTTATTTTTTTCATACCTTATTTATTTACCAGTCTAACTTAAACCGAAACTGGTAACCCTGCGGCAGAAACTCTACCAAATGGCATGAATAATCGTTAAAGGGATTTTTTCAGATAACCCGCAAGACTCAGGAAAAAATAATTTTAGTAATTGTTCCTTCAGCAGTGCTGACAATATCTAATCTGGCACCGATTCTTTCGGTTAGTTCTTTGACAATCATCAGTCCATAGCCTGATGACTTACTGCTCACGTGTACATTCTGAATAAGGTCCCGGATTCTTTCTTCGGTGATCACTTCCCCATGATTTAGAATAGAGATATATGGATTGCCCTCTTTGTTGGTATTTGCATCAACCAGAATTGTGGTCCCTTCAAAAGAATTGTTTATAGCATTCTGAAGCAAATTCCGTAAAATAGCAAGCAGCAGATTGTAATCACTTTTTACAGTTTCAAAAGAAAGTCCTGCAATCTCTAATTTCAGCTTTTTGCCTTCCGCCTGACTTTGTAATACACCTGTTATTTCTGTAATCAGCTCCCGCAAATCAATGGCTTCATTGTCTGTTTCAAAATGATCCATCTGACTTTTGGACCACAACAACAGATCTTCCATTGCAGCAAGAAGATTGGAAGATGATTGCATTAATTCAATTTGACGCTGATTTTTATCTTCTCCTGAAATGAGACCGGGGTTTGCCTGCTGCAATTTTAAAAAGGTAAAAAGATGGCTGACCGGACTTCGCAAGTCATGAGAAATGATTCCGAATAATTTTGCCTTGGTTTGATTGGCCATGGCAAGCTGATCGTTGATCGTGTCAAGTTGTTTGTTCTTTTTATCAAGCAGGAGGTTAGCATTCTGCTTATTTCTGTAGTTTAAATAAATTAATGATAAGGCTGCCAAGAGTAGAACCGCACTACCCGTTAAAATCCAGCGCGTAATTTTTTCCTGTTTCAGCTGCAGGTTCTTAGTATCATTCTCTTTATTCAGCAAGCCAATCTTTTGTTGTTTATATTCATTTTGAAACCTGGCTTCCATTTCAGCAAGGTTCAGCGAGATCTTACTTTGATTTAGTGAATCTGAGAGGAGCACGTATTTATTAAAATAGCTACCTGCTTCTTTTTGATTTCCCGATAGGATACTTACAGCTGTCAGAGACTTTAACAGGTCTGCATATTGCTCCTTGTTGTATATTGCAGATCCATGTTCAGAATTCTTATAGTATCTGGCGGCCAGTACATGATTGTTAATACTTTTATAATAGTCTCCGTACGAAAGGTTAACTGCACAGGTTAGTATCTCATTATTATCCAATTTGGATTGCTTGTCTGCTTTGTCTATATATAATTTGGCAGATTTATAATCCCTCGCTTTTAAGGCTAAAGTGGCAACCTCTAAATTTGATGAGACCAGTTCTGACCATTTGCCCGGTTCTTTACCAGCTGTTTTGTACAACTGCTCATAATTGTAGAGCACATTCTTCTTATCATTCATCAGGGCATAGGCTCTAATGAATTTTCCATAAGCTGTTACATCAAATATCACTGATAAGCCCAGGTAAGGTTTTACTTCGTTCAAATACTGCAATGCTTTAACGGGCTGCTTCAGATATATATATATTTCCGCAATCATCATCAGCTTGACCCCATAGTCCAGTTTTCTTTTAACAATCTTTGTAGTATCCGCTATCGGTTTATGCAGCTCGGCACTCTTTAGAAAATTGCTGAGCGCAATGCTGTAATAGAATTTCTGCTGCTGGTTGTACAGACCCAGGTTGTAGTAGACATCTGTTTTATTCTTCAGTGTATCGGTACTTTCAGCAATCTGCTTTAATTTTTGCGCTGCTTCATCGGCTTTAGCCTGCAGGCCCATGTAATGATATATGGCAATCAGATTGCCAAGGGGTTTCAGACTTTTTTCTATCAGTTTGGCCTTTACAGCTTCTTCATATGCCTGCTCAAAATGCATCTTTGCCTGTTTAAAATTTTGCTGGTAATAGTACCCGTTACCCATGGCTTGATGAAACAGGAACCGGTAGGCATGATCTTCTGCCCGGGTAAGTTTCAATCCTTCCTCACCTTCTTTAATGAGCAGTTCAAGGCTTTCGGGTTTGCCCGAAAATGCTGCCATTGCATCTTCACATGCCTTTTTCTTTTCATTGAGCAGCAGAGCATGTTCGTCCTGCTGACCAAAGCAAAAAACTGACCATACCGACAGGCACAGTGTGAGAACTACTTTTAGATACATATAAATTATTTGAATGTTTGTTTAGCTTCCTTTAAATAGGTTTTGCCTACTGGCAAAATACCGGTACCTATGTCAATATGTTTAACATTAAGGCTTTTCACTTTATTAATTGCAATAGCATAGCTCCGGTGAACACGCATAAACTTACCGGCTGGCAAAGCCTGCATAAAATTTGAAAGTGTAGCCAGGGTAAGATAGTTTCTGCTGTCTGTTACGACCTTGGTGTAATCTCCAAAAGCTTCTAAATAGATGATGTCATTTGTGCTCAGGTAGACGGAATTGTGGCCTTCTTTGAAGGCAATTTTTTCATCTTCAATGATGGCTGAATACGCATCAGCTTTCTCCTTAATTGCAACAAAATCAGCCAGTCTTTTAAAGGTGTCCTGAAATCTTTCACGGCCAGGAGGTTTTAAGATATAATCAAATACATTAAGTTCAAATCCTTCCAGTGCATATTCGGGATAAGAAGAAATGATGATGCACATCGGAGTGTAGCCGCTGATGCCGTTGATGCAGCGTAATAACTGTAAACCCGTGATATCAGGCATATTTACATCCACAAATAAGACATCAGGCCTGCAGGTCCTGATCATTTCCAGTGCCTCTATCGCATTGGAAAAGCTGCCCAGTAATTTTAAATGATCAAAATTTCTCAATTCCAGTTCTACTGCTATCCGGTCTAAATAGTTATCGTCAACAATAATACAGGTTAAGACATTGATCATGGAATTTTTATCTCCGGGTTACAATAAAAGCACATTTTATATACAAAACTACCGGTCTGCCCTACCCGTGCATAGTAAAAATCGACGGGTCTTCAGCTTACTTATTCAAGGAATTGACGGGCGTGCCATTGAGAAGGTGTACATCCATAAAAACGTTTGAATTCTTTAATGAAGTGATTCTGATCAAAAAATCCATAGGTATAGACCAACTCCTGCCAGTTGTTGGTAAAGTGATTGCCGATGAAGGCATTGATGTGGTTAAAACGGACGATACGGCTGAATGCTTTGGGACTAAAGCCTACTTTTTCACGAAACTGATCTCCGAGGGTAGTGGTAGACATCCCCATATTACGCGAAAGTTCTTCAATCCGTATTAATCCTTTGTTTTTCTGAATTTGAGCACAGGCATAAGTAACACCGCTAACGTCAGTTTTCGTAGTCAAAAGCAAGCGTTTCAAAAGCCAGTTCTCTAATAAAGAGATGGCCTCAGCGGGTGAATTGGAAACTTCCCTCAGCTGTTCTGCTAAACTTGCCGTTTCAGGGAACAGAAGCCGCATATCTGTTCCCTGATTGCAAAAATACCTTTGTGGAATATTAAAAAGTTTAAAAGCACCATAGGGTTTAAACAAAATCTGAACAACATTCTTAGGAAAAAGGTCAAATTTCCTGTGCAGATCCAGCAACCCAACAAAGCAAAGCGGATAACCATCGACCCTATCCGATCCGGATTCCCGAAACTGATGATATTCATCTAAAACAAACGATAGCTGTGTGTACTCCACCGGATACATATCCAGAATCTCTATTTGGTCCGCGCCTGCACCAAATCCAAAACAGCTGTAATTCTGTACATAGGCCTGCAAAGCCGGGTGCGGAGCAAATACATGAATATTCACACTATCTTTCATAGTTCGCAAGAGCGCTTCTAACGTCAAGTACAGGATAAAAATACATAAAAAGAATTGATATAAAAGCCTGTATTTCAGGTTCAATATTTTATCAACATCCCATCGTAATACTAATATAATTAGTATTTTTAGCTAATGAATTTAGACAAAGAACAACAGGACAATTATTTTAAAGGCAGAGGTGCGCAATTCAATCCCCATAACCGGTTTGCTAAAAATGACTATGTAAAGGAGCATGACGAGGGTATTGATGACTGGGAGGAGGAAGACCAGAAGACGTCTTTTATATTTGGCAAGTCTAAATCCATTGTCAATAAGGTTGAAAGTCCGGATGTTGGTATGGCGTATTCCTTAAATCCTTATCAGGGCTGCGAACATGGCTGTACCTATTGTTATGCACGCAATGCACATGAGTACTGGGGATTCAGTGCCGGACTGGACTTTGAACGCAAAATTATTGTCAAAACGGATGCACCCGCCCTCTTCAGGAAATTCCTCGAACGCAAGTCATGGGACGCCTCAGTTATTTCCCTTTCGGGCAATACGGATTGCTATCAGCCTGCCGAACGGAAATTCAAAATTACCCGTCAGCTACTTGAAATTGCCCTGGAATACCGGCAACCTATTGGTATGATTACCAAGAACGCACTCATCCTGAGAGATATTGATATCCTTATTGAAATGGCCAGACTCAACCTTTGCCTGGTCTATGTCTCCATCAACAGTCTCAACGAGCAGCTGAGACAAAAGATGGAACCCCGCACCACGACAGCAAAACAGCGGCTGAAAATTGTGGAAGAGCTGAGTAAAGCAGGGATACCTATGGGCGTAATGGTAGCTCCCCTGGTGCCTGGTCTGAGCGACCATGAAATCCCGGCAGTGCTTAAGCGTGTTGCAGATTGCGGGGCAATTTCTGCCGGTTATACGGTAGTCAGGTTAAATGGTGCAATAGGTGGCATTTTTGAAGACTGGCTGCGCAAGAACTATCCGGATCGCTTTGATAAAGTATGGCATATGATCCAGTCCTGCCATGGAGGAAATGTCAACGACAGCAGGTTCGGGGATCGCATGCGCGGAGATGGCAATATCGCCCGGCTGATCAGGGACAATTTCAGACTGCACTGCAGATTAAACCACCTCAATGAGAAAAAAACAGAGCTGGATTCAAGCCTGTTTAAAGTACCTGAAGTCCAGCTCCGCTTATTCTGAGGTTTGGGTTTATGTAATTACGACAGAAAATTATCGCTTTCACGGTAAGCCTGGATCACGCGTTGCTCTCCTTCTTTACCTTTGAGGGAATTGCCATGCTCCATTCCCATTACGCCTTTATAACCTTTGCCATGCAGATGTTTAAAAATATTTTTATAGTTGATCTCACCGGTTGTTGGTTCATTTCTTCCCGGGTTGTCCCCTATCTGGATGTAGGCAATCTCATCCCAGCAGCGATCTATATTAACAATCAGCTGACCTTCAGTTTTTTGCATATGATAAATATCATAAAGGATCTTGCAGGAAGGACTTTGTACGGCCTTACATACCGCAAAAGTTTCATGTGTCTGCTGCAGGAAAAGTTCTGGTGTATCACTCAGTGTTTCCAATACCATCACCAGTCCATGTGGTTCAAAAACCTCTGCTCCTGCTCTCATGGCATCAACTACATTAGCAAACTGATTTCCATAAGGTAAATGGCGTTCATAAAAACCAGGCACCACAGTCAGCCATTTTGCATTACATCTTTTAGCTGCTTCAACCGAACGTTTACAGGTATCTACAAACTTATCTTTAAATTCTTTTTTACCTGTAGTCAATGAAATTTTCCAGTTATCACCGCCATCTACAACGAATACGCCCATGCGCATTCCGAGTTTGGCCAGAAGGTTCCCAATCTTGGTCTGCTCTTCCTGAGAACGTCCTAAATACCCGTTATCTTCTATAGAACGGAAGCCCTGGTCATACATAAACTGGATCTGGTCCAGAAAACTCTTTCCGGCACTGTTTTCAAACATTCCCTGATGTGGGGCATAGTCCAGATTAAAAGTCTTTCCCGCCATTGCTTCTGCCTGAGCAGCCGCAGCAGTTTTTCCTGAAGCGACCGAATTGACAGACGAGCCTGCTACCAGGGCACCGGTTGCCACCATACTATTTCTTAAAAATTCTATTCTGTTCATATTTGGTTTTTTTGGTTCATAATGATAAAACTCAGTTCACGATCAATTTCCTGAACCCTTGTGTTAGTGTATCTGCAACACTGCCATTTTCCTTCCGGTAAATGATATAAGCCTCCATATTTTTTTTTGCAGATACAAAAGCCAGTGCCTCTTTTACAGTCATTGCCATTACTGCGTTGTCATATCCATCGGCAGTGATGGCATCCTTTGCGTAAATGGTTACACTGATGAGCGGGTTGTTCAGCGGATAGCCTGTTTTAGGATCTATAAGATGTGCTATCTTACCTTTACCTTTCTGCAAATATTTCCTGTAATTGCCTGAGGTAGTTATTGCACCCTGATTCAGCGCAATGGTATGTACAATGGCTGGTTCAGCATCAGGGCTGTCTGCAGGCCCTTCAATTCCGATTCTCAATGCGCTTCCATCAGGCTTAGGACCTTTCATTCGCAACTCGCCTCCTATTTCCACCACAAAGGCCTGAACTGATTTCGAGTTTAAATAGTCTGCGACTACATCTACGCTATAGCCCTGGGCGATACCATTCAGATCAATCTGCACACAGGATTTCTTCTTTTTCAGATAACCTGATCTTAAGGTCAGGTTATTCATACCCACACATTTCAGAATTTCCCTGATCTCGGTACTGTCCGGAAATTCTTCTATGGGTTTCACCCCAAATCCCCAGGCCTGTACCAGCGGCTTCACTGTCACATCAAACCTGCCCTGAGTAGCTTTATAGATCTCAAAAGATTTCTGCATCACTTTCAGGAAATGCTTATCCGGCCGCAGTCCATCTCTGGAAGCATTAAACCGGTTGATCAGTGAATAAGGCTTGTACAATGACATCGAAGAATCTATAACCATCAGAATACTGTCAACAGCACCTTTTGTAACAATGCTGTCTTTCGCAAAATATTTGATGGTATAATCCGTTCCCTGAGCATATCCATGTATGGTATACTGGCGCTGTTCTTCTCCTTTTTTGAAGGAAAAAAACAGCACCAGTAAAATAAGAACTAATGATCTTTTGAAAGTGAACATCACCTGATTAAGGTTTAGATCACCTTAGTTTTACCAGGTGTAGGTATTGGATACAACCCGTTAGCATCAGGTAAAAGTTTTGGATTCGCATCCCAGGCCAGTCTATCCGGGAATAAGCTGTTGTTTGCATTAAGCGCTTCATCCCACTTAATTGTTTTTCCTGAATAAGTTGCATAACGTCCCATGATCGCTGTTAAACAGCTTTTCGCCACACGCTCCGCATCCCAGAATTTATGCTCTCCTTTGGCGATGGCAGCAAATAGCTCATCATGCTCAGTCTGATATGGATTAGGATTTATTTTAGAACTGTAAGTATAAAGTGGCTTTTTCTTCAGGTCTGTGATCTTTGCTTCGTTACCTGCCGACAAATAAATACTTCCTTTGGTTCCCTGGAAGCTTTCATCTACCCGGTTGTCAATACCCTCAAAGTGACGGCACTGGCTATAGATCACGGCTCCATCTTCATAAGTCAATTCAACCGAGTGGTTATCATAAATCTCACCGTAATCTTTACCTGTCCTCCAGGCACGGCTGCCTGTACCCTGTATCGATACAGGATAAGCATTTTTCACCCAGTTGGCGATGTCAATATTGTGTACATGCTGTTCTACGATATGATCACCGCATAACCAGTTGAAATAATACCAGTTGCGCATCTGGTACTCCATCTCCGTCTGTCCTGCTTTACGTGGATTCACCCACACACCACCGCTATTCCAGTATACCTGTCCACCTGTGATCTGACCAAGCATTCCGTCTTCTATGCGTTTCAAAGCCTCTCTGTAATTATTTTGGTATCTGCGTTGCAGACCCACCACTACATTTAGTTTTTTCTTTTTGGCGATCTCAGCATATTCTAATACTTTACGCACCCCCGGAGAATCTACTGCTACCGGTTTCTCCATGAATACATGTTTATTCTGGTTGATTGCCTCTTCGAAGTGGCTTGGTCTGAAACCCGGAGGAGTAGCCAGCAATACTACATCTGCAAGTGCAATGGCCTGCTTGTAGCCATCAAATCCTACAAACCTGCGTTCCTGAGGAACATCAACTTTATCTTTAAATTTCTCAGAAATCTCTTTATAAGCACTTTCCAGTCTGTCACTAAAGGCATCTGCCATTGCAACAAGCTTAAGATTCTGTTTAGTACTCAGGGCCTGAAAGGCTGCTCCCGTTCCACGGCCACCGCAGCCTATTAATGCAATTTTGATCGTATCGTCAACAGATGAATGTGCACCGCCGCCGGCAAATGCTACTCCATTGATCATTACCCCGCCAGCCACAAGTGCTGAAGCTTTCAGGAATTCGCGGCGTTTATCACGCAATTCTTCATTGTTCATTGTAATGTAGGTTTATATATGGTTCTTGGTTGTGTGAATTTACTAGTAATCTTTGATAGGTGCCTTACTATAATAAGCTTCTATTTCTTCTTTTGACGGCGGCGTCACAGGTCTCACTAATCGCATTCCTACGAAAGGGGCTTCAGGAAACCACCAGTTACTCTTAGGAATCTGAGGATCCAGCTGTTTCCAGCTCGGATCAGACGGAAGTCTTGAAGAAGATCTTGAATCTTTTGCCTCATCATTATAAGCACCACCCCTTACTGCATGCGGATAAAGTTTATCCGGAACAGCAACAGGATTACTGGCCTTATCGTCTTTCACTGAACTGTAAAAATCCGGCAGATATTGATCATAGGTCCATTCCGCCACATTTCCGTACATATCATATAATCCCCATGCATTCGGTTTTTTCTTGCCTGCTACATGCGTTTTTCCATCACTGTTTCCGGCAAACCAGGCATAATCACCCAGCTTTGAAGCATCATTGCCAAAAGAATATTCAGTAGTAGTACCGGCTCTGCAGGCATACTCCCATTCGGCTTCAGTGGGTAATCTGTAAAACAGCCCTGTCCTTGCATAAAGCCATTTACAGTATTGAATGGCATTATAATGTGTCATCGCCAGAGCAGGCTGTCCTTCTTTACCCATTTTAAATGTCATATCCAAATAAGGTTTTGTAGGCCTGGTTACCGCATCCACATTTGCGGGAACAGGTTTGGTGCTGTGTGCAGCTTCATAATCCTTATACAGAAATGGTTCGTAGATGTCCCAGGTCACTTCAACAGCTCCCATATAAAAAGGATCAATCTTTACTTTGTGAACAGGTTGTTCGTCAGGATTTCCTTTTTTACTTCCCATCATAAATTCACCGCCTGGTATGGCAATCATTTCAAATGACAATGGGGTACCTTCTATAGCCTGCTTGTAAGATGCTGCCTTTTCCTGGCCTGACGAAGTGTTAACATAGAATACTGCCAGGGGGACCAGCAGGGATAATTTTAGCTTCATTTATTAAAATTTGATACAAAATATATTTTAACCTAACCTATTGAATCTCTAAAATAGAGTCAATAATTGATAAACCAAAATCCTCAGGCACATAATTTTATAAAACGTGTAATTGAAACACTAAGCCCTTATCATTTAAAAAGTCTGTCCCAAAATAAAACCCCTGTCAAATGATAATTGACAGGGGTTTCCAGGAGTCAGAAAAACTTATTCTATGCTTCCTTCTTCTTTTTTCTTTTTCTTGCCAGGACTTCTGTTTTCCACCACAATTATATCTTCATCTTTATTATAGTCTATTTCAAGAATATCACCATCATGGATTTCACCTTTCAGAATTTCTTCAGCGATCGGATCTTCAAGATACTTCTGAATGGCACGTTTTAATGGTCTGGCTCCAAAATTTGCATCAAACCCTTTATCCGCAATAAAATCTTTGGCATTGCTGGTCAGTTTCACTTCATAACCTAGATTATGTACACGACCAAATAAAGATTTCAATTCGATGTCAATGATCTTGAAGATATCTTCCTTACTTAAAGAATTAAATACAACAACATCATCTACCCTGTTCAGGAACTCAGGAGCAAAAGCACGTTTCAACGCACTCTCTATTACCCCCCTTGAATGAGAATCGACCTGATTCACTTTTGCAGAAGTAGAGAAACCAACCCCTTGCCCAAAGTCTTTCAGCTGACGCGCCCCGATATTAGAAGTCATAATGATGATTGTATTTCTAAAATCAACCTTACGTCCCAGACTGTCTGTCAGCTGGCCTTCGTCCAAAACCTGCAGCAGGATATTAAATACATCAGGGTGTGCTTTTTCAATTTCATCCAGCAGAATCACAGCATATGGCTTACGGCGAACCTTTTCTGTAAGCTGACCACCTTCTTCATAACCAACATACCCCGGAGGCGCACCCACTAAACGTGATACTGCGAATTTTTCCATATACTCACTCATGTCAATCTGAATCAGTGAATCGTCACTGTCAAACATAAACCTGGCAAGCTCTTTCGCAAGCTCTGTTTTACCAACCCCGGTAGGGCCAAGGAAAATAAACGAGCCAATCGGTTTTTTAGGATCTTTCAAACCCGCTCTGGTACGTTGAATTGCTTTCGTGAGCTTTTTGATTGCATCATCCTGACCAATGATCTTCTGACCAACAGTTTCATACATATTCAGCAGCTTCACACTGTCTGTTTGGCCTACACGCTGCAAAGGAATACCAGTCATCATCGAAACCACTTCTGCAACATTATCTTCAGATACTGTGTAGCGCTTGGTTTTTGTATCACTTTCCCATTCTGCCTTCGCGCGATCCAGCTCCTCTAAAAGATTCTTTTCTGTATCTCTCAGTTTTGCAGCCTCTTCATACTTCTGGCTTTTGACCACTTTATTCTTTTCAAGCTTGATCTCTTCGATCTTATTCTCGATATCAATAATATTCTGAGGAACATGGATATTGGTCAGGTGAACCCGTGAACCTGCTTCATCCAATGCATCAATTGCTTTATCCGGCAGGAACCTGTCCGTAATATACCTCGCAGTTAAAGCCACACAAGCATTAATCGCTTCATCAGTATAAGTTACCCCATGGTGATCTTCATATTTCTCTTTGATACGATTCAGGATCTCAATCGTTTCATCAGGGGTAGCCGGCTCGATCATTACCTTTTGAAAACGACGGTCTAATGCACCATCTTTTTCAATGTACTGGCGATACTCATCAAGTGTAGTTGCCCCGATGCATTGAATTTCTCCCCTGGCCAAAGCCGGCTTGAACATATTTGATGCATCCAATGAGCCGGAAGCACCGCCCGCGCCTACTATAGTGTGGATTTCGTCGATAAATAGAATTACATCCGTAGATTTTTCCAGCTCGTTCATCACTGCCTTCATACGCTCCTCAAACTGTCCGCGGTATTTAGTACCTGCCACCAAAGAGGCCAGATCTAAAGTTACCACACGTTTATTGAACAATACTCTTGAAACCTGACGCTTCACAATGCGCAGAGCCAAACCTTCCGCAATAGCTGATTTACCTACACCCGGTTCACCAATCAGAATCGGATTATTTTTTTTACGGCGTGAAAGAATCTGAGAAACACGTTCAATTTCCTTTTCACGACCTACAATCGGATCCAGTCTGCCCTCTTCCGCAGCCTTGGTCAGATCTCTTCCAAAGTTATCCAGTACAGGAGTTTTGGACTTAATATCTGAAACTTTTTTAGGGCTGCTGAAGCTTTCCTCTTCACGATACTCATCATCACCTCCAGTTGAAGCGCTGTTTTGAATATCATCTCTGAATCCATTCTTATTCACTTCAACTTCCTGTTTGAATATTTCATAATTTACACTGTACTGCAATAAGATCTGAGAAGCGATATTGTCATCGTCACGCAAAATAGACAACAACAAGTGTTCAGTACCTATCAAGTCGCTTTTAAAGATCTTCGCTTCCAGATACGTAATCTTTAATACCTTTTCAGCCTGCTTGGTTAAAGGAATATTACCCAGATTTACGGTAACACTTGAGGTGCCTCTTACAGAGTCCTCTATTGAGCGGCGAAGTTTTGAAGTATCGACTCCTAATGATTTCAATATCTTAATGGCCATACCATCGCCTTCGCGGATAAGGCCTAACAAAAGATGTTCTGCGCCTATATAATCGTGACCTAGTCTCAGGGCTTCTTCCCTGCTAAAAGAAATCACATCTTTTACTTGTGGAGAAAATTTAGCTTCCATATATACCTTTCTAATGATCCGGAATGCCCTAAACTAAAAAAATTGTTTAAATTAAATGCACTCCTGATTTTTTTATTTTATCAACAATTACGCCATTGGTATTTAATTAGATGTTGCAACTGCCGTTATTTCATAAATGTTACTCATCGTTGACGAATTGAAAGGCGTTTATTTTGCCATATCTCATTCTAAATAAACAATTACAATCCCCCGTATATTCGCAATAAGGGCTCTAATTACCCTATTGTCCTATAAATGTAATCATTTTATCCAGTTATTTAAACTGCCAAACCGGTATAATATTCACAAAAAAGACTACCAAATTGGCAGTCTTTTGACATTATGTGTTAAAACTTTGTCATCAGTGATACCCCATAAATTCGCGGATTTCCCAAATGTGCGGGTCCAAAGTCATAAGCATAATCTACATATGTCTTATTTCCCAGATTTCTGCCCCATAAGAAAACATCAATTTTACTGGTTGAAACCCCTGCTTTAGCATTAAACAGCTGATATCCCTTTTGTTCAATCTCATTTTTCAGATCATAAAACTGATCGCCCGTATAAGCCCATTCTCCGCGGACAATTAAATTTAGTTTGTTAAGCGGTTTAACTGCATAACTGTACTGAAGCGCAAGCATGGAAGTCATTTTCGGACTGTAAACCTGCCTGTTCCCGTCATAGTTTACCTCCTGACCTTCATCAGGAAGACTCAATCTCTTGTACTTCGCATCAGTATAACCAAAATTATAATCTACGCTCAGCCCTTTTACCGGTCTGGCAGAGAGTTCAGCTTCCACGCCTTTACTGCTCATTTTTCCAGCATTTCTGGTTACCGTGATGGCATCAGGCAATACCAGTACAGGGATTTGGGCATCGGTTAACCTGACATAGAAAACAGCCATGTTTAAACTTAGCCTTTGATCTAAAAAGGTATTCTTTGATCCCAGTTCAATATTATTACTATACTCAGGTTTATAGGAATACAATGATCTCGCCGTCCTGTCCGAACCCAGCTGCGTTAACCCACCTGCACGGAACCCTCTGCTATAAGTCGCATATAGATTATGCTCAGCCGACATCAGGTAAGCAACGCTGACTTTAGGTGATAAGGCACTGTAACTGGCTGTTGCCGTAGTGTCTTTCTGATCTGCAGACGGTACCTCACCCTGCATAAACATTTCGCCGTATACATTTTGTTTTTTATGTTCATAATCGTAGCGCAAGCCGGCGGTAACTGACAGCTGATCTGTAACTGCATAAGCCAGCTGTCCATAAGCTGCCATACCAAAACCTTTTCCCCTGTTTATACTTACAATATTGAGATCAGGAACAGAACCGACCGCTTCTGCATCTGCCCCGAAAAAGAGTCCCTGCTTTACAGGATTATTTTGATAAAAACCATATAATCCGCCTACCCACCTCATCTTTGAATCAGCTGAAGACGGAGAACTGAATTTAAACTCCTGAGTCAAAACCGCTGTTTTATTCCAGTCCCTGCCATAATTATTGATGAGTAGTATGCCGTCCAGAGGAGAGAAATCACTATCAATTGGTTTATCGTAAAATCTATAATTTGACTGATAGGCGCTTTGAGAACTGAAGTTGAAGCTGTCTCCCGAATAATTTGCAGACAGAGATGCATTAAACAGATTATCATGCATCGTAGTCAGCCCATTCTGATTGATCCTGAAGGGACTCTTCAAAGCATCCTCTGCCGAACCTGCCAGCGGAAACGTACCATTGTTACGGTTTTCATTATGCTTCACATTCAAAGTGAGGGCAAATTTTGAGCTGCCTGTGAACTTCAGATAATAATTACCCAGATATCCATGCGCACGGTCAAATCTGGAATTATTGAACTCGTTTGTATAAAACCCGCTCTGTCTGTTAAACAGGCCTGCTGCACCAAAAAACAGCTTATCCTTAATCAAAGCCGTTCTTATACCAGCGCTGTAACGTTGCTGTCCATAATTACCAATATCAACTCCGGCAAAACCCGAAGTATAATTGGAAGGTTGTTTGGTGATGATATTGACCACGCCCCCCATTGCATTTCTACCGTAAAGTGTTCCCTGCGGACCACGCAATACCTCTATACGTTCTATATCAAACAAAGAAGCAATATAGGTATCCAGACCAAACTGGTTTACCCCATCGATATAAGTGGCCACCGCAGGGTCGTAGGATGTCGTACCAATTCCCCGGATAGACGTAATATTTCTTCCATCCCCCGGATTACTGGAATAAAGATTAGGGACAATCACAGCAAGATCTCTTGTATTCTGAATCCGGTAATCATTAATCTTTGCCGAAGAAAACACCGATACACTAACCGGTATGTTCTGAACATTTTCTTCCGTTTTCTGGGCAGAAACAATCACTTCATCCAGCCTCAGGTCCGCATCAGCAAGTGTGATATTCATGACCTCATCAGGTAAGGTTAAAGGCTCATTTACCGCAGCATATCCAACTGCGCTAAATCTCACTGTTAATTTGCCGGCAGGTATATTTTTCAGCTCAAATTCACCAGCATTATTTGTCACTGCACTTAAATTTGTGTTCAATATGCTCACCGTTACCGCAACAAGGGGCCTCCCTTTTATGTCCTTCACAATGCCAGATATTTTGTGTTGCTGCTGAGCTTTTGCACCCATACTTATAAAAAGGATAAGGCACAACCATGATATGATCTTCTTCATTCCGCAAATATATATCTTTAGCTTTATTATCTTTGCCCGGCATAAGATTCACATCTGTTCGTATTTCCCCTAATCCCATTAATGCCTGTATTAAAAAAAGATTTTGTGAATAGTCAGGAGAAAATAGCCCCCACAAAGAAAAAGATTAAAACGAAACGGCTGATGCTGATTGCATTCACTTTTGCAGGCTCTTATGCCACCTTATTCATTATACTTCCTTATTCCTACTGGAAAAACTATTTTGGAATGCCCGCTCCCAGATTAATAACAGACCTTTTGGTCAATCTGTTATTTTGTGTGGTGATCATCGTGCAAAGCCACTTCATAGACAGGAAGCTGGACAAAAAGATCTCATGGATGACCCAGCCTTTAAAACGCTTGCTGGTTCAAACGTTGTTTCAAATTCTGGGCGTCCTGTTCCTCATCATTTGTCTGAGTTTCATTTATCTGATATTTGCTGATGCTGTAAGTACGCAGTCTCCGCAGATTGATTTAAGACAAGGATTGTACTCTGTTATTTCAATCATATTATGGGGCCTCACAATCAGTGCGCTCAACACAGGTTCTTTTTTACTTCGGAACTGGAAAACTGCCACCATGAAGGCCGCCGAATTTGAGATAAAAGCAGCCCAAAACAAACAATTGGCAGCAGAAATAGAGTTGCAGGCACTTAAGTTGCAGCTTGATCCGCATTTTGTTTTCAATAATCTAAGTGTGCTTTCAGAATTGATATTAAAGGACCAGCAACTAGGATATGAGTACACGGAGAATTTTGCGAAAGTCTACCGCTATCTATTGATCAATTCAAAAAAGAAACTGATTCCCCTTCGTGAAGAACTTAGATTTCTTGATGCCTATCTTTTTCTCATCAATAACCGGATGGGAGGAGGAAGTGTTTTCCATATTGACATTGATGAATCAAAGCTAGACATGCTGATCCCGCCGGTTACACTTCAACTGCTCATTGAAAATGCCATAAAATATAACCGTACCGAAGAAGAAAACCCACTGGTTATCAGCATTTATTTAAATGGCGGCAATGAATTGGCAGTATCCAATACATTATTACCTCTGATCAGGCAACCGGTGTCAACTGGTATAGGCCTGGAAAATATTATGAGCCGCTATGCTTTACTAGGAGATAGAAAACCTGTCATCGAGAAAACAAATAAAACTTTTACTATAAAAGTGCCACTAATCAAATGCATACCATAAAGAAAATATTGATCCTGGAAGATGAAAAACTCAATTCCGATCGTATACAACGGTTAATGCTCGAAATAAGACCCAATATTCAGATTTCTGGTGTTTTGACCAGTATCAAAAAGACAGTGGACTGGCTTTCCGAAAATGAAAGCCCTGATCTGATCATGATGGATATACAACTGGCAGATGGTATAAGTTTCGAAGTCTTTAACCTGGCGGAGATCAAATGCCCGGTAATTTTCACAACGGCCTATGATGAGTATGCCGTCAGGGCATTTAAATACAACAGTATAGATTACCTGCTCAAGCCAATTGAAAAAGAACAGCTGGAAGCCGCCATTATAAAATTTGAGAACTCTGTACAGCGATCGCAACAGCAATATCCACTGATCGAAGAACTGCTCAGCAACATCCGGCCCAAAGCATACAGGACACGCTTCCTACTTCCATACCGGGATGGCTATAAAAAAATCAGCGTAGGGGATATCGCCTTTTTCTATAGCCATATGAACATTAATTATGCAAATTTATTTAACGGAGAAAAAGTTGTAGTGCCACAGACCCTCGAAACGCTGGAACAGGAACTGGAACCCAAAAATTTCTTCAGGGTAAACCGGCAATATATCATACACGCCAATTCCATTGAAAAGGTGCATAATTTTTTCAATGGTAAATTAAAGCTCGAATTAAAAAACTGTACAGACGCGGATGTGATAATTAGCAGGACAAAAGCTCCTCTATTTAAAATGTGGCTGGATTATTAATTAATTTATCTTTATCCTGCGAACAGGATGATGGCTTTCCTTTTCCTATATTTGCCTGAATATAGGGCTTTGTAAAACCTTCCTATTATACCAAATAACGATGTCAGACGAAAAGATCATATTTTCAATGGCGGGGGTAAATAAGATTTATCCTCCCCAAAAACAAGTTTTAAAGAACATTTACCTGTCTTTTTTCTATGGTGCAAAGATCGGTGTAATTGGTCTCAACGGATCGGGAAAATCATCTTTATTAAAGATCATTGCCGGTCTGGACAAGTCCTTTCAGGGCGAGGTGGTCTTCTCTCCGGGTTACAGCGTGGGTTATCTGGCCCAGGAACCTGAACTTGATAATGAAAAAACAGTAAGAGAGGTTGTAGAAGAAGGCGTAGCAGAGATCACGGCCATACTTAAAGAATACGAAGAAGTAAACGAAGCATTTGGTCTGGAGGAGAACTATTCCGACCCGGATAAGATGGATAAACTGATGTCCCGTCAGGGAGAACTGCAGGACAAGATCGATGCGGTGAATGCCTGGGAACTCGATTCCAAACTGGAGCGTGCCATGGATGCGCTGCGTTGCCCTGATCCTGAAACAAAAATAGGCGTACTTTCCGGCGGTGAGCGCCGTCGTGTAGCCATGTGCCGTTTGTTATTGCAGGAACCTGATGTTTTATTGCTGGATGAGCCAACCAACCACCTTGATGCAGAAAGCATTGACTGGCTGGAGCAGTTCTTAAAGAACTATAAAGGAACCATTATTGCAGTGACCCACGACAGGTACTTCCTGGATAATGTAGCCGGGTGGATCCTCGAACTGGACCGTGGCGAAGGCATTCCATGGAAGGGCAATTATTCTTCATGGCTGGACCAGAAAGCAAAACGCCTGGCACAGGAGGAGAAAACCGAATCTAAACGTCAGAAGACGCTTGAGCGCGAACTGGAATGGGTGCGCATGGCACCAAAGGCCAGACATGCAAAATCCAAAGCAAGGTTATCCAACTATGATAAACTGGCATCTGAAGACTCTAAAGAAAGAGAAGACAAGCTGGAACTCTTCATTCCTGCCGGACCAAGGCTGGGTAATGTGGTGATTGAAGCCAATGAGGTTACAAAGTCTTACGGGGAGAAAATACTGTTTGAAAACCTGAGTTTCTCTCTGCCTCCTGCAGGTATAGTTGGAATTATCGGTCCAAATGGTGCGGGTAAAACGACGTTGTTCCGGCTGATCACCGGACAGGAAACTCCTGATGCCGGAACTTTCCGTGTTGGAGAAACCGTAGCGCTGGGTTATGTAGACCAGATGCACAATGACCTGGATGCCGATAAAACGGTTTATGAAAACATCACAGACGGACTGGACAATATTCAGCTTGGCAATAAGGCCGTAAACGGACGGGCCTATGTTTCCAAATTCAACTTTAATGGTGGCGATCAGCAAAAAAAGGTTGGTGTACTTTCTGGCGGAGAGCGTAACCGTGTCCATCTGGCCATCACGCTGAAGAAAGGTGCCAATGTATTGCTGCTGGATGAGCCGACCAATGATATTGACGTGAATACATTAAGGGCTCTGGAAGAAGCACTGGAGAATTTTGGAGGCTGTGCCGTAGTGATCAGTCACGACCGCTGGTTCCTGGATCGTATCTGTACGCACATCCTTGCTTTTGAAGGTGAATCTCAGGTTTATTTCTTTGAAGGCAATTACAGCGATTATGAAGAGAACCGCAAGAAGAGATTAGGTGACGTCACACCACACCGGATCAGGTACAAGAAACTGGTTTAAAATAATATGAGTTCGGAAGATTTAGTTTTGATGTTTTCAAAACTAAATCTTTTACGGACCACACAGGTTACCTCCGGAAGCATTACATCTATCATCATGAGATCGTAACAGGTCTTCTACTGGTCTGCAACCCCCCATGGCAGAGCTCAGTCAACAACTTCCTGATAAATACAATGAGCGTATTTTGCATCTAATTTCTTCGTAAAAAAACCTTTAAGCCAGCTTACTTTGTAGTTTCTGGCGCCGGTCCGCGCTGTAAGGCAGGTGACCTTTGCGTAGCCGGTGCGAGAGCTTTGACCCATGCAAGAGCCTACCAACCCCCTACAAGGAGTCGCGAAACGCTCTCCCTCTGTCATCACATTTGCCCTTTCATATAGTATCTGCTTTAAACTGAAACCTTCTGTACCCTATTCTTCGTCGCTTTGCTCCCCGAAGTTTTCTTACAGGTATCTGCGATCCAGCAAATCCTGGACAAATCCAGGGCAGATTGGAGATTGCTGCAGAAAACAGGTGCTTTTTTCTGAACCTGCCCTGGAGTTGGGCTGGAGCTGTCCTGAAGTTCTTGGCACTCAGGTGGCTACGAAAACTTCTTGAAATAGGGATTAGCTCAATCAGGTCGGATCAAGAAAAATTTTAATGTATTCTGTAGCAACAGGCTCTGCAGTCGGCTGATCTCCTGTAAAAAGGCTATGCAGGATGCGGAATAGCGTCAGCAGCTGCGCAAGTTCTTCATAGAGGTTAATGATTTCCATCCGCTCTTTAACATAGCGTTTTCACGCTCCATCTCCTTGTACTTGCGCAGCATCTCTGAATCCATCCCCTCATACTTGCGCTTCCACAGGTAAAACGTGGTCTGACTAATCCCTAACTAACGACGGATATCTGCCGCTTTCTTGCCCGCAGCGTGCTCTTTCAAAACAACGCTGATCTTATGTCAAATGAGTATTCTATAAGAACAATACAAAAGTATTATAATAATCTGAAGTTTGATCTGCATATTTCACCAAAAGTGACCCCACCATTTCGCTGCAAAGTGGCCGCAAATTAGAATGCCGAGTGAATTAAAAAAGTTCCCTTCTCTCTGAACCAATATAACCAACACTCCGGACTTATCGTCCATAGCTCCAAAAGCCTCTCCAATCCAACTCCAGATTACATTTCCCAGGGAAACGGCGCTCCAGACCGCATTCCTCACCAGATCCAGGCCTTGACCTCAAATAAGACGATATAAATGCTCCAGAACCGTAGACTGACCAAGATCCCAGCCGAGGGGTAGAAGCGCTTTTTAAAGCCTCCATTTAGCCCCGTCCGGCAAAAATAAATACAGAAAGTTAGAGTTGAAAAAGTGCCTCCTGGCCTAAAAACGGCCACTTTGCAGCGAAATAAGGGGGTCAGTTTGCAGCGAAAAAAGGTGTCAGTTTAAACGCGGAACGAGTGGCCACTTTTGGCGAAATACCCAGCCTGGGAGGTCAACAGCTTCACCTTATTATTTATCGCACTGGTATTTTTAGCCATCGTCAAATTACAAAGATCCGAAAGCACCTCTAAATCAACTTGGATAAGTGTTCTTCTATTTGTAAATATGACTGGTACATATAATCATATTATCTTCTCCTCCTTTCCAATTTCGATATTTGCATGTTTGTTGTTGTGGTCATCTATGCACAGGTCAACGCAATACAACAAGTTTTTTTTACTGTTTGGAATCAGCATCATAAACATAATCCTGTTATATTTTACGATGAAATCAGATATAATTCATAATCTGACGTCCATAGGAATTACTCTTGCAGCAACCGCTCTTTTGATTTACCTGGAAATAAGATTGTTTTATTACTTGTATAATCTAACAAAACACACTAAGTTTCATATTGCAATTACAGAAAGTAAGGGTAGATTAATTTTGTATATTGGTTTGGGGTGCTTTTTGTTGTTTCATGGAAAAGCCTTTTTTGAGGTTCTAGCCGTTTATAAACCATTTCTTCAAGTGTATAGTTATGAAAGTTCCATTCTAGCCAAAATATTATTATGTTTCTATGCATCGATTACAATTTTATTCCTTTGCTGGTCATTTTATCAGGATAGTAAACGATCTTCAAGTGATATTTTTATTATTTTATTCATTTGCTACCTGGCGGTTCTAACACTTTATACCGTTCAATCTTCGTTTCGTTATTACCTAATCGCATATGCATTAGCTGCCATTTATCTAGCCTACAAAATTGGAGCGAAGGTTATGGGCTATAAAATTATTTTAATCTCCACGATCTGTTCATGGTTTCTAATTTTCTACATGCAAAAGGATATATTTTTTTCCAAGCACAGAAACATAATTGCCAAAACATTTGTAATCGGAAATCATCAAATGGAAACGAACACACATTTTTTGCCTAAGGAGGCATTGCTAGACTCCCTAATTACTAATAAAATTGAAAATGTTAAATATCTAACAGAAAACAATTATTTTTTGGATCTTCCCATCAAATTCTATAAACTTTCGAACCCATGGTATACCGATTCATTCAAATCCATGGAAGTTTCTTACAGTTTTGACAATTATGGTAGCGGGTACTTTATAGAAGTCTACAGTAAAAAACCTGTGAATAACTAATTTATTAAAAAAACCTTAATGCAATTCTGATTTAGCTGTGGATTGTAAAGTTTATAAATGGACCTTATTCTATCGGGAATATTCTGATAAACTAGTGAAATCCTTTTCATAGCAATTAAATTCTTCAAACTTAGATTATTTGAATCGTGATCAAATATTATTAACAAATTCACATTGTCAATTCTGTGAATTTTCCGTAACGTTTTATCTAGATCTGAAGAATATATATTTGTTCTGCTGATTGAATCGCTATTGTAGAATGTATTTTTGAGGAACTTAAAATCAATGTAAGGATTTACATCATTCAAAAACACCACATGTGCTTTGCTCATGTCATAGTTTCTGTACATAAATTCTGCAACTGCAATTTGTGATTTTCCAGCCCCAGTAGAAGACACACAGATTAAACCGGCAAGATTACTGATACAAATAACAACTATTGCAAAAATCTTGAACACATTAGGCCATTTTCGCTGTGCCAAGAAATGACTACACTGCTGGTCTAACTTTTGATATACTAGAAAAAATATAAGTGGCGTCAAATTTACCAATGGAAAAAGAAATCTCAATTCTTTGTGCGGGATGAAGGAATGTATAATTAAGAATGGAATGATGCCCCAAGTAATAACATTTTTCGAATATAAATAGATAAATAAAATTAAGGAATAAAAAATCAACTGCCCTAATGGACCCGGAGAAACAAATATCCATAGAAAATAAGAATACCAAGGAGAAACACCAAAATCTGATGCGACATTCTGCACTAGGTTAACATAAAAGTAATTGTAAATTGAAAGTGTAAAAATTCCATACAACCACATGTCCGCGAGTACGCCAATACCCAGAATCAATATAATAATCAAAGAAAAAAAAAATGTGCGTTTTATTCCGATTTTTGCAGTTAGCAAATACCATAAGAACACACCAAATACAAATAACCCGGATTGATATCGGAATAATATTGAAAATCCAAGTAATATCGCCACTAACATATAATTTTCAAGCCGTCTATATTTTATCCCATTTTGTTGTAACGCCAGTGCGATTAAAATACATATACCTGACCATGTTTCTGAAGAAAAGCGAACATTTATGTAAGGCGAAAACCATAAAAAATAGGAGAATAAAATAAACCATAAATGGAACCGGATATCAATCAATGGCAGGAAAGCTCTGATAAAATACCTAATTGCAAATATTGAAACAAGAGCAGTAATCACTCTCAAGAATAATGACAAATCATACCCATCCACAATCCCTAATACATTTAAAGCTTTAAAAATGAAAAAGCACATTAGAGGCTGTAGGCCAGGTCTAATTTTGGCATTATATTCCCATGCCAATAAATCCCGTTCAACTAATCCTAATTTATAATTTGCAAACTCAATAATTTGAAAATGCTCATCCTCTTGGTGATACCCATTGCTTTTAACAGAAACTATTAGGTAAAACACGACAGCAAGAAAGAAAAGAAAAGATGGTTTTGTGAGAAACATTTAAAGGAAATTAGCTATTTATAATTGCTTTTTTATATCATCAACTAAAATTTCCCGATCTGACGGGCGCTTATAGTTATTAAGGATTTCTCCTTTTTTACTGATAAACAAATAATGGGGAACACCAATAATTCCGAATTCATTTTTTAGCTCTGTATATTGAATATCAGTTAAAAGATAATGATGCGCCTCGAACTCAAGTTTGCCAATCATGTCAAGGTATATCGGCTCTTTAGAATCTACACAAAGCATAACGAAAACTACATTATCTTTAAAATTATCTACTAACCCAGGATAGTATTTAAATTCTCCTATACAAGGTGAGCACCACGTCGCCCATACATCTATATATATATTTTTACCAGGAAAGGTCTTCAGTAACGTTTTAATAATATTATTACTGTTATTTTTCATATGATTTACAGCCTTATTTTTGCCAATAGCTGCGAATTCGTTTTTTAAAAACCGAATCATATCATTGCTATTGATCTTCTTAGCAGCTACGTTGAGATAATAATTAGCATTTGTATTGACTCTACGTTCAGAAACTCCTTTTGCCATAATGAATTCAGCAATATCTGATGGTAAATAATGGAAGTAATATTCAGTTTCCATATTAAATTTGATGGAATCAGCCGAGAAAATAGCAGCTGAATTAGTTTTAAACTGATTGCCTATCTCACGAACTCTAAGAGAATCATTATTATTTAATTTTTGCGTCCATCCCTTCCTGATTAAAATTTGTTCTTCAGTATTAATCTTTAATTGGGGATTGTTAAAATAACATTTGCTCATAATCGTTTCAACAGTTTCCTTTGGCAAGTTTCGTGAAGATAAAATCGACTGGACAACAGAACTTGACAAATACCATATTCCTGGAAAATTGATTCGTTTAAATTCCGATATTTTATTCTGATTCTCCATAATGGCCATGGCATTTTGGATAAGTTTGTAGCTAATTTCGTGTATAGTAAACCTATAAAGCTCTGGGTCGTATTGTTGGTTTTTTTGAAAAAAAAGCGCTACTTCGCTCGGTAACATGGCCAGTGTACCGTTTAAAGTGTCTACATCTGAAAAATCTTTGTCTTTTGCAATTGTCATTGACAGTGCATTGAGATTCTCCCGGAAAGTGAAAAATGTATTATTAATTCCGGCATTCTTTCCAAGAAAGGCAGATTTAAAGTCAGGCACATAATGTTGAGCAGGATATCCCTGGGTTTGTATTTGAGTAATTTTATAAGCCAGTAAAAGAGAGACTGTATCGCCTGGTGAAACCAATACTTCTGTAAAGTATCCATTTCCTGATTGTATTACAATAACTTGTGGATAGGTGATATCAATGTTTAGTGTATAGGTACCTTTTTTTGTCAACTTTGTCGAAGCCCGTTCATAAACTGCAAGGGGGTTATAAAACTCTACAGACATAGAATTATCTATGAATACGTTTTTATTTAGTTTATCGTATTCCTTAATTTTACACTTAAAAACTGTTTCTTTTGCGCTGCAGGGATTAAAAGGAATCCAGTAAATTAGAAACAAAAGCAAAATAGCTTTCATGATAAAATGCTTCATACAAAGGAATTAATAATTAAATATAAACCTTCTGTATCAAAATTTTTAGCTAATTTGATAATTAAACATAAAAATCGATAAGTTAAATACTTTTTAGCCTTTAATCTCTTTTTTAATTCTCTTAAATCCCTGGTCTTATCCGTCTATAGCTTTACAGTTTTTGGATAAACCATTCACTGTCAATGAAAGAAGAAGCAATCGCAAGATTTGATTATCCTGAGGAACTTAAGGAAAAGCTAATAGAGCTGGTGGTTTACCAGAACTATTCAAAAGAAGAAGTGGCTAAAAAGTACGGTCTGGTAAATACCTACATCCTCACCAACTGGATTATTGGATACAAGAAAAAATTAGAGAAAGGAGCCGTAACTTTAGCTCCCATGGAAAAGCCAAAGACTAAAGATGCCGCTGAGCTGAAGAAGCGGATAAAGGATCTGGAGAAGGCATTAGAGAAGGCCAATGTACTTATCTACGGCCTGAACTCGATGATTGACCATGCTGAAAAGGCACACAAGGTTCCCATCAGAAAAAAGGGTGGTACCAAACAATAAAGCTGATCAGGGAGAAACGCATTACAAGGATGGGCGTCGGGCCACTTTGTAGACTGTTTGGTAAGAGCCGACAAGCATATTATGATCATCTCCGGCATTATTCCCGGCAGAACGAGCAGGAGGAAATCGTCATTGAGATGGTCCATCAGGTCCGCAGGGAACTCCCGGGATTGGGTGGTCATAAGCTCTATAAGTGCCTTTATACGCCCTTTCAGAGCCATGGGCTAAAAATTGGAAGAGATAAGCTTTATACCATTTTGGGGAAACACAAGCTTTTGATCGATAGAAAAAGAAGAAGCCCCAGGACCACCCAGTCCAATCATTGGTTCAGGCGATATCCCAATTTGATAAAAGAGATGGAGATAGTCCGTAGTAACCAGCTATGGGTCTCTGATATCACCTATATTTGCATAGGGTACGATTTCAATTATCTTTCCCTGATTACCGATGCCGATTCAAGAAAAATCATGGGCTATTGCCTGCATTCTTATCTGAATGCCCAGGGATCTGTAAATGCCCTGAAAATGGCCCTCAAGGATCGAAATTCGGAGGCTCCACTGATCCATCATTCCGACAGGGGCGTACAATACTGCAGCTATGATTACACATCACTGCTTCGAAATAATGATATTTCCATTAGTATGACCGAAAATGGAGAGGCATACGAAAACCCCATCGCTGAAAGAATAAATGGGATTCTTAAGACAGAGTTCAAGCTTAATAGGGTATTTCAATCCAGAAGCCAGGCAATGTTGGAAGTAACCAAGAGTATCGAATCCTATAATCATCTTCGACCACACATGAGCTGCAATTACCTCACACCAATTGTCGCACATACAACTCAGGAACCTTTGATCAAGCGGTGGAAGAACTGTAGGAAAAAGTACAAAAGAACTAATGAAAAACAATTAACTTTATGATTATTAACCATTCCAAAAACTGTAAAGGGAAACCCGTATCAGACCAACTGTAAAGGGAAACCCGTATCAGACCACTAATAATCTCCAAAGGAGTAAACCAGTAAAAAAGAATAGCTGACAGTCATAAAGAATAGCTGCCAGTCATAAATAATAGCTGGCAGCTATTATTCTAAATTAATCTGCCGAACGGAGCTATCAATTCGTCTTATATCCGACATCAAATGCAAAACTTCTGATGGATCTACCTTGAGCAAATCCAGAATCTGAAATAACCTATGAACTGAACTATGGGCTGCCTGTATAGAAGAATAACAGCACCCAAAGGATTTGTTGTTGTTACTCCATTTAAATGAACGTCATCGAACAACCTTATGCTTCCCTGCGCGCGCTTTCAACCGGGCATTTGGCAGGACTGTCCAGAGCATGATGCCGGAACTGAGGATGAAATATAAAAAAAGGCCTGTGCTAAGATTAGCACAGGCCTTTTCAATAACGAACAGTTAATTGATATCTTTTATCTAAGCATACTGCTTCAGCACCTTTTCCAGCAGGGCCTTGGTCTTTTTTATACCTTCTTCTTCAGAAAAGCCGTCGCCCTCCCATTCAATCCCCACGATACCGTTAAATTTTGCATCGTGAATGATCTTGAACATCTTCGTGTAGTCAATATCAGGTTCATTGCCCTGATCATCAAATTTAAAGGTTTTCGCACTGATCCCTTTAGCAAATGGCATCAGGTCTTTTACGCCCTGGTACATATCGTAGTGTCTGGTATCACTGATCCTGAAGTTACCGAAGTCCGGCAGCGTTCCACAATAAGGACTATTTACGCCTTTCATTACATCAGAAAGCCATTTCCCGTCTGATGAATAGCTTCCGTGGTTCTCCACAATGATATTGATTTTATTTTTCTTTCCGTATTCGGTAAGTCTGCCCAAACCATCAATAATAGCAGTCTTAACATCGTTTTCAGATCCCTGACCAGATGCGTTCACCCGCACAGTCAAACAACCAAGTACTTTTGCGGCATCTACCCATTTATAGTGGTTTTCGATGGCCTTTGTACGGGCTTTTTCATCCAGATTACCCAGATCACCTTCGCCGTCTACCATAATTAAATGGTTCTGAATGCCTTCATTCTTTGTGATGGTCAGCAGCTCTTTTAAATAAGCGGGATCGGTTTCTTTTTTATTAAAAAACGGGCTTACATACTCTACAATATTGATTCCGAACTCCTTCTTAGCCCTCATTGGAAATTCCAGGTTCGTCATCTTTCCGGCAAACAGTGCTTTATGGAAAGACCACTCTGCCAGTGAGATCTTAAAAAACTCCTTCTTCCCCAGTGCAAGTGCATCCAAAGGAACTAATGAAGCCATGCCTGCTGCTGCAGCCAGTACGCCCATATCTTTAATAAAACTTCTGCGGTCTTGTGCTTTCATTGATTATATCGTTATCATATTTAGGTTAGCTGCTCATAAGAGCATATCAATTATCTAAAATAATCAATTTTAATTCAAATCCGGATTTGTCTCGTCATTGTTATTAAAGCTGTTTTTAAAAAAATCTCTAGCTGGTTCTTTTACCATGGATCAACTTATCCATAGCGTCCTGAAAGGACCCGGCCCTAAGCACCTCTCCCGAATTTACAAAGAAAATTTCATCCGCATTTTCAATGGTATTCAAACGGTGGGCAATAACAACCAGTGTGGTTTCCTTAGGGAGCTTTTCCAGTATTTTACCCAGCATCTGCTCTGTAACGGTATCTATATTGGCTGTGGCTTCATCAAGGATCAGCAATTCAGGTTTGCGCAAAAATGCCCGCATAAAGGCGATCAGCTGTTTTTGTCCCAGGCTCATGCTGCTTCCTCCGGATTTCACCTCAGTGTCCAGTCCCTCATCAAAAACGGAAAGCAATTCCGTAAAACCCGCGTCTTCGAATACTTTTAGCAATTCCGATTTGTCCAGAGTATGAAATTCATCATTGCCATAAAGGACATTATCCTTTACATTTCCGGTGAACAGTAAGGGTTCCTGCAATATAAAACCGATTTTTTTCGCACGATCGGCTGCATCATAAGTCCTGATATCCCTGCCATCCAGCATTACACTGCCCTGCAGCGGATCGTATAGGCGCGCCATCAGCGATGCGGTTGTTGTTTTGCCTCCGCCTGTTGGTCCGACAAAAGCATACATCCTGCCCTTCTCCAGTTTAAAACTGATGTTGTGCAGGATTTCCTTACCTCCTGGATAGCCGAAATTCACATTCTTAAACTCGAGAACGGGTTGCGGGGATGCAGACTCCGGAGTGTCTTTCCCCTCTGTTATGACCTCCAGATCATTGTTCAAATTGAGCATTTGAGAAATCCTGTCCCAGGAAGCCAGCGCAGTTTGAAAGCCAGCCCATAAGGTTGCCAGTTGTCTTATCGGATTGTAAAAGTTATTGGCGTAAGCGATATAACTGATCAGCAGACCCACTGTCAGATTGCCATTCCGGATCAGGTAAACACCGTAAACGAGCACGAACAGTTGTGCAATATTGGAAAAAAGCGTAAACACCGGCATAAATACCGTATTGGCTACACCAGCGCCTACTGCAGTTTTATAATTCTGCTGATTGGCCAGATCAAACCGCTTTCTGAAATAATCACGCCTGTTGAAGGCAACAACGACTTTGAAATTATTGAGACTCTCCTGGATTTCTGCACTTAGCAGCCCTACACTTTTCAGATTAGAGGTATTCTTTTTTCTTACCCAGGGCGAAAGCCTGTTGACAAACAAAAAAATACACAGTGCAGGAAAAATGGTGACTACCCCCAGCTTAAAATTGATGACCAGCATAAAGGAACCCGCGGCAACCAGCATAAAGATACTGCTCAGAAACTGCAGCAATGCCTGTGAGAAAAACTGATTTAACCGGTCTGTATCTGTATTGACACGGGAGATCAGATCCCCTGCCTTATTCTGACTGAAGAAAGCGATGGGCAATTGCTGGATCTTATGAAACACCGCATTGCGCAGGTTGAATACGATCCTTTGCGCCGCCCCGCCAACAAGACGTGTCTGCAGATAGCTGCCGCCAAACACAACGAAATAGATGCACAGGAGTATTCCGGAAAACAGCAGCAAACCATTATATTCTTTTGTCTGGATGAAATGATCTATGGCATATCCGATCAGCAATGGTCCTGAAAGATTAAGCGCGGTATTGACCAGCATAATCAGCAGGGCAATGATCAGTTTCTTTTTCTCCGCCGCCGCAACATTCAGCAGGCTTTTAATCTCCTGAAAAACCGGTTTCTTTTCCTTATTCTCCTTATCCGCGTTCAGGTTATAGTTCATAGTTGCTCGTGCTTTGTTGTGAATTATAAATCTGAACATATTCCGGGCTGCGCTCCATCAGTTGCTGATGAGTGCCCTTGTCCAGGATCTCCCCCTGCATCATCAGAATGATCTGGTCATAGTTTTCAACTGCAGCAACCTTCTGCGTGACCGAGATCAATGTAATTCCAGGATAATTCCGCTGTATATTTTCAAGGATCTTGCGTTCTGTCTGCTGGTCTACTCTTGCCGTAAAATCATCAAGCAGCAAAATCCGGGGTTGAATGGCCAGTGCCCTGGCCAGCATAATGCGCTGTTTTTGCCCACCTGATAAGCTCAGTCCCCGTTCGGAAACAATAGTATTCAGGCCTTCGGAAAATGAAGCGATCAGCTCTCTGAGTTCAGCCGTGTCAATGGCTGTTTGCAAGGATTCATCTGTTACCGCCTCACTGAATGCAATATTTTCGCGGATACTCATGTTAAACATCACACTATCCTGAAAAACAAATGCAAGCTGACGATAGAAAGCTTCACTGTTAAATTCGGAAACGGGATAATCATCAAACCTGATCTGACCGTTATCCGGCCTGGTCATGCCGGCCAGCAATTGCAGCAATTGAGTTTTCCCGGCCACAGTAGGTCCTACAATGGCGACTCTGGAACCCGGATCAACAGAAAAAGTAATGTCCTTTAATACCCTTTTATCTGCATAGCTCAGATTTGCTTCCTTCATTTCAATTTTACCGCTCAGGTCGATATCCACAGTTCCGGAATCGGGTTCATCCTCAGCCTCCAGTACCTTATTGATCCGTCCAAATGAAACGGTAGCCTGCACGATCACATTGCTCATGAATCCGATTACAATGATCGGGAAGATCAGCATGGCCAGATAACTGTTAAACGCAGCCAGATCGCCTATGCTCATTCTGTCAATGATCACCAGATGACCGCCATAAGCCAGAATGACCAGGGCAGCAATGCTGGCCGTAAAGGTAATGATGGGAATGAGCCAGGCAAACAGTCTTAATATAGCAAGGCCCAGGTTTTTCCCCTGTATGCTTGCTTCGAGAAATTTATCATATTCTAGTGCCTGCGAATTGACCACCCTCACCAGAAAAGCCCCGATAATGTTCTCATTGATGACCTTATTCAGCTTATCTATCACTTCGCGGCTCTTTTTATAATGCACCTTCACCTTTTTCAGGACCAGGTAAAAGCTGACCCCTATGGTCGATGTGATGCAGATGACGATCAGTCCAAGCTTCCAGTCGATGCTGAAGAGCAATACCGCTGAACCTATAATAATCACGATGGACGAGAGCATAGAAACTATGGCCTGCGCAACAAACTGTTTAACCGCGTCGATATCTGAGGTCAGGTTGGTGAGCAGCTTAGCCGGGCTTTCCTGCTCTATAAAAGCAGTATTCTGCTTAGAGATCTTTGCAGCAAGCTGCGTACGCATATCCCTTGCGGCCCGCTCAGATGCATAGATCTGAACAAGACTCTGGCAATAACCTAAAATAAATACCGATAGTGTAATACCTGAAAATTGTAATATTGCGGTATGCATGGAAAACTGCTGATGTGCCACCCCGTCAATCACGCTTCCGATGATCTTTGGCAAAATCAGGCTCAGTGCATTTCCAGCAATCGCAAGAAAAAGCAACAAGGTAATTATTCCTGAATATGGCTTAAGTAATTTTAGCATGGCGCTAAGATATTCAATTCGCTTTTAATGTCTGAGTTAAGTTTCCGTTACCATAGAAAAATGACATTCTGTTAAATCTGCGTTTGAAAATAAAGCTTATTTTTGCCCGATTTTAAATTTGATATGTCAGACGAATTACAAAGTATACAACAGGAACTGCAGCTTGTTAAAGAAGAAATAGTTAATCATAAAGTCTATAAAACCATAAATACGATTGAAGATCTGAGGGTATTTATGAAATATCATGTATATGCGGTATGGGATTTCATGTCTTTATTAAAAGCCTTGCAGATTAACCTGACCTGCACGACACTGCCATGGTTCCCTGTAGGTTCCGGTTCGGCAAGATCACTGATCAATGAAATTGTTGCAGGTGAAGAGTCTGATGTTGATCATCATGGCGTCAAGAAAAGTCATTTTGAAATGTACCTCGATGCGATGGAACAATGCGGGGCAGATACCAGGGAGATTAAAAGTTTCATAAGAGCTCTGCAGGCAGGTCAAACATTTGAGGAGGCTTATGCAGTTGCAGGAACTCCTGAAGAGGCCAGAGCGTTCGTAGATTTTACATTTAAAATCATTGATAGCAAAAAATCACACCTTCAGGCGGGTGCATTTACCTTTGGCAGAGAAGACCTTATCCCAAACATGTTTCATGCCATCGTAAATGACCTTGATGAAAAGTTTCCGGGACAGGTTTCCTTATTTAAATATTACCTGGAAAGGCACATAGAAGTTGACGGAGACCAACACAGCCATCTTGCTCTGGACATGACTGCTGAACTTTGCGCGGAAAACCGGGAATACTGGCAGGAGGTAAAGCACTGCAGCAAAGCGTCTTTAGATCAAAGGATCAGGCTATGGGATGGTGTTTATAAGGAAATTATGGCTTTGACATCATCAGCTCCTCTATAGCATTCGCTGTTTTATCATAAGTGTATTTGTGGCTCAGGAAATAGTGCTTTGCTTTGCCGTCAGCATCCCATATATTACTACCTTTTTGATCTGCAATAAACTTACCCGGCCCGTTGACATAAAAATATTGTTCAGGGTCTATGACTGCACACAACACTGCGGTCTGATCCCAGGAGGGTCTGTTAGTCTGCGGAACCCGGTCATAGGTTTTTAGGTTATACCGGTAAGCCCAAACAACAGGGCTCTTCTCTGCATTTCCGCCTGAGGTACGGCCGCCGGTAAAGATATGCTGTCCGATCTCAAATCCACTGAATAAAATTGGTCCGGGCCATTTGGCAAAAGCCTCATAAGATGCAGCAGCGTCCTTTTCTACATTAAATTCAGTACCCTGAGGAAAACTACCGGCCATTGCTACCCAATTCTTTACTTTTCGCTTTACCAGTTCCATCCCGGAGAGTGCTGAATATTGATCAGGTCCGGATTTTAACAAAGCATTAATATTGGAAACAAAACCAACAGTTACAATGGTTACACTATGATCTGCCTGTTTGGCAAGTACCTGCCGGTATACCGTTAATGCGGAGGGATAATTTTCAATGGTTTTTTTTTGAAGAAAACGGGTGATCAGTGAATCACCCCAGTTATTGGGTGCTGTGAAACCAGGTGCGTCAGCAGGAGCAATTCCTATCGGGATCTCAGGTCTTCCAAAATATTGATTGAATACGGCTATAGTTGGTGCGATTGACGGATGAGCGTCACTGGCAACGGTAGCAAGAATTTCACATTCTCCCTTTTTTGCCAATGCATGCAGGAGCGCAATAGCACCCACATCATCATAATCAGGGCCCATATCGGTATCAAAAATGATCAGCGGTTTTTTCTTATTGGATTTTACCTCTGTTATTGTCCAGCTGCCCAATAAAATTACGCACAGGGCCAGCAATGGATATACAATTCGTTTCATATGCTCATTTCTACTCAAGATCATAATTTTTTCTGAATAAATTTAAAAACTATCTTATCTTGGATCAAATCCTGTGTCATGAAGCCTTTTGTAAGAGCCAGCTGTATTCTCATTATTATCCTGATCAATGCAGGCTGTGACCAGATCTCAAAGCACATCGCCCGTGAAAATCTGACTTATGATCACTATGTAAGTGTGATCGGTCAGAAATTAGTCCTGATCAAAACAGAAAATTCGGGTGCATTTTTAAGCATGGGAGATACCATGACCGGTACCTTAAAATTCATGACCCTTTTGTTCCTTCCATCTGTTGCACTGCTCTTTGGCATCTACTTTCTGATCCGGCATACCCACCTTCCGAGATTGCTGGTTATGGGGATCTGCTTTGTGATAGGAGGCGGAATCGGAAACCTGACTGACAGGTTGCGGTATGGCTCGGTTACTGATTTTCTGCACATGAATTTTTATGGTTTCAAAACAGGCATTTTTAATCTGGCCGATGTATCGATTATGATCGGTATGGGAATGATCCTCATCAATATGTTCCTGAAACAATATAGGATCAGGCAGGGAATTCCGGATAGCTAAAAATTACTTCTTCAGGCGCTTTGCCCTTTCTAAAAAACTCTGATCTGCTAAGCGTTCCTCTACCTCGGCTATAGCTTTCATAATATTATTGGAGGTATCCGTAAGTTCATGGAGGGCCTTAACCATAATGTCCCAGACCGGCTGCATCTGTTCCAAAAGCTTTTTTCCTTTATCCGTCAGGGTTACCAGTCTCTTACGCTCATCCTGCTGATCTTTCTTGGACCTGATGATCTTTTCTTTTTCCAGCTCTTTCAGCAGACTGATCGTGGAAGGGTGTGAGTAACCTATTTCACCCGCAAGTTCAACGATCCCGAGAACAGGTTTAAAATGAAGCGTATAAATTACGGGGAACCACTTAGGCTGAAAATCTATCTGATGCTGTTTGTAGATCTCAAATCCATCCTTCCTCAGCTGTTCACTAAGCCGCTGTAACCTGGTAGATATGGCCAGAATGCCCGATTCGTTGATAATGTTCATAATTGAAATTTAAGGATTAAGCATCTTGAGTGTATAATGCCAGATGATAAAATTTATTGTCTGCGGGCATTCTTGGAAAATACTCGGGCAGAGATTGTACTTCGATCTCTTTAAAGTCGTTCTTTTCATAGAATCTGTGTGCTGCCTTGAGCATATCCACAGTACCCAGTAGGATATCTGTAATATGATGTGCTCTGCTGTATTCTAACAGGATTTGCAGCAATTGATTTGCTATTCCATACTCCCGGCCCCTGTACTCCTTTTTGACAAACATCTTTCTGATGACTCCTGTCTGATGACCAACATTCATTAAAGCGATGGTGCCGATGAGCTCCTCATTATGGAACGCCGCCCAAAAACATCCGCCTTGCTGGTCATAATATTTCTCAATATCCAGAAGATCAGGCTGCCCTTCAAGGGTAACAGGAATCTTAAATTCGATCTGCTGAATGGGGAGAATCAGGCTAATGACCTGATCACAATGCTGGTTATTAACCGGCTTTATTACAATCTGAGCTTCCATTGGTATCTTTAAATTAATGTACAAGTATACGTAGTTAACTACATATAATCTGCAGTCATAATTTATTTATGCAGAAAAATTACTTTTAAACTACGCATACCAATCTACGGATACGTGGTGTATCCACCCTCAAAGGTGTTGTAAAAGCTTATTTCCTGTTAAAGAAGTTATTGAAGTACATCAACTGAAAACCGATTGCATTGCTCCAGTATTCCCAGTTGTGGACGCCAGGTCTGATCGTAAAATCATGGGGAATATTGTTGTAAAGCAGTTTTTCATGCAACTGAAGATTCACATTGTAAAAGAAATCATCCCGGCCGCAATCTATGATCAAAGCCAGTTTATCGGGTACCAGCAAATGAGTGAGGTTCACAACTGAGTTCTGCTCCCATCTTTCAGGATACTTGTCTTCCGCTCCAAGTCTTTTAGCAATGTCCCAGTTCAGCGGAAAGGGTCTGATGTCTACCCCGCCACTCATACTTCCTGCAGCACCAAATACATCCTGATGCTTGAAGGAAAGGTATAGCGCACCATGACCACCCATACTCAAACCCGTGATCGCTCTTCCTTTCCTGTCTGCTATGGTTTTATATTTCTGATCAATAAAGCTTACCAGTTCTTTAGATACATAGGTTTCATATTTCCAGGCGGGATCCTCAGGGCTGTCAAAATACCAGCTCGTTACATTTCCATCGGGACAAACGATAATCACCTGAAAAGCGTCGGCATAGTTCTTAATAGAGGGAACCTTATTTACCCATCCCAAAAAATTATCACCGGCCCCGTGCAGCAGGTAAACAGTCGGATAAGTTTTGGAGGTATTGTACCCTTCGGGCAGTATCACTACGGCTTTGATGTCTTTCTTCATAGCCGCGCTGTGCGTAACTACGGTATCAACTTTTGCGGCCAGGGCATACTGATACCCGAACAGAACCAGCAAACCCGCGATAAGATATCTTTTCATATTATTTGTTTAAATCCAGGTACATGCTGCGCCTACCAGAGCTGCATCTTCCCACATCTCTGTTTGCCTGATCACCACGGACTTGTTTTCGATTTTTTCCTTTAGCCTGTCAATAAAATGATCCCAGCACCGGGCTATGTTTCCGCCAACGACCAGTACCTGAGGATCTTCATCGCTGATAAAATCATTTAAAAATGAAGCAAGATTGGTCGAGAATTCTTCAAATAATTCCTCTCTGACCGATTGCTCAGCCGTAGCCAGAAGTTCTTCTACATTCTTCACCTCTTTACCTGTCAGTTCTTTATATCTTTTTAAGAACCAGCGCGTAGAGATATATTCTTCGGCTACACTGTCTAGAAAAGGAACAAATGCCCTGTTCACATCTACAGTTTCGCCCTTGCAGTTGCTGGTAGAGCCTAATCCGGTACCCAAAGTAACACCTATTGCACGCTCAAAGTCTGATGCCGCTCCCGAAGCCAGTTCACCACGTAAAAAAGCCTCCGCATCATTGATAAAAAGGATATGCTCACCGGGGATATCCAGCCTTTCGGCAAGAACTTCACGAATATTCATACCATATAATGAATCATATTTCTGCATACCCTTCATCAATGAAATACCCTCTTTATAATCAAAGGGCCCCGGCATTGCGATTCCAATTGTGATGGTTCCTTCCGATGATTTAACAATAAGTGAAGAGAGTGCATCTACCCAAGATTGCAAAATAACTTCTGCACCATCCATCGATGCCACACGCTCACGTTTAAGTGTGCTGTCAATGACTTTATATGTGCTACTATCTACATGAGCCGCAGTAATGTGAGAGCCGCCAATGTCTACCCCGATAAAGGGCAGTTTAGATGATTTTGTATTCATTTAATGGTTTAATTTGGTTAGTGGACTATTGATGATTCAATCTTCCAAATAAAGACATTTAAACCGTTTTAGCAAAATTTTATTTTAATTTATTTTGGCAATTTGTACTTAAATTCAAAATAGATTAAAGATTTTCTAAATAATGAATTTAGAAGTATTTAGGAATACCTAACATTCTCGTATCTCTTCTTGGAAAAGCCAGACTGAGTGAGATCTCATGCGATCCCTGCTGGTAGTTGGCCAGTGCATTGATACTATAATCAAAAGAATAACCTATCCTGAACCTGTCACTTACAAAAACCTCCACAATAGCAGCCAAAGCATTGTTCTTATCAAGTCCTTTTTGAAGATTATTTTTTTTCCACAATGACACACCCGTCCTGTAGGAAGCGCCTATCCAAAACGCTTTATTGATCAGCAGATAGGTATTCAGATCCAGACTTGTAGGGCCGTTAAAGTCCTCTTTAATCATAAAGGTAGGTTTCAGATCAAACACCTCAGATAAAGGGAAGATTGCCCCGCCGGTCAGGTACAGGTGCCTGACCTGTTTCAATATCTTATAATTATCGCCTGTTGTGATCTGATCTCTGTTCGCAGAAAACATGTCAAGTACGGAAGCCCCGATAAAGAATTTTGGATCAGAATAATATACCCCGACCCTGAAATCAGGATAAACCTTACTTTCGCTTCCCGTAGGAACGCTCACATCATTAGGATCTACAGCGATCAGCTTAGTTCCGTCTATTCCATATTGGGTTACGCCAAATGCTATCCCGAAAGTCAGCCGCCGCTCTTCGTCATCATCGATTTGAAGTCTGTAGGCATAATTACCATAAAAAGAAGAAGTACTCTGTGCGCCCAGCTGGTCGTTTATGGCAATGAAACCCAGGCCTACCCGTTTTTCATCGTTATTTGTTACCCCGTCAAAAGAAGCAACAGCGGTTCTTGGCGCACCTGTTATACCAGCCCACTGCATTCTGTAGCTTAAGCTGCCAGTCCACTCTTCCCTATACCCTGCATATGCAGGATTAACGGCAAGCCCGTTAAATACATATTGACTGAACTGGACAGTTTGCTGCGCATGAATAGAATAAGAGCAGAAAAAGGACAGCAGTGCGACTAATAAAGATTTCTTTAATTGACCCATCAATACACCACATTAAATCTTGATGCTGAAAATTAAAGAATAAAAAGACTTGGGGTCCTGTTCAAATTATTCATTTTAATCAAAACAGGAATAAAAGCGCTTAGTTTTCTGCCTTAGGTTCTCTTGGACCTCGTTTATAGATGACAAGGCCGTTCAGAAAATTACGCAGGATCTGGTCACCGCATTTTTTAAAATTGGGATGATCATCTTTTCTGAAAATATCTCCCAGTTCACTTTTGGTAACCTTGAACTTTACAAGTTCCATAATTTTTATAATGTCGTCGTTGGTCAGCTCAAGAGCTACACGCAGCTTTTTAAGAATATCATTATTACTCATATCACATTGCTATTTCAATTTTTACCTTTTTGTTTTTGATCTTTTCATTGGTCAGGGCATTCAGGACTTTTGACACCATTTTCCGTTTTATGGCGACGTAAGAGGTCAGATCCTTGACCTCTATCAGTCCTACATCCTCTTTCTGAAGACCGCCTTTTTTAAGCAGTAATCCTACAATATCAATTTTATTGACCTTATCCTTTTTACCAGCCGCAATGTAGAGCGTTTGCCATTCACTATCCCTGGGAAGATCAAATGCTCCCTTTAAAACCTCTGTTTCTATATCAGATTTTAAAAAAGGATATTTCTCATCGTCAGCAATAACCAGATAGGCGGTGCCTTTTGCATTCATACGTGCAGTCCTTCCGTTTCGGTGCAAAAACGCATCTTCTGTATAAGGCAGCTGATAATGTACAATATATTCAACTTCCGGTATATCCAGTCCTCTTGAAGCCAGGTCTGTGGTGATCAGAATCCGGATACTGCCATTTCTGAATTTAAGCAATGCGCGTTCACGTTCGTCCTGCTCCATGCCTCCGTGAAAGATATCATGAGCAAGATCCTTATCGATCAGCAGGTCGCTGATCCGGTCTACCGTTTCCCTGTGATTGCAAAAAATAAGCGTCGGCTTATTGCCAATCTTACAGATCAGCTGAAATAAAGTATCCAGCTTGTCCGCTGCTGTAGTGAGCACCTTTTTGAGCTTCAGATTTGGCACGACCTTTACATCTTTTAAAAAATCGATTTCCACAGCCCTGGTGATGCCCGTAAAATCGGGGATCTCCTCCATTGCGGTAGCCGAGGTAAGTATCCTCTGCTTCAGCGAAAGTAATTTTCTGATGATATATGACATATCTTCCTTGAAGCCAAATTCCAGAGCTTTATCGAATTCATCAAGGATTAGCGTAGCAATCCCCGATTCATCAAAATTTTCATGTCTCAGGTGATAGGCGATACGGCCGGGTGTCCCGATCAACACTGCCGGAGGTTGTTCAAAGTTATTACGCTCCGTCTTTACCGGATGGCCTCCATAGCAACAGTTGACTTTGAAACCTGTCCCCATTTGCTTGAACACCTGTTCGATTTGTAAAGCCAGCTCCCGGGATGGCACCAGGATCAATGCTTGTACACCGTTAAATTCTGTCTTTAAATTTTTCAGGACAGGCAGCAGAAAAGCAAGTGTCTTACCAGATCCGGTTGGTGCCAGAAGAACTACATCATCACCTTTATCTGTCGCAGTCTTTGACGCTACCTGCATTTCATTTAGAGACCTGATCTTTAATTTCTCCAATACCTTTTCTACCATCATGGCACCAAAGATAGGTGTAATCAAAGTATTTCTGTAAATTTAATAACTAAGCTGTTGACAACTAGATAATTGTTAGCAATTAAACAACAAGAAATTAACTAATTTTTAATCTGCATAAGTTATTTTTAGTAAACCTGAATGCGGGTTGTTACCAAACACCATTAACGTATGACCTGGAAAAAATTTAGCGGTGAGGTGATCCACTCGTCGATACTGGAAGAAATTGAAAATGCAATTGTCCGAGAAACTGAAAACGGTTACAAACTGAAAGTCTGTATAGGAACAGATTCCCAGGTAAAAGGCGCCCTCACAGACTTTGCAACTGTAATTGTATTGCTGAGAGAGCACCACGGTGGATTTATGTACATCCATCAGGATAAAACATCTCAGCGGATGAGCATTAAAGAACGCATGCTGGTTGAGGTCCAAAAATCTATTGAAACCGCGTATTCCATTTGCGACCTGCTGGACATCTATGATGTAGATCTGGAAGTACATGCCGATATCAACACCAACCCGATGTTTAAATCAAACAAGGCACTGAATGAAGCAATGGGTTATATCCTGAGTATGGGCTTTATCTTTAAGGCTAAACCGGAAGCATTTGCCAGTTCAACCTGTGCAGACAAAATGGTACACTAGCAGCCGGCCATTACCATTCTTTGGTAGAAACGGAGGCCGGTTTTTTCGTTTCCTGCTTAGGCTCAGCCAAAGTATTAACCATTGTCGCTTTTAGTTTATCAGCAATTTTACGTGATTCGGTAAAGATGAAAGCCATATTCCTGTCCCATTCTGCACGGCCAAGCTTGTCTGGTGATCTTTCCAAAGGCACACTTACTGAAACCGGCACAAAATTACCATAACGATCCCTTTCGTATGGGGTTACCACAAAGTCCGTTAATATTAACCGGTATTTGCCTTCGCGGAGACTGATGGAAATTCCATAATTTACTTCTGCGGAAGGATGGCCGATCCCTGCACTGCCTTTGAATACAATGATCTTACCCTTACCAAAGAACGCAGTATCCTGTTCATTTGAACTTAGTTTAACAGATTTGGAGTTTGCTTTGAAGAAACGTTTTGCGTTTGCAGCCATCATACTCCTGCTAACCAGTTTCAATTCCGTTACTTCCAGAAATGTATATTTACCGGACTCATCCATCGGCAGCACTTTTTCCTGTGAAAAGGAAGTCAGACCAAACAGCGCTAAAAACAAGGTAAGAAGTAGTTTCATAGTTTACACATAAAAAAGGCTGTCAGAAAATACTTCTGACAGCCCATAAATTTAATGAATAATTTCAGTTTTTCTTAGAATGCGTAAACGAAAGCCAGTGAGAATTGTGATGCCTTTTTAGTCAGGTCTCCGTTTTCTTTAGAGAACATGTCCTTTGAAGCATTGTCAAACCTTACCTCCGGAATAAAAGTTAACCCTCCTGCTTTAATGTTTGCAGACAAAGTAGCGGCTACTACATTCTCATCGTCAGCTCCGGCAGCACCTTTCCAGTTGAAGTATTCTCCTCTTAAACCTAAGGCAACAGATGGGGTGAATGCATATTGTGGGTATAATGCACCGCCAGTGTAGCCACCACCGTCATTCGTTACAGAATAATCAGCAGCGTTCAGGCCTAATTTAAATTTCTCTGTAATCTGGTAAGCTGTCGTTAAATCAAAGATGGTTCCGGTTCCGTCAACACCAACTGATTTCCCTGACAATACATTCAGATAAGCAGTCCAGCCTTCAACCGGACTGATGGTCAGCTGACCACCAACGTGTGATACCCCATTGAAATCAGTATACACATTCCAGTCGTTAAACAATCCCACCATTAAGCTCACTTTATCACTAAAAGCATAGGTTCCTTTGATACCTGCATTCTGGAATGGTCCGCTGGTAAACAAATAAGAAGTAGAGTAATTGAAGTTTCCGGTTGGGGCAATTACTTCATAACCGATAAACGTACCCATAAAACCAGCTGTCAGCGTAAACTTATCTGTAAAAGCATAAGAAGCGTATAAATTCTGGATATGGAATGACTCACTGCCTTCAGGCAATATTGACTGGCCTTGTCCACGTGGTCCAAAAGACAATTCACCAACAAAAGATGCCTTACCGGTAGTTTTCTTTAAGGCCAGATCAATCATACCTAAAGAAACAGAGTTTTGATCACTTGCAAAACTGGTCGGGATATTAGCATGCTTAGAAAAATCATATTTGTAATAAGCATCAGCTGAACCAGAGATTTGTAACGGAGCGTCTGCTTCCTGAGCAAAAGAAGCTGTAACTGTTGACAAGAACGCGACGGTTAGTATTGATTTTAATTTCATAATTTTAGGTTTGAGGTTGATAATTTAGTGTGTATGATTAAAATTGGTTTTCTACTTCCTGACCTGCAACGATCAGTGTACCCTGAGAATATTTCTCGTTGTGCTGAGAAGCATCCAATCCTTCTTCTTCTTCTTCTTCTGACACACGGATAGGCTGCACCAGGTTGATCAGTTTGAAGATGATGTATGACATCACAAAACTGAACACTACTGCGATCACCATACCTTTAAGCTGAGTGATGAAGAATCCCGGGTTGCCATATAGCAAGCCGTCAACACCAGCAGGATTCACAGTTTTAGTAGCCAGTAAGCCGGTCATTAACATCCCAACGATACCACCAACACCATGGCAAGGGAATACATCCAGTGTATCATCAAGGCTGGTTGTTTGTTTCCAGGCAACAACTAGATTTGAGATTACAGCGGCTACAGTTCCGATGAAGATACTGGAAGGAATACTAACGAAACCAGCAGCAGGAGTGATCGCTACCAAACCAACTACAGCTCCTATACAGAACCCTAATACGGAAGGTTTTTTACCTCTGGCCACATCAAAGAACATCCATGACAGACCCGCAGCACCTGCAGCGATATTAGTAGTTAAGAAAGCTGAAACGGCAAGTGCATTTGCACCTAAAGCAGAACCCGCGTTGAAACCAAACCATCCGAACCACAGTAAACCTGTTCCGATCAAAACATAAGGGATGTTCGCAGGTGGAACTTCTTTATGCTCAATGTGTGATTTTCTGCGTTTCAACACTAAAGCACCCGCTAAAGCAGCCATACCAGCAGAGATGTGTACTACAGTACCACCTGCAAAGTCAAGAACACCCATTTTAAACAACAAACCATCTGCACTCCATGTCCAGTGCGCAAGAGGTGAGTATACAAATAAGGCAAACAGAACAATAAACAAAATGTAAGAAGTAAAACGGATACGTTCTGCTACCGCACCCACAACAAGACCGGGAGTGATGATCGCGAACATCAACTGGAATACCGCGAACAAAGACAGAGGGATTGTTCCCCAGGCCGGACCCGAGTTAACTCCTTTAAAGAAAAAGAATGTTGCAGGGTTTCCTACAAATCCGCCGATGGTTTCACCAAAAGCAAGACTGAATCCAACAACAACCCACAACACAGTAACTACACCAGCAGCTACCACACTTTTGATCATGGTTGAAAGAATGTTCTTACGGTGCACCATACCACCATAGAAAAATGCCAGACCAGGCGTCATCAAAAATACCAGAGCCGAAGCGATCAAGATAAACGCCATATCCGGCCCACTGTATTTGCCCTCATCGAAATTCGGAAGTAAGGGAATAAAAAGAGCAAGAATTGCAATTATTAATAAAACTGCAAATGGGCCCCACTGTTTGAATAAAACTTTTGCCATAAATGTTAGATTTTACTAGTTTGTAATTATGTGTTATTTGATTTTTTGATAAAACTAGTAATAAATTTCAACTTTCAGCATTTTTTATCAAACATTTTTCTAAAAAACATGTTTTTGAAGACTTTTTTTGACAAAAAACATGAATTTATATCAAAAAACGGACAATATTTTTGTTGTTTTATAACAAATCACTCAAAAAACACTTTATTTTTTGCTAAAAAAATAAAAATCACATTAAATAATATAAAAATTACCCTGAAAGATTTCCAACTTCATTAAATATGACCAAAACTAATCCGCAATAAATTTGCTGTATTAACTATACCTTTATACATATGAAGTCTTATCAGCTAACCTTTACACAAAAAATACCCATATCTATAAAAGAAGCCTGGGCATTTTTCTCTTCGCCAATGAATCTTGCAAAGATTACCCCTGCAGACATGGCTTTTACAGTCACCTCTGATCAGGAGCTCATCAAACAGATGTACGCCGGCCTTATTATTACTTACAAGGTCTCTCCCCTGCCCGGTATCAGGCTCAATTGGATGACCGAGATCACTCATGTTTCAGAAGGAAAATATTTTATAGACGAGCAACGCTTTGGTCCATACCGGTTCTGGCATCACCAGCACCATTTCAAGGCAATTGAAGGCGGAATAGAAATGAATGATATTTTAACCTACGGGTTACCCTTTGGAGTTTTGGGCAGAATTGCCAATGGTACATTTGTAGCAGGAAAACTACAGCACATTTTTGACTTCAGGAAACAAAAGATAATTGAAATCTTTGGAAACTACACCACTAAAGGAACATAAGCTGAACCCTGTACTACTCCTCTGCGTTCAATCTCCTTATCAATATAGGTTTGAATGGCAGATTTATTAAGACCCCAGTTTGGAGCAATGAGTAAGTCCCAGTCGGAAATCCCAAACAACCGCTGAATTACGACATCAGGTCTGAGCAATGGAATCAGTTTACACAAGAGGTCGGTGTATTCTTCCAAAGTAAACAGCTTAAAAGGTTGTTTTTTAAACTTTGCTCCCATAATAGAGCCCTCTACAATATGAAGATGGTGAAATTTCACAAACTTGATCTGGGGAAACCGATTGATTTCATGAATATACCCCAGCATCATTTCTTCCGTTTCCCAGGGAAAACCAAATATCGTATGCACACAGAGGTCAAGCTTAGAATTCTCCAGCAGTTTAACAGCCTCAACAAACTCTCCATGACTGCAGCCCCTGTTGATCTGGTTCAGCGTTTCATCATAGATAGACTCCATGCCCATCTCCAGATCCACATCATAGCGATCTGCATAACTCTCCAGCAGTGCCACCTTTTCTGCATCGATGCAATCAGGGCGGGTACCTACTGAAAATCCGACCACATCCTGCGGATTGATAGACAGCGCCTCGTCATACATCATTTTTAAATAATGTACCGGCGCATAAGTATTGGTATTGGGTTGAAAATAAACAATAAACTTATCTGCCTTATAGAAGCCCTTACCCCGTTCCATACCCTGTTCCAGTTGCTCACGTATAGTAGGAAGCTTCCTGGATAGCTCCGGTGTAAAAGAATCCACATTACAATAAGTACAACCTCCGTATCCTTTACTGCCATCACGGTTCGGGCAGGTAAACCCACCGTCAACAATTACTTTAAACACACGCTGGCCCTTATATTTTTGCTTAAGGTGCGTTCCGTAATTATTATATCCCTTGATACCTGAGTCTAATAGAGTTCCCAATTGCCGTTTCTTTTTTCGCAAAAATACAGCTTTTAATTTAGAATCCTCTATACGGTCATTCCCATTGCAGGATCAGTCCTGGAAACAGAACCGGTTTCCACATGCCCTGCAAAAGATCTTTCACAGCCATTGCCCCCCTGCTGCTTTACGGTCAGGTCATACCAGCCACGGGTTGAAGTAAGATCAATAGCTATACTGACCTTACTGTTAGCCGGAATAGTCTTTTTTATAACGCCTGAGCCATAACTGTTGTCTTTTATCGTATAACTATGCGGTTTAATATCAGAATTCATGAAATTAATCCTCACATTTCCGGTAAGCTTTGCTTTATTCAGCCTGCTGCCTTCATAATCTGCGCTGATCTCTACTTTCGGATCATTTCCATTTCCTGAAAATTCCCTGTAAAAACCATTAGGTCCATGAACACGCAAATGATGTATGCTGTTTTCAAATGCGGTCAGCGGCCAGCTATAAGTCAACCGGTCTCCTGCCTTCACCGCAAATGACCAGTTTCTGCAAATCTCATCCTTGCTGCTTTCATCATTATATTTTACAGGCACATATACTGTAAAAGGTGATCCTGCGGCTAACTTGCCAAATACACTGTCTCCCGCAGCAAAGCTGACCTCAAAATTTTTACCATCAGTGCTCAGCTGCCCGTCAACATAAAGTTCATACGGCAATGCGCACGCCTGCCTTGTCCCATTTTCCTGTAAACCCGGCAAAGCATTTGTCTTTGACAAGCCGGCGATCTCTGCTGCAGAAAGTTTCTTAAACCCGGATGGCTCCTCTTTGAATTTGGCGTTGTATATGATTTCCGCGTTTTTGTTTCTGTCGAGGAAAGGAAGCACTTCCGGTTTATCACCATGGTAAGGACTAAACACAGAAGTCAGATCTCCGCAGATTGTTCTGCGCCATTCACTGATATTATCCAGCTGTATATGCTTTCCATGTTTCTTACCGAGAAAACCTTCAAGAAACTGTAATGTAGAAGTATGATCAAACAATTCTGAACAAACCTTCCCGCCTCTGCTCCATGGAGAAGCAATCAGCATCGGCACCCTGAACCCAAGCCCTATTGGAGCTTCCCTTGCCTGGTTCTTAGGTATGCCCTGTTTCAGTTCATTTTCCAGACGAACATGTTCTATTTCTGTCTCTATCCCTGCAGATGCCTTTCCGGTACCCGGAATTTTGGCATCAGGAATAGAAAATGGCGGAATATGATCATAATAACCATCATTTTCATCATAAGTCATGATAAAGATAGTTTTTTTCCATACCTCAGGGTTTTTAGTCAGGATCTCCAGGATCTCCGATACCCACCAGGCACCGTACCAGGGGGCGCTCGGATGATCAGAGAAATTCTGCGGCGGAGCCAGCCAGGACACTTCCGGCAGCTTACCTCCATCCACATCCTTCCTGAACTGGTACAGAAGATCACCTTTGGGTACGGTAAGCTTACGTTCATTGATTCCGTCAGTATAAGTAAGCTCCGTAATGCTTCTGAAATCAGGATCACCTGAATTCACAACAAAAGCATTCTGATAAAGCTCCTTTTCCTGATCCGAAAGCTTTGCATAACTTTCTTTGTTCCAGGCTTTCAGTTCAGTCCTTGCATTATCCAGCACTTCCTGTTTTTTCCTAATGCTTTCCTCCGCTTTTTTTGCATCCTCATCACTGGAAGGAGTCCTTTCCTGAAGCGCATTGATCTCACCCGGCAATGTTTCTGCCTGCTTCTGCAGATTTACTACATAACGCTCAGAGAATTTAACATTATATTTTTTAAAGAATTCAAGCAGGTTACATCCGAAATTAGCCAGCCAGGACCGTTCCTCCCCTGAAAATCCACCACCGCAACTCAGTTCATTCTGGTAAAACCTCCAGGGAATGTTATTTTGACTAAGCAGCTCAGGAAAAGTCTCCCAGGGCATCTTACCATATCCAAAGTCAGTATTCCGGATATTCGCCTTAGGCAAACCATCTTCTTCATGAGTGATTTTACCCGTCCAGAAAAAAGACCTGTTCGGCGTTGTGCTGGTCATAGCCGAACAGAAATTCTGATCACATACGGTAAAGGCATCCGCCATCGCATAATTAAAAGGCAGGTCTTCTCTTGAATAGTAGCCCAAAGTAAGCGGCATCTCCGCATACTTCTGATTGCCGGATCTTTTGGCCGGTAACCACTGGTCATATTTTCCGGAATTATTGGCATCCACCTGGCTTGCCCTGGAATGCGGCAGATCACCCATCCAGGTTACTTTAGAACCCTTAATATTCAATCTGAAAGGAGAGTAGGTATTGCCTGAAGCATCCGTCTGCAGCCAGACAGGTTTCCGGTCCGGCAAACGTATCGCTCTTGGATCATTGAAGCCTCTCACCCCCTGTAAAGAACCAAAGCAATGGTCAAAGGACCGGTTTTCCTGCATCAGGATGACCACATGCTCCGCATCCAGATAAGTACTTCCGGGCAAAGGATTAATGGCCATTGCCTTTTGTATCACACCCGGTAATAAGCTTACCATAGCTGTGCTTCCCGACAATAGTGCGGCCTGTTTTAAAAAATCTCTCCTTGAATTCATGGTGTCAAATTTCATCGTGTCGCTTAAAATTAGTGTTAGCGCGGCATTAATCTACCACGCAGCGGGTATCAAGCTTGTTACATTTAAGTCTTTAACGATCAGGAAGAAAAGCTGCTATAATCCTGAAGGAGGACAGGGCATTACCAGCCGCAGCGATAGAAAAGTGAAGATGAGTGTAAGTACTGCCGCAAACAAGCCAAGGACAACAGAGAGCATTGTACCATCAAATCCATACCCTCTGGGTACACATAACTGCACAAGCAAAGCCACAAGTGCAACGGCTGCAAGAGTGACCATACCGTTAAGTCCCGCCCTGACGAATAAAAACCTGCCTGTATTGATCCCTTCCGGCAATTCAAAACCCAGTTTTCCCTTTTCGGCCAGTGCAATGGTCTTCTTGAGCATGTCCAGTGTAATGATGAACGGCAGAAAAAAGGCCATTGGCAACAGAAACCTTGCAAAACACAATTCACCATCGAATAAATACACTGCGTTCATGCTCTTAAATGTAAGATAAGGAAAACAGGTATTGAAAAAGACGTTAGGGATGATATAACTCAGAAGCCTTTTCCGAGCAAATTTCCTGAATACAGGATCAGCAGTCATTTTACCGTTAAACATGCTGCTTCGATTGCTGTACTAATAAATTTAATGCCCTGCTCATAATATCTCCTGCGTGTTCTTCAGAAAGAAAACCTTCATTTGAAGACAAGCAAAGATCCATCACCCCTTTATAGGTACCAATTGTTATGGTATTCGGATTTTTCCATGGAAAAGCAACAGTAGGACTATAGATAGCTTCAACACTGAATGTATCAAAATGTTCAGGTATATTCAGCCGTCCCATATTGGAAAGTGTAATATCATGAGACCCCGCGGCAGATTTCAGATAATTAACCATTTTTCTTGCTGAGGAATGGAAGTATTCACTCATCAGCAGCAGATCCTGAACATCCATAGCCTCTATTTTATTGGTCAGATCATCTTTTATTTTCCTCGCCCTATCCCAGAAACCATCTCCCGTACCAGCAGAAAGTTCTGCGATCGGCGCAAAGGCAAACATATGATCCTGCCTGATCTCAGGGATAAACCTTCTGATATCTACAGGACATATTACCTTTCCTTTAGCCTGTCCGGCAAAGACACTTTTGAAAGCATCCAGAAAAGCGGCACAAAGCGCAGCATGCATAGTAACACCTTCTGCTCTGCAAATAGCCGACAAAGCTGCCGTTTTTTCTGCATCGACTCTACAGTGAACCATATAACTCTCTCCTTCAGACTCCTGATTTTTTCCGGATTTTAGCAGGAAGAATAAACTTGCAAAGACCGAGAACACTTTTGCTTTTAACAATTTCCCCAGCCTGCCCGAATAACTCTTTGAAAGTAATCCTTCTATAGAAACAAAGGGAAGATAGCTGTTCAGCACTTGTTCAGGTTTATCAAGCAGGACAAGCAGCTCAGTCATCAGTGTAGTCAGCGTAGTTCCGTCACAGATGCAATGCGGGCAGACCAGCATCAGTTCAGAAACCTCCATATCTTTTAGCCAGACAATTCTGGCCATCGGCTTATTCTTTCCTTCAAACAACTTATGCCATTCCTTTTTCGATTCCTGTTTCCAGAAGTCATCACTGCTGCGTTCAGCAATTCTCACCGGAATACACTCTACTGCATTACTGGAAACAAAATACGGAACCCCCATTGCATCTTCCCTGATACCAGCGCGCAGCAAAGGATGCTTCCGCTGAACTTTATGCAAAGCCAGCCGCAATTGTTCCAATGTAAAACTGCCGCGGATCTTAACCGTAAAAACACAATTTACCGCCGTCGAGGCATTTACATACATGATCCTTTCTCCGATGATCAGTCTTCTTCTCATAATGTTGAAATTATTTCCATCATTTTATCTTTAATGGCTATTGCATCAGCATGTGGCAGAAAACCCTCGCTGCCGATAAAGGTAAAATCCATTTGTTCCCGGTAAGTAGAAGTGATCATGGTCGTGGTATTGCCAAGCGGACCAATTACTGAAGGACTAAATATAGTCTCCAGGGTAAATGACTTGTACTCTTGCGGAATCCCAATTCGCCCGAGATTAGAAAACATACAATCGTTGGTTGATTTACCATGCTTCAGAAACTTCGTGAAGTTATTCAGCGCGGCATGAGATTCCTCCATCATCATCAGCGTGCCATAAGGATCAAGCCTTGCCGTCTTCCGGTTTATGTCCTGCTGCATCCTGCGGGCATCGCTGAAAAAATCCAGATCCTGATCCGCCGAAACAACAAACATCAGCCCGAATGCAAAAATATTATCCTTTTTTATCTGCGGAGCAAATCTTCTGATATCGATGGGGCAGGAAATCTTATTGTGGAACAGTTCTTTTCTGACAAATTTAAAAGCATTGAGCAGCGCCACACAAAGCGCAGTGTTTACCGTCACCTCAGCCGCCTTGCATTTAGCGATCAATTGTGCGCTCAGCCCTTTTTCCAGCTTCCAGTGAATCATGTAATCCTGTTTACGCTCAACCAGTTTCTTCTTAACCGGAACCAGCCATAGAAAAAGATTTGCGATTCCTCCGATCACCTTCGATTTGACCACCTGTTTGCGGCTGTTCAACAATTCAGCAGGCACTACATCAGCGATACCGAGTATTGGTTTTTCTATACCTATATCTGCATCCGGATTATCCAGAACCCGCAGCAATTCCTCCAGAATAGCCATCGCCGAACCCCCATCGCAAAGACAATGATGAATCACCAGAATGAATTCAGAGTATTCCTCTCCCCTGATCCATACCAGTCTGATCAGTGGTCCTTTGACCGTATCAAAAGGAATGGCCCATTCCCTCATCGATTCCCGTTCCCAATCGGCTTCCGTCTCCCTGATTAACGTCCTTACCGGGATATCTTTAAATGTCTGCTCATCTGCAGAAAAACAGGGGAAGGAAGCTTTATCCTTAACAACAGAGGCATTCAGCATCGGATGCTTTATCTGAAGTTTTCGCAATGCCCGATGCAACCCTTCAGCACTTACAGCACCCCTAATCCTCCAGGGAATCACCGCATTAAAGGGGGTCTTTCCATCCCCGTGAAGCATTCTTTCCGCAAACAGCAATCTCCTTTTCATCATACTAATCAGCAGTAACCAGGATTTGTTCAGCATCAGCAAATTCTTCCAGCAGCCGCACCGCCTTATCGTTACCTCCCGCAGCGATAAAAGTATCCCTGATTTTCAGAGAAGCTTCCCTGTACTGCGGATTTTCCAGCAGTTCAAATACCGCATTCTTTAAATCTTCTACACGGAGTCTTTTATAGCGAATGCTGATTCCGCAGCCGGCGTTAACAATCAGTTTAGCCGTATGAAAATGATCATAAGCGATAGGTGTGATCAGCATTGGCAGGCCGTTGATGAAGGTATCATTCACCGTATTGAATCCTCCGTGGCAAATCACGACATCCATTTTTGGCATCAGCTCCGCCTGCGGAACAAAACCATTTACAATAAAATTATCCGGCCATTGCTCAAATATGTCCGGGTTCGTAGCCGCAATTATAGTTACCGGCGCATCTGCGAACGCATCGATCAATTTCTTAAAAAAAGCTGCCCTGATGTCGACCAGCAGCGTACCGAGTGAGACAAACACCTTCGGTGTAGCCGCTTTTTCCAGCCGCTCCCAGTCGAAAGCCGCCTGATTAGGCCTTCCCTTTACCGGACCGACAAAACGCATGTGCGGCATCTGGTCTTTTACCCCCGCAAACTCTTCAGAGGTAAATACGATATTCATTTTATGTGAGTGGATCACAATCTCCTCGCCATACACCCCAAACTCGCGCTGTAGTCCTTTGATCAGGTTTTCCTGCCATTCAAAGATCTTAGGCGCACTGTTTGCCGTATCACCCATCACATCCGGCGGAACCGGAGTAGTCGTTACACAGGGTATACCTTTTATATAAGCACACAATGCACCGGCAAAGGTAATACAGTCGTTCACCATTATATCGGGTTTCCAGTCATCGGCGATCTTACCCAGGCTTTCCATCATGATTCTGGCTATGGGAACATAAGTTTCCTCCAGTGCCAGTTTCATTACTTCAGGTCCGGAACAGGCGGGACCATCATCCTGTCTCTTCAATATTTTCTGCAATTCTTCCTGGTGCTTCAGCAGTTCTGCTTCGGGATAAATGTATTTTCCTCCTTCGGGGACGTGTGAATCTGCCAGCGGAGTTACACCAAACCACCTCACTTCGTGCCCCTTTGCGATCAGGCTCGTCCCGATGCTCAGTGTCGGGCTGATGTGGCCAAAAAAAGGAGGTACTACAAATAAAAACTTCGACATGATTCTTTCTTTAATGGTTTAATAATTCTATAGCTTTCTTTTTGCCCGCAACCTTACCCATACTAAGCGCTACAAGCAGGTCAGCGGCAGTTTCGGTGCCACCGGCTTCAGCAAAAGACGCACTCATCTGTTCTGCTGCAAGTTTAAATTCTTCATTATTCAATATCTCCAAAACTGCCTCTCTCAAATGATTTGCTTTAAAACGATTAAAATTAAGCCTCAGTCCGGCACCGATACGGACTACCCTTCCGGCTACATGAGACTGATCATAAGCGATTGGCACTACTACCACAGGCAAACCATTCGTCAGCGTTTCACAAACCGTATTGTGTCCGCCATGACAAACCACCGCGTCCAGATGCGAGAGTAATTCAAGTTGTGGTACCTGGCGCTGTACAATGAAATTCTCAGGCCACTCTTCAAACAAGGAAGGATCAGACACGACCACTACTGTAACGGGCTCGCCCTCAAAAGCAGCTTTCACTTTTAAAAAAAAACTCTTTTTATGCTCATGATCAAAAGTCGTCCCGATGCTGATCAATATTTTAGGCCAGGCCTTCGCATCCAGTCTTTCCCAGTCAAACGCTGCCGTTCCGGTTCTTTTATGAATTACAGGCCCCACAAAACGATAATGCTCAGGAAGGTCCATCTCTCCGAAAAATGCTTTAGAGGTCAGTACCATAGTAAGCTGATCCGAACAGGCAATAGAACTTTCCCTTGCTATACCCAGTTCCTTTTGCAGTCCGACAATCTGGCTGACTTCCCATTCATGCACCTTAGGCAGTTCATCCATTACCTTTATAGCTGCCGGAGCAGTTACAGAAGTTGCATAGGGAATCCCCTTATTTACCGCAGCCACCGCTCCGGCAAACATCTGATGATCCGAAATAACCAGATCTGGCCGGTAACTCTCCAGTAAACTAAAAATACCTTCATAGCTATGCCTGTTCAGCGGAATCAGCACTTCTTCATACAGAAACTTAATGCTATCTATCCCGTAAACAATCTTTTTGGTAATGATATCCAGATACTTTTCGCTCTCCTGTTTTTGCGCATCATTTTCGGCATAAGAGATCAGCAGCAATTGTCCCCCCTCAGGAAGTCTTTGTCCGAGGGTACGGTCCAGACTAATCCATGCCACCTCATGACCTCGCTGCAATAAGGCCGCACCAATGCTCAGTGTCGGATTGATATGGCCCGTAAGCGGCGGAACTACAAATACAAATTTACCCATGCTTAAAAAAGTTTTCCAGTGCTTCCCCTATAATCACAGGCTCCTGAATGGGGATGTTATGATCTCCCTTTATTTCCAGCAGCACTCCACCATCTATTTTTTGTTTCAATAATTTCCCGGCATTCAGGCAGTTTGATGCCACCCCGTAAAGCAGCATTGTTTCCTTTTTGATCTCATTTAATGCGGCAGAACTGAAGAATTCCCTTTCATTCAGCATATCCTTTTTGATGCTGGTCTCCTGAAACAAATACGTATACATCCTGTGGTTTCGCTCCATCTGCCTTTTGCCCATTTTCACTCTAGTCGTATCCTTAAAATTATTTACATAATGTTCCAGAAACTCCCTGCTGTAATCGTCTATGATATCCCGGGTCTTGTCATCATTTGGATCCGGTGCCTCAATGATGGCCAGTTTCTTTACTCTTTCAGGAAAACGCAGTGCCATCTTCAGCGCGATCAATCCTCCAAAGCTATATCCCGCAAGATTCACCGTCCCGAGTCCAAGCTCTTCCATCAGCGCAAGCAGGTCATCGGTCATGTGCTCCAGGTCATAACCATCCGCAACTCTTTCACTCAGACCATGGCTCTTCAGGTCATACATGACCACATGAAAATCCCCGGCAAGGATCGGTGCTATATTAAAATAATAGACAGAGAGGTTGCTAAACATACCGTGAACCAGCAGTACCGTTTCAGCGGCACCCCTGTTCAATTCCTGAATGTGTACATCCCTGTCCTTTACTTTAATTACGGGCATTGTCAATATAGTTAACGATCATACCCAGGTTTAAATTGATCAGCTGATCCAGATCCATATCAGACAGCCAGCCTGTAAAATCGATCTGATCACCATAGTGTGCTTTTATTTTTTCTGAAAAAGAAACGATCTCTATACTGTCCATTTCAAGGTCCTTTGTAAAGGAACTGTTCATGTCAATATCCATTTCTTCTACAAATTCTTCTCCTATCACTTCTGTTATAAATTGTTTCAATACGACTACTGTGTCCATCCGATTATATAGTTTTTATGTTTTATTGTTTTAATATAAATGTCGTTTACTTTCAATTCTTCCCCCCTGATCTCAGTGATGGTGTAAGCCCTTGGATTTCCTTGCAGGCCTTTGCCCAGGTACTTACCATAAGCCTCCTTGGCCACCCAAAACCTCGTGGCCCATTCCGCATTGTCCCGGTCCTGCAGCAGTTCCCTTTCACCGGCAGAGAATACCAGGCCCATAAACCCTTCATTACGTTCGGCGATATGTTCTATGTCTATTCCTACTGACCTGTCGTATTGCGCGATACCCACCGCATCCGTACCTTTATGCGCGATAGACACATGAATCCCATCCGTCATCGGCCCTTCAGGATAAGGCTTGCGAAATTCATCAGACTTAATCTCAAATTCTATAGGATAAAAAGCCTGTTGCTTTTCCTTATTCAGCAGGTTTCTTACCGCATCTTTAACTGCTACCCTGCTGATGATCCATTCTTTGCGTTTATTCGGCAGCAGCGAATGATGATGTTGTTTTTCCTCCTTATTGAAGTAGCGCTTCAGGATAAAGTCCCAGGATACCACACGGCTGTAAGCATTATGAAACATGAACACTCCCGGCGCGATCTCTTCCGATAGCCGGTTACGCAGCGGCGACATGGATACCCGCCACAAGGCTTCATCTATTTCAAGCCTCCTGTTCTGCCACCCATTGATCATCGCCCATACCTTACCCTCACGCTTCATGACAAAATCAGCAGTGGCAAACTCTTCATTTAACTCGGTAAGCACACAGGTACATTCAAAATTTCCCTGCTGATCCATCATTTCCCCAAAGAATTCGATCTCCTGGATTTTTACAGGAAAAGCAATACGGTCTTTTGTCAGCGTCAGCTGCAGCCAAAGCCCGAACAATTGTCCGGCATTATCCAGCAATGAGCCTTTTCCATCGCTGCCTGCTATGATTCCCGTAATTCCCTTATCTCCAACAGCAGTTAATTTCTTTATGCCCTGATAACCCGGACCATGGAACATATGTTCTTCATAGATCTGCTCAGTAGTCCTGCCGATGTCCAGAGGTCTGCCCACATCATAAGTACGCTGCACAGCAGCTGTATATTTACGGGCCAGCAGCACCTCCGCATTGGCAAAACGCTCCAGGTTCAGATAAGCCAGATGCTGGCTTTTCCACTCCCCTGTAATGGTTTCCCTGAATGGCTTAGCTACATTCATCCACTGAAACACTTTAATGTTCAAAATCTTGTGTATATGCTCAGCAGGAGATTGCGCTTTGGCGATCTCCGCAAACAACTCAAAGATCATCGTCATCGGAATCACCGGATCCATGTCTTCTACACAATGCCAGCCCTTAGGCTGTCTCAGCAAAGCATGGTCCACCAGATACGGACTGTTTTCCAGCGTAATGTCCAGCTGCCTGGTAAAAGGAACCCTTTCCGAAGCCATGGGAGACACGGCCGGTCTGTTCTTAAACAATTCCAGCAGTTCAGCCTGTATACCGATCATCTCATCAACGTTCTCATTAAATGCCTGCATTACCGGGCTTGCTACATCCTGCAACAACGCTGTCTTATCATAAGCTGTGGCCAGCCTTGGCTGCGGTCTGACAGCAAGATTTTTCAAACCGGTCATACCACTGATCAGCGGCAGACCAAGCTGTAACTTTATTCCTTTTTCAGGTACAGTGGATTTACTTTCCGGATAACCCATAAAAGCCATTCCCGCCACCTTACCCTCAGCAAACAAAGCCCCCAGAACCCGCTGCAGCTGCGCCAGCCCCGAACGGATCGCCACATTAGAGGACACCGCACTGTAAGCTTTACCCTTTAATGTATCCTCTATAAAACCAATCAGCCCGCCGGAACCTACCTGTATAAACATCCTGGCTCCTTCCTCATATAATCTTTCGGTCAGCTCCCTGAACCTTACCGGTTTGATCAGGTGTTCTACACTCAACTGCCTGATGGCTTCAAAGCCTTCAGGATAAAGTTCCAGTGTAGTCGCCGACCAAAGCGGAAATTTTGTTTTCCTGAACTGCATGCTGCTCATGCCTTCCAGCATCACATCCAGTTTATCTGCCACAAAAGGCGAGTGGAAACCAGATTGAAAAGGCAGGATCTGGTGAAAGATCTGCTGCGCCCTCAATACGGGCACCAACTGGTCCAGCGCCGCATTACTGCCGCAAAGGATTACCTGCTGCGGGCAGTTGTCATTAGACAAATACAAATGCTCAATCCCTTTAATAATAGGATCAAGCTGATCAATACCGCAACCCACCGCAATAAACCTGGAATCCTTCAGTTCAAAAGTCTCCGGATTTAAAAACCTGAGCAATTGCAGTACCGACGATTCTTCAGCCAGTTCAGATGACCTCGCAGCCAGCCACTCACCCAGACTATGGCCTGCATTCATATCCGGCAATACCCCCAGCTGCTTCAGCGCACGATCCAGCACACTGCTCTTATTCAATATTTTCAGGGCCTCATTCAGCAGGCCGTCTGCTTTTTCATTTTCTTCCTGAGGAATGCCAAACCGTTCGGCCACACTCAAAATCTCGCCGCCCGCCAAACCATCCAGACCAGGAAACACAAAGGCAATCTTACCCCCATTACTCAGCAATGGTTCATTGGTATACCAGATGTCCTGTTTATTCCGCCAGGCTGAATTTTTGGAAGCGATCTTAAGCGCCTTTTTCAGCCTTTCGGGTGTAGGGTCAAATACGACAATACGGAATTGTCCCTCACCGGCTTCCATGCTTTGTGCTTCCAGAGCAGCAAGCAGTCCCTCATGCGTAGGACGTGCCAGAAGGAGCACCTCATCCGCAACCTTTTCCTTTACAGGATTCCCATATCCCTCCAGCACCACATGCGCATTGATCCCTCCAAAACCAAAAGCATTCACTCCGGCTATCCTTGGAAGACCTGAAGCTGCCCAGTCGGTTGCCTCCTGCACGGCTTCAAAGCGTGTTTCTTTCATTTGCTCCAGGGGCACTCTGCAATGAAGTGTAGGCGGAAGAATGCCATGATACAAAGCCAGAGCCGTTTTGATCAGACCGGCTATTCCTGATGCGGGCATCGCGTGCCCGATATTTGATTTTACAGTTCCAATGCCTGCCTTAGGCAAAACAGGATCATTCCCAAAGAACTGCAATAAAGTCTCTAATTCTGTCTTATCGCCCAAAGGTGTACCCGTTCCATGCGCCTCAATATAACCGATGTCATTTGCAGCCACTCCCGATTTCTCCCAGGCTTGCGTTATGGCCCGGAGCTGTCCTTTTACCGACGGGCTCATCACACTTGTACCGCTGCCATCACTGCTCACACCCACACCCTTCAGCACCGCATAAATCTTATCGCCGTTACTTATTGCGTCTTCCAAACGTTTCAGGACCACAAAGCCACAACCCTCACCAATCAGTAAACCATCAGCACCCGCATCAAACGGGCTGATCTTTCCCCTTTTGGACAAAGCACCGAGCTGGGTAAAGATGCTCCAGAAAGCAGCATTCTGCCCCACATGCACACCACCGGCAATCACCATGTCACAGCGCATGCTGTTCAGTTCCTGCACCGCATGATCTACCGCGATCAGCGAACTCGCACAAGCAGCATCCAGCGTATAAGCTACTCCGCCCAGATTCAACCTGTTGGCCACCAGCGAAGCCACCAGATTGGGGATCAGTCCCATGGCAGTATCAGCTCCAAAACGACCTTTGCGCAACTGGTATTCTTTTTTTACTTTTTCAATTTCATCCTCAGACAGATGCGGCATCAGGTCTTTCAGCACATTGACGATCTGCTCACCCGTCCTGACAATCTCTATCGCCCTGGTCGCACCTGGTCCGGCATAATTGCCCTTACCGATAATAATACCTGTTTTATCCAGGGAAACCTGCGCGGCAAATACCCCCGCATCTTCCAGTGCCCTGTGGACCAGGCTCAGCGTCAGTAAATGATCCGGTTCAGTACCTTCTACTGCAACAGGCAGGATACCAAACTGCGCCGGATCAAATTCAAACCCGGGAATAAAACCACCCCGGTTACAATAAAAACGGCCCACTCCCCCGCCCGGTTCAAAATGGACCGCATCCATCCTGTCAGCAGGCACCGTCTCTGTCGCATCCACCTTATTGATGATGTTCTTCCAGAAAGTACCCACATCCGCTGCACCCGGAAAGATGCAAGACATGCCCACTATAGCTACATCCGTTTTCTTCATAGGATATCTATTACCAGTTATTTCCAGCCATGATCAACACCTGACTTTCATTTCCGTATTTCAGTTCATTTACAAAGGTTTCCATACCATCCCGCAGCGGAATCATGGAAATCCCTCTGCGTTCATACTCCTTTTCCAAAGTAGACGACACCATTCCTGCGCCCTTCCATGGACCCCAGTTGATCGCCATCACCCTGCCCTTTATCTTCTCCTTCAATGCCCAGGCATACCTGTCCATCACGCTGTTTGCAGCAGCATAATCCGTCTGACCTTTATTGCCATATACCGAAGCAATACTGGAAAAGAAAATTACAAACTGTGTTTCCGGTCTCATTTGTTCTGCCAGCACCCTTAAAGGTGTTACTTTGGTATCAAAGACACGCTGGAACGAATCCAGTGTTTTACTGTGAAACAATTTATCTTCCAGCAGCCCTGCACCATGGATCACACCATCTATACGTCCATAAGTTTGATATACATCTGCAATGAAATCTGCCAGACCTTCCTCATCACGCAGATCAAGAGACATATAACCAACAGCAGAACCGCTGTTTTCCAGTGCCTTTATCGTCTGCATGATCTCATTATTCTTATAAATCCTCGAAGTCTCCTGTTCTATTTCAGATGGTTTTTTGATCTCTCCCGCCTGGATCAGGTAAGCCCTGATCTCCTCTTTGGTTTTCATCGCTTCAAATTCCTGCAGTCCGTTTGTCCTTGGGTCAGCTGAACGCCCCACCAGAATATACCGGCATGGGTATTCCTCCGAAAGATGGGTGATCAGCTTAGCAGTAATGCCCTGCGCACCACCCAGTACCAATACCACAGCCTCCTTTTCCAGCTGAATGTGCGATTCCTGCAATCCGGTGACCAGTTGTGAGGGGATCAGCTCCAGTGTCTGTCTTTCGCTGCCCTTATAAATGACCTCCGAAGGGATATCAGGATTCAGGATCTCATTCAATGCAATACCCGCTACATCAGCCGCAGGCAGCTTCGTCATCAGACTGATGATCCTGCATTTCGTATGGTCATATTCCTTATCCAAACTCTTGAACAGACCCGAATAGCCCTGAAAATGCCTCAGCATACTGGCATCATCCCCATCCATCACATGACTTTTGGTGTCCGAGATGAAGTATACCCATTTCATTTCCTCAAAATCAAGCCTTTTGATCATGGCTATATAATCGATGATGTTTACTTTATTCGCAGATCCGAACATATTGAGAATGATCAGTCCGTCATAACCCTTAAATTGTCCGTCCACGCTGACGATATCTGCCTTTGCGCCATGACCTTCAAACAACTCCTTAATGGCCGCAGCCTGCAGACCACCATCATTGGTCACTGCAAATCTTTTGCCTTTAAGCGATGAAGTTTCCGTATTCACAATCCTTGATGTTGTAAGTTCAAAACGGAGCCTTGAAAGTGCATCGTTAACTCTTACCCCGGCATCCGCAATCTCTTTAAGTTCGACTGCTTGTCCAGAATGGTCTTCATCGATCTCCGAGATCCAGTTCACTAACCCGTTCAGGGTTTTAATCGCAGCCAGTCTCTCCATCAGGTCATCACCCGCATCTTCCCCCTTACTAAAACCAATCTTCAGCTTAAGCTCCCCGATGATCTCCATCCGTTTGATAGAATCAATACTCAGATCGGCTTCCAGATCCAGATCCATGCCGAGCATGTCCTGAGGATAACCTGTTTTCTCACTCACTACAGACAAAATAGCTGACTTAATATCGGCAAGACTGAACTTCGCAGAGGCGGCAGTTGCCAGAGCTGCAACAGGAATATCAGCAACCGTTGCAGGAGCTTTGGCCAACGCATTTTCATCGATCCAGCTGACCAGACCACTTAGGGTTTTGATCCCCGCCAGCTGCTCCATAAAGCTATCCTCATTCCCCTCACCGGAGGCGAATCCACCAATTTCTGTGCGCAATGCACCGATGATCTCCATACGTTTGATAGAATCAATACTCAGATCAGCTTCAAGATCCATTTCCATCCCCAGCATTTCCTGCGGATAACCGGTCTTATCACTCACGATCTTCATCAGTACCAGTTTCACATCGATGTGTACTACAGATTTCGCAGCCGCAGCTGCCGGAACTGCAGCCACTGGTGCTATGACAACCTGCGTGGCCGGCATGACCTGTGCGGAGGATTGCTGTACAGGCTGAGGCATGTTCATCTGCTGCTGGAATAACGGCGGCAGCGATTGTGCGCCTAAAAACTGCAGCATGACATCACGCTGCGCCTGAATCATCATTTTCATGCTGTTCAGATATTCCTGCATCATCATTTCTGCACCCGTAGACGGAGCAGAGCCAGTGATGATTTCGGTTCTGATTTCTGTATTTTTCATTTTCAGAGGTTCTGTGATTGGCAATGCACCATAAGCAGGCAGCTTTCCTGAAGACGGGATGGCATGCTGACCATCCACGATCCATACGGTCTTACTTTTTTTGTATTGTTCTATGTCTTCCAGGTTCAGCAATTTGCCGTTACGCCCTTCAAACAACTTCTCTACTTTTACATCACGCCCGCTGGCGATATAGGTAGCCAGCATACAAAGCAGATGGGTAATCTTATTATGCCCGTTATCTTCCGCATACAACAAAATTTCGTCTCTGCCGATACAGGCTTTAGTCAGCGCGGTAAGCACCTTGCCGGGTCCTACTTCAATAAATACCCTGGCACCATCCGCATACATCTGCTGCACCTGATCCACAAACTTCACCGGCTTCACCAGATGATCCGTCAGACGCTCCTTTACCGCTTCCGATTGTGCCGGATATATTTCAGCCGTAGTATTGCTCCATACCGGCAGGTTCAGGTCATTAAAATCAACCTTAGCCAATACCGCTTTATATAAGTCCTTAGATTTAGCCACCAGCGGACTGTGAAAAGCACAGGCCACTTCCAGCTGTTTAAAAGAAATCTTTTCCGTTTTAAGCGTTTCAGCCAGTTTTTTGACCGCAGGCGTAGTTCCGGCCAGAACCAGCTGAGTAGGTGAGTTAAAATTCACTGCCCAGACATCAGGCAAGCCATCAATCAGTTTAAATACATCCTCACCCTTGCAGTTTACCGCAATCATGGCACCTGTATCACTACCTTCTACCGCATTCAGGATAGACTGCGCCCTTTCCCTGCTTAGAAATACCAGCTGTTCCTCATCAAAAGCACCCGCAAAACAAAGTGCCGGCAATTCGCCATAACTATGACCTGCCACCATATCCGGCACAATGCCCAGATCCTTCAGAAAATTGGCCAGAGCCAGGTCAACTATTCCCAGCAGCGGCTGCGCCATGCGGGTATCCTTTATTCTTTCTTTTTGGACCTTCAGCGAAGCCTCGTCAAAAACCGCATTTGGGAACAGCACTTCTTCATATTCCCGTTTATTCTTCAGCAGCTTGCGCATTGACGGAAAAGTCACAAACAGATCCCTCGCCATATTGATCCGCTGACTACCCTGTCCCGGAAACATAAAGGCTACTTTACCCTCCTTTTTCTTCGTCAGATAAGTATCCTTACTCTCCACACCCGATAGCGCCAGGTCAATTTTCATGATCAGGTCCTCATCCCGGTCGGCCACGATACTCAGCTGCACAGGCTTGTCACTGCCCACAGCCAGACTATAAGCAATGTCCTTCAGCGCAATATTATCATTGTCTTCCAAAAGTGTCTTTACCGTTCCTAATCGCGTTTTCGCTTCCTCATAAGTATTCCCTCTGAACACAAACAGTTCGGAAGGGAAAGACTGTAATGCAGGCAACTCTTCAGAAGACCCTGCACCACTTTCCAGTACCGCATGAAAGTTTGTTCCTCCAAATCCGAAGGCACTCACACCCGCATATCTTTTATCTTCCATCCAAAGCCCTGCTTCCGTGTGAAAGGCAAAAGGACTCTTTTCAGAATTATAATAACTGTTCGGATTTTTCAAATTGATGGTGGGTGGTTTCACACCGTGATATACTGACAAGGCAGCCTTGATCAGTCCGGCCAGACCCGCCGCACATTTGGTATGACCGATCTGTGTTTTTACCGAACCCAGGTGTGTTTGCCCGGCTACCGCACCCGATTGATTCAGCATATCTGTCAGGGCACTCAGCTCAGTCCTGTCGCCTACCACCGTACCCGTACCATGAGCCTCAACCAGGCCCAGTGCGGCAGGCGATATACCCGCTTGGTCATAAGCACGCTCCAGCGCCCTCAGCTGTCCTGACTTCCTCGGAGCGGTCAGCCCCAGACTCTTGCCATCACTTGATCCGCCCACACCCTGTATCACCGCATAGACCTTGTCACCATCCCGCAAGGCATCTTCATGCCTTTTCAGCACGATCATTGCTACACCCTCACCCAGTGCAATTCCATCGGCATCACTGTCAAAGGTGGCACACCTTCCTTTACGGGACAGCGCATGCGTACTCGAAAACATCAGGTAATCGTTGATGCCGTTGTGCAGATCCGCACCGCCTGCCAATACCATATCAGACTTTTCCAGGAACAATTCCTGACAAGCCAGATCCACCGCGGCAAGTGATGAAGCACAAGCCGCATCAACCGTATAGTTCCGTCCGCCCAGATTCAGCCTGTTGGTAATCCTGCCCGAAATCACATTCGCCAGTATCCCCGGAAAGGAATCCTCGGTAGTTTTAGGCAAAGCCGCATCCAGCTCGGCAGGCATTTCACCAAATACCTGTTTGAAAAACCCTCTGAAGCTATAACTGTTGGCCAGGTCATTTCCACCTTCAGCACCGATGATCACCGATACATTTTCAGCATTGAAACTGCCATCCTTATATCCTGCGTTTTCCATCGCCTGTTTGGCGACCATCAAACTCAGCAGCTGAGTAGGCTCTATTGCCGCCAGCGACTGAGGAGGGATACCATATTCCAGCGGATCGAAATCGATCTTAGGAATAAAACCGCCCCATTTGGAATGCGACATGTCATCTGCCACAGAGGAAGGATCATAATACAACTCTTTATTCCAGCGCTCATCCGGCACCTCTGTTACCGAATCTTTACCCAGCAGAATATTGCGCCAGTATTCTTCTATATTTTTTGCCCCCGGGAAGATACAGGCCATGCCCACTATCGCCACATCAAGTGATTTCTGCTGAGCCAAAGGCGGCTCAGCAAGAATGGCTTTATCCACAAACTGGTAATTACCGCTGGCCACATTTTTATGCAGATCCAGTACAGAAACAATCTCGCTGCACATAGAAGCCACCTGCCCGATCATGTACATACCAAGCTCCAGTTGCTCTTTCTGCTCAATATTAACCAGTTCATCTCCCCTGCGCTCTATCCCCTTGGCGGCAATGCGTAACCTGCCCACATTCAAAGTTTCCAGCCTGGCCCAGATCTCTTTTTTATCAATCCCCTGTTTTTGCAGCTTTTCCTTTTCTTCATTAAAGAATTCTGCAAAAGGAGAATTCAGGCAGCGGGTTTCATGGCCAGGCGCTGTTTCCAGCAATACCGTATCCCCGGAGCTCAATGCCTGCTCCTGAAACTGGTCCTTGATCGCACCACTGCTCACTGCCTCTCTGGTATACAGATAAGAAGTACCCATCAGTACTCCAACCTTAATTCCCCTGGCTGCCAAAGGTGCCGCCATTACGGAAATGAATGCAGCAGAAAGTGCATCGTGGATTCCACCTGCAAAGAAGACGCTGATCTCCTCAGGCTTATCTTCCTTCAGCAAACGCTCAATCTGCTTTTCCCAAAGTACCATGCTCGACAATGGACCCACATGACCACCACATTCACGGCCTTCAAACACAAATCTTCTCGCGCCTTCCTTCAGGAACATATCCAGCAGGGAAGCCGAAGGCACATGCAGGAATGTTTTAATACCCAGTTTCTCCAGCGGTCTCGCCTGAGACGGTCTTCCACCGGCGATCAGAACCACCGGAGGCATTTCTTCCATAATATATTTCAACTGCTCGTCCCGAAGTTCCTGAGGGGCAAAACCCAATATCCCTACACCCCAGGTCTTTCCAGCAGCGAGCACCTTTGTATCCCTGATCAGTTGTCTGGCCGTATCCCCCTTCAATAACGATAAAGCAACAAAGGGAAGTGCCCCCGCTTCAGCCACCGCATTTGCAAAAGGTGCGACATCACTTACACGGGTCATAGGTCCCTGCGCTATCGGAAAGCTGATCCCAAGATCTTTTGCCAGCTCGTTGCCCTCACTGATCACGTTAAGCGATTTTGCCTGACGCAAATGACCATACATGGCTTCGCGAAGACCAAAAACAAGTTTATCTATTTTTTTATACCTGCCAGCCAGATCCTGCCCAATGGCAATATCCTGCCCGAGAGGCAGGAAGTTTTTTTCCAGATCAAATCCTGTAAAGTAAGCTTCCAGATCTTTTTCATCCGCATCATCAGCAATAGCAGGAGAATTCGGACGCAACAGCACGCGCGTACTGCCAATCAGTTTAGTCTCCGTTCCGCTCAGCTTTTCACAAACCCGTTTGATGGCCTCGGGAGCACTGCATTCCGGAAAAAGCACCAGCTGACTGTCCAGCACCACCCCTTTCGCTCCCAGCGCAATTGATGCAGCCCCGGTGTGAATACCAATACCACCCTGGATGTAAATGTCAAGATCGGCGAACTCTTTCTTTACACGCTGAAAAAGTACATAAGAAGATTCATAGGCTACCTTACCGGCACCTTCATTGCCTTTTACAATGATCCCCGAAGCACCTTCAGCATAAGCTTTACGGGCTTCGCTGATATCGAGGATCTGGTAAAAAAGCTTGATGTGTTTATTTGCAGGAGGTCTTATACCAAAAGGTAAAACCACCAGCGTTACCTGTTCTGGTAAATCAATTTCTGATAAGTCATCCGAAACCAGGCAGACGCCAAATTCGTCCGGACATTTTTTTGTATACTGCAGAATTGCATCAGCAGCTGTGGCTTTATCTCTTCCAAGATGAAGCACGGGAAAGGCATTTGCATTATGTAAAGAGAGTGCGAGTTTTACATCAGGCCTTTCGAATGGAGTAATTCCAATAATTACAGGAGTTTTCATGTTGTTGAGGGATGATTAAGGTTCAACTTACGTGTTGCGCTCAAATATTGACCGGATATATTAGTATAATCCGGGGATTTTAACACAGAAAACGACTATGATTTGATTCAAAGCAGCTCTATATCAAGAAAATTATGTGTTTTACAGAATATCTTTCAACAACATTATTCAAAACACCATAAAAGCAATAATCCTACGCTTTCTTTGAACCAAAACTACTAACAATTCCTCCTTTCATTCTTGAATAAGTTAAAATGAACAAAAAGAACAAAGCAAAAAACCTTTGTTTGCGCTTTAAATTCGCATTAATTTAACAAACTGATAATGTTTAAGTTAAAAATCACCATAAAAGTGTACATTATACACTATCGTACTTCCTTTTTTCTGAACAAAACAGTTTAACTTACTTACTGCGCATTGCTCTTTCTACTCCAATCCCAGATTGATCTTCAGTCAGTGGAGTACTGTCCAACTCAAGCAAAACTGTTACACTACTGCCGCTAAAAATCAAATAACTTTAGATTAAATTTCTCCATCAACCAAATACAATGGGCAGAACCAGCAAACTATTATCCTCCATTTTTTATTTAATTTTTCTTACCGGCATATGCGCTAATACAGCAAAGTCCCAGCAAGTGGTATTCAATGGTGAAAAATCCTCATGGCATGAGGGATTCGAGCGTTACGATTTTATAATGGATGAAGAAACCCTCAGCATTACACCATATAAGGCTCCGGAAGGAGAGCGTTTTGGGGTACAGGATCCGCCAAAGGGAAAGCGGCGCTGCATTGTCGTTGCACCAAAAAATGCAGCAGCCGGAAATCCCTGGTCCTGGCAGGGCTGTTATTGGGATCACGAACCCCAAACCGAAGTTGAACTGTTAAAACGCGGGTTTTATATCGCATATATTTCTGCAAACGCAACGTTAAAACCCGGAAAAGAATGGGACGCCTGGTATGAATTCCTCACCACCAAAGGGTTGTCAGGGAAACCTGCCTTTATTGGAATGAGCCGTGGCGGAGAATTTGAATATACCTGGGCGACCAGTCACCCGGACCAGGTTTCCTGCATTTATGCGGACAATCCCGCAGCAAACAACGACATTCTGATGAAACTTGGAGGTTTAGCCAAATATGACGTGCCCCTGCTCCATGTTTGCGGAAGCCTTGATCCTTTATATCAAACCGCAACATTGCCTATGGAAAATATCTATCAGCAATTTGGCGGAAGAATATCTATAATGATCAAAGAAGGATTCGGACATCATCCGCATAGCCTTCGCAATCCAAAACCAATCGCAGACTTCATCGAGCAAAGCGTTAAAGAAGTAAAACCTGCCAGCCCTGATTTCGCCAATGGCCCGCTGACCAGATCTTCCTTTTACAATTCTGTAAACGATTATCAATACTTTGCAGGCGAGGGAACTTACATTACCTCCCGGGGCCCGTTTTTTACCGGATCCTACAACGCTTACCGGATCCAGATTCCCGGGGTCGAGAGTTTTTCAACAGTCGTTGAACCTGCAAACCCTGCACCTGGAAGGCCATGGGTATTCAGGGCAGATTACCTGAAACGCGACGCAGCTGTAGACCTGGCGCTGCTGGCCAAAGGCTTTTACATCGTGACGGGCGCTACACCCTATAATTTTAATGGCCCCGTTTTAGCGCATTGGAATGCCATATACAAATACTTTACAGACCTGGGTTTTTCCAAAAAACCAGTTATGGAAGGGAATGGAGGAGCTGCGGGTGAAGCGATAGCCTGGGCGATTGAAAACCCTGATAAAGTCACCTGCATTTATGCAGAAAATCCGATATTCAAAAGTATCATCATGACCAAAATACAGCCTATTGACAACCTGAGTCCTCTGGCCAAAGCAAAAATACCAATGATGCTGGTTTCCGGCAGTCTGGATCCATCTTTAAATGATCAGACACGTGTAGCAGAAAAACGCTATAAAGATCTGGGGGGAAAAGTCATGGTAACAGTTAAAAAGGATGAAGGGCATTACCTCTCGCAAAAAGACCCTAAAGCTGCTTTAGACTTTATAATCGCTCAGATTAATAAATAACATCACTTCCATCCATATCTGATCATCACATAGACCGGAATGCTCAGAGCAATCCAGGAGAAAACATGCCATATTCCTACTCCCATTATGGCCAGTAATAAACCTGTAATGGTTACCGCTGCGAGCAAAACCGGTATACACCATACTTTTAAAAAGAGATTATTTTTCTTTTGCATCTTCACGAACACTTGATAAGGTTAACGATTCCGATTCTCCGGTAATTCTTTTTAGCTGAGCTGACCAGGCCCTGCGCCTGGCGAACCAAAGATAAATCCCTGAAATCAATACAATAATGGTCGCAATATCAAAAATTGTCCAGAGGATCTTCATGGGAATACCCCCATAGTCTCCGAAATGAAAAGGCTGAGAGATAAAAATAGTTTTCAGATACCAGGGAAGATCACGCATGTCTGTCAATTCACCGGTTTTGGCATCTATCAGCGCAGGCTTAATAATTCTTGAAGTCAGCGGAGAAGTTCCTGTCAGGTAGACTGCGTAATGATATTTACTCGAATAAAGCGTACCCGGATAGGCTACAAAAGACACCTCCATTCCGGGAGCCGCAGCCTTGGCTGTTTTTACAGCGGCATCCAAAGAACTTAATATCCCCGTTGCCTTAGGTTTGTCTTTGTATCCGGCAACCATTTCGGCCAGCTGACTGGCCTTCCAGTTATCCAGAGCAGGATCAACCAGGGTATTGATCACCCCCGTAAGCCCTACGACTGATGCCCAGGCCAATGTCACAATTCCAAGCAGGTTATGTAAATCCAGCCATTTTAATCTTGGTGATTTTTCCGTTCTGATCATCCCAAAATCAAAATGCTTCATGATCGGACCATATAAAACTACACCCGAAACAATAGATACAATAAAAAGCAGCCCCATCAGACCTAAAAAAAGTTTACCTGGAATACCGGCCAGCATTTCCACATGAAGGTAATACATGACCAGCATAAAGTCCATTTCATTAGGAGGTGTATCCATTACCTTACCGGTATACTCGTTCATGGTCAGATAATGATCCCCTGCAATAGGAGCCTCACTTGAATCAGCCACTACGACAAACATTTGACCAGGATGCTCTTTCACATCCCAGGATACATATTTTAACGCCTTTACAGGTACATTTTTTAAAGCTTCTTCCAGCACAACATCTTTCGATAATTCCGGTGCCCCGGGCGAAGCGACCGGCAGCTCAAGCTCTTTGCCTAGTAAATGATCGATTTCTTCATAAAATATAAGTGGCAAACCGGTCAGGCAGAGCATAAGCAAAAATACCGTACAGATAAGACTGGTCCATTTATGAACATTAAACCACTTTTTTACTGTTTTAGCCTTCATAAGCGCATTTGATCAGCACAAACCTACTATTTAAATCAATTCTAAACAATAACATTTAAAATAAAATGGTTATGGCCTGAAACAATGCCTATGGCAGCCTACACGCTTAGAGTCTTTTCCAGTTGATCATATACTTATGATCTTTTGAACAGATACCATGAAAGACTTATGAACCCAGAGAAAACGTAACCTCAGGATAGCCGATGCAAGAGTGCTGACCCATGCAAGAGCCTACCAACCCCCTATAAGCGGTCGGGAGACGCTCAGGTTCCCTCCTGTTGGGCACTCCATCATACTTGCATCATTACAGGAGATGGAATTCGTAAAATAAGTTCCCGAAAATGGAACAATCTTTGCCTAAATTCACGGCATGATATCTATACAAAGCAAACTGGAAGACGAACTGGTCTCACTGATCCCGCTGCAGGAGTCTGATTTTGAAAAACTTTATGAGGTGGCTTCTGATCCCCTGATCTGGGAGCAGCATCCAAGCTGGGACAGATATAAGAAAGAGGTATTTCAGGATTTCTTCAAAGGCGCAATGGATTCTAAAGGCGGTTATCTGATCCTGGAGAAAGAGACTGGAGAAATCATAGGCAGCAGCAGATACTATGAATACGATGCTGCTGAAAAATCCATCGCTATAGGTTACACCTTTATAGCCCGGAAGTTCTGGGGCGGAAAATACAATAGTGCTATCAAAAAACTGATGATTGATCATGCTTTTACTTTTGCAGACCAGGTGATCTTTCATGTAGGAATGAATAACATCCGTTCACAAAAGGCTGTCCTGAAGCTGGGTGCCGTTAAGACGGGTGTAAAGGATAATTCCTATATTTATAATTTACAACAGCAACCTCATTAATGACTACGAAACCTTCATTCTGGCAGCGCATAGGGATTCAGGATTGGTTTTTGACCAACGAAGGCACCAGCCCTTCGGGAAAGCCAAAACCCCTTACACCTAATATTGTGTATAAATACATCATAGACGGATTTAAAAAATCACTGACCGAATTGTCCTTCTCGGAGCGCATTGTTTTTTATCATGAATTCATCATTTGTCTGAATACAGATGACTACCGGGAATTCATGGACCATAAAAAGGGGATTCTGGGCCTGATCTCACATGAATCGGTAAAGAATTTTTATGACATTCTGAATAAGGAAATCAAAGGTGGAAAGCGTGTGGAACCGGCCAGCAACAAATGGGTATTCCGGTTTGTATCTCATCCGGATTACAGGCAGGGCGATATCGGCTTTATCGGAAAACTGATGCCGGACAGCGGACAGAAGGAAGAAAACCTTAGGGTAACGTTTATACCCAGGCAAACCGGTCTGGCGCAGACATTTGACATCAACAATGACATCCTGAAGGATTTTATTTATTATAGTGACGGATATTATGAAATCCCATACCAGGACAGCAACATCGCCCACGAAACGAAACCTGCAGCTCCGGTATCCAGTGCTGTACTGGCCAGATTTGAGACCACTATCCCCGATAAGGCTTATGCCGGGAAGAAGCTGGAGTACTTCATGAAGAACGAAGAGATCACCGTATCTGGTGATGAGGAGAGCAGGGAGGATATGAATATTTTTAGAATCCCCTCTGAATGGGTAAATACTCCGCACCTGAAGATCAGGTACAGCAAAACTGAAGATAAATTTCATATTGCTTCATTTGGTGAGAAGACCATAGTGAACGAAGTTTTGCTGGAACGCAGTGACATTAACGGCCCTAAATGGTCCGAACTACCACTCAACTCGAGGATCATCCTCAACGGAATCATAGGAATGAACATCTTTAAATCATAAGGCAGTATGTCGCATGTGTTATCTATAGCGTTATTTATTATATGTGTGCTGTTACTGATCGCACATTTCAGAGATATTAAAAATTCGCCGAAAAGGAATGGATAGAAATTATTTTGGAATTACTGACACCGGAAAGGTAAGGGACAACAACGAGGATGCTTTTATCGCTGAAAAAAATACCGGTGGTGAACTGATCATTGCTTGTGTAATTGATGGTGTCGGCGGTTACTCCGGCGGAGAAATCGCCTCTTCCATTGCCAGGGAATCTGTACTGAAACACCTGAACCTGCCCAATGCGGACCTGCAGGCCCTGATGAAGGAAGCGCTTATTTCTGCGGATGCCCAGATCATGAAGGAAAAGCAACTGGTAAAGGACCATGAAAAAATGGCCTGTGTGCTGACGCTCGCGGTTGCTGATCCGGATAAAAACCAGTTCCATTACGCGCATGTGGGTGACACCCGCCTGTATTTACTGCGTGATCATTCTCTTGTAAAGATCACCAGAGATCAGTCTTTTGTGGGTTTTATGGAAGATACAGGGAGGCTGACGGAGGAACAGGCCATGCGTCACCCTAAGCGAAATGAGATCAATAAGGCACTGGGCTTTGGCATCAACATAGCCGGTCAGGAAGATTATATTGAAACCGGTCATTCTCCTTTTTTACCGGGTGATACGTTGCTGATCTGCAGTGACGGTTTGTCTGACATGGTCAACAAACAGGAGATCACCGAAATATTAAGCACGGATACGACATTGCAGGAAAAGGCAGGTCAGCTGATCAATGCGGCCAACAGGAATGGTGGACTGGATAACATTACAGTGGTGCTGGTCGAAAATAATAAACAGAGACCGGTGCATGAGGCAGCAAGACCGCAGGGAAAACCGGTGAAAGCCATCATACCTGAGTCAAAAGCTGATCTTCCGAAAAAAGAACAGGTTCAGCCTGCAAGTGTCAGAACTGCCCCTGTTAAAACAGGAGGCAATAAGGTGGCAGTGTATACGCTGCTGACCATCTGCGTGATATTACTGGGTGTGGTACTTTACCTCTTCTGGGAAAAGAATGTCAGGGAACAGAACGCCTTCGGGCAGCAAAAGCTGGGACTGATCAAGCCTCCGCGTAATCCGCAGGAGAAAAGGCTTCAGGATACACTCAACAAGATGAAGGACAATCTCCTGATCCTTACCGATTCGATGTGGAAATCGCCGATCCTGATCACAGAGCCCCTGCAGTTTAACAGGGATACTGTTTACCTGATCGCTGAAAAAGGGATCACTATAAAAAGGGATACGAGTTTCAATGAGGTTCCTGTTGAAATCAGGCCGGCCAGCAAGCATGTACTGCTGGAGAATTTCACTTTTGAGGATTTCAATACGGTGATCTCTTCTAACAGCAACGCAGTGGTGTTAAAGAACGTAAGATTCCTCAATTGCCCGAATGCAATACAGATCGTTTATCATTTTCCTCAGGGGAAATACATCAATGGCAAGCTGTCCAGAAGCACATTTAAAACAGATTCCTTACCTATAGCAGTAAATCATTAGTATGCGCTTTCTCCTGGTTATCATTTCTGTCGTTTTAGGAGCCCTCTTCTTTACCTTATATGGTAATTTGCAGCATGGGTTTGCCGATGTGGACAGCAGGCTGGCCAATGGGACCATGATTAACCTGAATGAGAAGGCTCCCGGCAAACTGATCAGAACACTGCTGGAAAAGGGCTATTATTTTGAAGATAAAAAAGATATCGCCCTCATAGAATCGGTCGTGGCGAATGGGGTAAAGTCCTTTAAGGAACCTGTAGATAATGTGGGTGAGCTGAACAAACGCTGGTTTTTTGTGAATGCGGACGATGCTTTTGCAAATGGCGGAAAGAACTTTAAGAAAAGGGTTACGGATTCCCGTGCGCTCTTGGGGTATACCGGTGCGGATTCGGTGCGTTTTGCGCAGGAAAGAAGCCATCCGCCCCGGGTACCTGCTGTTGCAGACCTGAAAAAGGGTTCTTACAGCATTACCGGGAATGTGCTGGATTCTTTGAAACGTCCTGTTACGGGGGTACTGATCAAGATCCAGATGATCTTACCTCAGGACAGTACGATCGTGGATGATGAGGAGGGGGCTAGTGTACCGGGCCTGACGGCTTATGCCCGTACGGGCAGTGATGGCAAGTTTGGCTTCATGAACCTTCCTGAGGGAAGATCATTCCAGGTATTGCCGTTACAGCCGGGATTTCAGTTTGGCCGTTCACAGGGCGTCGAGGAGCTGGATAACGATGTCAGTTTTTCTTTCAGGCAGTCACCTCATACCATCAGGCTGTTTTCTGCAAGGGATTTTAAGATCCTGAAAAAGGAAAAATCACTGATCGTAAGGACTCCTGAACAATACAATCAATGGTACTGGATCATTACCGCCTGCTTCTTTGCCGGTTTTTTCTTATTGAATTCATTACTCAGGTATAAGTTTCCGCAAACGGACAAGCTGATCCTGCCGGTGGTCATGCTGATGACGGGTTTATCGTTCATTACCCTGCTGAGTTTACAGGATCCGCTGCGTGACCGCTTTTTGGCCAGGGATACCCTGGTGTTTTTTGGAATGGGCATATTGGGTATTCTATTGCTCCTGCTGGTCAACTTCCGAAAACTGACTATAGATTCACGCTTTTACAGGATGCTGGTGCTGGACCGCAGCAGTGGGAAAGCCAAGGGCTGGCAATGGGCTTTGATGGCCCTGGTATTGCTTGGACTGACTGTTATTTTTGGCAACGGCCCTGAAGGCAGTGGTGTAAAGGTTAATCTTTTCGGCGTGCAGCCGAGCGAGATTGTAAAATATGCCATTATCCTGTTTCTGGCAGGTTTTTTCTCTGCCAATGAAAAATTTATCTCTGAATATCTGAGCTGGCAGAAACGCTGGTATTTCTTCTCGTTTGCGCTGGCTGCCATGTTTTTTGCCATCCTGCTGTACCTGGCACTGGGTGATCTGGGTCCTGCGATGGTAGTATGCTTTACTTTCATTATTCTCTTCTCCTTTTCAAGGGGCGATTTTATGATGATGATGATCGCCATCCTGATCTATGTGGCTGCGGTGTGGTTCCTGAACATCTGGCTGGCCAGCCTCGTTACGGTGGTATTGGTGGCACTTGCGATGGTATTCCATAAAAAGCGTACGAGTGAATCGGCCATCATGGTAATCATGGTCATGGCAGGATTTTTACTGATAGACCAAATCCCTTATCTGGATAAGGTGATCCCCGGACCGGTGAACAGGCTGACTGAACGTAAATCAATCTGGCAGGATCCATGGAATAATGAGGTATACGGCGGGGACCAGGTAGCCAACGGCATCTGGGCTATGGCGGGTGGTGGCCTGAGTGGTCAGGGTGTGGGTGAAGGTTTTGCCAAGAGCATTCCTGAAGCGCATACGGACATGATCCTGCCTGCTATAGGTGAGGAATTTGGCTGGACGGGTATAGCAGCGGTATTTATCCTGTTCCTGATTTTCCTGAACAGAGCCATCGTGATCGGACGCCGAACGGGTACACCGTTTTTGTTTTACTTATGCGGGGGTATTGGGATCAGTATGTTCATACAGTTTTTACTGATTGCAGGAGGCTCTACAGGTGCACTTCCGCTCTCGGGTGTAGCGCTTCCCTTTATCAGTTATGGGGGTTCTTCACTGGTGGCCAATATGCTTGCAGCAGGCATCCTGCTTTCTGTATCCAAGATCAGGGGTACTCCGCTGCAAATGGAATTCATTACCAAACAGCAGGATAAGAACCTGGTACCGGCCTTACTCTCGGCCAGCATTGCCGTGCTGCTGCTGACCATTACGGTATCCAGGTATGTGATGGAAAATAGTAAATGGGTTGTTCAACCTGCACTGGTGGCCGACCGCAGCGGCCTGCGCATGTTCAGCTATAATCCCAGGATCTCTATATTAATGAATAAACTGGAAGCCGGACAGCTTTATGACCGTAAAGGACGCATCATGGCGACCAGCAATCCGGATTATGTAAGGAAACAGGAAAAAACCTTTAAGACTGCGGGCATTCATTATAACCTGGATTCGGCACTGCACAAAAGGGTAGACCGGTATTATCCTTTTGAGGAGCAGACCTTTTTCTGGACAGGTGATCAGAATACAGGTGTATTTAATGGCAGCACAAACGGTTATTTTGCGGAATATGAGCATGCCGCTGAGCTCAGGGGCTTTCATACACCCGTAACTTCATTCTGTACCCGGGCCAGCCGTTACCGGGAAGACCGTTTCCTGCCAAGAGGTGTAAAGGAGATGACCGTGAGCAAGCGTGATTTCAAGGCATTGGCTCCGCTCCTGCTTGCAGGGATCAACAGCGATGAGGTAAAGACATTTAAAAAACGGAACAGGGATGTCAGGCTGACGATTGATGCACGCCTGCAGAGCACCATACAACATACCATGGCGGCTGATGATTCCCTGAAAAAAAGCAGGGTATCTGTAGTGATCATGGAAGACAATACGGGTGATGTACTGACTTCGGCCGTATATCCGCTGCCTCCTGTAAAGGACTGGGAACTTCTGACCATGACCAATGCAGAACAAAATAAGCTTTCTGGCTGGTATACCAATACGGATCTTGGTTTTACGCTGGCTACTCAGCCGGGTTCCACAGCCAAACTGGTTACCGCCATGGCGGCTTTCAATAAGCTGGGAATGGCAGCGACGGAAAAGAAATTTACAGTAAGCATGAGGGAAAGGATCAGGACAAAGGGAATAGAGCCTGATGAGACCGGAGTAATCTCTCTGGAAAAAGCGCTGGTAAAGTCCAATAATGTCTATTTCATCAAACTGGCAAATGAAGCGCATTTGCAGGACGATATGGCTTCTTTATACATGAAGACAGGTATGTTCCTGCATGGTGTAGGTGGTTATTATTATGAAAAAGGCCAGGTCAGTAAACAACAGGAAGAGAAGTGGTTTGACCTTTGGAGAAAAACAGAATTCAATACAAAACCAAGGTATGATCCGGAAAATATCCGTCGTACGCGCGCGAAAGGAATTTCAGGGATGTCATGGGGTCAGGGTGAACTGATCGCGACTCCTGCTGCTGTGGCCAGAATGGTTTCAGGAATTGCCAATAATGGTACATTGCTGGGCAATCGTTTTGTACTGAAGATCAATGATTCGCTGACTAAAGTAAACTCTGGCATAAAACTGGCTAATGATCCTCAGTATGCCGCGTTAATGACGGATTATATGCTGAAGCAGAGTGCGGGCAAGGTGTATACACTGAAGATGACGGTGGCCGGGAAGACTGGAACTCCGGAAAGGATCTGGAAACAGGAGCAGATCAATGATGGCTGGTATGTGTTTTTTGCACCTAAGAAAACGGGAAGCGGACACATCGTGGTCTGTATCAGGATAGAGTCGACCAGAGGATCCAGCAAGGCTGTACTACTGGCTGGACAGCATGTAATCCCTGCGCTGCTGGAATTGGGATACATTAAAGATTTTAAAAAAGAAAAGGCACCCTAAAGAAATACTGATGAGCATGTTTAACTTTTTCAATAAAGGCATTCCTGAAAAGCCGCAGGATGTGAAAACCATACGGGAGGCACTGCTTTTTTTTATCAGGCAGGAGCTGCAGAAGATGGAAGGTGGTGAAGGCAGGCACATTAAGGGTTTTGAACTCTTTATCTCTTGTACCCCGGGGGAAAGGTTTATGTATGATTCTGCTGTTTTTTTTGAGGATGAAGAACGTTTTAAGAATGAAATACAGCGGATAGCGGATGACTTTGCGATAGACCTGCCAGACAAATGGGGCATGCAGGTTCATTTTACAGACGAACTGCCAAAAGAGGGAATAAAGATGGAGGCACTTGAGGTAGCGCTGGTTATAAAAACTCCGGAGCATGTGGTGGTTCAAAAATCTACCACAGCTTACATCAGGATATTGAATGGGGACGCTGAAAAGCCTGCATATGAGATCAGGGCGGCAGACGGGCGTATCAATATCGGCCGGGATAAAAAAACACAGGACAATGACGGTTTTGTCAGAGAAAATACCATTGCTTTTCCTCACCTGAGTAATAATGCGGGCAACAAATACATCAGCAGGCAGCATGCACATATTGAATGGAGCAAGGATGCCCTCGCTTTTGTGATCTTTGCGGATGACGGTGGTGTACCGCCAAGAAATAAAGTAAAAGTGAAATCCAGGGGCGAACACAATCCGGTAAAGCTTACTTTTACAGAATTGGGGCATACTTTGCTGGAAGGTGACCAGATCATTTTAGGTGAATCGGCGGTACTGGAGTTTAGTTATAGTACACATTAAAATATAGTATGGCCAAAATATTTACCATAACAGAAGGACTGGAAAATATGGGTGCGCTGCGCACCGGAGGGCAGGGCTCTGTCTATAAGGGTAAGCGAATGGGCCCGATCATTACTGCGGTAAAGCTATTGCCCACTCCTATTCATACGGAAAATGCGGATGATAAAAACTTCCGGGATTTCCAGAATGAAGTGGAGAAACTGAAAAAGGTCAATGAGAATCCTTCTCCCAATGTGGTAAAGATCCTGAATTCCGGCCTGACGGAAAGTGGCTCACTGCCTTTTATTGAGATGGAATACATTGAAGGGCCTGATCTGGAGGACCTGCTGAAGCCACCTCATAATCCTGTTTTTACGATCCGGGAGCTGCTGAAACTGGCCGATCAGCTGTCCAATGCGCTGGCACATTGCCATAAGGTGGGTGTAAAGCATGGAGATATCAAGAGTAATAATGTAAAGTTCAATACGGCTACGGGCAATTATATTTTACTGGATTTTGGACTGGCAGTGATGTCTGATGAGCAGCGCCGTTCGAGCCTGCGCAATGCGGGAGCCGTAGAGTTCATGGCTCCGGAGCAATACGATGGAAGGATGTTGTTTCAAAGCGATATTTACAGCTATGGGGTGCTGATGTATGAACTGCTGGCTGGCAGCGTTCCTTTTCCTTTACTGAACAAGCATGAATCTGCCCGGAATCTGGTGATGCTGGCTCATATAGAAAAGGAAGTGCCGGATATGATGGGCCTGAGGGCTGTTCACATCCCTGCTGACTGGACGGAAGACAAAAGACTGCACGAACTGCAGGTTCCTGCCTGGCTGATTGGCGTCATCGGCAGATGTCTGGAGAAAGACCCTGCTGAAAGATTTGAGGATGGGCTGGCTTTGCATGAAGCAGTTTGCAGCGGCATTGAACTGAGCAGCAGCATTACGGCACCGCTGTCCCTGAACACCGGGCAAACTGAGCTGCTGGCAGAAAATGAAGCACTGCGCGCGGAACTCAACAGATACCTGCCAATAATAAGATGGAGGTGGGTATTGGGAATGCTGGTAACGATATTGCTTGGTTTGAGCGTGTTCGGAATAAATTCTATTTTTGAGGGTAGCGGGAATATTAAAACTGACAGTACCTCCGTTGTAAAAGAAACTATTCTGCATCCGGATTCTGTCAGGAAAGTCACAACCAGCGTACTAACTGATACAGGAAAGACGGGAAGACCTGTAAATAACAATAATGCTGATCCGAAGAAAAATATAAAAACAAAGGACGGATTAGTTGACGATGTGCCGTATTTTTAAAATATAATTAACACTATTATGAGCAAAGTATTTACCATAACAGAAGGACTGGAAAACATGGGTGCACTGCGCACGGGCGGACAAGGTTCTGTTTATAAGGGTAAACGGATGGGTGAGATCATTACTGCTGTAAAAATACTGCCTACTCCTATTCATACAGAAAATGCGGACGACAAGCATTTCAGGAATTTCAAAAATGAGGTGGAGAAGCTTAAAAAGGTTAATGAGAATCCAAGTCCGAATGTCGTGAAGATCCTGAATTCGGGTTTGACTGAAAGTGGTTCTTTTCCTTTTATAGAAATGGAATATATTGAGGGGCCTGATCTTGAGGATCTGCTGAAGCCACCTCATAGTCCTCTTTTTACGGTTAGGGAAACCATAAAGCTTGCAGAACAACTGGCTAATGCCCTGGCGCATTGCCATAAGGTTGGGGTGAAGCATGGGGACATCAAAAGCAATAATGTAAAATTCAATACTTCTACCGGCAATTATATCCTGTTCGATTTCGGCCTGGCGATCATGTCTGATGAACAGCGGCGCAGCAGCATCCGTCATGCGGGTGCGGTAGAATTTATGGCCCCTGAACAGCATGATGGTGAAATGTTTTTTCAAACGGATGTATACAGCTATGGAATCATTCTGTATGAACTGCTGGCGGGTACAGTTCCCTTTCCACAGATCAATAAAGGAGAGACTTCCAGAAATGCGGTGATGCTTTCACATATGGAAAAGCCTGTACCTGACCTGATGGCTTTAAGAAAGCAGAACCTGCCTGAGAGCTGGGATGAGGCACTCCGGATAAAGGAAATGAATGTACCTTCCTGGCTAATCAGTCTGATCAGGAAATGCCTGGAAAAAGCTCCTGAAAAACGCTTTAACAACGGTCTGGCACTGCAGGAAGCAATCCTTCAGAATAGTGTTCAGGATATTCCGCGGGTAACGGAACCCATACTGAATTCTGCTTTACCGGCTGCTCCAATGGCAAATGCAGCAGCTCAGAACCAGTCGGGTGATGTGGTGCGGGTTTCAAAGCCGATATTTTATGTGATGGTGCTGGCACTGATCGCACTTAGTGTATTTGCGGGATATTCTATTTACTTAACGGACATCAACAATAAACAGCTGGCAGCTTATACAGACAGCCTGAATACTGTACCTTCGGATACTGTCGCGTCTTTCGAGCCTGAACCTGAACCTGATACCGCAAATGCCATCAAACCGATCATACCCGACAGTACGGTATTGAAAGCAAATACTGAGGTGGATAGTCTGAAAAAGGAGTATGAACGGCAGACAGCTGCTGCTAAACCTGTTGTTCCGGTTCCTGCTCCTGCTGCAGCCAGTCAGGCGGTTCTGCTGAGTGAAGGAAAGAAATATCTGCTTCCTAAAGGGACGATCTATTTCTACAATTCTCCTGAAAACAGCAGTGCGAAAAAAGGCATTTTAAATTTGTGGACCAATACTGCGCCTACGGCGGTAGATGAGCAGAATGGTTTTATTTTTGTAACACATACCAATAATGACGGAGAGGTCACGAAGGGCTGGATTAAGATAGCTGATCTTAAAGAAGTGCCTTAGTTTCCTGCAGGTATTCCGTTGTTTTTCACCGCCTGCAGGAAGTGCTCCTTGAGCTGCTGTGAAAATGGATTCTGCTCTTTATGCTGCATTCTTTCGGGATGCCACTGTACGCACAGCATAAAAGCTTTGTTGGTTTTATCTTTGTATTCCAATGCTTCTATGAGCCGGTCATCTGTTGCGGAAAGGGCACTGATCATTAGCCCCGTTCCCAAATGATCAGGATCGACCGCCTGATGGTGGGCACTGTTTACTTCTCCTTTTTCCTGTCTGCTAACTTCATAGAGCAGGCTGCCTTTCAGGACTCTGACGGGATGTACCTTATCTTCTTTTTCCTTTTTATGTATGCGGTGACTGACTTCTCCATTGTCTTCAAATACTTTACCGCCTTCCAGGATGTTGACATACTGCATGCCTCTGCAAATGCCTAAGAGCGGCAGACGCTGTTTTTTAGAATAGTGATAGATCTGCTTTTCAAATTCATCTCTCTCCGGTAAAAAAGTATCCGGCATATAAGGGTATCTGTCTTTGCCTCCATAAATGGCCGGGACTACATCTATCCCTCCGGTAAGAATGAAACCGTCGCATTGCTGAATATCCTCCGAATTTTGTTTGAGAAAGGAAAGTTCCACAAGTTCAAAGTGATCTCCAAGGTCTTCTGCACTGAACCAATCCCAGTAATTCTGGAAATTGGCCTCACTATAACTGATTCCTATCTTTTTTAGTCTCATTTGCATCAATAGAAAAGCTCATAAATGTAAATTGATATTTTTTTTAAATATTTAAAACTTTTTTTGAACATCAGTCGTTATATGTTCGGTTTGTTTGGTTTAGGTTGATCTGTGGTGGGTCAGCCATCTAATAACAGGGGTAGTTGCGACAACTTACCCCTGTTTCTTTTTCTGTCTTTCAGGACTATTTCGGGTAATAATATTGTTATTTTTTAATTTCTTACCAATAATTCATGACAAATTTTAATTTTACATGAAACTTAAAATTCTTTTCACATGAAAAAAGTATTATACCTGATTGCGCTTATAGCTATTATCTATGGCTGTGGGAAAAAAGAGATCTCCGCTACGTATGCACCGAGGCCCATTACTGTTACAGAAAAATTTAATGAAAGTACCGAGCCCGGGGATAGCGCACTGAAAATTGTGAAGTATGCCGGAGAGGAAAAGGCTGCTGCGGGTAAAGAGCTTTTTTCTATAAAGTTCAGAGATACCCTGGTAAATATAAAGTTAACTGAGTCGGATAGCAGTGCCGGTACTGCAAAATTAGCTTTTGCTGCTTTCATCAACACTCAAAAAACTGCAGCATTGGTTCAGATTGCTGATGAATCGGGTTTAACTGCTCCGTTCTTTATTGTGGCTCTGAAAGACGGAAAGCTTGATGTTGGAAGTTTATACAGAGCGTCTAACGGGAAAAAAGATACTGAATTTACCAAAGGTCTTACTCAGTTGGGAAGAGCTGGGTACTTGATCAATAACGATTTCTTTATCACAAATGTGAATGCAAAAGTGCATGTGCTGAAAAGACAAAATCCTGATGAAAGGATTCAGGGTGAATTTATAACCAATTCACCAGATAAGACAACGCTTGTGTTCCTTACTTTAGGCAGCTCAAGTATATATCAGGTGAATTATGCTTCTAATGAAAGTCTTGATGTAAAATTGAGTAAAGAAGCTAATGCTGATGCTTACAGGTATATTCAGAAGAACTTTACCTGGCAGCCAAATTCAGGCGGGGTGTATTTCTTCAAACCTGATAAGGTCGTTGACATCTCTTCTTTTAAATAGGTTTAATGTTATGAATGAATAAAAAAAGCTTTGCCGTTATGGCAAAGCTTTTTTTATGGGTTAGTTTGTCATGATGTTATTCCTTCTGCCTGGTCAGGTAATAAACCGGGATTCCGAGGAGCATGATCAGCACACCCCATCCGCAGGTTTCAAATTTATAGACCAGCAGGCCAATACAAAGTGCTGTCGCTAAAATAATATAAAGTGCCGGTAAAAAAGGATAGCCAAAAGCCTTGTAGGGGCGTTCAGCATCTGGCATTTTTCTTCTCAGGATGAAGATACCGTATATGGTCAGGATGTAAAAGATCATTACAATGATCACTACAAAGTCTAATAATGCGCCGTACTTTCCGGTCAGGCATAACGCTGAAGCCCATATGCCCTGAATCCATAGTGCCCAGCCCGGTACGTCTGATGAATTCAAGACAGCTGCCTTTTTGAAAAACAGCCCGTCTTTGGCCATGGTATAATAGACTCTTGCTCCGGCCATTATCAGTCCGTTGTTGCAGGCGAAGGTGGAAATCATAATCATCACCGCAATGATCATGGTACCTGCCGGCCCGAAAATATATTGTGCAGCCACTACAGCCACTCTGTCTGATTTCGCAGTAGTGATCGTATCCAGCGGCAGTACGGCGATGTACATGAGGTTGGCCAGGATATAGATGATGCTGACAATAAATGTTCCCAGAAAAAGGCTGAGACCGACATTACGCTTCGGATTTTTGATCTCGCCGGCGATGAAGGTTACTCCTGCCCAGGCATCACTGGAAAACAGCGAGCCAACCATGGCTGCCGAAATCCCTGAAAGCAATAAGCTACCGCTTATTGGGGTCCATGTCATAGTATCCAGACTGAAGGAACGGGTTTCCCATGCGCTGGCCCAGTTGGCATTCCATATTTCTGCTTTCGCAGCCAGAGTAAAACCAAAAATGATCAGTCCGAACAGGGAAAGGATTTTGATAATGGTCAATACGGTCTGAAGGATTTTACTGTCTTTTACGCCTTTGCTGTTCACATAGGTGAGCAGTACGATGGTAACGATAGAGACCAGCTGAGCTGCATTGAGTTTGAAAGAACCTGCCTGATATAATATGTTTTCGTCACTAAACGGTTCATACAGATAGGCAGCAAATTTGGAAAAGGCCACGCCTACAGCGGCAATGGTACCGGTTTGGATGACCGCGAAAAGACTCCAGCCATACAGAAATGCAATGAGCTTATTGTAGGCTTCTTTAAGATAGACATATTGTCCGCCGGCCTTCGGAAACATAGCACTAAGCTCGCCATAACTGACAGCGGCAATGACCGTGATCACAGCAGTAAGCACCCAGATGAGGATCAGCCAGCCAGCTGAACCTACATTCCTCGCGATGTCGGCGCTTACAATAAATATTCCGGAGCCGATCATGGACCCTACTACGAGCATGGTACCATCGAGCAGTCCTAATTCTCTTTTAAAAGAGCCGTCCTGAGTTTCTTCTTTCATGTTGGTTTGGTTGGTTTTTTATGAATCAAATGCATTTGTCTCTGATCGCACAGTGCTAATATATTTAAACTTAAAGAAAACTTTATAAGCATTTGTGCACATCTCTTAAAAATAGTTTTATAAATGTATATTGCTGCAAATACGGCTGTTAAATAAATATTGTAATGAACTGCTGAAAAATTTGGTAATTTCATAAACACGCTTATTTTTGCAAACCACCTATTGTGTAGAATACCGGCTAAGGAGCTGGTACTAAACATAAAGGATAAAACCAATATAAACTAAATCCCTTAAACGGAAACTAAACGAGAATATCAAAATATGGAGTTTTTACAAAACAATTTAATCTACTTTATCCCTGTGCTGGGTTTGGTGGGCATCCTTGTGATGGCTATCAAAAGTGCCTGGGTCAACAAACAGGATGCGGGTGACAAGAACATGCAGGAGCTGGCCGGTTATATTGCCGATGGGGCAATGGCTTTTCTGAAAGCCGAATGGAGGGTTTTGAGTATTTTTGTGGTATTTACCGCAGCATTACTGGCTTATTCAGGAACCATACATGAGGTGAATGGTGTGGAATTGCATTCCAGCTGGATCATTTCTATTGCTTTCATTATTGGTGCCGTGTTTTCTGCTACTGCAGGATATATTGGCATGAAGGCTGCCACAAAGGCGAACGTGAGGACAACACAGGCGGCCAGAACAAGTTTGAAGCAGGCGCTTAAGGTATCTTTTACAGGTGGAACGGTAATGGGACTTGGGGTGGCCGGACTGGCTATTTTAGGTCTGGGAGGATTATTCATTGTTTTTCTTCAGATATTTAATGTGGTGAATGCCAATAGTGTAGAAATGAAGACCGCTATTGAAGTATTGACCGGGTTTTCACTTGGAGCTGAATCTATTGCTTTGTTTGCACGTGTAGGCGGGGGTATTTATACTAAAGCGGCCGATGTAGGTGCAGATCTTGTAGGAAAGGTTGAAGCGGGCATTCCTGAGGATGATGTGCGTAATCCTGCAACGATAGCGGATAACGTGGGTGATAACGTTGGTGATGTGGCCGGAATGGGTGCAGATTTATTTGGTTCTTATGTAGCGACTATACTGGCAACAATGGTGTTGGGCCAGGAGATCGTTGCGGCCGATAACTTTAACGGCATGTCTCCTGTACTGCTTCCAATGGTGATCTGCGGGCTTGGAATTTTGTTTTCTATTGTAGGCACCTGGTTTGTGCGCATTAAAGGTGAAGATTCTAATGTACAGACTGCATTAAACCTGGGGAACTGGGGTTCTATCTTAATTACAGCTATTGCTTCCTTTTTTATAGTGACCTGGATGCTGCCTGCTCAATTGCATCTTCGTGGAGTTGACTTCACGTCTCTGGATGTATTTTATGCGATCATTGTTGGACTTGTAGTCGGTACGCTAATGAGTATCATTACCGAATACTATACGGCAATGGGTAAAGGTCCTGTAAATTCTATTATACAGCAATCCGGAACAGGACATGCGACCAATATCATTGGAGGTCTTTCTGTAGGTATGAAATCTACAGTTGCCCCTATCCTGGTATTGGCTGCCGGTATCATTTTTTCTTACGCTTTCGCCGGATTGTATGGTGTAGCTATAGCGGCGGCTGGTATGATGGCTACTACTGCCATGCAGCTGGCGATCGACGCATTCGGTCCGATAGCGGATAATGCGGGTGGTATTGCGGAAATGAGCCAGCTACCTCCTGAAGTCCGTGAACGTACGGATAATCTGGATGCAGTGGGTAATACTACTGCTGCAACAGGTAAAGGGTTTGCAATTGCTTCTGCGGCTTTAACATCACTGGCTTTATTTGCAGCATTTGTGGGTGTAGCAGGAATTTCTGCTATTGATATTTATAAAGCTCCGGTTTTGGCGGGCTTGTTTGTAGGAGCTATGATTCCTTTTATCTTCTCTGCATTATGTATCGCGGCTGTTGGTAAGGCAGCTATGGACATGGTTCAGGAGGTTAGACGCCAGTTCCGTGAGATTCCGGGAATTATGGAATATAAAGCAAAACCTGAATATGAAAAATGTGTGGCCATCTCTACAAAGGCTTCTATTCGTGAGATGATGCTTCCGGGTGCGATTGCACTGCTTGTACCGATCATTGTTGGTTTTGGTTTTAAAGGGGTTTTCCCTGCCGTGAGTTCTGCAGAGATACTGGGCGGCCTGCTTGCAGGTGTTACGGTATCTGGTGTATTGATGGGTATTTTTCAAAGTAATGCCGGCGGTGCCTGGGATAATGCAAAAAAATCTTTTGAAAAAGGTGTAGAGATCAACGGGGAAATGCACTATAAAAAATCTGAACCGCATAAGGCTTCTGTAACAGGTGATACCGTGGGTGATCCTTTTAAAGATACTTCGGGTCCATCAATGAATATCCTGATTAAATTGATGTCAATTGTTTCATTGGTCATTGCTCCTTACATCGCAGTTGCGGTGAATGATGGCGGATCTGTAAAAATGATTGGAAATCAAATGGAAATCAAAACAAGTTCTACACCAAATTCAATAGAATTGACCGTAAACATGGATTCCCTGCAGAAAAACATGAACAAACAAGTGGATTCTCTACAAAAACTGGTAGACAAATCAATAAACGACGCTGAAGCAGCTCAATAACTGTAATTGTTACCAAATAAAAGGGATTTTGAATAGAAATCCCTTTTATTTTTAGATATATTTTAATTAGGTTTGGCAGCAGGAATATAAATCAAGCGACATTACATAAGAAACTTTAACTAAACTTAAAATTTATGAATTTTAGAAAGTCAATTGACTTGCTTACAAAAGAAGCTAATGAGAGCGGGGAGGGTACATTAAAGCGAACCCTCGGTCCCGTCAATCTGGTTGCTTTGGGTATCGGTGCAATTATTGGCGCTGGTTTATTTTCCATTACCGGCTCTGCTGCTGCCAATAATGCAGGTCCTGCAATTACCATTTCATTTATCATTGCAGCTGTAGGTTGTGCCTTTGCAGGATTGTGTTATGCGGAATTCGCATCCATGATTCCTGTTGCAGGTAGTGCTTATACCTATTCCTATGCAACTATGGGCGAATTTGTAGCCTGGATCATTGGCTGGGATCTGGTGCTTGAGTATGCTTTAGGTGCGGCAACAGTTTCTATCAGCTGGAGCAGGTATCTGGTCAAGTTTCTTGGGTATTATGACATCCACCTCCCCGCACAGGTAACCATGTCTCCTTTTGAACACGCGACATTGCTGGACGGCACTGTAGTTTCAGGAATGTTCAATTTACCTGCCGTATTTATCATTGTAGTCATGTCCTTCATTCTGATCAGGGGAACGAGCGAATCGGCATTTGTTAACGGAATTATTGTTGCCGTTAAAGTGGTGATCGTCTTTATATTTATATTTTTAGGTTGGAAATACATCAATGCGGAGAATTATTCACCTTATTTTATTCCTGCTGACAAACCAGGTCACGAAAGTGTATTTACGCACGGATGGGGAGGTGTGATCAGGGCCGCGGGGATTGTGTTCTTTGCTTACATTGGTTTTGATGCCGTGTCTACTGCAGCTCAGGAAGCTAAAAACCCTAAAAAAGACATGCCGATAGGTATTCTTGTTTCTTTATGCATCTGTACCATATTGTATATTCTTTTTGCACATGTCATGACTGGTGTGGCCAATTATGATTTGTTTAAAGGTCAGGACGGTATTGCACCTGTTGCTGTTGCAATCGACAACATGGGAACCAAGGATGCTGCGGGTGTAGTAACCCCTGCTTTTCCATGGTTAAATAAGGCAATTATATTTGCCATTCTGGGCGGATATGCTTCAGTTATCCTGGTGATGCTTTTGGGCCAGTCAAGGGTATTTTTCTCTATGAGTAAGGATGGTCTGCTGCCTAAAGTATTCTCTAAGGTACATTCCAAATACAGCACACCGGCAAAAAGCAATTTGCTGTTCATGGTGTTTGTAAGTTTATTTGCAGCCTTTGTGCCTGCAACTGTTGTTGGTGAGATGACCAGTATTGGTACATTGCTTGCCTTTATCCTGGTATGTATTGGTGTAATGATCTTAAGAAAACGCATGCCGGATCTTCCAAGGGCATTTAAAGTACCTCTGGCACCTTTAATCCCAATTTTAGGAATTATTGTTTGCCTTGGAATGATGGTATTCCTTCCGCTTGATACCTGGGTTCGTCTATTGGTTTGGATGATCATAGGTATTAACGTTTATCTTTTCTATGGAATTAAAAACAGTTTGCTGTCTGACAATCTGAAGGCTACTCTTGCAAACAGTACAAAAGTGGTGTCTTATGTAGGTCTTGGCCTGGCTGTACTGCTTATTGTGGTGGCACTGATCCACCATAAGGTGACAGAAGGTACGGATACTGGTTTATATTATTTTTCATTAATTTTTGCGGGGCTGCATATTATTTTATATGCTTACCGTGCATCAACATCTAATCAGATCCAACCAAAATAGAGGTCTAATTGTCTCGCATAGTTGAAAAGCCGCTCAGATTGAGCGGCTTTTTTTATGTTTTTTATTACTGTACCTTTGAGGAGTAAACTAACTTCTATGAAATTTAATTTCAGCCAGATCTTGTCGAGTACCATGGTTATTTTCGCCATCATCGATATTTTAGGTTCTATTCCTGTTGTTATTGAGCTTAGAAAAAAAGCAGGGGGTCATATTCAATCAGAAAAGGCAACCCTGGTGGCGGCAACACTGATGATCGTTTTTCTCTTTGCGGGTGAAACACTGTTAAAGATCATAGGTCTGGATGTCGAGTCATTTGCGATTGCCGGATCTTTCGTTATCTTTTTCATTGCTATGGAAATGATTCTGGGACTAACGATCTTTAAAGAAGATGTTCAGGAAACGGTATCTATTGTGCCGCTTGCGTTTCCATTAATAGCAGGGGCAGGAACCATGACCACCCTCCTATCTCTGAAAACGGAATATCACACCCAGAACATCATTGTAGGGATTATCATCAACATGATCTTTGTTTATTTCGTATTGAAGAATACGAACCGATTGGAGAAATTACTCGGTAAGTCCGGACTGAGTGTACTGAGAAAGGCTTTTGGGATTATTCTGCTGGCTATTGCCATTAAGCTGTTCAGAAACAATACAGGTCTTTAACAGGCTTATTGCTCCATCTTAATAAGACGGGCTACAAACATGGTGTCTGCTTTATTGATATAGCCTTTTATCGCTTCCATTTTTTCCAGCCTGAGGGGAAGGTTTTCTAAAAACCAGGAGACCACCTCTTCATTTTCCTGCTTGAATACGGAACATGTAATGTATATCAGTGGTTTTCCTTCTTTCAGGTATTTTACGACATTTGCAGCTATCGCTTTTTGTAGCTTTGAAAAGTATGCGATCTTATGCTGATCGAAGTAATAAAGCATTTCTGGTGTACGGCCCCAGGTGCCCGAGCCTGAACAGGGCGCATCCAGAATAATACCGTCAAATTCATAATGATGAAGATCAGGGTCATTGTTTTGCAGCAGGTCCAGGACTTTCTTCTGATACTTTTTGAGACCCGCCTCCTGAAAGCGTTCATCAAGATTATTCAGACTATTTTCTCTGACATCACTAACAAGGAGCTGAATTTTTGGTTCAAGTGCATGCAGCAATAGTGATTTTCCTCCTGAAGCGGCACAGCAATCCCACCAGTAGTCCCAGGCCTGTGGCTTAAAATAACTGCCGGTCATTTGTGATGACAAATCCTGAACCTGGTAATGTTTCTGATCTGCCAGTACATTTTCCAGTTTAGTACCGTTGGGTAAGACAAGGGTGGTTTCGGTAAGTGCTATGGCATGAATCTGCTGCTGGTTCAGCGTATCAGCAAGTTGTGTGATATACCCGGGTTTTACCCTCAAAAACAGATCAGGTTGTGTAAAATAGGATTCATAAAAGGTTTCTTTTACTATCCCTTCACTTAAGGTATCGGTGAAACTAAATATATCTTCAGGGTTAAAGGCACTGAAGCGCTTTTTTATCAGCGCGATCTTTTGCTTGACGTTAAGTTCTATGGACTCTTTAAGATCAGCTAACTGATCTTCTATGACCAGACTTAAGGTTTTATTGGAGAGAAAATCGGCAACAGCAAGGCGCTGAATCTGATCTTCATTGATGAGTGCTTTACCTAATCTGAAGAAACTATAAACATAGCGGGTTGCCCATCGTCTGTCTGAGGAGCCCATTTGCTTATTCTGTTTAAAATAGGTAAATAAGAAACGATGCAGGGGTAAAACTCCGTCATAGCTCTTAAAAATCTGCTGAAATGCTCTGATCTGATGTTCTACCTTCATTCTATTATATTTAATGCAAAATTCTCATAGCGGAGTAGTTGCAGACTGGTATTGATATAGCCCAGTTTTTCATCGTGTATGAAGGTGAACCGGTTGTGTAAACCTTTATATTTCTCTCTGGTAAGGTATTGCAGATAATCTGTGCCGTGCTCTGACAGCAGTTTCGCGAAATAAAATCCTATATCAAACCCCTTAAATGCATATTCACCAGGTTCAAAATGAAATGCGGATCTGTATTTCCGGATAAAATCTTTCACTTCTGAACTGGTATAATCTACTTTGTATGAAGAGGTAACTGTAGTGTGTAAAGCCTGTAGTTTATCGGTATTGTAATTCTGTTTTATCCAATCAGGGTGCCCGTACAAGTCAGGGTTGAGTATTCCTGCTTTCTTAAGTTTAATAAGTTTATCTAAGGTAGGGACTACAAAATTTCTGTCTGAGGAACTTACGATGATCACGTACTTCTTGCCTTTGATGAGTTTAGTTTCCAGACTAAAAACAGAACCATATTCCTGGAAAACAAATTGCTTTTTACTACTGGCAAAGTATGTTCTTAAAGGCTTTGCCATGATCTCATCTTCTGCTGTTTTAGGATTAATGAGTACGATGATACAGTTTGCAGGGTTATAACTCTTAGCAATATAGTCTCCAAGTTTATAAGCATGCAGGTCGATGTTATTTACGATTGAAATCAGGTTTGGATTATCAAATTCAGCTGGATGCGTGGCTGCAAGCGGATTAACAACAGGTATTTGCTTATCCACAGAATAATTTTTAAGGTATTTTAATCCCTGAGGAAAAACAGGTCCGACGATGAGGCTAGCCATGTTCAGACCTCCATTTTGGATCAGTCCAGCCAGTTGCGTGTTGTTGTCTCTTGTATCGTAAACATTGAGTTTAAAATTAAGTCCCATTGCAGCGGCAGAATCTACTCCAATTTTGAAGCCCTGATAAAAATCAATGGCCATAGCTGATTTCTCTACTTCCGCTTTTGTGGCCGTTTTAAGATTGATCTCGTTTAACCGGAAAGGCACCAATAAGGCAATATTTGCCTGTGAAAATCTGGCTACAGGTTTTTCAACTTCCTTTTCCGGAACCTTAACAGGCTCCGGTTTATTCGTTGCTGTCTTGATTACCTTAGGCGAACAGGAAACCAACAACAAACCTATAAAAAACATCAGGTAATACTTATTCCCACTCAATGGTAGCAGGTGGTTTTGAGCTAATATCATATACCACGCGATTAATTCCTTTTACTTTGTTTATTATTTCATTAGAAATCTTTGCGAGTACGTTATAAGGTAAATGGCACCAGTCAGCAGTCATCCCGTCTACGGATTCAACAGCACGAAGACAGATCACGTTTTCATAAGTACGTTCGTCACCCATTACACCAACAGATTGAACAGGAAGAAAAATTGCTCCTGCCTGCCATACCTGGTTATACAATCCTGCTTCTTTCAGATTATTGATATAGATGGCATCGGCTTCCTGAAGAATCGCAACTTTATCAGCAGTCACTTCTCCAAGTATTCTGATGGCAAGTCCCGGTCCGGGAAAAGGATGCCGTCCGATGATGAAATCTTCAAGGCCTAATGATCTTCCAACTCTTCTCACTTCGTCTTTAAACAACGTATTTAGAGGCTCTACAATCTTTAGTTTCATAAAATCTGGCAAACCACCAACATTGTGATGGGATTTGATGGTAGCTGAAGGACCTTTTACAGATACTGATTCAATAACATCCGGATAAATAGTGCCCTGTGCCAGCCATTTTACGTCCTGAACTTCATGTGCTTCATCATCAAATACTTCGATGAAAACACGGCCAATCGCTTTGCGTTTTAATTCAGGATCTTTAAGGCCTGCCAGCTGGCTCAGAAATCTTTCTTTTGCATCTACGCCTTTAATATTAAGGCCTAAGTGCTTGTACTGCTCCAATACTGCTTCATATTCATCTTTACGCAGTAAACCATTGTCAACAAAGATACAGTGAAGGTTTTTGCCTATGGCCTTGTGCAGCAAAATCGCGGCTACACTGGAATCTACTCCTCCCGAAAGGGCCAGCACCACTTTATCTTCTCCGAGCTGCTCACGAAGTGAAGCAATTGTAGTTTCTACGAATGCGTCAGGAGTCCACTCTTGTTTACATCCGCAAATGTCTACCAGAAAGTTCTCCAGTAGCTGTTTACCATCTGTGCTATGGGTTACTTCCGGATGGAATTGTATGGCATATGTTTCAGAATCTTTAATCTGATAGGCTGCTACTTTAACACTGTCTGTGCTTGCAATCAGTTCAAAGTTTTCAGGTATTTTAGTAATGGTGTCCCCATGTGACATCCATACCTGAGAATCCAGGGTTATATTTTTAAAAAGCTTATTGTCTGGTGCTATAAAGTTCAGATTCGCTCTTCCATATTCACGGGTAGATGATGGCATAACTTCACCACCTAAGTGCTGCGCCATATATTGTGCGCCATAGCATACCCCAAGTACAGGATATTGCTGATGAAAGCGTTTCAGATCTATTTGTGGTGCATCTTCTTGGCGTACAGAATACGGGCTGCCAGAAAAGATTATACCTTTGACGTCAGATGAGATTTCAGGAATATTATTGAAGGGATGAATTTCGCAATAAACGTTTAACTCGCGTACCCTACGGGCAATTAATTGTGTGTATTGAGAACCAAAATCGAGAATTATGATTTTTTCTAGCATGGCCAAAGTTAAGAATACTTAACCACATCTACCCCAAACTTTCTCAAAAAATCAACACCTTCATCACTAGGCAGACCTTTGTATTCTGCGTAGGAGTCCTTGAAGAACACCATTCTGATCCCAGATGACAGGATCAGTCTTGCACAGGCAATGCATGGAGAAAGTGTGGTATACAAAGTAGAACCTGTAATCTTGGATCCGTTTTTAACTGCATAGAGTATCGCATTTTCCTCGGCGTGCAGGGCAAGCGAACAGCTTCCTCTTGAATCACGTGCACATCCGGTATCGGGCCATTCTTCATCACAGTTATGTGTATGAGGTGGCGGACCATTGTAGCCTATGGATATAATCCGGGTATCTTTTACTAAAACAGCACCAACATGCGCACGCACACAATGTGAGCGGCCCGCCAGATCTCCTGCGAGGTTCATAAATATGCTGTTGAAACTTGGTTTTTCCTTCATCTGTGTCCTTGAAAAGCTATTTAATTTCACTTTATACGGCTACAAAAATAGTCTATTAAATTAATGTACACAGAATCTGATCGGTAAATAAAATCTGATCACAATGTATAATATTGGCTCCGGAACCGAGTTTTATTATATAAGAAAACGACCAAAAAATAAAGGTGTTTATGTTTAAAATTGCATCTTAGCGTATTATATATGAGGATCTGAATGTTTGAAGCAATATTACAAGGGATAGGTGCGGGTATTTTGTTTTCGTTTTTAACGGGCCCGGTATTTTTCTCAATGATTAAAACGAGCATAGAAAAAGGTTTTAAAGCCGGTTTTTCTCTTGCTATAGGTGTTATTTTCAGCGACATTATATTCATTTCCCTGACCATATTCAGTTCACAGTTTGTTGATTACAATTCAGAGTACAATCAGTATATCGGAATTATCGGAGGTCTTTTTCTATTAGGTATAGGCAGCTATTATCTGTTTAACAAAGTCAAGGTCAGCTATGATATTTCTGAGACTATAAAGATTAAAAAACGGGGATATATCCTTAAGGGCTTCTTAATGTGTCTCTTATCCCCTTCTACACTTATGTTCTGGATTATGGTGGGTGGGATCATATCAGTGCAGCTGCATTACAACATGGCAGAAAAAATTCTGTTCTTTGTCATCGCAATGACAACTCAGCTCTCTGTGGACTGTTTTAAAACTTACTATGCGGCTAAACTCAGATATCGGATCAAAGAAAAAACCATCCAAAACCTGAATCGTATAGCGGGTGCCGTAATACTGATTTTTGCAATCAGACTTTTTATACAAGTCATCCTAAAACACTATTCATAATAGAATAAAAAAGTCCTGTTATCAATGTGACAACAGGACTAAGATGTTTTAGCATCCTCGTTTTTAATATGCTCTTTGGTTATTTCCTTCTTTCCAGTTGACAAATGCCTTGTTCACAACTTTATTTCCCCCAGGTGTAGGGTAGTTACCTGAGAAGTACCAGTCCCCGCTGTGATTAGGACAAGCTACATGTAAATTGTCAAGTGTCTGGTAAATTACCTGTACCTCTGCATCTATATTCTGAGGTGTAATGATTTTAGTGATCTGAGCAGATATTTCCTCCTGTGCAAACGGCCTGTAAATGTCTTTTACATGGTTAATGATCTCCTCTTTGGGTAATAACAGCGATGCTTTACATTTCTGGTAAACATCTTCTATAATGTGTTCCAGTCCTCTTTCCTTTAAGAGTTGAATTGCAGCCTCAAAAGCTACGAACTGTCCCATTTTAGACATATCTATACCGTAGCAGTCAGGATAACGGATCTGAGGCGCCGAGGAAACAATAATTATCTTTTTAGGATGTAGTCTGTCGATGATCTTGATGATACTTTGTTTTAGCGTAGTACCCCTCACAATAGAATCATCTATAGCAACTAAAGTATCGGTATTGTTTTTTATTACTCCGTAGGTTGTATCATAAACATGCGCAACCATATCCTGTCTATCTGCATCCTGAGTAATAAATGTCCTTAATTTCACATCCTTGATCGCAAGCTTCTCTACTCTTGGATTCATAGACAGCAGTTCATCCAGCTGCTCATCAGTAAGTTCATCTTTTCGGTGTATTAGAGTATCCTTTTGCACACTTCTGATATAAGAATGGATCCCTTCTACCATGCCATAGAACGAAACCTCTGCAGTATTAGGTATAAACGAAAATACGGTATTTTTAAGATCAGCATTTACTGAATCCAGTATCTGCTTGCATAGAAGTGCACCCAAATGCTTTCTTTCTCTATAAATTTCAGCATCGCTTCCTCTTGAGAAATAGATTCTTTCAAATGAACAGGCTCTTTTTTCCTGCGGTTCCCTGAAGATTTCCTGAGTAACGGTACCGTCTTTTTTGACGATGAGCGCATGTCCCGGCTGTATTTCTTTTACATCTCTGAAAGCGATATTAAACGCTGTTTGTATCGCTGGTCTTTCGGATGCTGCAACTACAATTTCATCATCCTGATAGTAAAATGCCGGTCGTATTCCTGAAGGATCACGCAACACAAAAGCATCGCCGTTCCCAACAATACCTGAGATTGCGTATCCACCGTCCCAGTTCTTTGCCGAACGTTTTAAAATTTTGGCAATGTCTAAGTTTGTAGAGATCTTTTGGGTGATCTGGACATTGTCCAGGCCTTCCTTTTTATATTCATCAAATAACAATTGATTTTCATCATCCAGAAAGTGACCGATTTTTTCTAAGACAGTTACTGTGTCTGCCTGTTCTTTAGGATGCTGACCTAGTTCATACAATTGCTCCAGGAGTTCATCTACATTGGTCATGTTGAAATTACCTGCGATCACCAAATTACGGGTCATCCAGTTGTTCTGACGAAGAAATGGGTGACAGTTCTCGATGCTGTTTTTACCATGGGTCCCATAACGAAGGTGTCCCAGTAATACCTCACCAATAAAGCTAACATTAGCCTTCAACCACTCTGCATCCAGCATCAGTTCAGGACGTTCGTTCTGTATGTCCACAAACTTGTTCTGAACATACCCGAAAATATCTGCTACTGCATTTTGCGCCATTGACCGGTATCTGCTGATGTAACGATGACCAGGTTTTACATCCAATTTAATGGTTGCAATACCGGCTCCGTCCTGTCCGCGATTGTGCTGCTTTTCCATTAATAAGTAAAGCTTGTTCAATCCATAAAGCGCAGTCCCGTATTTTTCCTGGTAGTATGAGAGAGGTTTTAAAAGGCGGATAAAGGCTATACCGCATTCGTGTTTTATTGAATCACTCATTAAGTGTGTTATTTGAGCCGCAAATTTACCGTTAAAAATAATCAGAACCTAGAAAGAAATAGAATCTTTCATTCAGATTATAATTGCAAATTATTGAGGTTTATACGCCTTGAGATGATGTCTGAACCAAAGAAAACAGAAGCATGCTCATTGAATACCCGGTCGTCTCCGGAAGTAAAAAATTCGCGTTTTGCTTCTTTAGTGATCATTTCTTCTATTTCAGGGTGATTTTCAAGATATGCGGTTAAACTATCTGCAACTATATCACCCTGTCCCAGCAATCTTACCGCATCGGGAAGAATAGCTCGTATTTTAGGAATAAGCAATGGATAATGAGTGCAGGCCAGAAGGAGACAGTCAATATTATTATTCTTTGACATAACTTCATCAATGTACTTCTTTACAAAATAATCTGCGCCCGGATCAAGATGCTCATTATTCTCTACTAATGGCACCCACATCGGACAGCTTTGTTGTGATACTTTAATTTCCGGAAAAAACTTATTGATCTCCATCAGATATGATTCAGAGTTAACCGTCCCCCGGGTACCAAGAACCCCTATGGTTTTTGTTTTGGTAAAATCTCCTATCACTTCAGCCGTTGGCCGGATCACTCCGAGAACTCTATGATTTGGATACTTAACAGGAAGCACTTTTTGTTGAATAGAACGTAATGCTTTTGCTGATGCGGTATTACATGCGAGGATCACCAGCGGACAGCCTTGTTCAAACAACCATTCTACACATTCAAGTGTATATTGATATACGGTCTCAAACGAATGATCACCGTAAGGTGACCGCGCATTATCTCCAAAATAAATATAATTGTATTTCGGAAGTTTTTGAGCTATTGACTTGAATACAGTTAGTCCTCCATAACCTGAATCAAAAATACCAATAGCTTGTTTAGTGTTCATTACAAAAAAAACGGGACTGAATACTATCATTCAGTCCCGCAATTTAAATATTTTAATTTGGATTATTTCTTAGGGGCAGCAGCGGGAGCAGTTGCAGTTGCTGTAATACCCAGTTTGGTTTTCACTAAAGCAGTAATGTCTTCACCGCCATCAAAATAAACAAGAGCAGGATTTGCAGTATCAAATACATAAGCATATCCTTTTTCTTTAGATACCGCTTTGATTGCACCATCAGCTTTTACTTGGATAGGATTGAACAATTCAGCATTCTTTTGTTCCATCTCCTGCTGAGCTTTGTTCCTTGCATCTTCAATACGTTTTTGCAGGTCCTGAAGATCATTACCGGCTACCTGAAGTTCTTTATCTACTGTTTCTTTATTAGCCTCACTTCTTGTTTTCTCTTTGGCTTGAGCTGCCTGAAGTTTTGTCTGATATTCAGCTATCATCTTATCAATATCAGCTGTTTTTGCTTTTCTGAATGTTTCAAGTGTTGCCTGCGCTGTTTTTACTTCAGGCATTGCTTGAATAATATCAGCGGAATTTAAGTGCGCCAATTTTTGTTGTGCATTTGCAATATTAGCAGAAAATAACAATCCTGCTGTTACGAAAAATGCGTTCATTAACTTTCTCATCTCTATTTTTCTAATAATTGTTTTTAATTTATCCCTTTTGTATGTTTATTTTATTACTGAGCCCGGTTTATAACCCAATCTCGTTATTACATCATTACTTACATCATAGCTGCTACTGGCATAAATCATCATGGTAGCCTCACTACTTTTATCAAAAATAAAATCCAAAAATTTTGCTTTAGCAATCTCTCCTATAGCTTTAGTAACTTTATCCTGTAATGGGCTTAGCAATTTTGTACGGGTCTGGAAAAGATCTCCGTCCGGGCCAAAAATCTTACGCTGAAAGTCTTTTGCCTGTTTTTCTTTTTCAATGATTTCATTTTCCCTGCGCTTACGCATATCCTCTGTCAACAGCACCTGATCTGCCTGATAGGCTTTGTACATCTTATCGATCTCAGTAAAATTATTGTCTACCTGCTGCTGCCATTGCTCAGAAAGAACATTCAGTTGGTTTAATGAAGACTTATACTCAGGTAAATGCTTTAGAATGTATTCTGTATCAACATAAGCGAACTTTTGCGCAAAAGCACCCAATCCTGAAACAAGCAACAGGCAAGTTATTATAATATATTTCTTCATTTTCTTAAACATTATTAGTTAAATCCACCCAATTGCTGAGCAATACTAAAGTGGAATTGTCCTTTATTCGCATCCGGCACTCCTGGTATCTTATCAAATCCATAACCGTAGTCTATTCCTAACAATCCGAATATCGGTAAAAATATCTTTGCTCCCAAACCTACTGAACGTCTTACGTTGAAAGGGTTAAAATCACCAAACTTATTCCAGGTATTACCTGCCTCAGCAAAACCTACAATGAAGGCTGTAGCTTGCTGACTTGCGATTACTGGATAGCGTAGTTCCATCACGTATTTGGTAAATATAGGGCTACCTGAATTCTGTGCAATTCGCGGATCAGAACCTACCGGGATAACTGAATTATTTGCATAACCACGCATAGCGATCAGTTCTGACCCCTGAAGGAAATCAAATCCCTGCATACCATCGCCACCCAGTTTAAATCTTTCAAACGCAGATTGACCAACCGCCTGGTTATATGATCCCAGGAATCCAAACTGAGCCTGAGCCTTAACTACAAACTTACCAGCAAGTCTCTGAAACCACTGTGATTCAAATTTCCATTTGTGATATTCTGTAAATTTATAACGCTGTTTATCTGATGCTGTTGCGTAGTTGATATTATTCAGCAGAGAATAAGGAGGTGTGGCCTGAATAGTAAACTTAAATATTGATCCTTCGGTTGGAAAGATCGGTGAATTTCTCGAGTCACGGCTTAGCTCCTGAGTTAAGTTAAAATTGTATGAAGTACCAGTATTGAATAAGTATCCCGGATAGTTGTTCAATACATACTGTTGAACATTTATAGAGTGACTTAACTGAAAATAATTATCCGGGAAATTCAATCGTCTTCCCAAACTCACCGTTACCCCATTAAGACGGATTTTTTGAAAATTAGTGTTGCTTTTGCTTAGTCCGTTAGACTGTAATGAAGTAAATGCACTTACACCAAAACTAACAGGCTTATTGCCTCCCAGCCATGGCTCTGAAAATGAAAAACTGTATGACTGATAATATTTTCCATTGGTCTGGCCACGTAAGCTTAATTTCTGCCCGTCACCTTTTGGCAGAGGTTTATAAGCATCAAGGTTAAACAGATTTCTCAAAGAAAAGTTATTAAACGTCAAACCTAAAGTACCAATGATATTACCACCACCAAAACCTCCGGACAATTCCACCTGATCCGATGGCTTCTCTTCAACTGCGTATTCTATATCTACAGTTCCGTCAGCAGGATTCGGTCTTGGGGTAGGTACAGTTTTACTCTCATCAAAGTTACCTAATTGTCCAATTTCACGAACTGTACGAATCAGCAGGTCCTTAGAAAATTTCTCACCTGGTTTTGTCCTGACATCACGTAATACTACACGGTCATTGGTAATCGTATTGCCTTTAACAGTTATTCTGTTATTGGTATACTGTGGACCTTCATAAATACGCATTTCAATTTGAACTGTATCTCCCTGAATTTTATTCTGTACAGGCTCGACATTGAATGTTAGGTATCCGTCATTCAGATATACACTTGAAACATCATCACCATTTGCACTTCCACGCAGTTTCTTCTCTAGCTTTTCCTCACTGAAGACCTCTCCCTTTTCAATACCCAGGATCCTTTCCAGATATTCAGTATTGTATTTGGCGTTACCCGCCCAGGTTATATCTCCAAAATAATATTTAGGACCTTCGAAGAGGTCTATCTTTATTCCTACGGACTTATCGTTATATTGATAGATGCTGTCTTTCAAGATAATGGCATCCATGTATCCACGGTCCTTCATTTTTGCAATCAGCCCCGTCTTATCTTCCTCATATTTCTCTTTACTGAATTTTCCCGATCCAAATATCTTATAGAAAGCCTGCTGCTTGGTCTTCTTCATAAACTTTCTCAGCTTGGCAGATGAAAAATCTTTATTGCCAGTGAAATTAACTTCATGAACCTTTACCTTTCTTCCCTTTTCTATGAAAACCTCCAGAATCAGCCCGTTTTCGATACTGGGATCCGGCTTAGTTTTGTAATCTACTGACGTAAAGAAATATCCCTTTTGTAATAAATATTTTTTTATCGTAGCGGTAGTAGAATTATATAAATTATCGTTAATAATGGATTTACCACTTTTTTCATTCAGTTTTTCGAGTATATCCGTTTTTTGCGATTTGCTGATACCATTAAGCTCAAAAGAGCCTAAACGCGGTCGTTCTACAACAGTAATATCAAAGTAAACAGTGTCTTCAACTATTTTTTCAATGTCCAGTTGCACATCATCAAACAATCCCTGGGACCAAAGATTCTTAATCGCATTAGCAGTAGCTTCTCCAGGAAGTAAGATCCGCTCACCTTTGATCAGTTTGGAAAGGGTGATAATTACATCTTTTTCTATGAATTTAGTTCCGGTCAAAGTGGTACCCCCAATAATATACTCTTTAGGATTAAAATAATCCAGGTCCAGACCATTAACTTTCAACGAAGGAGGTGTAGGATTGGACTGAGGACGTGTGATTTGTGCCATAGAAGGTAAACCTATCAACAGCAAAAGTATAAGTTGGTATATTCTTTTCATTTAAATCTAAAAAATCGATGCTAAGTTAATTTAAACACATGTTAAAAAGTGTTAAAAGTAAAATTAGTTCAGCTGTTCGCTAATTTTACCAAAGCGTCTTTCGCGTTTCTGGTAGTCTACTATGGCTTCAAACAAGTCTTCTCTTCTGAAGTCAGGCCATAGGGTATCTGTAAAATAAAGTTCTGTATAAGCCATTTGCCAAAGTAAAAAATTACTGATCCGATGTTCACCACTCGTCCTGATCATTAACTCAGGTTCAGGCATATCAGATGTTGTTAACTGGGCGGCAAAGCGCTCCTCATCAATTTCTTCTATTTTTATTTCCTGATTGACCACTTGCTGTGCCAATTTCTTAGCCGCAGTCAATATTTCCCATTTGGCACTATAACTTAACGCTAATGTTAATGTGCATCTTGTATTTCCTGCAGTTTTTTCCATTGCACTTTTAAGATCATCAATACACTTTTGCGGAAGTGAGGAAATATCTCCAATTGCATTCAGTCTGATGTTATTCTTAGTAAGCGTAGCTGTTTCCTGGTTAATTGTTGATATCAGCAACTCCATAAGCGCATTGACTTCCTCAATGGGTCTGTTCCAGTTCTCAGTGGAGAACGCGTACACCGTCAGGTATTTAACACCTATATCTGCGCAGCCTTCTACAATATCCTTAACTGACAGTACGCCGCTTTCATGACCAAAATGCCTTATTTTACCCTGATTTTTTGCCCATCTGCCATTACCATCCATAATAACAGCGATATGCTGCGGTAGTTTTGTTATGTCTAACTGTTCTTTAAATCCCATTAATTTTTTTGCAAATATGCCTAAAATGTATAACATTTTTGGGACACAAAGGTATAAGATATGCCAATACCTACAAACATATATGTATCTCTTTTTCTAAAATCACCTCTCTGAACTTCAGGAGTACCATATTGAGACACAGAAGGATCAGCAAGCCTGCGCCTGATTGCCCTCAGTTCTGCCGAATCACCTTCAGGCCATTTAGATTCATTGGGATATCTTCTACTTACATCATCAAGATAATCGGAATACGCAGTGCGGTAACCAATCTGAGTAAAAAAACCCCAGTTTTCTTTTAGTCTTACCTTTACTCCGGCACCATAAGGAATGCTGAATGTATAGTTTTTGTAAGGCTCCCCCTGCCCCTCAGTCTTGTAAAATCTCAGGTTATAATCTTTACCGTCATATGTTCCTTTGGGATTAAAAAGAACCGCGCCTAAACCTGTAAAAATATAAGGTGAGAAATTCTTTCTGCCACCACCTGAGAAGTATTCAAAGAAATTAAAATCTACCTGCAGGCTCACTTCATTTAAGGCAGTACTAAAATTGATATTCCTGTCTCTGAACTGACTATTTTTTGAGTTAGCATCATTTGCTTTGATCTTTCCATAAGAATAATGTAAACCCAAAGCCCAATAAGGGTCAATATTCATTTTTACAAAAGCTCCCGCAGAGATTCCACTTATCTTAACTGGGTTTGTCTGATTCAAATCTCCAATGTATCCTGCTCCTCCTGCACCCAGTCCCAACTCTAGTGTTTGAGCATTTAAGTTCGGACCAATCAACAGAAAGGTAAGAAAATAAAATAGCCTGTATTTCTTCTGCATCCTAATAGTTACGAGTATCTATGCCCCAAAGTAATTTATTCCTTAACGTGGTTAAATAACTTTCATTGTTTAAGCGAATCAAATTCACATGAAAGCCGGCTTTGTTAAGGGTGATTTTTACTGACCGGTCCACTGTTTCTGTTCTCGAATCACATGATACCAAAAATTTTGCGCTTCGGGCTTCTATCTCAAAAGTCAAAGATACATCATCCGGTATAATTAAAGGCCTTACATTCAAATTGTGGGGGGCAATAGGCGTAATGACAAAATTCTGTGAGCTCGGATAAATAATAGGGCCTCCGCAACTTAGCGAATAAGCAGTTGAGCCAGTAGGGGTAGCTATGATCAAACCATCTGCCCAATATGAATTTACAAACTCATCATTCATATAAGCATGAATAATCATCATCGCTGAGTTATCTCTTTTATGAATTGTGATGTCATTAAGTGCAAAATTTTCATCACCAAACAGACCGTGTTTAGATTCCAGATTCAAAAGTGTTCTCTTATCGAGAGAGAATTCCTTGTTTTGCAGTGCCTCTATAGCTTTCCTGATTTCATCTTTATTAATACTTGCGAGAAAACCCATTCTTCCAAAATTTATTCCTATTACAGGAATACCTGAGTTCCGGATCAGAGATAAGGTATCAAGCAAAGTACCGTCACCTCCAAGGCTGATTAACACTTCCGTTTCTTTCAATAATTCCTCATGACTATGGAAAGATTTGATATGCTCAGGCAGCTTAATTTTATCTTTTATAAAATTCAGATACTTTTTGTAAACAAAAACAGGCATTTTTATGTCATTCAATACATTAAAAACTTCCTGTACATAGGGCAGTACACTATTATTGAATTCTCTGCCGTAAATCGCAATCTTCATTAAATAAGTTTAGTATGATGGTGTGTAAACCTATACATTTAAATAATTCATAAAGGAATTAAACCTGTCTTCAGTACCGTTGTCCGAGATAGTGCTGTTAAAAACAGCCTTAACCTGATAATTATAGCGTTCAAAAGAAGCGATAATGCCTGAAAGGTCTGTTTTATTAATTTTCAAAGTCACTTCAAGTCTGGTAGAATCGGCAAACGACTGAACATAAGAGGAAAGAATCTGCGCATTATCTGCCTCTACAATCTGAGCCATATGTGACAATGAATTATTACGGTTACTAATTTCAAGCACAATGATTCCTCCATGCTCCTTCACAGCATAGATATCTGATGTGTATTCAATGATATTGTTTATAGAAATCAAACCAAGGTAATTCTTCTTATAGTCAAGTACCGGAACTATAGAGAGCTGCAACTGATTAAACAGACGTATAACGTCATAGATATGAGTATCCTCATAAACAAAAGGATTCAAAATTGAAAGCGGCAAAGTCCCTATTGGTAAATTAACATCTCTCACTTCTATCAACTCTTCTTCGGCAATCAATCCTAAAAACTGCGTTTCGTTTACCACAGGTAAATGAAACAATTTGAACTCGGTCATCCTTTCCAAAGACTTCTTGACAGAATCAGAAGTCATTAGCGGGGGAATGGAATTTGATATGAGTTCGGATGCCAGCATTTATTTGAGTAAGATTCTGTTTAAAAATTTCTCCAGATATTGATTAAATTCGTCAGGACGTTCCATCATAGGAGCATGTCCGCATAAATCCACCCAATTTAATTCTGAATTAGGTAAAAGTTGATGAAACTCTTCAGCCACTTCCGGTGGAGTAACTTTATCCTGTTTCCCCCATATGAGTGAAACCGGGATTGTTATTCTCGAAAGATCTTTAGACATATTGTGTCTGATCGCAGATTTGGCAAGTGCAAGAATCCTGATCACCCTGGATCTTTCATTAACACTCTTGAAGACCTCATCTACAAGTTCTTTTGTCGCAGTAGCAGGATCATAAAAAGTAAATTCTACTTTTTCACGTACATAATCATAGCTTTCCCGTCGTGGAAAGGATCCTCCAAATGCATTTTCATACAAGCCTGAACTTCCGGTAAGTACAAGGGCCTTTACATTTTCCTGATGAGAAGTTGTAAATACTAATCCAACATGACCGCCCAATGAGTTTCCAATTAGAACAACCTGCCCAAGTTTCATATGTTTAATGAACTTATTTATGTATTTTGAAAGGCTTTTTACGCCTAAGGTAAGTATGGGTAGGTCATAAATAGGCAAGATCGGCACAAGAATGTGATAACGGTCCTTAAAATGATCAATGACAGGCTCCCAGTTGCTCAGTTCTCCCATCAAACCATGAAGTAATACCAGGGTTTCACCTTTTCCAGCTTCTATATATTTAAACCCACTCTCTTCTATTACTTCGTATTTCATAACTGACTGATGTATTAAGATATGCTACTAAGTTAGTAGACTAAAATTAATTTAATGTAATTTAAAAACATTATTTAAAAGAAATCATGCTGCATATTAAAAGCGCAACACAATTTATGCCAATTGTGCTTTCACAATCTCTGCAATCAGCTTTCCATCTGCCTTTCCTGCTAAATCCTTATTGGCCAACCCCATCACTTTACCCATATCCTTCACAGAATTTGCACCACTTTCCTTAATAATCGTTGAAATTCTGGCCTCTACCTCCGCTTTGTCCAGCTGCTGCGGCATGAAATCCGAGATTACGGCAATTTCTTCTTCTTCAATGGTGCTCAGATCTTCTCTTCCCTGCTGTCTATAAATGTCAGCAGATTCCTTACGCTGTTTTACCAACTTTTGAAGAATTTTAAGTTCTGTCTCTTCAGTAACCTCTTCAGCAGAGCCCTTTTCAGTACGTGCAAGTAACAAGGCAGCCTTAATAGCTCTCAATCCTCTTAACTTTGCCTGATCTTTCGCCAGCATGGCTTGCTTTATTTCCTGATCTATTGTGTTAGCTATCATATCTAATTTCTTTTAATAATTGTTCCTGTAGCTTGTGCTGCAGGCATAATTAACATATCATTTATATTCACATGCGCAGGTCTGCTTACTGCAAACCATATTGCTTCTGCGATATCATCAGCCACTAGCGGCTCCAGACCATCGTACACCTTTTTTGCCCGACCTTCATCTCCTTTAAATCTGACCTTTGAAAATTCGGTCTCCACCATACCCGGATTTATCGCCGTTACTTTTATGCCATGTGGCAATAGGTCTATCCGCATTCCTTTATTCAAGGCATCCACAGCATGCTTAGTTGCACAATAAACATTTCCGTTAGGATAAACCTCCTGTCCGGCGATCGAACCTATATTGATAATATGTCCTCTTTTTTGAGATACCATCCATGCTGAAACAACCCTCGTGGTATAAAGTAATCCCTTAATGTTAGTATCAATCATGGTATCCCAATCTGCAATGCTACCTTTGTCTATAGGATCCAGGCCCTGGCTCAATCCTGCATTATTGATCAGAACATCTACCTTTTTCCATTGTGGAGGTAGCGTCTCCAGTCTGTAAGACAAGTCTTCCTGGTCCCTCACATCTGCAATTATTTTTTTTACTTCGATACCATACTTATTTTCCAAATGCCGGGCAATATCTTCCAGCAACGGTTCTCTTCTTGCCAGTAAAATAAGCTGATAACCCTGTGCAGCAAATAAATGTGCACAAGCTTTTCCAATTCCTGAAGTCGCTCCTGTAATTAATGCAATCTTTGACATGACCGATTTAGTTTTTTTATTAAGCAAAGCTATAATTTTTTAAATAGCCACGCTACTCAAAAAATAAACTGAAAGTAACATGACGCAACATCAATTTATCTATTGGTGCGGCATAACGGTGAGGTTCGTCTTTCAAAACGTTTTTAAGAGAATAAGACAACTTCAATTCTGGCGACATTTTGAAATACTCAAAATAAAGATCAAAGCCCAAGCCAGCCTCATATGACAAATAACTGCGTTTATTATTGATGAATTTCTCAGTAGGGTCAGTGATAAGATCATTATTGGTCTTCTTTTTTGAAGAAATATCTGTAGTAAACTTAGCACCACCAAGCAGATATGCCCTAAAATTATTTCTTCTGTCTGATTTAATTTTTATACCCAGAGGGAATTCAACAAGAGTTGCCTGAGTTTTCTTCTCGTTATTATCTCTGGACTCAGTATACTCGTACCTTAAAATACGGTCATTGAAGACAAGTGTAGGAGTAAATCTCAGATCTGAATTCTCATTGATCCTTTTATTAACTACAAAACCAATTCCAAATCCTGCAGACGGAACAGCTGAAATAGATCTCAGCTTTGAAGGAATAAGGGCAGGATTGTCTTCATCTATATAAGGTTGACTAAGCCAGTTTTCCTTTTTCAGAATCTTATACTCTGATGAAACGTATTGAAATGTGAAGCCAAAATGGATATCTGTGTCGTCTACACCACCACCCCAGTTTTGAGCACGTGCAGTTACTGTCAAAAGAAAACATAAAATAAGTAACCCAGATTTTATTTTCATTTAATGCCGGTGTAAATTGCACTTATACCAAACGTCAGACGTCTGTCTTTAGTATTTTGAAACCCGACCTTATCCATCAATTGTGTAAAGGCCTTTCCATCCGGGAAAGCAGCCACTGATTCCGGTAAATAAGCATAAGCCCTGTTGTCTTTTGAAAAAAGTTTACCCAACAATGGTGTTATATGCTTGAAGTAGAAATTATAGCCCTGTTTTACCGGAAATTGCGTCGGTTTTGAGAATTCAAGGATCACAATCTTCCCTCCCGGTTTAAGCACTCTGTACATATCAGCAAGTCCACGTTCAAGATGCTCATAATTTCTTACACCGAAGGCCACAGTTATCGCATCAAAATGATTATCATCAAATTTCAACCCTTCTGAATCACCCGTCTGAACTGAGAAGATATGTTGTAAATCTCTTTCCTGAATCTTTTTTCTTGCGACTTCCAGCATCCCCTCAGAAATATCGACACCGATTATCTTTTCCGGCTTAAGAATTTTTATTGCCTCAAATGCAAAATCTCCTGTACCTGTTGCAACATCCAATATAATTCTTGGTTTTACAGAGCTGAGTTCTTTAATCGCTTTTTTGCGCCATATGATGTCAATACCAAGGGACATAAAGTGGTTTAAGAAATCATAAGTACCTGATATGTTGTCAAACATAGCAGCAACTTGCTCTTTTTTACTAGCCGTCTCCGACTGATAGGGTGTAATGTTTTCGTTCATGGATACAGCAAAGATAAGTATTGTTGAAAACTAATTTTCTACCTTTGTCATATGATTATAAAATCAGCAACTTTTATCTGTAGCAATACAAAGGTTTCGGCACTTCCCTTACCCAATATGCCAGAGTACGCTTTTATCGGCCGGTCAAATGTTGGGAAATCTTCCCTGATCAATATGCTGGTCAATCAGCACGGATTGGCAAAGACCTCTCAAAAGCCGGGAAAAACGCAGTTAATTAATCATTTCCTCATCAATGAGAAATGGTATATCGTAGATTTACCAGGATATGGTTATGCCAAAGTTTCTAAAAGCAGCAGGGAGAAATGGGAAAAATTCATAAGAAATTACATCACCAAACGAGAAAGCCTGCAGTGTGTGTTCGTGCTAATCGACAGCAGACTTGAACCCCAGAAAATAGACCTGGAGTTTTGCTGCTGGATGGGTGAGATTCAAATACCTTTCGCACTCTTATTTACAAAAGCAGATAAGCAGTCAGCGGTTAAAACAGACAAGAATGTATCTTTGTTCAAAAAAGAACTTAAAGGTTGGTTTGAAGAAATTCCTCCGTATTTTGTTACCTCTGCAGAAAAGGGGCAGGGAAAGGATGAAATACTCGATTTTATACAAGAGGTCAACCAGGACTTTGTAATGCCCGTTTTTACACCGAAAGAAGAACTATAAAAAATCACAATGAAGAAATACTTTTCGCTGGTTCTGTTCGCTCACTCAATTTTCGCTTTACCATTTGCACTAATAGGATTCTTTCTTGGAGTCATTAATAGCCCCAACCCTTTCAATTGGCTGCTGTTCCTGCAGGTATTATTGTGTATGATATTTGCCCGTAATTCCGCCATGGCTTTCAACAGATATCTGGACCGGAACATTGACGCAAGAAATCCTCGTACTCAAATGCGTGATATCCCCTCCGGAAAAATATCTGCTAATGAAGCCTTCATTTTCGTAGTGATCAATTGCGCGCTCTTTATCACCACTACTTATTTCATCAACCCCTTGTGTTTTTTCCTTTCACCGGTAGCGCTCTTTGTCGTTTTATTCTATAGCTATACAAAGAGATTTACCGCACTTTGTCACATGGTACTTGGCCTTGGTCTTTCACTTGCACCAATTGGAGCATACATCGCAGTTACAGGTGTTTTTAGTATAGTCCCGGTGTTATATTCTTTTGCTGTCTTATTTTGGGTAAGCGGCTTTGATATCATTTATGCACTCCAGGATGAAGATTTTGATAAATATGAAAAGCTACACTCTATTCCCGCCGCTCTTGGAATAAAGAATGCGTTAAGATTATCTGTAGCGCTACATATATGCTCAGCCCTATGTGTCATTCTGCCGATTTTCTATACTACATTTGGCTACCCCTACTATCTGGGAGTAGTGTTTTTCTGCATGATGCTTATTTACCAGCACATGCTGGTAAAGCCCAATGATATCAGCAAGGTCGACAGAGCATTTGCCACTACAAATGGCTATGCTTCTGTAGTGTTTGCCGCTTGCTTTTTACTAGATATTTTCCTAAGAACAAATTTCAATCTTTAAACTATGATCAGCCTAACGATACCAAAAAAAACCAGAACATATATTCCACAAGATCTCGAAATAAAATGGGATAATTTACAGCCAATTCTCCATGAACTGCTTTCCCGCTCAATCAGTGATGTCTTCGAACTGGAACAATGGCTTAAAGATAAGAGTGAACTTGAAGCTGCGCTTGAGGAAGATTTTGCCTGGCGATACATTAAAATGAGTTGCGATACTGCAAACGAACAATTGGTACAGAATTTTCAATATTTTGCTACTGAGATCGAGCCACGGATTTCACCAATTGCGAACCAGCTTAATCAAAAGTTCAATGACAGTCCTTTTATTGATGAACTGGATCAGGAAAAATACTTTGTCTTTATCCGTGCGATAAGAAAGGCAATAGAAATCTATCGTGAAGAAAATGTGGAACTTCTGACCAAACTTCAGGTTAAACAGCAAAAATATCAGGCTACTACAGGGGCAATGACTGTAATGATCAATGACCAGGAATATACACTGGAGCAAGCTGCAAACTTTATTAAAGATACAGACCGCACAGTGAGGCAACACGCATGGGAGACGATCCAGCAACGTCGTCTCGCAGATAAAGATGAGCTTAACCTTCTTTTCGACGACTTGATCGCCATGCGTCACCAGGTTGCATTAAATGCCGGTTTTGAAAATTACAGGGATTATATGTTCCAGGCTTTAGGCAGATTTGATTACACACCCCAGGACTGTTATCATTTTCACGAAGCTATAGAAAAACAGGTGGTACCTATCCTGAGAGAACAGGCCGAGAAAAGAGCGGAAGCTCTCGATCTGGAGCAGCTGAAACCCTGGGATATGGAAGTAAGTACTAGCGGGAAGCCAGCTCTGAAACCTTTCAAGAACGGTGCTGAACTTATCGACAAAAGCATAGATTGTTTCAATGCTATAAATCCAAAACTTGGCCAAATGCTAACCATCATGAAGACCAATAACCTTTTTGATGTCGAAAGCAGAAAAGGGAAAGCTCCGGGAGGTTATAACTACCCCCTTGCCGAAACAGGTGCCCCATTCATCTTCATGAATTCAGCCAACTCACTTCGGGATCTGACTACTATGGTACATGAAGGAGGACATGCTGTCCATACCTTCTTAACAGCTGGACTTGAGCTCAATGACTTCAAACACTGTCCATCCGAGGTCGCTGAACTTGCTTCTATGAGTATGGAACTCATCTCCATGGACAATTGGAACATTTACTTTGATAACGAAGAAGACCTCTTAAGAGCAAAAAAAGAGCAACTACTTGATGTACTTAAGACATTACCATGGGTAGCTGTTATTGACCAGTTTCAGCATTGGATATACACCAATCCGGTACACAACTCCAGGGACAGAGAAGAAGCATTCAAACAAATTTATACACGTTTCGGCGCAGGATTTGCCAACTGGGATGACCTGAGTAGCGAATTCGGGAATCTTTGGCAAAAACAGCTCCATCTTTTTGAAGTACCTTTTTACTACATAGAATATGCTATTGCCCAGCTAGGAGCGATAGCCATATGGAAAAATTACAAAGAAAATCCAGAAAAAGCACTGAATCAATACCTTACAGCTTTATCTTTGGGATATAGCAAGCCAATAAATGAAATTTATCAAGCAGCGGGAATCAAATTTGATTTCAGCCTGAACTATATTGAGGAACTGGCAGCTTTTGTCAAAGATGAATTAGAAAAACTAAATTAAAGATGTTCGAAAAACTCTTTAGAAAGAAATCTATAGCCAAGATACTTGCAGACGCAGAAAAAGGGTATGGGGAGCATGGCACCTCTTTACGCAAAACACTAGGTGTAAGGGACCTTACCGCATTTGGTATAGCTGCAATAATTGGAGCAGGGATTTTCAGCACCATTGGAAAGGCAAGCGCTGATGGAGGACCTGCGGTAATATTCCTGTTTATCTTCACAGCGATAGCATGTAGCTTTGCTGCTTTCGCTTACGCTGAATTCGCATCGATGGTACCTGTATCAGGAAGTGCTTATACCTATTCATATGTGGCTTTCGGAGAGCTTATTGCATGGATTATAGGCTGGTCTCTGATTATGGAATATGCCATAGGGAACATAACTGTGGCCATATCATGGTCTGATTATTTTACCGGATTACTCTCTTCTATAAGAATTCCTGCATTAAACATAAATGGAATCCATTTACCCGACTGGATGACCATGGATTACCTCACTGCTTATAATGCCCACAAGCATGCTGATGCTTTAATGAATGCAGGAACAAATTATCTCAATCTGGAAGACTCCATACGTATAGCAAACAATGCATGGATAACAGCCCCAAGGATCGGCAATTTTCATCTGGTAGCAGATTTGCCTGCCCTGGCTATCATTATCTTTATTACGTGGCTGGTATACCGTGGCATGAAAGAATCCAGAAATGCCAGTAACGCCATGGTTATTGTCAAACTTGCGGTGATTTTACTGGTACTGTCAGTTGGCGCATTTTACGTAGATACAAGTAACTGGAATCCCTTTGCCCCAAATGGTGTTTCAGGTGTCCTTAAGGGCGTATCTGCTGTATTTTTTGCTTACATAGGTTTTGACGCCATTTCCACGACCGCTGAAGAATGTAAAGATCCTCAAAAGGATCTCCCGAGAGGAATGATGTGGGCGATTATCATCTGTACTGTTTTATATGTAGCCATAGCCCTGGTTCTTACCGGCATCGTAAACTATAAGTTACTTGCAGTTGGAGACCCATTAGCATTTGTTTTCGACCAGATTGATCTAAAGCTCATGAGCGGTATAATTGCTGTTAGTGCCGTATTTGCTATGGCAAGCGTATTGCTTGTATTTCAGATGGGGCAACCCAGAATCTGGATGAGCATGAGCCGGGACGGCTTGCTCCCGAAATCCTTTTCAAAGATCCACCCCAAATACAAAACACCATCCTTTGCGACGATAGTAGTAGGCTTTGTGGTCGCAGTACCCTCTCTCTTCATGAACCTTACCATCGTAACAGATCTTTGTTCTATAGGAACCCTTTTTGCATTTGTTCTCGTATGTGCAGGTGTACTGGTACTTCAAAACAAACCGGGTATTCAGCACGGCAAATTCAGAATTCCATATTTAAATTCGAAATTCATTATACCTCTGGTTTTTATAGGTTCGATGATACTTGCATCTACAATTTATAAAAAAGAAGCAGTTTCATTCATTTTGAATACACCGAGAGCATATGACCCCGTTACTTTCATCACCTCACTAAGTAAAGACCAGCTAAATACCGTAAAACAAGAAATTAAAACTGAAAAAATCAGATTAAATAGTATAGAACAAACCTCAGATGCATTGACGTACCTGAAAAGCCTGAAAGGGGACAGATATGAATCTTTTCTTACTAACTCTGCTATCGATCAAAGCTATAAATATGAAAGTGGCTGGAGCTTGTTCAAACATAAAATCCCAATGTGGATATTTCTTTTAATTTGCCTCCCTATCATATTTTACAGCATTACAAAAAATCTGTCACTTATTCCTGTACTCGGCCTGATCAGTTGCCTGTATATGATGTGTGAACTGGGTATTTCCAATTGGATTGGCTTTGGTGTATGGCTTGTTATTGGTCTGATTGTATATTTTTGCTATGGTTATACCCATAGTAAACTCAATACACAGAAATCGTAGAAAATTTTACCCAATTATTGCCATTTTTCGTCAAAAAAAATTTATTTTAAAATATATTCTACATATTGAGAATATATCTCTACATTAGATTTACAAAACAAAACAATGTCCGGTATGGATATCTGTTAAATTGCCCTCCTAATTATCCCTATAATTGTTTGGTTGGAAAACCAACAATAAAGGCTCCTCCCCGGAGCCTTTTTTATGTACTCAATATTCTGAATCCACAAAAATTAAACCTCATACGCCCCCAAGAGTAATCAGAGAAGTTTGTATATTTAGGCATCTTATAATGAGCAGATCCGTCCGCTATCACCTATGGAAGAACTAAATGAGTTGAGAGCAAAACTGACCTGGTATGAAAACAGGAATAAACAACTCGAAAGTGAACTATATGAAATTCGGGATTTCATAGAAAATGCAGCCACTCCCCTACATTGGGTAAATGATAGAGGTATTATTATTTGGGCCAACCAGGCAGAACTCGACTCATTGGGATTTGCCAAAGAAGAATACGTAGGGCATTCCATCCGTAATTTTCATGCTGACGCCCACTCTATCGAAGAGATTCTCACTAAACTGGGTAATGATGAGGTGTTACATAACTATCCGGCCCGTTTGAAATGCAAGGATGGCAGCATAAAACATGTATTAATTAGCTCCAATGTATTCAGAAAGGACGGGCGTTTTATCCATACACGGTGTTTTACAAGAGACATCACTGATATTGTACAGCAAGGACACCGAAAAGACGAGTTGTTAGAAAAACTGGAAGAAAGCCAGTCCAGGCTATTCAGGAGCGAAAAACTCTTTAAATCCATTGCGCTGAACATCCCAAATACCCTGATCATTGTGATAGACAAAGAGCATAAATTTATGGCTATCGAAGGTGACCTCATGAAAAAAATGGGTTTTGACAGCCAGGATTATACAGGAAAACATCCTGCTGAATTAACACCTGAAAAATATGAGATTACTAAGTATCTGTATGAGCGAGTAATGGCTGGAGAAAAATTTTCCATAGAACGCAAATCCTCAGCCGGCGAAGACTACATGGTTCATTTTGTCCCTTTAAAAAATGAACAGAATGAAGTTGAATCTGGTTTGATCATTGCTACCGATATTACTAGTATAAAAGAAGCAGAAGAGAAAAGTGCGAAACTGGCTGCCATTATAGAGTCAACCGATGATGCCATTATCAGCAAGACCCTCGAGGGGATCATCACCAGTTGGAACATATCTGCGGAAAGGACTTTTGGCTATACCGCTGAAGAAATGATCGGGCAACCAATTCTCAAGCTAATTCCATCAGACCGTCAGGATGAGGAGCCCAGAATTCTTTCACGTCTCAAAAGCGGTGAGCGCGTTGAACACTTTGAAACACGAAGACTAAAGAAAGATGGTAATCTTCTGGATGTTTCTCTTACCATTTCCCCGGTAAAAGATACTTCTGGTAATATCATTGGGCTAAGCAAGATCGCAAGAGATATCACCGAAAGAAAGCAGGAAGAGCAACGCAAGAATGATTTTGTGGCTATGGTTAGCCATGAACTTAAAACACCACTCACATCTGTTACCTCCTATGTCCAGCTGGTTCTTGGCAGACTTAAGAAGGAAGGACATGAATTTGGTGTGAACGCACTATCCAGAGCTGATTTGCAAGCAAAAAAGATGTCTTTAATGATTCATGACTTCTTAAACCTCACTAGAATAGAAGATGGCAAAATCGATATGAACAAACAGGAGTTTGGACTCCATCTTTTGATCGAAGAGATCGCCGATGATGCGCAGTTTATTTCCACAAAACATGAGGTAAAGCTCCTGGGCTGTGAACATATTTTTGTATATGGTGACAAGGACAAGATCGGCCAGGTACTGACCAATCTGCTTAGCAATGCGATAAAATATTCGCCGTATGGTGGTATAATAATACTGGGTTGCCAAAAGTCGGATACATCAGTCAGGATCTATGTCCAGGACAAGGGGATCGGCATTAGCAGGGCAGACCAAAAAAGGCTTTTCGAGCGTTTTTACCGGGTAAAAAATGAAAAGATAAAATCCATATCCGGTTTTGGAATCGGGCTTTATCTGGTCGCCGAGATTCTCCGATATCACAACAGTGAGATTCGGGTGGAAAGCGAAGAAGGAAAAGGCTCCACTTTCTACTTCAATATGGATACTATAATTAAAGTCAGCCAAAAATCCATCTGACCAGAAGGAATCACATCTCCCCTGTTTCTATCGCTCCCAAAATTGCCGAATCTTCTTTTCGCGGCTTCGTATTGGTTGTTTTAGATCGTATTAGTCATAGGAAGAAAACAGCATTTTAACAGAAATGTCTCGACAAATCGGCAACTTTAGAAGATGGTAAATGCACATCCTATTGGGCAAGTCAATCAATCTGTTTTTAAAACCCAAACTGAGACAGCCCCTGCGTTCACTTTAAATTCAGCCCAACCGTTTTCGTCAATAATTACTTCGTCCTGTATGCTTCCCAGAGCATCTTTAAATATTTTTCCTGCAAATTTTAAACCGACCTCCATCACCTTTATACCTTCATCACCATTAGAAAGAAGTACAGCACAGCCTGAATGTTCATGCTCTTCATCTCCTTCCCTGGTCCAGCCGATACAATTTGTGTGGTCAAAATAGTCCCGTTGTGTTCCGTAAGCCAGATGTTTTCGGACTAAAAGCATAACGTCCAGACCATAAAGTTTCTCAAGAGTAACCTTATGATCTTTTCCGTCTTCGCCAGCGTCAGTATACTCTGAACCATAAAGATCAGTATAAAAAACACATGGATAACCATCAGCCCTGAGCAGGATTAGTGAATATGCCAATGGTCTGAACCAGGGCTCTACAGGATTTTCCAGAGACTGCAGTGGTTGGGTATCATGATTTTCTACCAATGTTACAGCAAGATCCGGCAGAGCAGAAACCAGTGATCCGTTAAGTATCCTGGTTAGATCATACCCCTTTCCCTCTTTGGAGGCAGCATGAAAATTAGCTTGCAGTGGAGCATCAAACAAAGACATCCTGCCTTCAGTAGCCTCAATATAACCAATCATAGACTCCAGGTCATGAGGGGCCCAGTACTCCCCAACTGTAAAAAATTCCTGATTAAACTCAGTTCGCATATAATCCAGCCATTCGTTGTAAAACCAGTGAGGCATATGTTTGATCGCATCCAGCCGGAATCCGCTCATACCGACAGTCTCATAAAACCATTTTCCCCATCTCTTCAACTCTTCCCTCACCGCGGGATTACGAAAATCAATATCACAAAACATCAGATAATCATAATTTCCATGCTCTGTATCCAGCACATCCTGCCATCCATCCCCATACTCATTCTGTATGCTGAAAATTTCACTCTCCCCGGACTTTTCATCATAATCCACTCCAGAGAAACACCTGTAATCCCAGACAAACTCAGAATATTTACCATTTCTTCCCGGAAATGTAAACTTGGTATAAGCCTCAATTTCGTAAGGATCACTAGTGAATTCATTACGATTCTCCGCATCGACCTTTCTGGCAATAAATGTTTCTTTCTCATCGCCCCCGCCCATGTGATTGAGTACAAGATCAGCGTAGACCTGAAGCCCGGCTTCTTTACCGGCAGTAACCGCATCAATCAGCTCCTGCCTAGTACCATACTTTGTGGCGATAGAACCTTTTTGTTCAAATTCACCCAAATCATACAGGTCATAAGAATCATAGCCATTGGAATCCGCACCAGCTACACCCTTGTGAGCAGGAGGTAACCATACCGTATCAACTCCAATCCCTTTCAAATGGGGGACCTGCTCCTTAAAATGGTTCCATAAACTACTATTAGCTGGGAAATACCATTCAAAGAACTGCAGCATTGTAAAATTTTCCATAATATTATTCAGGTCTTAAATTCATGATGGTTATAACTACAGCCATTAAAAATTGTTTTTAGAATCCTCTATGATCAACAAGATCCAATGTTTCAACAATAAAATCTATCAACTTGTAAGGGATGTTTAGAAATTTCAAAAAAATCTTAAACAATCATAATTAATTCATGTTAATCGTTCACATCTAATCTAAAAAACAAAATTATGGCAACTACCAAAACATCAGCAAAATCGAGTGGAAAAACCGGCAAAATGGAAAACTCCGAATTTCATGAATTCTTTGTGGACGAGTTAAAAGACATTTACTGGGCAGAAAAACATCTCGTGAAAGCTTTACCAAAAATGAAAAAAGCAGCCACCAGCCCTGAGCTTGCAGCAGCTTTTGACAAACACACAGAAGAAACTAATACTCACATTGCAAGCTTAGAGCAGATATTTGAATTACTCGGCGAAAAAGCACAGGCTAAAAAATGTGATGCAATGGCCGGACTATTAGAAGAGGCGAACGGCATTATTGAAGAAACAGATGCCGGAACAATGGTCCGCGATGCCGGGCTGATCCTTGCAGCCCAGAAAGTAGAGCATTATGAAATAGCTACTTATGGCACATTAGTAGTATTCGCACAGAATATGGGGCATACAGACGTTGCAGAATTGCTCCGGTCAACTCTGGATAATGAGAAAGCAACAGATGTTGCCTTAACAGAAATTGCCGTTGGCGCAATCAATGAGCCAGCCGCTGCCGAATAACTGATATTCTTTAAGGCCTCAGAACGCTGCAGTTCTGAGGCCTTTTTAGTGCCACATAAACATCAAAAGCCATGAACAATTCAACCTCTTCTAAACATCCGTTTTTCTACCGGAATGGGCTTACTATTGTTTTTCTGACCTTGTTTATGGTAACTTTATTTGCCCAGGCCCTTACCGGCTGGAAAAAACACAATCAGGATCTCAAAGAAGACCATGCTCATGAAATCACTCTTGGCACCTATCTGAAAAGCGGACACTTCATTTCTGCAACTTTTGAGAATTTTGAGAGCGAGTTCCTCCAAATGGCTCTTTACGTTATGCTCACTATTTCGCTTCGCCAGATAGGCTCTGCAGAATCAAAAAAACTAGATGAGGCCGAAGAAGTTGACCGGGAACCCATACCCGGGAAAGATTCGCCATGGGCGGTTAGAAAAGGTGGCTGGGTTTTAAAGATTTACAGCAACTCCCTGTCTATTTGTTTTGCAATCCTGTTCTTTGTCAGTTGGGGCCTCCACCTTTATGGAAGCTGGCAGAATCACAATGTAGAGCAAGTAGCAAAACATTTATCCAAAGACACAGTCTGGGATTACCTGGGAGAAGCAGAATTCTGGTTTGAGACTTTTCAGAACTGGCAAAGTGAATTTCTGTCTGTAGCATCAATCGTTTTCCTTACTATTTACTTTCGTCAGAAGGGATCTCCCGAGTCGAAACCCGTCGATGCCCCGCACATGGAAACCGGCAAGTAATGACCGTCTCTAAAAACAAACCCTTTCTTATTTAAAGAGGTTGTAACCTTAAGTGACAACCTGAAATACAGAAACAACATTCAACAACCGGAAACCCAGCCATAGCATCAATTATGCCAATTTTATGCAGTTCATTTTTTCTATTTTCCATTCTTATAAATACCTGCTTTATTAGCATGAAAAGTCATATTAAAATTTTTTGCTGCAGGATACCATTGGATTTTGCTGGTTTTTGGTACAGCAATTGCAATAAGCAAAATACCTAAGAAAAACATTAAAAATTCATCTACCTATGGAAAACGCAACTTTAAACAATGAAATATGCAGCCACAGATCCTGCCTGGAAAGTTTCGCTATGAAGTTTACCAACGATCTGGATGATGCCAATGATCTGGTACAGGATACCATCATTAAAGCCATCCGCTACCGGGACCTTTACAAACAGGGAACCAACCTCAGAGGATGGTTGTATACCATCATGAGAAACACCTTCATTAATGACTATCGTAAAGGTGCAAGAAGAAATTCAGTGATCGAGACCTGCGAAGATTTATCATCACACCAACTACAAAAAAGTGCAACCTGCAACCTGGGTGAAAACAACTTCGTGATGGAGGATATTAATAAAGCAATGGAAAGTCTTCAACCTGAATATTCCACACCTTTTCTAAGATATTTCGAAGGATATAAATACCACGAAATTGCTGTGGAACTCAATATTCCGATAGGAACTGTGAAAACCAGAATTCATGTTGCTCGCCAGATCTTAAAAGGTCAGCTTAAAATGTACAGAGAAAAATTCAGTTCAAGAGCGCTGTCTGCTTAACAACTCCATAGAATCTATCTTTTCGCAATCATAAATCCATCTTTAAACAGGTAATCTGTTCATTTCAATGTCATCAGGTGTTACAAAGATCAATGGTACTTTCTCCACATCAACATAACTCGAATCCAGTCCAAAACTTCTTTCCTCAGAGAGACTCAATCGCTTTAAGATAAAATAATAATCCATGATGGTTCGTTCATAGAAGCTAAGCTTAGAGAACTTAGACAAATGTTTTTCCAGAAGAACAAATCTGAAATCACCAGCGATCTTGTGTTTATTTAACGAAGTATACTGACTGGTGATATCTACCTCACCATTCTTCACCAATTCCTCTATTACTTTTCGATACAGCAGATTTACACGCTGCTCCACTCTGAAACCAAGTTTAAAATCAATACGGATCAGCTTACCCGGGATTAAGAATTCAACCTTATAATCTCTGGTAAAAGGCTCATCAACCACATCCACATGCACAAGCCAATATACATCCGCACGCTTAGGCTCTTTCTGTATAATCGAGTAAATGATCTTGGACTCTATCTCTGTTTTAAAATTTGCACTCGTAAGGTAAACCAGCTGTGAAGAATACTTAGGAACAGAAATATCCTCACTCAGCTCGCTTATAATCTGATAGTAATCCTCTATCTCTACATATTTAACAAACCTGTTTTTGATCTTTCTGGCTACATACCAGCTCCACATCACGGTAAACAATAAAGATCCGATCAGTACGGTCACCCAGCCACCATGGAAAAATTTAGCCATATTTCCAACAAGGAATGTGATCTCAAGCAACACATAAACAGCTATAAATATCATAATGATATACACCGGAACTTTTTTACGCTTCATATAAGCGGCAATCAGAATGGTAGTCGACAAAAAGGTTAAATTAATAGCAAGACCATAAGCCCCCTCCATAGCTCCTGAATTTTTAAAGATCAGGACAATAGCAATACAGCCCAAACAAAGTATCCAGTTAATCGAGGGTACATAAATCTGTCCCTTTTGATTACTTGGGTAATTGATCCTCACTTTAGGCCACAGGTTCAATCTTACGGCCTCAGAGATTAGCGTAAAAGAACCGGTAATCATTGCCTGACTGGCAATTACCGCAGCAACAGTTGCAAGAGCAACCATAGGGAGTAAATAAGGTGCGGGAACAATCTCAAAAAATGGATTTAAACCTGTGTCATAATTACCATGCTGCAATACCCACACCCCCTGTCCAAGATAATTCAGGATCAGCATCACCTTAACAAAGATCCAGCTTACCCTGATATTGGAACGTCCGCAGTGTCCCATATCAGAGTATAGTGCTTCAGCTCCGGTAGTACAAAGAAATACCCCGCCAAGTATAAGCAAAGCCTTTGGATTGTTGACGAGCAACTCAAAAGCATAATATGGATTCAGTGCTTTGAAAATACTAAAATCCTGAATAACAAATAACAGACCCAGCAGACCCAGTGCGCCAAACCAGAGAAACATGATTGGTCCAAACAGTTTACCAACCAGATTAGTCCCAAATTGCTGTATAACAAACAACCCGGCAATTATAGATATGACTATGGGAATCACACTAACAGTTGGGAACTTGAGTTGCAGCCCCTCTATTGCAGATGTAACCGTAATACTGGGTGTGATAATTCCATCTGCCAACAATGCGCATCCACCTACAACGGCAGGTATCACCAGCCATTTGGCATTTTTACGAACCAAAGAGTAAAGTGAAAATATCCCCCCCTCTCCTTTGTTGTCAGCCCGAAGTGTAATCGCGACATACTTAATGGTAGTCTGCAGTGTAAGCGTCCAGATGATACATGATAAAGCACCAAGCACCAAACTAGGAGTAATAACCTGAGGATCAGGATACTTAACCACCGCATTAAATATCGCCTTCAGCGTATACAGTGGCGAAGTACCTATATCTCCATAAACTATTCCTAAGCTAATGAGCAGGCCACCAGCGGAGACTGCATTTAAGTTTTTTTGATTTGACACTTTAAATTCAATTATGCGGCAAAACTACAAATAAAAATGACCTTAACTTGTTGTAATGTTGTTGTTTTTTAATATGGGTTAAGATTATTTTCCATATATTAAGGAATCAACAAACGTAATAACTTGTTAAATATTGTTAAAAATCTGATTATCGAACAAAATGTTTAATTATTTTGTTTTATTATTTATATTTTTGGCAATTACCAAACATGAGCAAGACCTATCAAATAGCGCTTCTTAAGAGTATCTTCTGCATGCTATGCATAAGTATTTTAAGCAGCACCTTAGTTTTCGCTCAAAAACCGGACAGTTCGATCAATAGCATCAGATCTAAGAGAATCAACAAAACCCCTCAAATCAAGGCTACAGTTCCTACTTACAAACCCAAATACGGCTCAACCTTCATTCCATATAGCGATCTGGTTTCAGGCCCAAAAACGAATATCCAAACATCGGTTAAAGCCGAGAAAATTCTCAGTGTACTAAGAGTTTATCCGAACCCCGTAGACGATCAGATCAATCTAATCCTGCGCATAGAACGTGAGTCAAACCTTTCCGTCAAAATCATGGACCTCCTTGGCAATGAAGTGGTCACCCTTTCTAATGAACGAATCCAGTACGGAGAGCAAACCAGAAATTATACCATTCCCAACAGGCTCAACGCAGGAATCTACTTTCTAAAAATAACCGCCGGCTCAGAAACCGTTGTAAAACGAATTTCCGTTTTATAATATTCAAATACTTTTTCCTCCTTCTGGTATACTATTTTAGCGATATTCGCATTATTAAAAATTCAATATGAAGATCATCGCTATTGGACGCAACTATGCTGCACATATCAGAGAGCTCAACAATCCAATCCCGGATTGTCCGGTTATATTCCTTAAACCCGACACGGCCGTATTAAAAGACAATAAACCGTTCTACCTCCCTGATTTCTCCTCAGAGATTCATTATGAGCTGGAAGTAGTTCTCAAGATCTGCAAAGAGGGTAAGCACATTTCAGAGAAATTCGCCTCCAGCTATTATGAGGAAGTCGGCCTCGGCATTGACTTTACTGCCAGAGACATTCAAAGTCTGCATAAAGAAAAAGGCCTGCCATGGGAGCTTGCCAAAGCATTCGATAACTCAGCAGCCATCAGTACCTTCGTTCCCAAATCCGGGATAAAAGACCTTTATGATCTGGACTTCGAACTTAAGATCAACGGCCAGACCAAACAACATGGTAACACCAAAAATATACTTTTCCCGTTTGAATACATTATATCATTTGTTTCCAGGTACATTACTTTAAAAAAAGGAGACCTGATCTTTACCGGTACACCCGAAGGTGTAGGACAAATTCATCAGGGAGATAAATTAGAGGCATGGTTAGCAGGTCAGCAATTGCTTAATTTTGATATAAAATAATTTTAATGATCAGATTCCATACCCTGCTGACATTTGTAATGTTTTTTTTCATCAACACAAATGCCCAGCAAATCTTTAGCGGCAATAAATATCCGCTTGTTGATTTTCGTTCACCACTAGATATTAGTCCGCCCGCCCTGGCTGGGTCCTTTGGCGAGCTGCGGGCCAATCATTTCCATTCAGGAATAGACTTCCGTACCAATCAGCGCCAGGGCTATCCGGTGTACGCGATTGCCGACGGTTACATTTCAAGACTGCGTGTGCAAAACAGCGGCTTCGGATTAGCTCTTTACATTAACCATCCCAATGGCTTCACATCAGTGTATGGTCACCTGCAACGCTTTAATCCAAGAGTAGCCCAACAGGTAAAATCCCTTCAGTACCAAAAGAAATCTTATGAGATCGATGAATTTCCTGGTTCTGCACTTATACCGGTTCACAAAGGAGAAATCATCGCCTACTCCGGAAATACAGGAAGCTCAGGCGGTCCCCACCTTCATTTCGAGATTCGGGACACCAAAACTGAAGCTACAATCAACCCACAATTGTTCGGTATAGAAATTCCCGACAACATACCGCCTGTTATCTATTCCATGTATGTGTATCGTCTGAATCAAAAACCCTTTAATGAATTTACACCGAAGCAATATTTTCAGGTTACAGGTTCAAATGGTCACTACAAACTTAACAATACGAACACACTGAGTCTTGGCGGTGAGATTGGCTTAGGCATTGTCACCACTGACAGGCACAATGGTGCCTCGGGATTAAACGGGGTATACGCTATCGAACTGGAGCTCGATGATACGCCCGTCTACGTATCCTCAATGGAACGGTTTGAATTTGAAAACAGCAAGGCCATCAATTCACATATCGACTATCCGCTATACCTCAGCACCAAAAGATCCGTACAAAAAAGCTTCGTTGATCCGGGCAATCCGCTCAGGATTTACAGTAATCTGGTAAATAACGGCCGCATCAGTTTTACAGATGGCAAACTGCATCAGTTAAAATATACCATTTCCGACTCCAGAGGGAATAAGAGCATACTTGAATTTCAGGTGCAGGCAGACAGCAGGGCAATGACGAGTATACCCGAAAACAAAACAGAAACTACCTATTCCTATGACACTTCCAATGAATACAATACAGAAGAGATCAGGATGACGCTGCCTAAAGGAACACTATATAATGACCTGAACTTCATATACAAAAGATTACCAAAACCAGCTGGCAACGCCTACTCTGCTATCCATCAGATCCACAATAACCTTACACCCTTACATACAGGCTTTCAACTATGGATCAAAGCCGACAGCACATTAAACAAATACAAAGACAAAGCACTGATCGTAAACACAGGCAGATCATCTCAGGGGGGATATTTCGAAGACGGTTATGTAAAGGCAACTCCACGTATGTTCGGCAGCTTTTTTATTGCCATTGATACCATTCCCCCAACCATTATCCCTTTAAACATATCTAACGGCAAACGCATGACCGGAATCAGCAAAATGTCCTTCAAATTGAGCGATAATCTTTCAGGCATCAAGAGCTTTAATGGATACATCGACGGTAAGTGGGTACTGATGGAGTTTGATACCAAAACAGCAACGCTAGGGCACAATTTTGATGACAGTACCGGCGAAGGCAAACATACGCTGGAGCTCATCGTTAACGATATGAAAGACAACATCAGAAACTATTCAATTACCTTTTATAAATAGCATTATGAGTGAATTAAAAGAAGGCCACAAGGCCCCGGATTTTACATCAAAAGATCAAAACGGCAACACCGTGTCTCTTGACCAGTTCAAAGGCAAAAAAATAGTTCTTTATTTTTACCCAAAGGATGACACGCCAGGCTGCACCGCAGAAGCATGCGACTTCAGGGACAACTACCAGGGCCTCACCGCACAGGGAATCGTTGTTTTGGGTGTAAGTGTGGATGACGAAAAATCCCACCAGAAATTTATCACCAAGCACAACCTTCCATTTACATTATTGGCAGACACAGACCAGAAGATCGTTGAATCCTATGGTGTATGGGGAGAGAAGAACATGTACGGGAAAGTTTATATGGGTACTATCCGCACCACCTTTATCATCGATGAAAATGGAATCATTCTGCACATCATTAAGAAGGTAGATACAAAAAATTCAACAGCACAGGTACTCGAACTCTTAAAAGAAAGCTAACTCTGATTGACCAGCTTGTTTATCTTTTCATACAATTCATTAGCATGAAAAGGTTTAGAGATATAATCATTCATTCCTATAGCCATGCACCGCTCCAACTCACCCTTTATGGTATGAGCAGTCATGGCTACAATAGGGATATCACCTTTCTCACCAATCATTTCGCGGATATGCACAGTAGTTTCATATCCATCCATTTCAGGCATCTGAAGATCCATTAGAATGATATCAAACTCATTTTGCGTATAAACTTCCATTGCAATCTTACCATTTTCAGCCACACAGGTCTGATAACCATGCTTATTTAGCAATTTCAGTACAAGCATCTGATTAATGGCATTATCTTCAACAATCAGAACCCTTGTACCCAGACCCAGTTGGGAATCAGCACCTGCAAACAATGATTCAGACATTTCTTTTTTAGCTATCCCGGGTTTTTCAGGTTTTATAAAAGGCATTGTAAATCTAAATTCAGCCCCCTCGCCGGGAATACTGCTGACGGAAATCTGCCCGTCCTGAAGTATCACCAGTTGCTTTACGATACTTAACCCCAGACCTGTCCCGCCAAATTTTCGGGAAGTATCATTTTCAGCCTGTTCAAATACATCAAATATCTTCTCCTGTTTTTCCAACGGAATTCCTATACCACTATCTCTTACAGTAAATTCAATCCACACACGTTTTGCATCCCCCCTCACTTCAGACACATTAATTACAACACCCCCATTATTTGTAAATTTAATCGCATTCGAAGTCAGATTCAGTAAAATCTGAGAAAGCCTTACCTGATCTCCATACACCTGATCCGGAACATTTTTATCCACATCATACCTAAAACTTATGTTTTTAGTTCTTGCATTGGGTTCATTCAGCATGAAGACAGACGCCACCGTCTCTCTTATACCAAAAGGTTCCGTTATAAATTTGATATCACCTACCCCTATTCTCGAGAAATCGAGAATGTCGTTAAATGTCGCCAGTAAATGCTCACCCGATTTGATGATCATTTTAAGTGATTCCGCCTGATCCTCATTTAAAGACGAGTCTTCCAGATGCCTGGCAAATCCAAGCACAGCATTCATCGGTGTTCTGATTTCATGACTCATATTGATCAGAAACTGCTGCTTCGCCTTCTCACTTTGTTCTGCCCTTTCCTTTTCCGTGATCAGATTAAGTTCAATCAATTTGAGTTCATCCATATTATGGTCGAGAGTTGCGATCATTTCGTTAAATGATGTAGCCAGTACGCCTACCTCATCCTTTGAATAAACCGGAACCCTGATCTTCAATTCACCCCTCCTGATCTTATCGGCCCCCTCTGCAATCGCATCAAGCCCCCTCTTCAAATTCCTGTTGATAGATATAGCAATCAGCATACTGCTGATACCGATAGTAAGAGACAAAGCCAGTACAACTTTTAACACCATTCCTTCCAGCCATCGCGCGCCCTCACCCAGTGTAAAGGAAAAATCATCCTCCAGTTTTGTCAGTTCCTTATTGATATGATCAATATCTTTCAGTACAGCAGCAGTTTCTGCCTCACCGGCATTATTAACGATCATCTCATGCAGTTTGGCGCCTATGATACGCAAAGTATCCAAAGCAGGTTCCGCCTTGGCCCAGGCCTTAAAAGCCTTATCGAGATAATATACCTTATGGAATCGCCTGGCCAGATGTATCATACCATCTATATCATCAGGATGATTTCTTCCAGCCAGAAAGCCCCCTCTTGCAGCCTCCATATTCAGTTCCGGTCTGCTGATAACTACCCTTGCAAACTTATCGCCAAGAGGAACTTCCAGCCACCGCTTAAATTCTTCATAATCCTTATTGTCACGTGAATAAGCATAAGAACGCAGATTTAGTATAGCATCCTTTTGAGCCTTGGACCATAATCCTTCCCCCCCTACATAAGATCGCACAGCAGAAAGCGTTGTGATAGAAAACCACAATGTACATAACTCTATGGTAATCAGTAACGCAGTAAAACCGATCGTAAAATACAACTTTTTAGAGATTGATATATCGTTCAGTTTCCGTCCCAGTCCTAATAGCATAAAAGACCCCCTTTAAATTAATGCCAGGTCTAATTCCGGGCATTAATTTAAAAGTAGGTCTTTTAGAATTTATTTAGGATCTGTCCGAACTGTTCATTTTGTTCATCTGAGAACAAAAGGCACTTAGCTCTTGAGCCTCAGCTTATGGCCAGATACAGCAAAGTACCAGATATAAAGATAACATGGCAGCACACTAACAAAAAAAGCGAGTTGAAAATGCATATTTGCATAATCCTTGAGGTACCCGTAAATAAGCGGCCAGATGGCTCCGCCGGCAATACCCATAATCATAATCGCAGAACCAGTTTTGGTGAACCTCCCCAAATCTTTAATACCAAGCGGGAAAATAGCCGGCCACATTAATGAATTGGCAAGTCCAAGTAAACCTACAAATACGACAGAAGTATAACCATCAGTAAGATAAGCAGCACAAATGAACACTACGCCCAAAATAGCACAGATCTTTAAGGCAGCTTGCTGAGTAATGTATTTAGGAATTGTAATCACACCAACGACATAACCTACCAGCATACTCGTTAGAGTAAGTGTAGTAAAGTACTTACTAATATCTGCACTAATCCCCAGTTCCTTTCCGTATACCCCGATGATGTCCCCGGCCATTACCTCTGCGGCTACATATACGAATATACAAAAGGCACCTAAAAACAAATGAGGAAACTGGAATATAGAAGTTTTGGTAGATTTTACCTGATTATCTTCATTTACCTCCTCCTTATCCACATCAACCTCAGGCAGGTTGGAAAACTTGATAAATATCGCAAATGCTGTAAAAATAATAGCTAAAGCAATATAAGGTGTATATACACGGCCCAACACTTCAGTAAGCAGAGCCTCACGTTCAGCAAGAGTTGTCGCAGCATCATTGATCTTCGCTTCAATACCCGAAGCATTCTTCAGGAAGATACTGCCCATAACAATAGGGACGATGATTCCGGCAAATTTATTACACAATCCCATAATACTGATACGTTTCGCAGCACTCTCTATAGGTCCGATAATACTGATATATGGATTAGAGGCGGTCTGCAATAACGAAAGGGCAGCACCCTGAATAAATATACCCGTAAGAAATAAACCAAAGCTTCTGGAACTGGCAGCCGGAATAAATATGAGTGCGCCGGCAGCCAGGATAAGTAAACCTATAATTATACCATTCTTAAAACCCAGTTTATTCAATATCCATGAAGACGGGAGGGCCAGAAAAAAGTAAGCAATATATGAAGCAAATGTGACTAGAAAGGCCTCGAGATCAGTTTTCAGTCCACAAGCCAGTTTAAGGAATGGGATTAACGTACTGTTGGCCCAGGTGACAAAGCCAAAGATAAAAAACAACGCCCCAATGGTTACAATCGGAGAAATAACTGACGATTTTGTTTCGTTTGCCATGATTTAGTTTTGAGAATTTAACAAAAGTTATACTTGTGGTGACTTTAGGTACATTTACAGTATTAAATTATTTACCTGACCTTAAAAGTATAAAAATATCGACAACAATCAAGGCAATTATTTACGCAAACGGTTGCTTAGCTTCAGCTTTCATTAATGAACACCCAACAATCTTCATTTCACTGCATTACAAAAAAGGTCTTTCCTAACCGATTATTTATTTCGGTTTTTACTTTGTATATACAAGCAGGTTTCTTATGTTTGTCCCCGAGAGCGTTAATTTGAAACGGGGTAGGGTCGTCTGATCTGGCCCCGTTTTCTTTTTATTACATCCTCTCCTTTGGAACCTAATTCTGTACATCCACAATTTCAAAAGTTTTAAGACCTGCCGGAACCTTCCACTTAACAGTCTCTCCTTTTCTAAACCCTATAAGAGCAGCTGCCATAGGAGATAAAATAGATACCTTTTGTGATTTCATATCTGCATACTGAGGCATCACAATTGTAAACTCCATAACTTTACCATTGTCAAGATCCTTGATATGTATCCTCGAGTTGACACGGATGCCATGCGGAGGAAATGCATCATTCTTTACAATGACAGCTCTGCTCAATTCAGCCGACAACGACATCTCATTTTTTGAACCATCTGTTTTACTAAAGAAAGGTTTGAGTAATTCATAATCTTCCTCTGTAATCACTACAGGATTGCTTGCATTTAAATTCATAATGTATAGATTAATTGATAAAAAATTTAAAGAATCATTCATCACAAGGATAGCGCAACAGCTTTGTTGCCGAAATACCTCTGATTTAGAATATATTTTTAAGATTTGAGGATAAATAAGGAATACAGAAGAAACCCCAGTCCAGATGCTTTTTAGAAGGCTGGGGCCGAGGTATTAAAATCCTTATAGGCTGAGAAAAAGTACATCTTATGTAAGAAGCAATAGCTCATATATATCTTTTTATTTTTCAACGCAGTGCAAAGTTAACAAAAAAACGACTACTTTAATTATCCGCCTGTCACCAAAAGGGTCTTTATGAAAAAAACAAGCCTTTCTATCCTGTTCCTGTTCCTGTTTACTTTCTCCAAAGCGCAAGTACCAGATCAAACCTGGTGGACCTTTACCTATCCCGATCATAAATCACCGGATAGCGGGATGCTCAACCTGAGGTATCTTAACGAACAGTTTGCCGGCAAGAACGGATTCATCCGGCTGAGCAAAACCGGAGATGCTTTTGTTAACGGCAAAGGAAAAGAAATCCGGTTTTGGGCATGCAATGGCGGCAGTCTCGCCAATGAACTGAGCGACAAACAACTGGATAGCCTTGCCTCATTCCTGGCAGGAATCGGGGTAAATATGATCCGTTACCACGGTGCAATTAACCCTCACGGAAAAAACACAAAAATCACCGATCCGGACACCACAGAAATCAACAACATATGGCGATGTGTAGCTGCCATGAAAAAACAGGGAATTTATACCGTCATCTCTCCCTTCTGGCCGCATAACGGACATATGGGTGGGTGGGTGCCCGAAGAATGGGGTATAGAAGGCTATTCAGGCAATGACGATCTGTGGGCCGTCCTCTACTTCAATGAAAAATTAAAAGAAGGATATAAAGCATGGGTCAAATACCTCTATACCACCCCCAATCCATACACCGGGATTGCGCTAAAAGATGAACCCGCAGTATCCGTGATACAAATTGAAAATGAAGACGCTGTGTTCTTCTGGACAATGAGTGCCATTAAGCCTGCACTCTCCAAAATGATCAGCGCACAATTTGCAGAATGGTTAAAGAACAGATATGGCAATCTGGAATCAGTAAGAAAACGCTGGGGTGATGCCGCTGTCCATACTGATGACGATTTCAGCAAAGGACATATTGGACTTTACCCTATCTATGAGCTGACCATACCGGCCAGAACAAACATTGCTGCCAGATTACAGGATCAGACTGCATTTTATGCCGATAAACAACGCAGCTTCTACGATGAAATGGTCCAATATTACCGCGGTGAACTCGGCTGCAAACAACTCATCAACGGCAACAACTGGAGGACAGCCTCACAAAGCAGACTGCTTGACCTGGAAAGATGGACCAACAGTGGTGCAGAAGTCATGGCAGTCAACAAGTATTTTGACCCTCAGCACAAAGGACCTAACAATGGCTGGCGTGTTGATCCGGGTGATTTCTATGGAGCCCCCTCTGCCTTAAAAAATCCAGCCGACCTGCCTTTAAACATTAAGCACGTCAGCGGCCACCCCATGATGGTAACAGAAAGTGCCTGGAACCTGCCCAATAAATACCAGACAGAAGGACCACTCCTCGTCGCCGCATATAGCGGTCTCACAGGTCTCGATGCCTTTTTCTGGTTCAATCCCACCGCTGTTAACTTTGCCCGGCAAATGTATTTTTCATTTCTTAACATACAAGGTCAGCACCCGATGAACCGCTGGACGACCTCCACCCCTGGCGAGATGGGAATGTTTCCAGCCAATGCACTGATCCACCGGCTCGGCTATGTCAAAGAAGCAAGATCAGTTACAGAACAGCGTACCATGAAAAGTATGCTCAACAGAGAAGCACCACAGATTTTCGAAGAACAACCCTTCGACCCCAACCGGGATTTTATAACAGGAGACAAAAACAACGAAGGCAAAAGCACACTATCACCTCTTGCATTCCTTACCGGTGGCGTATCCACCACCTACAATAGCAAAACTGACACCATACAATTGTCAAAACCACTCGATCAGCTAATCAATACCAAAGAACAACAGGTCAGCTCCATTACCGGACAGCAAAAGCTCGACTATAAAAACGGAATATTTACCCTGAACACCCCAAAAGCAAAAGCTGTCAGCGGATTTTTGAATACCACGAAAACCTTCAGTCTCGGTGAAGTCCGGATAAATTCCGGCAATGAATATGCGACCATAGAACTCGTTAGTATGGACGGTGTCGACATTGATAAATCCAAAAAACTACTCCTGCAGGTCGGCACCATTTTCCGGCCCACTGGCTGGAACGAAGAACCAGCAGATTTTGAACAAAACAACAACAAGATAAAAGGTTTCAAAATTACCAATACCGGTAAGATGCCCTGGCTGGGCATGCCTGCAAAAGGCAATATCACCATAAAAAACAAACACCTTAAAAAAGCCATTCAGCTCGATGCAGGAGGATACACAATAAAGGAACTCAAAATGGAAACAGTCAATGGAATCATCAGCCTGAATCTGCCTGCCGATGCACATTTTATCATCCTGCAACAATAAAAAAGAGGGTACCCGCAAAGCGGGTACCCTCTTTTAAATACTCAAAATCAACTTAACGCACGATCAGCTGTTTTGATACCGCATCCTTACCATCTACCCGCACCAGATACACACCCGGAGGTAAGGCAGGTATTGTCAAATTCAGTTCTCCTGATGCATCCTTCAGCGTATACTTGAGCAGTATTTTTCCTGTCAGGTCCCTTAGAGTCAGTTTCATGCTGGCAGCAGCAGGGAAATTATAATAAACCTTAACATTCCCTCCACTGACAGCCGGATTCGGATATACGATGATCGCATTCAATGCAGCCCTCGATGTAGCCAGATAAACCTGATGTACCGTACTGCAGCCACTCGACGCATCACGCACCGTTACCGTATAGTTCCCAGGTGCCGCATCATACAAGTCCCTTGTAGAAGACCCTTCAGACCATTTATAGATATAGATTCCGCTGCCACCGGTAACCGTCAGATTAACTGCACCGTAAGATGCCGTCGAAGTTATAGTTGGTGCACTTGATATCCCCTCCACCGTTGTTTTTCTGGTCCACACAAATCCTTTGTCCCCTTCTACCCTGACCGTATATTCCGCAGACCTTAACCCTGAGAATTCAGGAGTATTAATCCCCGCAGGATTTGCTTTTCCATTGATATAATACCTGAATACACCAGTGCTGTTCAGGTTAACCACCCTGATCTTACCATTCGGTAAACAAGCCGCATTCGTAACAACCAGCTCAGCATCAGGCACAAATACAACCGCAGAGAACCTCGCCGTACAGCCACTTGCTGCATCTGTAACAAGTAACTCATAAGTACCATTTGGCATCTCCATCAAATCTCGTGTAGAAGAACCCTCAGACCATTTATAAATGTATACTCCACTGCCACCTTTTACCGTAACATTCACATTTCTGCCCTTCACCACACCGGTCACTACCGGAGCACTTCCCGATCCCGCTACACTAACCTTACGGCTAAGTAAAAAACCTGCATTATCCAGCACAGTGATCGCATAAGTATCCGGTCTTAAGCCCGAAAACACAGGATTAGCTGCCCCCGCAGGGTTGACCACATTATTCATATAATAGCTATAGTTACCATTCCCCCCTTTAACAGCACTAACCGTAATCTTTCCGTTAAGTGCACACTGCGCATTCGCAACAGTTACCGTCATTCCGGGAGTCAGCAGCACAATACTAAAAGTAGTTTTGCATTGACTTGCCGCATCCGTCACCGTTACAGAATAAGTACCATCAGGTACCTCCATCAAATCCTGAGTAGTAGAACCTTCAGACCATTGATAAATATAAATACCGCTGCCACCTTTAACAGTGATATCGATGTTGCCGTTCTTCGCTGTCCCCGTTACTACAGGTGCAGCAACAGAACCACCTACCACTACCTTTTTCGTAAAGGTATAACCACCATCTCCATCAATTTTGATCGTATAAGTACCCGGCTTAAGGCCTGAAAATACAGGATTAGAGATTCCCGCAGGATTAGGATTCGCATTGATATAGAACTTATTATTTCCCGCCGACCCGATCACCTTATCAACAGAGACCTTACCATTTACCCCGCAGGCCGCATTGGTTACCGAGATCACCGCATCAGGCTTAGTCGTTGAACCCGATACCGTTGCAGTATACGCCTCCTTACATCCTGTCGAAGTATCCGTTACCGTCACCGTATATGTTCCCGCAGGCACACCAGACAGATCCTCAGTGGTCGCCTGATTAGACCACAGATAACTATACCTTCCACTGCCCCCGCTCACCGTAATATTAATATTGTTGCCCGTAACCGTTCCCGCTACTGTAATTCCCGATACAGATCCGCCAACCAATACCGATTCCACATAAGTAAAACCCTTTGTATCCTCTATACGAATCTCATAAGTACCAGGTACCAGGTTAGAAAAAACAGGATTAGAAGATCCCGCAGGATTCGCAGCCCCGTTAATATAGAAACTATATCCCGTTGTGCCACCATTCACACTCGTTACCTGGATCTTACCATTTGCACCGCAAGCCGCATGGATTACGGTCATCTTCACATCCGCATCATTACTGCCTGAAGCATTGATGTCATCCAAAGTAAAGTCAATTCCACCATCCGCAAACTGTGTGGAAAGAAATCCGATCCGCGTCACTTGTTTAAGGTCCATCTCTTCAGCCGGAAAAACCCTCATCGGCACATTCACCAGCTGATACTCCGTACTCGTTGCTGACATATAACCTCCGCTCACCAGTTTCACAGGTGAAGTACTTCCACCTAACTTATCCTTCATAAACACCTCCACTTCGCTGTTCGCATCTGCTTTGGCCAGTTTAATATAAAAACTCAGGTAACCTTTTGAACTCAGGTCTCTGACCTCTGAATCCTGCGTATCTTCATTCCAGTCCCAGTGAATCGAACCAAAACCACCCGGCTCCATCTTATCAAGATGCACGCGCATACTCTTCGGTTCTGTTTTTCCACCCACAGTATCAATGTGAACTTTCGATCGCTCATTAACCAAAACAGCCTTACCCGTATTCACCCGGTCTCCATCCCACAACACCGTTTTACCAGCCTTTTCCAATACCGTATATTTCAATACAGAATCCGCACTGTTTTCATCTGCATCAGTCGCCGTGATGCGGATACCCTTGATGCCATTTGAAACACCCGAAGGCACCTTAAAAGTATATGCATACCTGCCATTCAGCAATTGCATCTGCTGATTGGGAGATCCGTCAAACGGAGACAAATCTGCCTTAACCCCCTGAAGATTGTTGTCCGGATCAGATGCCCTGACACTAATCGTGACCTCAGTTTTGCCATCCGCATAGCCCCTTGCCGGATCAATAGCCAGTTCAGAAAGCACCGGCTTATAAACCGGATGCGTATAAGGAACAGCCCTGATGTCATCCACCCAGACATTAAAGCCCTTAGTCGCCGTATTAGACTGGAAGTTAAACTGCCAAACCTGATCCAGGTGAATGTTAGAACCCGAAGTAAAAGCAGACATTGGAATCCTGACCTTCGTATATGCATTCTTACTGAAAGCAGACACATACCCTCCTGCCTTCAGAGAAACCGTCGACGAGCTCTCGAGCTGGGCCGAAGCATCACGCAGACTCACATCGATATCAGAATTGACAGGCGCATCAGAACGGATATAGAACTCCAGTGCACCATAATCACTGATGTCTACCGCATCCGCAGGATTTTCCCCGTTTGTAATCCTCCAGGTCATCACATTATACTTATTCATATCATGTTCAAAATGCATGAACAAACTTCCGGGCGCATTATTTCCACCTGTAGTTTCCCGCTTTACCTTGATCAGCGGAGCCTTAGAATCCAGCGCATCATAAAACGCCTGACCTGTTCCCTTAGTAATCGTATCCCCGTCCCAGATCAGAGAAGAAGGCGTCTTCTTGATCACACGGTAATTCAGATAAGCCTCAGCAGTCAGATGCGTAGCATCCTCCACCAGAATCTTAACAGATTTCAGGCCAGATACCGTTCCCGCAGGGATAGCATGACTGAAAGTATAAATATTAGGATCTCCCGCAGACGGCGTCAGCACTTTAGCAGCCGGCCCACCCACCTGGCTCAGGTCAGCAGTAACCTTAGCAATATCATTATTGCCGTCACTTACCCTGAGCTTCACACTAAACGATGCAGTACCGTCCGAATAACCTACCGAAGGATTAATTGTAGCCTCCTCTACATCAGGGTAAAGCGATAAATCCTCGTTGGTAAACAGGAAATGACAAACCGTCAATGGCGGAATCTTATATTCAAAAGTATTGTTGCTGATCACCTTCACGTTTTTGAGCTGCCTCACCGTAGCATTCGAATTGTCAAAAGCCCATACCCTTGCACCTTTGTAAATCTTGCCACCTTCCAGTTTAATCGTGGCCACAATTGCCTCATCCTGATTCTTGTTCATGGCTATCGCATGAAGTTTCTGGTCATTGCTGCCCTCAATAGAAGCATGCAGTGACGAATTTACAATATCATTGGTCTGCGAGCTCACAGAAACATCTCCAAACTTTGCACCTTTCCCATCATAATTCAGGAAGATATCAAAGCCTGACTTCACGAAGCCGCTAATAGCTCCCCAATAAGTCGCCATGTACAACCCCTGTTTCCCGAAGATACCCAGCGCATCCGCCTGCGCAATACCACCCGAAGCATGCCCATATCCCATATAACTATATTCTGTAATGGCGAATTTCGTTCCCGGATAATACGTATTGATCAGACTTTTCATCTTAGGAAGAAAAGGCAGAAACTGCTCCACCTTATCCGGATCCTGGCCAATCCAGGTATTCTCAATATAAGCAGGATCCCATAATGAACGGGTCATTGCCATCCTTGCTGCATTGGTTGCATAATCATTCCTGTCGCTGAAAGGATTTGCGCCATCATTATTTCCCTGCGGATACCAGTGCAGATCAAGCACATCCAGCAATCTTTTATTGAGCGAATCCCCCCTTTTCTTCATACGGGTCAGATACAACTCCAGAAAATTCCTGTGATTACCTTTTTGCTCATCCCAGTCCGGGGCAAACTGCAGGTTCTCAAACTCTGAAACACCCCATGAAGCCGGTCCGTAGATCTCAGCCGTCGGGTCCATCTCCTTAATCAGTTCCGACACCTGGTAGCTCTGGTCCATCAGGTATTTAACCGATACAGGAGTACTTCCCCACATCCTGCTGTGCGAATCAAACCAAAGCCCCGGTTCATTATCCAGTGCATAAGCCTTTACACCCGTTGCGGTATTACTTTTACCAAAAGTCGTCATGAGGTAGTTCAGTTCCTCCTCAGTATAGACCGTATTGTCAGTCTGATCAGGATTCAACCGCAAAGGCTTCAGCGCCTCAGGTTTGCGGTGCGCAATATTGAGCCAGCGGTTAGAAGGCGCACGTTGTTGTTCAGATACCCCGCCATTCTTATCCCTGGTCACATACTTCGCCATGGGAATAGTCACCAGAGAATAAGCATTCTGCGCCAGCGACCTGTTGTGAAAATATTTCAGTGCCGCCCCCGGCACATTGTATTCATTGTCCGGCACACCCTGCCACCAGGGCACATAATTATCACTCTCATGGTACCAGTCACGCCCTGCATTAGAAGCATTGTTCTCCCAGTTGTAATTGGTAACCCTGTTGCCTCCAAGTCGTTTTGACAGCGCAAACTTGTAGTCGTCATTAGTACCATAGATCAGCGGATTGATCTGCTTCCGATCCTGTGTCGTGTTAATGGTAAAATTTACCCGCCGCTGCGCAGCAGCAGAAAGGCTGAAGAAGATCAGCAAAAAGAGTAGAAGTCTTGAGATCATATAAATAGTTTAATAGTTTCCATTGAAAAACTGAAGGGCCTCATCGCTGTCCGAAATAAAGACCCAGTGTAAAGCGAAGCGTATTAGCCAGTGCATTTGGCCCGGACGTACCCGTTAAATAAGAAAGATCAAGGCTGAATAGGCTATACTTTACCCCGGTTCCTACAGTAAAATACCTGTTGTCCCCCATAGCAGCGTTTTGATAATGATATCCCGATCTCAGGGCAAAGCAATCCGCATAGACATACTCTACCCCCATTCCCGATTCAATTTCCTGCAGCTCATTAAAACCCGCAGGAGCATCACTAAAAGATTTAAAGATGCCCGAAGGCACAGACAGATCAGATCCCGATTGAGCATAGGGCACCATCAGTTTGTTCAGATCCAAAGCAAAAGTAATCTTGCTGTAGGCGCCCGGCGACCATACAAACGCAGAGCCAAACCTAAGGTTGGCAGGCAGATAATAAGCCTGATCAGAATTACTGTATCTCAGTTTCGGTCCCAGGTTAGAGACATTCAGCCCAAACGATAATTTGGCCGGAGTCATCATATTCAGTTCATGCTGATAAAAGGCAGAAACATCAAGCGCTATCGTTCTTCCCGGATTAATCTCCACCGCTGAAGACCCTGCAATCACGGAAACATTAGACTGAATGTATTTAAACGTTGAACCCAGCGAAAACTCATGACCAAAGCTTTTTGCCAAACTGGCCTCAACTGCAAATTCATTAGGACTGATCACACCAAGACTCTGCTGATAATCGTCACGCAGATCCACATTTCCAAGCGTAAAATACTTCACCGAAACCCCGGCGGTGTAATTATTCGGAAGTTTATGATAAGCACTCAGATAGGCCAGATCAATATCATTCGCCAGTTTATTGAGCCAGGGAATATAAGAAACAGAGACCCCGGACTTTGGCTTAAAAAAAGCCATTTTTGCAAAATTGCTTCCTGCGGCATTGGCATCCGCATCAACAGCAACCGCAGCATCTCCCATTCCGGCAGACCTTGCGTCCGGTGTTACCGTCATAAAGGGAACTGAGGTAACTATTTGAGAGAAAACGTTAAATGGCATACTCCATATACCACAAACGACCAATAAGTACTTAAACATTTTACACTATTCAAAATCTGATTGTGCAAAGCTAAATCCATTAAAATCCCTAAAATATCCTCAAACCACCTATTCCTAAAATATTGAATTTTAGTGATTTAAGCACGATTTATTCTTTTGATCAATTCGATACAGGCCCTGCTGTTGTGGTACGGACATTTCCATAATCCAACCTTGTCCTCATCAGGCATTATATCGCCATTTTTTTGAATCCCCCAATGCCATTCCCCATTATGATAATCAATGATATGATTCTTTGTAAACTCCCACACATTTTTTGACAATTCCAGAAAATACACCTCTCCCGAAATCTGCCAGGCATTGTAAAAACCCACCATAGCCTCTGCCTGCACCCACCAGTGTTTTTCTTCAATCGTATGATTCTTCAAAGGGTCAGTTTCATACCAGAGACCACCGTCAGCATCCACCCCCCCTACCGTTGCCTGCGCCATTTCTACAGCCAAAATCTTCAGTTGTTCTATTCGGTCCCGGTCTCCAATTACCTCCGCCGCCTCCAGCAGCAGCCAGGCAGCTTCTATATCATGTCCGTAAGAAATCAAAGCAGATTTGCTCCGCCATTCTTCATCAAAAAACAGTCTGAGATGACCCGTCTCCGCATCAACAATATACCCGGTAAAATTATCCAGCAGATCAGCGATTCTGCCACCCAGTTCCTCATCGGGCCAGATGCGGTAGAGATTGGTAAAAGCTTCCAGTACATGCAGGTGCGTATTCATGGTCTTTTTCTCATTGGCATCCTTATCACTCAGTCTCAGGTCATCAGCAGGTGCCCAAAATCTGTCAAATGCTTCATAATAACCACCTCTTTTAGTATCCAGACTATACTTTACCAGATCATGGTACAACTCTACCGCATGCTCCCTCACCACCTCATGACCACAGGCCATAAAATATTCACTGAAAGCATATATGGTAAAAGCAATGGCATAGATCTGTTTTTTAGTATCCAGCGGATTGCCCAGGGCATCCGCCGTCCAGTATACCCCGCCATAATTATTATCCACAAAATGATGAGCGATATATTGATAAGCCCGCTCCGCCATTTTCAGATACTGCTCATCCGGATTCAGATTGTACGCAGCAGAAAAAGACCAAAGGATCCTCGCATGGAGTACACTTCCCTTCGGAGCCTCATGATTTACCAGGTTCTCATAATTGAGCTGACCGTAAAAACCGCCATTCACCCTGTCAGGAGTATGAACCATCCAGTAATTTAAAATATTCTTTAGCTCGGTCTGCAGCTCTGCAGCATATTGATCCTGTGAATTTGACATGGGAAATCTTTGGTTAGCATCTGATCAAAGATAGGCAGGAGCAGTCCCCGTATAATAATACTTTCTTAACAATTCTTAATAAATTACATCGATATCAAATACCCCGCATCCCTGCCCCACCATTCCATCTAAAATAATTTTTGCAATAAAAGCTCTTTGCGCTGGGCAGATACCTCCACCTCCGCACCATCGCTAAACTCAAGAGTTCCGCCATCCCCCTTCCGATACTTCACTACATAAGCCAGGTTCACGATCACCGAGCGGTTGATGCGGATAAAACACTCATCGTTTAAGAGAGCTTCGTATTCTTTCAGCGTTTTGGATACCATGATCTTCTTATTGTCGGTCAGCAGGAAAATACTGTAATTACTCATTGCCTCGACCCGGATAATATTGGATTTATCAATGATATAAACCCCCTCCGCCGTAGGCAGGGCAAGCCTGTTGGCTAACGTCTTTTCCGGTTTCAGATTTTTTTGGACCGCTTTGCCCGCCACTCTTTTTCGGAGACGGGTAATCGCAGCCTGCAGATCTTCCTCGTCGACTGGCTTCATCAGATAATCAACCGCGCTTAGACGCAATGCTTCCAGTGTATAACTGTCATATGCAGTAGTGAAGATCACTTCAAAATCAAAGCTGCCAAGACGCTCCAGAAACTGGAAACCATTCATTCCCGGCATCTCCACATCGAGAAACAACACATCAGGGTACAGTTCCGTAATGGCATCCAGAGCTTTCGCCGGTTCATTAAAAACACCGACTACCATCAGCTCATCTTCAAAAGAATCGAGTTTATGACGAAGCAGCTTGCTGCCTCTAATTTCATCATCCAGAATTACTGCTTTTAACATGAAGAGATCATTAGTTATAAAAATCGGGTTTTAATTATTGCCAGTCAAGTATTTACAAGCTTAATTAGTTCAAAAAAAAACGTTTTCACCTAAGGCTCATAAAACACTACCTTATTTTGGTTATAGTGCGCAACCAGAAGCCCATAACCACCGGGGGTTTTTACGAAGGCCATTCCATAAAGTGGACCATTACCCTTCAGCGCTTTAGAACAACCGCTGTAGGTAACCTCTGAAATTTGTATCTGATCAGCATTCAACAACGTAACAGTACTGCTCCCCGGGTCTGCTACCGCTGCGATATTTTGATAAGCAGCCACATCAACCGGTTTTTCAGTACTCACGATGACGATTTTACCCAGACCACCCGCAACAGTAAGCGCACACTTGTACAACCTGTTGGTGCTATATCCGGTAATGTAGAGCGTATCATTGGCAATAGCTATCCCTTTCGGGCTGCCAAATACACCCGCCACAACATTTAGGACACTGCTATTTAAAGGATCATCAAAACGCAGCAGGCGATCCTTACCATCATCAGCCAGATACAAACGGTTACGGCTGTCAAACGCAATCCCCCTTGGATTGATAAAACCCTCCTGGATTACCCTCCAGTATTGATACGTACTGACCCCGTTGACTATTTTTTTCTTGTAGATGACGATCCGGGCATTTTGCTCCGTCTCAGTAATATACAGATTTTCATCATTGTCGAACGCAATAGCCTCTGCCCCGACACTCTGGAAGGCTTGAGCAGGAGCCTTACCCGTCAGCAGGTCAGAATAACTGTTCCATATCCTGGTAGTCCCGGTCGAGCCATAAGGCTCTTTATACTCAGTAATAGCCACTTTACCTCCAGACGATACCGCAAGCCCGCAGGGATGAGGGACCTCAGCAGAAGAAACCATTTTAAGTTCCGGGAGTCCGCAAGTATCTGCGGGCACAACATTCTTATCCTTTTTACAGGAGAAAAAAGTTCCTGTTGCCATAAGCAACAGGAACAAGAGCTGATAGTGATGTTTTAATATATTCATGAGAGAAGTAGCTATATTTTTTTCAGTATACCTGTAAAACTCGCTTTCAAAGGACCTTTTGCAGTAGAGGCATTAACAGAGATCGTATATTTCTCTCCGTCCTTTGAAATCACTACCGTACCACCATTGATCTCATCCGATACATTACTGATGTCGGCAAATCCTCCCGCAAAGTTTTTGGCCGGATCATAAGGCGCACCGGATTTGTAAGTAAAGGTTCCAGTAGGAATCACATAATTGCCCAGACTCTTGGTACGGATCTGTACAAAATTGAATTCTTTTGAACCCAGGTAGATCCAGGCACCGTCGCCATTACCCTCACGGTAATCCGCATCACTGATGTCATAACTCTTACCCTGGTATTCGAAAGCACCGGATGTGCTTTCCTTTTCTGTGTTTTTGTCTTTTTTGCAGGAGACCAGGATCAAAAAGAAGCCAAGTGCAAATAAGGTCCTCGAGATGTTTCTTAAGTTTTTCATGATTATAGATTTAAGGTTGTTTCACAGATGGGTAGATGACACTATTTCTTTCCACAAGCAGAAGCGGAGTCGCGGTATCTTTCCAGTTGGGCACCAGGGCACCGATGAAGTCGTTGTTGGCTTTAAAACCCGCAGCACTTATGCCATAATAAGGAATGGAAACTTCCGGCGCTTCCCCCATGACAGGCAGAACTTTATTGATCGGAGGCGGGTAATATTTTGTTCCTATCTGCCTCGTTTTGATGTCCCAGTCAATATTCCTGGCTGCGCTGAATTGGAATAAGAGGTCACCAGATTTAAACGAAGCGTTTTCATAAGACGGGATACCACCCTGAGTACCCAAAACAGCATACGCTATTCCCTGTTCAGCATTAGCCTTGTCCGTATAACTGTACGACTTTAAACTTACCTTACCTTCAGCACTCTTTTCAAAAACAAAACTGTATACATTATTTCCGGTGCCATCCAGATCAAACGTAAAACCCGATTTATCCATATTCACCTCTCCGCTCCGCAGATAACCCAGGCGGTGCAAATTCACCTTTATACTGTTGTCCTCTTTACTAAAATAAAAGACAGCCAGTTTATTATCGCCAGCCTTACGCTCCGCAACAATGTAATACGGCACCAGGTCTTCCTTCCCAACCACCAAAGCAGCGTCAGGGTTGTTCGGATCATTCGGATCATCAGGGCTAGCCTTGTCTTTCTTACAAGCAGCAAATGCTGCGATAAGCAACAATATGCTCATCAAAATTCTCATAGTTTTCATAGTTTTAGTTTAATGGTAGATGATTAATAATTAAGTCGATTAGTTAAGCCAGGTCGCCATTCTGGCATACATTTTATCTGTCCAGTTTCCGCCGCAATGCGTATTACAGGAATTATCGGTAACCCCCTCACTTTTTACCTTAACCGGCGAGTTATCAGGTATTTGATCATATAAGCTCTTGCCATAATATTCACCCTCATTATTCCCGCTGCAATTGATGGCATAAATGGGAATCTTAAAGTTCTGCGCATTCCAGGCACCACTCCCGCCACAGGCAGCCAGCACACCCTTACAATAACTAAGCGTGGCATTGGCAGAGACATCACTAAACAGCATATAAGAAGCAAAAGAAAAGCCCCCCACTACCGACTTCGTTTTGTCGATGCCATATTTACCCGAAATGGCCACAATACACTTATCGAAGTCCTCCCCGATCATTTTGGCACTGGTATTCCAGCTATCAGCATTCGCATTGCCCGGTGTCTTGCGATATTTAACGATCGCCGCAGCATAACCATTCTCAGCCGCCTTCCTGCAAAGTGCAGTTTCAGCACCTCCGTCCAGCGTACCCTCAGTGGGATCATTTTCATTATTACCACTGCCGATCACCAGGATACCTTTAAAAGAAGCAGCGTCTTTATCCCTGAAGATCTTATACGTACTGCCGTTTACGGTTTCAATCGTTTCCTTAAGATCACCATTGATCTCTTCCTTACCTTGCTCCTTGTTCTTTTTACAAGAGATGACCAGCGCAAAAAAGCAGACCATCATAAAAATTATTTGTCTCATAGGATTTATTTTACTTCCACAATAGTACAGGTACCGGGAAGGGTATTTTTTGACAATGATTGAGACACAGACCTGAATGAGTGAAAAGAGCATTACAACGAGCGAACCCGATCAATAACCACCAGGAGATTTTATAACAAAAAAGGCAGTCAATGCTGAAATAAAGCGCTATAGAAAGATACCCGCTCAACGAACACCGTTTTTGACTGATTGAATGCGTACTTTGACTTAGTAAACCGATAAACTATCACCGTAAATGTTTGTTATTTTAAGCGAATGAAAACCGACCTGCGCTTTTTCCCTCTACTGATACTCATTACCGGATTGATCCTAATGGGAAACAATAAACTGCAGGCGCAGAGCACCAAGCTGGACTCGGTAGAAAAAGTCATCGCCCAAAATCCATACAATGACGATAAAAAGGCACGTGACCTATTTTTTCTGGCAGCAAGCTCCATCAACTCCAGTCCAAAAAAGAGCCTCGCTTATATAGACCGGATTCTGTCCTTTGAAAAAAGTATAAAAGACCCGGGGATCGTGTCCAGTTCCTACAGGGTAAAAGGCATCATTTTAACCATGCTGGCCAGCTTTCCCGAAGCAATATCGGCTTTAAATATTGCTTTGATCAAAGACAGGCAGGCCCACACTCCTTATGGTGAGGCAGGAGACCTGTCCAGTATCGCTACGATCTATTTATACCAGTCGAATATGCCCCAGGCATTAAACTATTATCAGCAGTCAGCTAAAATTCTGCAGAGCATCCCTGAAGAAGACCCTAAGAACTACAAGGACAGAAAAAGAGATGAAGCAGCGATCTACGGCAATATCGGACTGGTATACATCGAAACCGGAGAATATCAGAAAGCAGTTGAACACTTCGAAAAAGCCATAGTTGCGCACCAGAAGCAACAAAACAAGCTTGGAATCATACCCGCCCTCGGTAATATTGGCAATGTGTACAGCAGAGAGAAAAACTATGCAAAAGCCATATTATATGCAGACAGCGCCATCAAACTCGCCGACGCTCTTGGAGACAAGATGAGTTACGCCAGAGAAACAGGAAATCTTTCCGGCTATTACAGCAGCATCGGAAAATACGATCAGGCACTGAGTTACGGCCTCAGGGCAATTGAATTGAATAAAACACTGGGCAATACAAAAAGCGTTGGCTTTAACCTCCAGAATGTATCCTCAGCTTACGCAAAAAAAGGAAATACAAGACAAGCAAAAGGATATGGATTAGCCTCTCTAAAAATCGGTCAGGATTTAAAGATGCCCGAAATACAACGCGATGCCAGCGAAGGACTAAGTGAGATTTACGAAGCACTGAACATGCCGGACAGTGCATTGTACTATTATAAAAGAGCCGCTCTGCTGAAAGACAGCATCAACAACAGCAGGAAAAGAGATGAAATTGCCAGACTGAGCATTCAATACGAATTTGACAAGAAAGAAACCGGCTACAAACAACAGCAGGTGCTGGCAGACGAGCAGCTAAAACAACAGCGCCTGCAGCTGGCCCTAAATGCCGAACAGCTAAATGCCAGCATAAGATTACGGAGTTTGCAGCAAGTACAGCTACAGAATGAGAAACTGCAGAAAGAAGAAAAGCAAAAGCTGCTGCTGATTGCCGAAAACAACGGCAAGCTGCAATCCGTAAAAGTAAAGCAGCTTTCACAGCAGCAAAGACTCAATAAACTGGAGTTAAAGCAACTCTGGTTATATGCCGTTTTAGCCATCGTAATACTCCTGTCCATACTCCTGTTTTTCCATAACAAATACCGGATCAGACAATTACGATTTAAAAACACCCTGCAGCAGCAGCTTTCAGAGAGCGAACTGAAAGCAATCCGCTCGCAGATGAACCCCCATTTTATCTTCAATGTATTGAACTCCATTGAATCCTACATCATGGACAACGATAAGAAAATCGCCTCGCGGCTCATTCAAAAATTTGCAGCACTAAGCAGGCTGATCCTGGAAAACTCAACCAAAAGCCTCGTCATCGCAGAGCGGGAGTGGAAAGCCATTAAATTATATACAGAGTTAGAAGCCATGCGCTACAACAATACATTTAGCTACGAATTTAAACTCGATGAACGCATTGAACTGAAAGAACTGCTCCTGCCCCCAATGCTCATCCAGCCCCTCATAGAAAATGCGATATTACACGGATTGATTGTAGAAACCAGGGCAGACGCGCACCTGTTGGTAAGTTTGGAAAGAAATCAAACAGGCATCTGTATCACCGTCACCGATAACGGTATAGGATTCGGAAACAGGCAAAATCCAAAAAGCATCTTTCAGAAAGGAATAAAAGAGAAATCCATGGGATTAGAATCCATCAGAGAAAGGATAGCCATGATCAACAAGCAAGCCCCTGCAAACAAGGCCAGCTTTAGCATCAAACCCGGCAGCAATGGCATTGGCACCGTAGCAATCATTTGTCTGCCTGTTGTCTCAAATCTATAGGAGATGGTGTCCCTAAGGGATCACCATCTCACCAATCTTTACTGCACCTCTGCCATCCCTACATAATAAGAATCACTCACCTGCTTACCATTGGCCTTCACAAAGAACGCCCATACATAAACTTCGTCGCCACTCCACATCGCAGGAACTGACATGTCATACAGTTGGGCAGACCGCAGCGCCACACCCTTCCTTTTTGCCAGCTGCTGCTTTGCCGGATTATAAGCTACAAACGTGACCTTATCTGTACCATTGGTATCATCCGGATTCCCCGAATCTGCATTGTTCACCCAGCTCAGTTCAAGCTGTGCATCTTCGGTAGTAGCCATCGCTATAAACGGCACTTCAAGTAGATTACCTTTGCTCAGCTCTACTTCAGGATAGTCGATCGCTATCGCAGGATAAACTCCTGTAACGGCATTTTCAATGTTCAGCTTCTTCGCAACTTGTTGTCAAATACCGTATTGCCTTGTCAAATTCCCTCGTACTTCCATTCCAGCTGAAATCCGTAAACGCCCCTTCATCATCCCCCTGCCTCCACAGGTCCAATCCTACTATTCCATTCAAACACCGGCATTCCAGCATCCAGAACATCCCCTTGCTGTCTTCCAGCTCAAACCAGCTTGCCTTACCTCCATTGGCATTGATCGCCAGTCTCAATTGCTCCAGTTCGGCAACCAGCCGAAGCCGGTTCAGCATCCCGTCAATACGGAATTCAGTGTCGGTACTTTTAAATATGATGT
>Ga0190282_1020_pt1 | contig 155098 bp, 104 predicted proteins | sample ZER3_100Endo_I3_FD_131024 | JGI IMG/M metagenome (GOLD analysis project Ga0190282, IMG submission 131024) | Enriched cells of freshwater protists from Biology Centre CAS, Ceske Budejovice, Czech Republic - ZER3_100Endo_I3 | ecosystem: Environmental > Aquatic > Freshwater > Unclassified ...
CTTTTTTAAGAATCATATCATCGTAAACTTCGCTTAGAATCTCAAAATTGATTTCGTGTTCAACGCAGAACTTTCTAAATCCGTGCAAAATTCGTCTCGGATAAGGATAAACCGCTTTGTCAGGATATACTAAAATTAAGCGTTTGTATTTTGAGATTTTAGAAAGACCTTCTTTTAAAGCATTGTAAATATCATTTTCGAAATCCTGATAAATTTTAATGACTTCTTCTCCAGCTCCTAATTTAATATTATCTAAAATAACCAGTTTTTCTTGCGGAATACTTTTAATAGCGTTTACAACTTCATCAGTAAAACTTAAATGTTTTAACTCATCTGTTTTAAAATGGGTTGTAATGACATAATAATCGTAAGCGCCTTCAAACTTGTCTAAGATATTTAGAAACAAAGTCTCGTCGCAATGGTAAATTTGAAGATCAACATGTGCATTTGCCCCAAGAGTATCAATAAATGAACTGTAAGTTTTCATCTTATACGAGCTCAATTTATTGGTCAAAAACAAGATATTAACCTTAGATTCCAGTTTGGTTCTGGTAATATAATAGCCTTTTCCTCTAATAGAAGAAATGATTTTTCGCTCTTTTAAAATATTATAGGCTTTCTCAACAGTATCGCGAGACATATAGAATTCTTCGCTGAAACTATTTATAGAAGGAATTTTTTGATTGATTTTTAAATTTCCGTTGGCGATGTTCTGAAGAATAGAGTCGACAATTTGTTTGTATTTGGGAACTCGAGAATCTTCGTCTATTTTAATAAGTTTGATCATGTTCATGTTGAGGAAATTTATCTCGTATTTCAACGAAACTCATTTTTAATTCTAAATAATTTAAAAAAAATCTCTTCTTTCAAAAAAATCCTTTATGCAGAATCATTTTTGTAATAAAAAAGAGAATTTGACAAGGCTTGTAATCTTTTTTTTATAATTTCTAAATTTTGACCCAAATGCAGAATCAATAATTACGAAATCGATTGCTAAAATAGCCATTTTAAATTTATTTACCCAATAATTACAGGTGGTTATTTCTAATATTCTTTAGTTTTAACAAAAAATATAAAATCCGTAAAGGATAGTACAGGACAGTTTTGTTTTTGACATTCTCTTATTTTACAAAACCAAATCACTATCTAAACAAACTAAAACCAAAATTTAATAAATGGAATCATTATTAGGAATCATTTTTCATTCTATCGGAGGATTTTCTTCAGGTAGTTTTTATATGCCTTTTAAAAAAGTAAAAGACTGGGCTTGGGAAAGCTATTGGCTCGTGGGAGGATTTTTCTCTTGGCTGATCGTTCCGCCAATTGCAGCTTATTTAACGATTCCAAATTTTACTGAAATTATAGCAGCGGCATCTCCTTCAATAAAAGCATTTACATTTTCGATGGGATTAGTTTGGGGAATCGGCGGACTTACTTATGGTCTTGGAGTTCGTTACCTCGGAATGTCTTTAGGGAATTCAATTACGCTTGGATTTTGTTCTGCATTTGGAGCTTTAGTTCCGTCAATATATTATGATTTTGTTCCAACTGAAGGAAAAATTTCATTCTCTCATATGATTTCTAATCCTGGCGGACAGCTGGTTTTATTAGGAGTTGTAGTGTATCTTATTGGAATTGCGATTTCTGGAAAAGCAGGAATGCTGAAAGAGAAAGATTTTGCAACAGGCCATGAAGATAAGGACAAAGATTTTAATCTGGTAAAAGGTCTGATTGTAGCGGTGATTTCAGGGATTTTAAGTTCATTTTTCAATTACGGAATCGAAGCTGGAAAATCAATGGCAGAACAAGCTGTGATAAATGGTGCAAATCCTTTATTTCAAAACAATGTGACTTATGTTGTTTTATTATGGGGAGGTTTAACGACTAATTTTATCTGGTGTCTTTACTTGAATTTTAAAAACAAATCAATTAAAAATTATACGGATAGATCTACTCCAATAACTAAAAACGTTTTGTTTTCTGCTCTTGCCGGAACAATGTGGTTTTTACAGTTTTTCTTTTACGGAATGGGAGAGAGCAAATTAGGAAATGGTGCCAGCTCATGGATTTTGCACATGGCAACAATTATTTTAACAGCAAACTTTTGGGGATTTTACTTGAAAGAATGGACGGGAGTTTCTAAGAAAACATTAAGAACTTTCATTTGGGGAATTGGGCTTATTATGCTTGCAATCGTTTTGGTAGGAATTGGTAACTCATTATAAATAATACAATAATTTCAAATACTATATGTCGAATACAAACACAATTAATAATATGAATTTTAAGCATGTAAGCTACCTTTGGGATGAAGCTAAGGCAGCAGAATTAGCAGGTGATGAAGTAGCGCTTTTTATTTATCGTTCTAACCTGTTAGGGGCTGATTTAAGATTGACCAACTACGGAGGTGGAAATACTTCTGTGAAAATTACAGATAAAGATCCTCTTACTGGAGAATCTTCTGAAGTAATGTGGATTAAAGGTTCTGGTGGTGATATCGGAACGTTGACAAAATCAGGTTGTGCAGCTTTGTATTTGGACAGACTTCGTAATCTTGAAAATGTTTACAGAGGTATTGAGTTTGAAGACGAAATGGTAGAATTATTCAATCACTGTATTTTCGATTTAGCGTCAAAAGCGCCTTCTATCGATACGCCTTTACATGGTTTTCTTCCATTCAAACATATCGATCACTTGCATCCAGATGCGGCAATTGCTATCGCTGCAGCGAAAGATGGAAAGAAAATCACAGAAGAATTATTCAACGGAGAAATCGGTTGGGTAGGATGGCAACGTCCAGGATTTGATCTTGGTCTTCAGTTGAGAGCTTGTTTAGAAGAAGCAGCTCAAAACGGTAAAAAACTGCGCGGAATCATGTTAGGTTCTCATGGTTTATTTACTTGGGGAGACACTGCGTTTGATAGTTATATTAATACGCTGGAAGTAATCGAGAAATGCGCTTCTTACTTAGAAGACAACTACGGAAAAAAACGTCCAGTTTTTGGAGGAAAGAAAATTGACAGCCTTCCAGAAGCAGACCGTAAATTAAAAGCAGCAAAAGTAGCTCCAATTTTAAGAGGATTCTGTTCTTCAGAACGTCAAATGATTGGTCATTATACAGATGATGCAAGAGTTTTAGAATTCATTAATTCTAATGATCTTTCAAAATTAGCTCCATTAGGAACTTCTTGTCCAGATCACTTTTTAAGAACTAAAATCAGTCCATTGGTTTTAGAATTAGATCCAAACGAAGATTTATCTGATGTTGCGGCTGTTAAAGCAAAATTAGCTCCAGCTTTTGAAGCATATCGTGCAATGTACAAAGACTATTACAATGCATGTAAAAAATCAAATTCGCCAGCAATGCGTGACCCGAACCCAGTTGTTATTTTATATCCTGGAGTTGGTATGTTCACATTTGCTAAAGATAAAACAATGGCGCGTTTAGCATCTGAATATTATATCAATGCAGTAAACGTAATGAAAGGTGCAGAAGCAGTTTCTGAGTACACTTCTTTGCCGCACCAAGAAGCTTTTGATATTGAATATTGGTTGTTGGAAGAAGCTAAATTGCAGCGTATGCCAAAACCAAAAGCATTATCTGGAAGAGTGGCTTTGATCACTGGTTCTGGTGGTGGAATTGGAAAAGCAATTGCTAAAAAATTCGCTCAAGAAGGTGCTTGCGTTGTTTTAAATGATATCAACGAAGAGCGTTTAGAAGGTGCTACATCTGAGTTTGTAAAAGCATTTGGTAAAGATGCTGTTTCTAGCGCTTTATTAAACGTTACAGATGAAGTAAGCACAGAAAAAGCATTAGACGAAGCTTCTTTAGCTTTTGGAGGTGTAGATATTATTGTAAATAATGCTGGAATCAGTATTTCTAAATCTATCGCAGAACATACTTTAGAAGAATGGGATAGATTATACGATATCTTGGTAAAAGGACAATTTATTGTTTCTAAAGCCGGAATCGAAGTAATGCGCAAACAAGGTTTTGGAGGTGATATCGTAAATATCGTTTCTAAAAATGCAGTTGTTGCAGGTCCAAACAATCCTGGTTATGGTTCGGCAAAAGCGGCTCAAGCGCACTTAACACGTTTAATGGCTGCCGAGCTTGGTGCAGACAAAATTCGTGTAAATACAGTAAATCCTGATGCTGTAATTTCAGATTCAAACATTTGGTCTGGAGGATGGGCAGAAGGTCGTGCAAAAGCATACGGAGTAACAGTGGAAGAACTTCCAGCTTACTATGCAAAACGTACGTTATTAAATGAAATCATATTGCCAGATGATATTGCCAACGCTTGTTATGCTTTTGTTGGAGGTTTACTAGGTAAATCTACTGGGAACGCATTAAACGTAGACGGCGGCGTAGGCATGGGCTTTTATAGATAAAGATTGTTTAGGTTTTTTATATAAGTTTGTTTAAGCAAAAGTGGTTTTTTGTGGTCTAGCGTTCGAATTCTTTCGAACGTTAGATTTTTTTAGCATATAACAATTGGCTTTAAACGAAGAAAACTTAACAAAAAAAGTGAAGTAAAACGAGAGTTCAACTCATATAGAATTTATAAGTTCAAGAAATATTTTGATGTTTAAAGAATAGAACGCAGATGATGCGGATTCGCTATCGCGAAGACGCTGAAAAAATGGATTTTTTTGTTTCACGCAGATTTTAGACAGATTTAAGCAGATCTAACAGATTTTTAATTTGAGATGATTTAAAAAAGATCTGCGTTATCTGCTCAAATCCTTTTTAAATCTGCGTGAAATTAGAAAATAAAATCCGCATCAATCAGCGCTTTCGCGATAGCGAATCCGTAAAATCCGCGTCCAAAATTTCGCAAAGGCATGTTAAAAAAATATACTAGAAATATAAAATTTATATATTGTAAACTCTATTAAAATATCAATAACTATGTTAATCGGATCAAACCACATTGAATCTCATAACGAAGATTTATTAAAAAAACACCAAAATAAATTAGTTTTTACAGCATCAGAAATAAATGATACAGAAGCGATTATTCAAAAACTAATCGACTTTCAAATTGCAATTCCATCTTGGGCTTTAGGAACAGGAGGAACAAGATTCGGACGTTTCGCTGGAGGAGGAGAACCTCGTTCTTTAGAAGAAAAAATAGAAGATGTTGGTTTGCTTCACAAATTAAACAATGCTTCTGGAGCAATTTCACTTCATATTCCGTGGGATATTCCAACAAATTATCACGAAATTAAAACATTAGCAGCTCAGCACGGATTAAAATTCGACGCTATGAACTCGAACACGTTTCAAGATCAAGCAAGTTCTGAGCACACTTACAAATACGGTTCTTTACAAAACGTAAATAAAGCAGTTCGCAAACAAGCAATTGCTCACAATATTGAGGTTATTAAACACGGAATCGAATTAGGTTCTGAATCTTTAACAATTTGGCTAGCTGACGGTTCTAACTTCCCAGGACAGTTAAACTTCAGAAAAGCATATCAAAATACTTTAGAAAGTTTAGAAGAAATCTATGATGCATTACCTTCAAACTGGAAATTGTTTTTGGAATACAAATGTGCTGAGCCTAACTTTTATTCTACGACTGTAGCAGATTGGGGGCAGTCTTATTCGTATGTTAAAAAGTTAGGCGACAAAGCGCAGACATTGGTAGATTTAGGTCACCACCTTCCAAATGCAAACATTGAGCAAATCGTTTCTTTATTATTGATGGAAAACAAATTAGGAGGTTTCCACTTTAACGATTCAAAATATGGTGATGACGATTTAACAGCTGGAGCATTAAAACCATATCAATTATTCTTGATTTTCAATGAATTGGTTGAAGGAATGGATGCAAGAGGAATGAACCATGCCAAAGATTTAGGTTGGATGATCGATGCTTCTCACAACATCAAAGATCCGTTAGAAGATTTATTGCAATCTGTTGAAGCGATTATGATTGCTTACGCTCAAGCACTTTCTGTTGACAGAAAAGCATTAGTAGAAGCACAAGAAGAAAATGATGTGGTAAAAGCGCAAGAAATTCTTCAAAATGCATTCCGTACAGATGTTCGCGCATTAGTAGCAGAAGCTCGTCTTCGCTCTGGAGCAGCATTAAATCCGGTGGCATTGTATCGTTCACTTCAGGTTAGAGAAAACCTAGTTGGCGAAAGAGGTTTAAAAACAATGGCAACAGGATTGTAATAATTATGAGTTATAAGTTATGAATTATGAGTTAAGTAATTCACAACTTATAACTCATAATTCATAACTCATAATTAAAAAAAATGAATGTAGTTGCGATTTTTGATATTGGTAAAACAAACAAAAAGGTTTTTTTATTTAACGAAAATTATAAAATTGTCTGGGAGAAGTCAGTAAATCTGGAGGAAACCACAGACGAAGATGGGTTTCCGTGTGAAGATATCGAAGTACTGAAAAATTGGGTTTTAGATCGATTATCTGAAATAAAAGAACTGAAAGATTATGTTTTAAAAGCAATCAATTTCAGCACTTACGGAGCCAGTTTTGTTTACATTGACGAAAACGGAAAAGTTTTAACTCCTCTGTATAATTACTTAAAAGATTATCCAGAGGATTTAAAATCTAATTTCTATGAAAAATACAAAGGAGAAAAGAAGTTTGCTCTAAAAACAGCTTCTCCGGTTTTAGGCAGTTTAAATTCTGGAATGCAGATTTATCGCTTAAAAGAAGAAAAACCTGAAATCTTTGAAAACGTAAAATACTGTTTGCATTTGCCACAGTTTTTAAGTTTTCTTTTAACGAATGAAGCTTACGCCGATATTACAAGTATTGGCTGTCATACGAATTTGTGGAATTTCAAAAAAATGAAATACCATAAATGGTTGAAAGAAGAAAATATTGCAGAAAAAATACCGCCAATACATTTCGGTAAAGATGTAATTATGACCCGCGAAAATATCGCAATTGGAGTTGGATTACATGATAGTTCATCGGCAATTATACCATATACAATCAACTTTACAGAACCTTTTGTACTGCTGTCTACAGGAACTTGGAGTATTTCTTTAAATCCGTTCAACAACAAACCGCTAACTTTTGACGAATCGCAAAATGATTGTCTTTGTTACATGCAATACACGGAGAAGCCTGTAAAAGCAGCGCGTCTATTTGCAGGAAACGAACACGAAGTGCAAACCAAACGTTTGGCAGAACATTTTAAAGTTCCAGTTGATACGTACAAAGAAGTGTATTTTGATAAAAATATAGTAGCCAATTTACGAGCGCTTAATTATCAAATTATCTATCCTAAAAAATACAATTTTGATATTCTGAAAGAATGTCCTTTTCAAAAAAGAGATCTTTCGCATTATAAAAATTACGAAACCGCTTATCATCAATTAATGCTGGATTTGGTTGAACAGCAAGTTTTTTCTACCAATTTGGTTATTCACAATAGTCCAGTAAAAAAGATTTTTGTGGATGGAGGTTTCAGTAAAAATTCGATTTACATGAATTTATTAGCAGAAGCTTTTCCAGATGTAGAAGTATATGCCGCTTCGATGGCGCAGGCGAGTGCGTTAGGTGCAGCCTTGGCAATTCACGATAATTGGAATCCAAAACCAATTCAGAACGATTTAATTGACTTGAAATTCTATAAACATTAGGTAAAAACGGTCAGTATGTTGTAAATTTGCCGAGAAACGTATTTTTTACATTTTTACAGTACACGCCGAATGAACAACACACTAAATACTACAACATGAAAATTGGACTTTTTATACCTTGTTATGTCGACCAATTTTATCCAAAAGTAGGAATCGCAACCTACGAATTACTACAAAAATTAGGTTGTGACGTCGAATTTCCGATGGGACAAACCTGCTGCGGACAACCAATGGCAAATAGCGGTTACGCACATTTAACAAAAGGATGCGATGCCAATTTTATTGCCAATTTTTCTGGATTTGATTACATCGTCTGTCCTTCTGGAAGTTGTGTTTTGCATGTAAAAGACCATTTGCATGACGAAAAACAAGAAGAGAAGGCAACAGCAATTCGAAATACGGTTTACGAACTTACCGAGTTTATAACCGACGTTTTAAAAATTGACCACATCGACGGAAGATTTCCATATAAAGTCGGAATGCACGTCAGCTGTCACGGTCAGCGCGGATTAAAGCTTTCGCAAATGACAGAATTAAACGCGCCATTTTTCTCTAAACCAGAACAGTTATTGCACAGTATCAAAGATCTTAATTTGGTTGAATTGACTAGAAAAGACGAATGCTGTGGTTTTGGAGGAACGTTTTGCGTTACCGAAGAAGCCGTTTCTGTAAAAATGGGTCAAGATCGTATTAAAGATCACGAAAGTCATGATGTGGATTATATTACAGGTGGAGATATGTCTTGTTTAATGCATTTGGATGGAATTCTAAAAAGACAAAAAAGCAGGATCAAAACCATTCACATTGCTGAAATATTAAATTCACTCGAAAACTAAGATTTCGAAAACACTTATAAAAGATGTCTTCAGAAAAAGTAATACCGCACAGCGAAGCCGCAACAAAGTTTAACAAAGACGTAGAGCGTGTCAATTGGCATGACGAAACACTTTGGTTTGTGCGTGCCAAAAGAGATAAATCAGCGCATCAAATTGAAGATTGGGAACTGCTTCGAGAAATAGCTTCTAAAATTAAATTTAATGTACTTTCTAATATTCACGATTATTTAGTTGAATTTGAAGCAAATGCACAACGAAACGGAATAATCGTACATTGGGCAGCCGATGCCAAAGAACACAACGAAATTGTGCATTCGATCATGGCCAAACATGATGTAAAGCAAATGGTCAAATCCAAATCGATGCTTACAGAAGAATGCCATTTAAATGATTATTTAGCCGAAAAAGGAATAGAAGTAATCGATTCTGATTTAGGTGAATATATCGTTCAGCTTCGTAAAGAACCGCCAAGCCATATTGTGCTTCCAGCGATTCACTTAAAAAAAGAAGATGTAAGCGAAACTTTCCACGAACATTTAGGCACAGAAAAAGGAAATTTCAATCCGCAGTATTTGACAGAATCGGCTCGTCATAGTTTGAGAAATACTTTTTTAACTAGAAAAGTAGCTTTAACTGGAGTTAATTTTGCTGTTGCAGAAACGGGAGAATTTGTGGTTTGCACCAACGAAGGAAATGCCGATATGGGCGCACATTTAGCAGACGTTCATATTGCCTGCATGGGATTTGAGAAATTGATTCCGAAAAGAGAACATTTAGGTGTTTTCTTGAGATTATTGGCAAGAAGTGCAACAGGACAGCCAATTACCACTTTTTCTAGCCATTTCAAGAAACCAAGAGACGGCAAAGAAATGCATATTGTAATTGTAGACAACGGAAGAAGTACACAATTAGGAAGAGAAGATTTTAGAAATTCGCTAAAATGTATTCGTTGTGGAGCTTGTATGAACACTTGTCCAGTTTACAGACGAAGCGGCGGACACAGTTATCATAATGCAGTTGCGGGACCAATTGGTTCTATTTTAGCGCCAAATTTAGATATGAGCAAAAATGCCGATTTGCCTTTTGCGAGTACACTTTGCGGTTCATGTACTAACGTTTGTCCTGTAAAAATTGATATTCACGATCAATTGTACAAATGGCGTCAGGTTTTGGTGAAAGAAGGTCATACGCCAAAAGCGAAAACAGTAGCGATGAAAACAATGGCGACTGTATTAGCAAATCCGACAGTTTTCAATATCGCTGGAAAATCAGGAAGATTTGTAATGAAGAATATTCCAGGAATGGTCAATAATAAGATGAACAAATGGTACGATCAGCGCGAAATGCCTGATGTTCCTGAGGAATCTTTTAGAGAATGGTACAAGAAAAATTCGAGAGAATCTAAAGATAAAAAGAATGAGTAGTAAAGGCGAAATTTTAAAAAGAATAAAACTGAATCAGCCAAATGAGGTTGCAGAATTGCCAGATCTAAATCTTTTAGGTTCAGAACAATTTGATGTATTAGAAACGTACAAAACCGTTTTAAAAGGTATTGGAGGTGATCCAGTTGAAGTTGCTGATTATAACGAAATCATCAATTATATTAAATCGAATTATAATTTAGAAAAAAGATTAATCACAACGCTTCCAGAACTTTCGGAAATTGCTTCTTTAGATTGGAAAACGGTAGATCCGCATTCGCTTCAAGATGTTGAATTGACGGTTGTAAAAGCACATTTTGGAGTTGCAGAAAACAGCGGACTTTGGGTAACCGATGATATTTTAGGACAACGTGTTGCACCTTTTATTGCACAATATTTAGCGATTATCGTTCATAAAAAAGATCTTGTGCGAACAATGCAGCAAGCGTATCAGAGAATCGGAAACATGGAATACGGTTTCGGAACTTTTATTGCTGGTCCGTCAAAAACGGCAGATATTGAACAATCTTTAGTTCTTGGAGCTCATGGCGCAAGAGGATTGATTGTATTTTTATTGGATTAAAACAAAGAGAAAATATATAATATTAGAATGCAGAAAGGGCGACTTTTCTGCATTTTTTGTTTTCATATGAAGGAATAAAATAATTTCATAAGAAGTTTACATTCCTATATTTTTCAGATATTAGCTGAAATAATATTGAATATTTGTTTCGAAATAAAAATAAGTAATGGAAGATATAGATGAAAGTACAGTTCCCTTTTGCAAGTTAGAACATGAAAAATTTGATTGGGGAGAACCGTATACACATTATGATCCTATTTTTAAAATATCTCCAACAAATCCTGTATTAACGCTCGAAGACTCTATTGTTATATTTGGAGAAAACAACTTTAAAGAACAATTAACATCCTTATATAATGTAATTGTCAATTATGAAGAGTTTGACCGAATTGTGAATTACAATGAAGAAGAGTTTGATAGAAACAAAATACTAGAACTCATTGATTTTTATATTAAAGAAAATGAAGGCAAACTAACACCTTGGGAAAAATATCATTTGTACACGTATGAACTGTTTTACATTTCTTATATAGAGGAGAAAGCCAACAGAAAAATACATTTTGTAAATTGGAAAGAATAAAATTATGGCAATATTTTCAGATCTTGAGCTAGTAGCAACAGAAGCAATTTCAAAAGAAATATTTCCTGTTTTGGTATTGATGTCAATTGCAGACCAGGAAAAAATGAAAACCTATTTCGGTAAAAATCCGGAACACCGCTTTAATAATTTGCAATTGACAGAAAATCAAATCTTAGTAGAATGTTGTTCTGATTACACAGATATTCCAACAGGTAGTAAATTCGACGTTATTTTTGCAGGAAGAGATGTTGAAAATTTCAGGAATGTCGCTGCAGTTTTAGAATATGCTTCATACAATAGAAGTTATGAAGTCGATGTCGTTCCTAGGGGTTATTCGCCATTAGGTATAATAAATTTTCTAGAAGGTAAACCTGAAATATTGAGTAAATTAAGGACTGAAAGTGAAAATAGAGATTTCAATAAATATGATGAACTTTATCTGACAGAAAAAAAAGTGCTGGAGAAAATCTTATATGAATTTGAAAAAAGAAAAGAGTTATAATAAAAAACGAGGCCTTTAAAAGCCCCGTTTTTTATTTTTTATATGATAATTTACTTAAGCTGTTTGATCATCAATAGTAGCTTCAGGAGCATTTTTCTTTACAGATTCAATTCCGTTTTCTCTAGCTGCTACACTTTCGTACATTTCGCTTGAACCAATAATTTGACCATTTCCAGCTTTTAAATTGAAATATGGTTTTCCGTTTTTGGCTTCTTTTCTGTCATAACGATTATCGTCAGCTGCGTTGTTCTTTACAGATTCAATTCCATTGTTACAAGCCGCTTTTGTTGTATAACCTTCACTTGTTAAAATAGTTTGGCCATTACCAGCTTTTAAATTGAATTGAAACTCTCCGTTGGCTCTAGTAGTGATTACAAATTTTCCCATGTAGTTTATTTTTAAGTTAGGTAATATATATTTTGCTATTGATAAAAATACAAAACTTAGTAATATAAATCATACACCTGTTTAAAAAAATGATTATCTTAATGCAAACAAAGTTATATTCCTAAACGAAAATCAGCAACGCTTTTCTCTTCCAGATTAATTTCTTCAAAAATACTTTGAGTACCTTTTTCCATTGGACATTGCGTGCTAATTCCCATCCATATTTCTTTTGGATAATTGTTTTTGTATAAACGAACCATTTGCCAATTCTTTTTATCTAACGAATAATAACTTGCCACGGTTTTAGTATCAGAAGTGATTTTCATGTAAACAGAAGGCTCTTTCACCACATCGTGATTATTATCATCAGAAGTTCCCATGGTACGAACCGTTACAATTCTGTGATTGCCTCTTTCGTCTTGCTCAAAACAAAATTTTTGGTAGAAACTATCATTCACATAAATATATAAAACACCAGCGTTGTACAAACCTTTTTCTGTAAACTCAGGAGTAACTTTCGCGGTAAGCGTAAAAGGCTTTGTATTATCTACTTTTGATAAAAGCATTGGTGCCGTAGTGTTCGATAATTTTCCGTCTGGATCAGAAAAGTAATCTGATTTCTCGCCAGCTTTGAAAATAACCTTTTCGTTAGCTTCGGTTTTAATTAATGAGTCAGCACCATTAACCGCTTTTGTAAAATGTATAGAAGATAATTTAATGTCACAAGGCGAACCATTTACAAATGCAGAATCTGTTTTTGTTTCTTCTTTCATGGCGGTTTTTGCAGTTTCGTTTTTATTATTACAGCTCGTTAAAGCAGAAAGGCTAAGGATAATAATGGCGTTGTAAAAAAATGTTTTCATAGATTATTTTTTTGGGATAGAAAGTGATATTTTTAATTTTCCAAAAATAGAATTGCTTCAAAAAAGAGGCAATACGTAAAATTAACCAATTATATTTTCTAATGCCACAGAATTCTTCAATCGAAAATCAGTTAATGTCCACATTTTTAGAACAAAAGTTTGACATTGGAGAATCTAATGATATCGAAATGTACAAGCAATTCGTTATCAATTATGTCAAAATTGAGCAATGTGTGGCCGTTTTATCCGATTATCAATCCGACAAAAGTTATATTTATGCAGGAAGTTTTGGCTCTGTTTTCGGACTTCCAGATGAAAACTCCGTAATCGATTCTGCTTTTGAAGAATGTATTTTTACTAAAATCAATTCAGAGGATTTGATTGAAAGACATGTTTTAGAACTTAATTTTTATGAATTTTTAAAAGGAATTCCAAAAGAAGAATACAGCAATTACAGTACTTTGAGTCGCCTTAGAATGAAAGGTTCTAACGATAAAATTACGTATATAAATCACCGAACGATTTATTTGAATACCTTTAATAACGGAAGTATTTCACTCGCTTTATGTCTGTATTTGCCTTCAACCGATTTGCAGCCTCGAGTGGGAGTTGAAGGTAAAATTTTTAATATTCGAACAGGCGAAGTCATCGAAGCTGAAAAATATAAAAATAATACTGAAAATATACTTTCGAAAAGAGAAATTGAGGTTCTGACCAGCGTTGCAAAAGGAAATAAAAGTGAACAAATTGCATCAGAAATGCACATTTCGGTTTACACCGTAAGACGTCATAGACAAAACATCATAGAAAAATTAAAAGTGACCAATACTGCTGAGGCTGTCCAAACGGCTTTTGTGATGGGAATTATTTCTCTTTAAAAGATTTCCTTATTTTTGTTAGGAAGATAATTAATATGAAGGAAATCAGCGAAATTCTTAAAGCGTATTCCGAAGCAAAATTGGAAGGAAAAAAAACAGCTTTGGCAACCGTAGTCAAAGTTGAAGGTTCGTCGTACAGACAGCCGGGAGCCAGAATGCTCGTGACAGAAGATGGTTTGCTGACTGGCGCAATAAGCGGAGGATGCCTTGAAGGCGATGCCTTGCGAAAAGCCCTTCTTTCAATCAATCAAAAGCAAAATAAACTTGTAACTTATAACACCAGTAACGAAGACGATGCCGAAGTGGGTTTGCAGCTTGGTTGCAACGGGATAGTTCATATACTTTTTGAATATATAAATGAAGAGGCAGAGAACAATCCGATTCAGCTTTTAAAGCAATTGGAATTAGAAAGAAAAGAAGCCGTAATTGTTACTGTTTTTTCTTTAAAAAGAAATGCTTTTCAGATTGGGACAACTTTGTTTTTTAGAAAAGACAGTCCTGTTTTAAATCATAATAACGAAGTTTTAAATTTGATTTATGATGTAAAAGAAGTCTTAAAAAGCAAAACTTCGGTAGTGAAAAACCTTCAAGAAGAAAACGGTAACGAAGCTTTAATTGAATACATAAAACCTTCAATTTCACTTGTAATTGCCGGAGCAGGAAATGATATTCAGCCACTGGTAAAAATGGCTGCCGTTTTAGGATGGAGAATTACCATTGGTGAAGGTCGCGCGACACATGCTACAACAAAACGTTTTCCAAAAGCAAGTCAGGTTTCGGTGGTAAAACCAGAACAGTTTCTGGATAATATAATCATCGATGATCAGACCTATTTCCTTTTAATGACGCACAATTACAAGTACGATTTGGCGGTTTTAAAATCATTATTGTTGACCAATTGCCATTACATCGGAATTCTTGGTCCAAAATCAAAATTCAGCCGAATGCTTGACGATCTTTTATTGGAAGGAATTACGGTAGACGAAGAGCAGTTAAGCCGAATTCACAGCCCTGTTGGTTTAGATATTGGCGCTGAAACTTCAGAAGAAATTGCTTTATCGATTGTTTCTGAAATTAAAGCAGTTGCATCTGAAAGAACAGGAACTTCTTTAAAATATAAATCAGGGAAAATACACGATGTAATTCATTATGGAGAATAAATTTCATCATAAAACGGGTATAATAATTCTCGCTGCAGGAAACTCTTCCAGATTAGGTAGACCCAAACAGTTATTGAAGTATAAAGAATCAACTCTACTAAAAAATACAATTTCTGAAGCTTTAAAGGTCGAAAACTCCTTTATAATAGTCGTAACAGGTTCGAATCATGATCTGATCGAAATAGAGCTTAATTCACCTGAAATAACATTTTCTTTTAATTCCGAATGGGAAAACGGAATGTCATCATCAATCGCAAAAGGATTAAACGAATTGTTACTTCAAAATCCAGATTACGAAAAATGTATTTTGGCGGTCTGTGATCAGCCTTTCGTAACGAGTTCTATTTTTGAAAATTTAATTATTGAAGCCAATAAAACCAAAAAAGGAATTGCAGCTTCTTCATATTCAGAAATTTTAGGAACGCCAGTTTTATTTCAAAAAAAATACTTCCAAGAATTGTTGGAATTAAAAGGGCAGGAAGGAGCAAAAAAACTCATTAAAAAATATACCGACGATGTAGTTTCAGTTTCTTTCGAAAAAGGGGATATTGATATTGATACGGAGGAAGATTATTCTAAGTTGATTTCGAATTAAGCGGCAAAGGTTCAAAGGGGCAGAGAGGCAAAGGTTTTTGTTTAATGAAGATTTTTTAGATACAGTTTGTCATTTCGACGAAGGAGAAATCTCCGCGAGAAACTCCGCAAAGATTGGCGATATTCTGTATGGAGCTACTTACGGAGATTTCTCCTTCGTCGAAATGACAAAACTATGAGGATAGAGGATAATCAAACTTTGCGAACCTTGCGCCTTTGCGGTGAAAAATCATCAACTACGTAACTTCCCAGCCACTTCCAAAACCCGCTCAACAGCAACATCAATTTCCTCAGAAGTAGTAAATCTTCCCAAACTAAAACGAATCGAACTCAAAGCTTTTTCATCAGACAATCCCATTGCTTTTAAAACATGCGAAGGTTCAGAAGTCACAGCCGAACACGAAGCGCCATTTGAAACTGAAATATTTCCCAAAGCCAAAATCAGCTGTTCGGAATTTACGTTTGGAAAACAAATATTAGAAGTATTATAAATTCGGTTTTCAGTATTTCCGTTTACGAAAGAACATTCAAATTGCAATAAACCTTTTTCGAGCTTGTCTCGCAATAGAGAAATTCTATTTTGATCTTTTTCTAATTCATTTACAGCGATTTCCGATGCTTTTCCTAAACCGATAATTCCGGGAACATTTAGCGTTCCGCTTCGTAATTTTCGCTGTTGTCCGCCACCAAGAATTTGAGGAGACAATTTTATCTTGGCTTTCGCCGAAATATACAAAGCGCCAATTCCTTTCGGACCGTAAAATTTATGTGCAGATAAAGTCAAAAGATCAATTCCGAGTTCTTTTACATCAACCGGAATTTTACCAACGGCTTGCGTAGCATCACACATAAAAAGTACATTTTTAGCTTTCAAGATTTTAGAAACTGAACTGATATTTTGTATGACACCCGTTTCATTATTAGAAAACATCCCGATGAAAATCAATGTTTTATCTGTTATTGTTTCTTCTAAAAATTGAAGGTTTAAAAGTCCGTCAGAATCAGTTGGTAGATAAGTAACTTGAAAACCATTATTTTCCATAAAACGGCAAGTTTCAAGAACCGCTTTATGTTCCGTTTGAATTGTAACAATATGCTTTAGATCTTGATTAACAAGGCCTTTTATTGCCAAATTGATCGCTTCAGTAGCACCCGAGGTAAAGAGGATCTCATCTGCGTCAGCATTTATCAAATCTGCGGTTTGCCACGCCGCATTTTCCACAGTTTCTTTTACCGTTAATCCCGCCAAATGCGTTCCTGTTGAATTTGCATACAAATCAGTAAAATACGGTAGCATTGCATTTATAACTCGTTCGTCAACACGAGTTGTGGCATTATTATCAAGATAAATGGTTTCGTTCTGTGGCATAATTTGTAAAAATACAATTTTATAATCTCGCAAAGTCGCAGAGACGCAAAGTTTAATGCAAAAAAATAACCATATAAGTTATATAAGGAATTTTAAGTTTTCTCTTAATTGAACTTATATAACTTATGTGGTTTAAAAAACTTTGCGTCTCTGCGCCTTTGCGAGATTTTCTTTTATTTAAGTGTGCTTTTCGCTTAAAAAAAACACGAAATTGTAATTATTCTAAATAAGAGCAATGTTTGAATTTCATAACTTTTTGTGATAGAAGATGATTAAATTTGTTAGAATACAAAAGTGAATTTTGCTAATTTAACAAATAGATTGAATGGCTTCTAAAAAAACAAATCAGAATAAAGTAACACCCGAAGATGCAAATTCGCGTCGTGACTTTATAAAGAAATCAGGACTTTTTACCGCTCTTGCCCTGACGCCGCCTTCGTTGGTAATGGCTTCGGATAAGAAATGGGACGAAAAAATTGCGGAGTATTTAGAAACTGTACCGCTTTCTATTGAAGTAAATGGCACAAAACACAATTTAAACATCGAGCCAAGAACTACTTTGCTTGATTTACTTCGCGAACAATTACAGCTTACAGGAACCAAAAAAGGTTGCGACCACGGACAATGTGGCGCGTGTACCGTTCACGTAAATGGAACTCGAATCTTATCTTGTTTGTCTTTAGCAACGATGCAGCAAAATGCACAAGTCACTACAATTGAAGGACTTTCAAAAGGTAAAAAACTGCATCCAATGCAGGAAGCTTTTATCAAACATGATGGTTTTCAATGTGGCTATTGCACGCCTGGACAAATCATGTCGGGAATTGCTTGTATCAAAGAAGGTCACGCCAACAGTAGAGAAGAAATTAGCGAATATATGAGCGGTAACATCTGCCGTTGCGGTGCTTATCACAATATTGTTGATGCTATAACTGAAGTTAAGGAAGGAGGGAAGGAACTATGAAAAACTTTCAGATAATTAAAGCCCTGTCGTCTTCGTCGGCAGTTACAGGAAAAGCCAAAGATAATTCTTCGATGTTTATCGCTGGAGGAACGAATCTGGTCGATTTAATGAAGAAAAACATTGTAGCGCCAGACAAACTAGTTGATATCAACGGATTAGATTTAAAGAAAATAGAATTTTTAAAAGGAAAAGTTTCTATTGGCGCATTGGCTAAAAATAGTCAGGTTGCTGAAGATATTTCGATAAAAGAAAAATATCCTTTGCTAGCATTAGCATTGGCGGCTGGAGCTTCTCAGCAAATTCGTCATATGGCAACGGTGGGAGGAAATATGTTGCAACGTACCAGATGTTCTTATTTTTATAATACCGATATGCCTTGCAACAAACGTGCTCCAAAAAGCGGATGCGGTGCAATTGGCGGTTCGAATAGAATGTCGGCTGTTTTTGGCGCTTCAGATAGTTGTATTGCGGTTCATCCAAGTGATATGTGTGTGGCTTTGGCTGCGCTTGACGCGAAAGTTTTAGTTGAAGGACCAAAAGGAAAACGAGAAATCGATTTTACTGATTTTCATCGTCTTCCAGGAAATACACCTGAAAAAGACAATAAACTGGATGAAAGAGAATTAATTACTTCGGTTGAAATTCCAGATAATAATTTTACTAAAAATGTTCATTATCTAAAAGTTCGTGACAGAACGAGTTATGCTTTTGCATTGGTATCTGTTGCTGTGGCTTTGGATATAAAAAATAATAAAATAAATGATGTCAGATTGGCAATGGGTGGTGTGGCACATAAACCTTGGAGATTGACTGAAACAGAAAAATTCTTGAAAGGAAAAACCATTTCAGAAGAGATTTTTAAACAAGCAGGCGATTTGTCTATGAAAGGAGCCAGAGGATATGGCGACAATGATTTTAAACTTACGCTTGGAGGAAACGCAGTAACAGAAGCACTTACAATAGCAGCATCAAAATAATTAAATTATGAGCAAGACAAGTAATATTAATAGAGTTGACGGATTTGCTAAAGTAACAGGTTCTGCAACTTATTCAGCTGAATATAAAACGACAGGTGTGGTTTATGCCTGCCTTGTGGGAAGTACAATTGCCAAAGGAAGAATCAAAACCATTGACACTAAAAAAGCAGAATGGGCGCCAGGAGTTCTGGCGGTGATTACGCATTTGAATGTAGACAAGCCTTCTGGTTATCAAAAAGCAAAAGACAAACGAAATTTCGGCCAGCCGTTGCAGATTTTTAAAGATGATTCGGTTTTGTATTATGATCAGCCGATTGCTTTGGTAATCGCCGATACTTTTGAACGTATGCGATATGCTGCAAGTTTGATTAAAGCGGATTATTTTAAAGAAGAACATTCGACTGAACTTCATAAAGCAGCTGATAAAGAACGAAAAATAGATACCGATAAAGGCAATGATTACCATCGTGGCGAACATGACGGTTATAAAAATGCTGAGATTGTTTTAGAAACAGAATATACAATTCCAACCGAGGTTCATAATCCAATGGAATTAGCCAACATCATTGCGAAATGGGATGGAAATAAACCGATTTTATACACCAAGAGTCAAGGTGTTGAAGGAACTCGCAGAAGTGTAGCAGGAGTTTTTGATGTTCCTGTGGAAGATGTTGAGGTTCATGCAGAATATATTGGAGGCGCTTTCGGAATGGGATTGCATACTTGGCCGTATGAAATTGCCGCTTTGATTGGTGCAAAAAAATTAAATCGTCCAGTAAAATTGGTTTTGCATCGAGAACAGATGTTTACTAATGTTGGTTTCAGACCTTATACCATTCAAAAGATGGGATTAGGTGCAACGAAAGATGGAAAACTAACTGGATTAACACATGAAGCTGTTGCGATGACTTCGAGCTACGAAGATTTCATGGAAGGAACTGTAAATATGTCTCGATTTATTTATGATTGCCCGAATGTTTCTACGCGTTACAGAATTGTTCCTTTGGATACGTGTACGCCAATCTGGATGCGTGGTCCTGGAGAAGCAACTGGTTCTTTTGCCTTAGAAAGTGCCATGGACGAATTGGCTTATAAATTAAACTTAGATCCGATTGAATTCAGAAAACGCAATTACGCTGAAAAAGATCAGGAACAAAATAAACCGTGGAGTAGTAAATTTCTTTTGGAATGTTACGAAGCGGGAATGGAACGTATTGGCTGGAAGAATCGTAAAAATGAACCGGGTTCTGTAAAAGAAGGGAACTGGCTGGTTGGTTACGGAATGGGAACGGGAACTTTCGGCTGTTATAGAAGTCCAACTTCGGTAAAAGCAAAATTCTTAGCCAATGGAGATTTGGTTCTGCAATGCAGTGTTAACGATATGGGACCCGGAACAGCAACGATGATGACAGCAATTGGAGCTGAAGTAATTGGTTTGCCTTCAGAAAATGTCATTATCGAAATGGGTAAAAGCGGATTGCCGAAAGGGCCAACGCAAGGAGGTTCGGCGACGACTTCGTCTGTGGGTTCTGCGGTGCATGATGCCTGCAATTTATTGTTGAATAAAATAATCGAAATAGGAAGTAAAAATTCTGCTTTGAAAGGAATAGCAATTACAGATTTAACTTTTGAAAATGGTGCTGTTTCTTCTAAAAAAGACAAATCTAAATCGGTTAGTTTGGCTGCACTTTTGAGCAGTAATAAATTAGAAGATTTTGAAGTTGAAAATCTTTCTAAAGCGGCTGAAGAAGCAAAGAAATATTCGATTTACTCGTTTTCAGTTCATTTTGTAAAAGTATTGGTGAATCCCAATTTGGGTAAAATTCGATTGGCGCATGTAGTTTCTTGCGCTGATATTGGAACAGTTATCAGTCAGAAGACTTCTGCGGGACAAATGTTTGGCGGAGCTGTCGGAGGAATCGGAATGGGGTTAATGGAAGCTTTAGAAATCGATCATCGTTTTGGTCGTCCGATTAATAATAATTTCGCTGATTATCATGTTCCTGTAAATGCAGATATTGAAAAACAAGAAGTGTTTTTCGTAAACAAAAAAGATCCAATAAGTAACCCAATGGGAACTAAAGGACTTGGAGAAACTGCTTTAGTCGGAATGGCACCTGCAATTGCAAATGCCGTTTTTAACGCCACAGGAAAACGTGTTCGAGATTTGCCAATTACATTGGATAAGATTATAGAAACTGCTAAGGTTTAAACATAAAAAACAATTATAATAGTCCCTTTGAGATTACAATCTTAAAGGGATTTTTTTGTTTTGAAGAAAATATCGCGAAGTCGCAGAGACGCAAAGTTTATTGACAAAGTAACCCCATTTTTGTCATTTCGACGAAGGAGAAATCTCCGTAAGTGGCTCCGCAATAATAAGCCAATCTTTGTAGAGTTTCTCGTGGAGATTTCTCCTTCGTCGAAATGACAAGATTGCTTGATAATCTTTGTAATTAACTTTGCGTCTCTGCGACTTCGCGAGATTAAAAAAATACGAACCTTGTAAATCCTATCACACTTTACCATTAAACAAAAAAAATCGCAAAGCTTAAAAAAACTTTGCGACTTTGTGCCTTCGTGGCATATATCAATAAAACTTATTTAATTGTGATAGGCAATTCAACAGTTGTTTTGTCCCATCCAATAACCAAATTAGTAACGTTACCTTGAGTTGTAAACGCAATAGATAAAGCCTCAATAACATCTGAAACGTTTTTAACTGGAACAGAAACTCTAACTACATCTTTGCTTTCGTCATAAGCATAACCACCCCATAAATCTAATTCTTTATTGATGATGATCGTCCATTTGTCTTTTTCTGGAATTGCAAATAAACTGTAATATCCTGCTGCAACTTTTTTACCGCCAATTGTTACGTCTTTGTAGAATTTGATTTCTGTATTCTCGTTTGCACCAACTCTCCAGATTTCTCCAAATTTCACAACATCACCAAAAATAGTTCTTCCTTTTGCAGAAGGTCTTGCGTAAGTAACTTTGATAACCGGATTTGGATTATCTGTTTTTTTGAACTTAACCGCTTTGTTTGGGAAATAAGAAATATCAACAGGACTATTGTCTAATGGAGCAAATTTCACTACATCTTGTGCCTGAACTGTGAAGGCAGCAAACAACGTAACTGCCAGTAAATAAATTTTTTTCATAAGATTACAATTTTTAGAATAACTACAAAGTAAGTTAATAATGAAGAAAAATCATATAATTTACAGTCTGTTTTTTGTTAATGAATTGATAATGGTATTATTCGTTTTTCTTTTTAGCATACCAATTTTGCATAATGTAAAATGCTTTTTTCTTTTCACCATCATTCGAAATTAAACCTTTACGATTGTAACCGTCTTGAATTCCTGGAAGCAATCTTTTTGGTGATCTGAAATCAACTAAAATCCACGGACTTGTTCCGCTTAAATGTGGAATCTTTTCGATCATTTTTAAATTCTGAATGTATAAATATTCCTGATATTCTTCTGTCCAGCGTTCGTTTTTCTCCCCATGAAAACCAGCTTTTGCATCACCTCCAAATTCGGAAACAATAATGGGTTTGTTGTATTTCGATTTCCATGTTATTTTCTCAGCATCTTCCAGATTTCCACCGTACCAGCCCAAATATTGATTGAAAGCTACAACATCTAAAACTTCACCAATTGGATCGTCAATAGTTTCTTTTTTAGTCAACAAGGCCGCACTGATTAATCTTGTGTTATCTAACGATCTTGTGTGTGAGGCTAAATTTTTGATGAATGTATTTCTAGCATCAGAAATTGGTGTTTCATTTGCCATAGACCAAATAATAATACTCGCTCTGTTTTTGTCTCTAATAACAGAAGCTGTTAGTTGATCTTCGGCATTTTGATACGTATTTTTATTTGTAAATTCTACGGTCCAATATACCGGAATTTCTTCCCAAACCATTATTCCCATTTTATCTGCTTCGCGAATGATGTTTTCGTTGTGCGGATAATGCGCCAAACGAACATAATTACAGCCTAATTCTTTAGCCCAATTTAATAAACGTAAAGCATCTTCTTGCGAATTAGCACGTCCGCCTTTGGCATTTTCTTCATGAATCGAAATTCCGCGTAAAAAGATTGGTTTTCCGTTCAGCAGAATTTTATCTTCTTTGGTTTCGATAGTTCTAAAACCAATTTGATCTTTTAATTTTTGACCGTTAAAGTCAATCGTTACCTCATACAATTTCGGAGTCTCAGGTGACCAATATGAGATTTTCTTAGCCGGTATTTCGAAATTTAAAATTCCCTGCACGTCTGCTTTTCCTTTAAAGTTGATTTTTAATTCTGGAATCGAAATTGAAACATTGTTCTGTGAAGCACTTAAATTGTTGATTTTAATAAAACCAGAAATAATATTTGCACTGCCTTTTTTAAGCTGAATAGTATAATCTTCTACAAAAGAAGCATCTTCTTCAATCAAAGTCACATCACGTGTTATGCCGCCATAATTCCACCAATCGGTATTGACAGTCGGAACATCTTCTTTATGGCGCGTATTATCCACTTTTATTACCAAATAATTGTCTTTTGGCTGAACAATTGAAGTTACTTCGTAATTAAACGGGGTAAAACCACCTTCGTGAGTTCCTAGTTTTTTTCCGTTCAAATAAACATCGGCTTTGTAATTAATCGCTCCCAAATATAAAAACAGACGTTTTTTATTCGCCAAATTATAATCGAAAGACTTTTTGAACCATACATTTCCTTCGTAATATTTCAGTTCTGGAACCTGAGAATTCCAATCGCCAGGAATTGTAATGGTCGGCGATTTATCAAAATCATATTCTACCAATTCTTGCTTATTTTGAGCATGATAATTACTGAAAAAAGCTCCTTTTGCTGGTTTTTCCTGTTTATCATATTGATCTAAGTGAAAGCTGTAGAATCCAGTTTGATACGGATCAATAATATAATTCCAAGTACCGTTTAAAGAAGTGGTATTTCGGTTAGGAACATTGGAGATTAGATTTTGTGCAAATCCCAGAACAGAAGAGGTTAGGAGTAATGCGGTTAATAGTTTTTTCATTTTTTGTATTAATTTGTTTTTGTTTTGCCACTAAGGCGCTAAGGCACGAAGTTTTTTTTAGTTCTCGCAAAGTCGCTAAATCGCTAAGTTTTTGTTTAATTCTAAATTTTATAAGGATTAAAATGATTTTTTTCACGCAGATTTTGCTGATTAGAGCAGATTTATTTTTGATCTGCTTAAATCTTTTTAAATCTGCGTGAAAAAAAAAATTTTGTGCCTTAGCGCCTTCGTGGCATAAAAATCTTATTCAACAGGAATCCTCAAATATTCCCCTTTAAAACTTTGATTCAAAGCTGTCATTTCAATTGGAGTATTAGAACCATCAGGAATTACTTCGATAGATGCTTTTCCGTTTGCCATTCTAATCGATTCACTTCCAGTTGGTGTTCCTTGATTTTTTAATGTTTTTCCCCCTTTTAAACATTGAAAATAAACACTTGCTTCATAATCCAGACAACGCAAATTGTTATTATCAACAGCAATTGCGGTTACTAAATAATTTCCATTTTTTAATTTTTCTGATGACAATTGCAATGAAACTGCTGTATCATTTTTATTGAAACGATAATTTACTTTAAGCGTGTCTGAAACTGTTTTTCCATCTTTTGTTTTTCCAATGGCAATTAAAACATTTTCACCTTTTGCAAAATTGACATCCCAAGTTAAGCCATTTGCAGGATAAAGGGCTAGATTTCGCTGTTTTTCGCCCAATGATTTTCCGTTGTGAGATAAAGTCACTTTATCGCAATTGCTGAAAACGCTGATTGTTCTTGGCGTATTCTGAGGACCTTGACGTTCTGTCCAAGTATGTGATTCAATGTAGGTGAAAGGCTCCTTTGCCCAATAACTTTTAAAAACATAATACGCATCTTTCGGAACTCCGTTTCTGTCTGTAAGTCCTTTTTGATTCATGTACGGAATATCATCTTCTGGACGTAGCGGCGTTGCAAAATCCTTGAATGCCCATTGAACATTTCCCACAAACGCTGGGTCATTCTCGGATATATGCAAATGCCAGTCAAACAAATCAACTATATAATTTTCGCTCCAATCGCCAATTTGGGCAATGTTTGCTACTTTCGTCTGAACAATCGCTTCTTCCCAACCTTCGGCTTTTATAACATTTTCTCCTGTAACTGGATTTTCGCTATGACGACCAACATGACTGTCTCCGCCATATTCGGCATGAATAAAATGTTTGTATTCTTTTTTGTAAACGTCAATTGCTTTTTGATAGCTTTTGTAACTTCCAGAATACCAGCCCGACCAGATCGAAGGCGAAAAGACATCTACAATATGAGAGCCTTCATAATACTTTCTAATTGCCGTTTTTCTCGTCGGATCTAATTTGTGTGCGATATCATTCAATTCGGTTAAAAATGCATTTGTTTTTTCAGCATTATCTCCGTCAGGAAAATCTGGAAGCCAGTTTATTTCATTTCCTAAAGACCAGATTATAATACTCGGATGATTGTAATTTTGATTGATGATTTCTTCCAGCATATTTTTGGCATTTGTTTTCCAAACTTCATTTCCGATTCCGCCACGGCACCAAGGCAATTCATCCCAAACCAATAAACCCAATTCGTCGCAAGCTTTGTAAATTTCTGGATCTTGTGGATAATGAGCCAAGCGGACAAAATTTGCCCCCATTTCTTTTATCGATTTCATGTCTGCCCAATGTTGTTCATTTGTCATCGCCGCGCCAACTCCAGCTTGTTCTTCATGACGATGAGTACCACGAATTAATAGGCGTTTTCCGTTAAGATAAAAAGGTCCGTGATCTTTAAACTCAAACCATCTAAAACCTACTTTTTCTGATATGCTGTCTTTAATTTGATTTTTTTCGGATAAAGAAGCCGTCAGTTTGTATAAATTTGGTTTTTCGGTATCCCAAAGTTCTGGATTTTTGATGTTTTCGAAAGTGATAGTTGAAATTTTATCCGAAACAGAAATCGTTTTACTCGCTACTTTTTTTCCTTTCGGATTTTTCAAAATGATTGTCAATGATAAATCTTTTGCATTATCAGGATTTACAATAGAAGAAACGATTTGTACTGAAGCTTTTTTAGCCGAAACTTCTGGCGTGGTGATTTTGATATTTTCGATATGATTTTTGTATTTTGAAACCAACCAAACATCACGTGTGATTCCGCCGTAAATAAAGAAATCGCTTTTTTGAGACGGAATAACTTCAATATCATAACTATTGTCTACACGAACGAAAATATCGTTGTTTCCTTCTTTTATTAATTTCGTAATATCGACAGAAAAACCAATATAACCACCAATGTGAGAACCAGCTTCTTTGCCGTTGACATACACTTTAGTAGTTACATTCGATCCTTCAAAATATAAGGAATAAACCTGATTTTGATCGATTTTAGCAATATTGAGTTTCTTTTGATACCAACTTGCATCGCGTCTGTAACCCGGAACTAAATCGGTTGCATCTTCTGCATTCCAAGTGTGTGGTAAATTTAGCGAAACCCAATTGGAAGCTTTTTGCGCTTCGTTGAGGTTTGGAGTATGATTTTCTAAATAAAGCCAATTGTCGTTAATGTTCATTTTTGTCTGAGCAAAACTGCTGCTCAGACAAATTTGAAACAAAACAAAAAGCGCAAAAATTGAAAAAGTTTTATTCATAGTTACAAAGGTTCATAGGTTCAAAGTTTCAAAGGTTTCTGGCTCAAAGTTCAAAGATTCAAAACCTCTGTTACTTTGAACCTTTAAGCCTTTGCCCCTTTATTAATGCTTCTAGAAAATAATAATCAGCGTAGATTATTGGTTCGTCGATTTCGTCGTGTTTTGGCCAGTTTCCAGTGCTGTGATCGAATAAGAATGGTGCTTTAATTTGTGTATCCAAAATATATTGATCTGTTTGTACGGAAGCCATTAGTTTATCGGCGAAAGCCAAATAACTTTTATTTTGGGTATAAGTATACAATTCGTATAATCCTGACGCCATAACCATTGCTGCAGAAACATCTCGAGGGGCATTTGGAATACTTGGATCTTTAAAATCCCAATATGGAATTCCGTCTTCAGGCAGATTTTTATTCGTCATAAAATAATGTGCTGTTGCTTCGGCTTGATTCAAATAAGCAGGATCTTTCGTATAGCGATACGACATCGTAAATCCGTAAACTGCCCAAGCCTGACCGCGTGCCCAAACCGAATCGTCATTATAACCCTGAAGCGTTGTTTTCTTTCTAACTACGCCAGTACTCGGATTATAATCAATAACATGATAACAAGAATTGTCTTCTCTAAATTGGTTTTTTAAAGTCGTATTGGCATGCTGGATGGCAACATTACGGTATTTTGGATTTCCAGATATTTTAGAAGCTTCAAAAAGTAATTCCAAATTCATCATATTGTCAATGATTACAGGGAAATCCCAAATTTCTTTGTTGAAATCCCAAGAACGAATCGAGCCCACTTTTGGATTGAATCTTTTGCATAAAGTTTCTGCGCCTTTAACAATTACCGCTTCGTATTCTTTCTTGTTTTCCACTTTTAGAGCTTCTCCAAAACTGCAAAACACTTTAAAACCTACGTCATGCGAATTACTATTGACACTTTCCTTTTTGCTGAAAGGAGTCCATTTTTGAGCTTGTTCTTTGTATTTTGAATTGCCTGTTAATCGGTACAATTGCCAAAGATTTCCAGCAAAGAAACCGCTTGTCCAATCTCTCGATGGCACTTTGCGAATCTCAAGGGTTTTGATATTCATACTTCTTGGCATCGACATCGAATCTACTGGATAATCTAGTAGCATTTTGTAACGCGTTTGCAATTTTTCTGTCGCTGCTGAGGTAGTTTTGGATTGAGAATTAATTCCGGATTTGCATGCTGTTACCAGCGATGCAAACCCAAGAATTAAAGAAATGAAACTGACATTCTTCATATTAAAATAATAAATATTGTGAAATTTGGACGCGGATTGGGCGGATTCGCTTATCGCGAAGACGCTGATTTGTACGGATTTTTTTTGATTTTTATTTCACGCAGATTTAAAAGGATTTAAGCTGATTAAAAATTGATTTTTTTATATCTGCGCCATCTGCAAAAATCCTTTTAAATCTGCGTGAAACCTAATTATACACGATGTGATTAAAAAATCCGTTCAAATCAGCGTTTTTGCGATAGCAAACCTATTTTATCCGCGTTCCATATTATTAATAACCAGGGTTATTCGGTTTTAGATTTGGATTAATAGCCAATTCTGTTCCTGGCAATGGCCATAAATAATCTCTGTTTGGATCGAAATTAGCGTGCGGTTCTAAACCGTTTGGTCCAAATACTTCTGGTCCGATTTTAAGCCTTTTGATATCGTACCATCTGATGTATTCAAAAGCCAATTCTAATCTTCTTTCGTCAATAACCATTTTTCTGAAATCAGATTGAGAAAGTCCAGGTGTTACGTTTGCTGGAAAAGAAACTAATTTTCCTGCTTTATTTCTTGCTCTTGCACGAACACGGTTTACGTAGCCATCAGCTTCTGTAGTTCCCGGATTAATTTCGTTCAAAGCTTCAGCTGCAGTCAATAAAACTTCAGCAAAACGCATTGTAATGTAATTGTGCTGAGAAGTTCTTCCGTTAGCACCAGCTTTTCCCGGAAAACGGAAATATTTTGCAATATGCGGACGAGGCGCTTTTTCGTTATCGCTTGAAGGATAGACTTGTAAAGCTCCACCTGGACCTGTTTTCTTTCTGATAATGGTATCAAAACTTACCGCTCTTCTATAATCTCTCTGATCCCAAGTATTGAATACTTTCAAAGAAGGAACGGCAACCGAGAAACCTTGCCCGTAACTGTAACTGTCATCTTTTAACGAACCTGTAAAAAATGCAGTATAATCTTGACCGTAATTTCCTGAAGTCAAATTGTTAAAATCGATTGTAAAAAGAGGTTCTTTTAAAGAAGCTGTTTTCGTAGCATTGAATAAATCTTGAAAATCAGCATCTAAACCTAAACCAAATTTTGCTTCATTAGTAATTACAAATTTCGCTTCGTCATACGCTTTTTGGAAATTTCCTAAAGTCAAATAAACAGAAGCTAAATATCCTGATGCTGTACCTTTTCCAGGAACTGCTTTTACTTTTGGTTTATCATCCAACCATTGTTTTGCAAATTCTAAATCGGCAATGATTTTTGGATAAACGTCTGCTTCTTTAGTTTTACCAAGAGAGTTTACCTGATTCACATCATTCACAACAAAATCAACATAGGGAATATCACCAAAAAGACGAACCAAATGATAGTAAGCAAAAGCTCTAGCAAAATAAGCCTGAGCTACAATAGCGTTAACTTTTGCTGGATCTCCAGGTGTTTTTTTTGCGCCTTCAATCGCTTGATTTGCGGCTGTGATAATCACATAAGATTGCGGCCAAAAGTTAGCTACAAGTGCATTGGTGTCGTTCATAGACATATCGTTCACGTCGATACGAGCAGCCTGAGTGGTTCTATCGCCAATATCAGACATATCGTCGCGAAGCATAAGAGCGATTGTAAATTCTCTTCCCCAATAATTATTGTGGCCAATATTAGCGAAAGCTCCATTTACAGCAGCCTGTAAATCGTCTGTATTGTTGAAAAAGTTTTCTGGACGAATAATTCCTATTGGTTTTTCTTCTAGATCAGAACAGCTGAAAAAAGCGAGTGTTCCAAAGCAAAGAAGAGCTATATATTTTTTCATAGTTGTATTAGATTAAAATTTTAAATTGAATCCTGCAGTAAACGTTCTTACGTTTGGATATCCTCCATAATCCAACCCTAAATTGGTGTTACTTCTAGAATTGGTGTCGTTTAAGTAGTTGGTTTCTGGATCTGTACCTGGATAATCTGTAATCGTCCAAAGGTTTTGCGCACTGATGTAAAAACGAACTTTGCTTAATCCCATTTTCGAAACAATTTTTTCATCTAAACTGTATCCTATAGAAATGTTTTTCAAACGAATGTAACTTCCATCATAAACAAATCTTGACGTGATTCTTTTGGTTCTCGCAGCATTGATTGGAACGTTTGTATCTGTATTTGTCGGTGTCCAAGAATCTAAAACTTCAGTTGTTGCATTGTTGTTTCCAGAAGCCAATTCCATTAAAGTATAATTCAAAATTTGACCTCCTTGCGAACCTTGGAAGAAGATATTCAAGTCTATATTTTTATAGGTGAAATCATTGTTGAATCCGAAGATGAAATCTGGATTTGGATTTCCGATAATCGTTTTATCCTGAGAATCTAGTTTTCCGTCGCCATTGTAATCTCTGAATTTTTCGCCACCCGGAGTAGTTTCAAAATTTCCTGGCAAAACGGCTTCTCCTTGCTGAATTACACCATCATAAATAAATCCGAAGAAAGAACCAACAGGTTGTCCAACTCTTAAAATTTGAGATTCAGTTGCTAAGAAATGTCCTGGAGCAGAGTTGATTAAAAGATCTTTGTTGTCTGCTAATTTTAATACTTTATTTTTGTTCGAAGAAATATTAAAGTTGGTTGACCAAGTAAAATCAGCACCAATAAAATTTCTAGTATTAATTCCCAATTCCCATCCTTTATTCTCTAATTCACCCACGTTTTGAAGCTGAGAAGCAATTCCTGAGATTCCTGGAAGTGGTCTATTAAACAATAAATCTTTAGTGATTGTTTTATAATAATCTGCGGTAATGCTGATTCTGTTATCAAATAAACCTAAATCAATTCCGTAATCTTGTTGATATGAAGTTTCCCATTTTAAATTCGGATTATCCAATGAAGTCAACTGAACCGCATTTGTAATCACGTCTCCGCTCACATAGTAAATTTCAGAAAATCTAGAAAGAGTAGAGTAGGCACCAATTGAAGGGTTTCCTGTTGCTCCATAACTCGCTCTTAATTTTAAGTTTGAAACCGTTTTATTGTCTTTCAAAAAGTTTTCTTTACTAATATTCCATCCAATTGCTCCAGAAGGGAAAGTTCCGTATTTGTAGTTTTTGCTAAAGCTTGAAGAACCGTCTCGTCTCGCTGTAAATGTTAGTAAATATTTGTCAGCATAATCGAAATTCAACCTTCCGAAAGCAGAAATCAATTCGGTTTCAGATAAACCAGAATCAGGTTTTAAGAAAACAGTTCCAGCTCCTAAATTTCGGTATGAATTGGTATTCGTCAAAAATCCTCTTGAAGCGGCATACGAATTTTCATTTTTGTTTTTTTGATATGAATATCCACCCAAAACCGTCAATATTCCTTTGTCGATAATTTCACGTTTGAAAGTCAAATAATTCTCTGTCAAGAAAGAAGAAAATCTTGTGTTGTTTACAGAAGCTTCTCCTTTTACATTTTTTCCTGCAATTAAAGTTGACGGAATAAATCTTCCTGTTTGCGAATTATTATCGGTTAAACCTAAAGTAGTTTTAAAATCAAGATCTTTTGTGATTTGGTATTGAGCGAAGAAATTGTTTCGGTTTACGATAGAAACGGTTTCCAAAATATTTTCCATCGCTGTTGCGTACGGATTGTCAATATCGTCTCCAATTGGAGCAGTTGTAGTGTAAGTTCCGTCTGCGTTGTAAATTCCTTTATCAGGCATAAAACGATAGGCTGAAGCAATTACACCCGCAGCTCCCGTTCCTCCAGCTCCCGTCTGGCTGATGATTCCTTCTTTGTTTTGTTTGCTCGTAAAAGTGTTTAAACCTACTTTAAATTTTGGAGATAAGTCGGCTTCAAGATTTCCAACAATAGTATATTTATCAATTCCAGAATTAATTACGACTCCATTTTGGTTAAAATAAGTTCCAGAAACATAATATCTTACATTTTCAGATCCGCCAGAAAAAGACAATTGCGTGTTCGAAATCATTCCGTCGCGATAAATAATATCTTGCCAATCAGAATTTGCTGGACCTTGCGTGTGCGTAGTGAAACTTTGTCTGTAAGCCGCAAATTGGTCAGCATTTAATAAATGCAGTTTGTTATTTACCGATTGTACCGAAGTCGAATTACTGAATTCAATTACTGGTTTTCCTGGTTTTCCTTTTTTGGTCGTTACCATGATAACCCCGTTAGATCCGCGAGAACCGTAAATTGCAGTTGCAGAAGCATCTTTTAAAACCTCTATAGAAGCAATGTCTTGAGGTGCTGGCATAGAAACGCCCGCAAAACCGTCTACAACAACTAGAGCATCACCACTAGCATTAATAGAAGTTCCCCCACGAACCCTGATTTTTGTTGGAGCTCCAGGTTCGCCACCATTATTGGTCATTACCGAAACACCCGCTGCACGACCTTGTAAAGCTTGTTCTGCATTTAATAATGGAAAAGCAGTCAGTTCTTTTGCCGTCACAGAAGATACAGATCCTGTAATATCGCTCTTTTTACGCGTACCGTAACCAACTACGATAACTTCGTCAAGTGCTTTTGTATCAGGTTTTAAACTTACATTGATAACGGTTTTGGTTCCAACAGGAATTTCAACAGATTGGAATCCGACGAAATTGAAAACTAAAACAGCATTTTTTTCTCCTACGATTACAGTATAATTTCCGTCCATATCGGCAGAAGCACCAACAGAGGAGTTTTTGATATAGACATTAGCACCAGGAAGTCCGAGCAAATCTTCGCTAGAAGTAATTTTTCCCGTCACTTTTCGTTCCTGTGCGTGCATCACGATATTTACCAGTAAAAAAGATACCAGTAAACACCATTTAAACGATTTGTTTTTGTGGTTTGTAAACATTCATTTTTTGGTTTTAGGGTTAATAAGTTAGATAAAGTAGAAAAGCAATAAACTCATTCCGATTATGATGATGACAAAGAAAATTTGCAGCAATAAGAATTTTGTTTTTTTGATTTTCATATCACAAATGTATAGGGCGAGAAAGAAATAGAAATACAAAAAAGGGTATCTAAAAATACAGATACCCTTTTTAAAGCCTTTAAAAATGAGGATTGTTTAAAAAACCGTCGAAGATTTATAAAATTTGTCGGCGTATTGTGATGGAGTTTCGCCGTACTTTTTCTGAAAGCATTTGCTAAAGTATTTCGGATTATTGAAACCGACTTTATAACTGATTTCAGAAACGGTTAATTTATTTTGTTCTAATAATTGAGCCGCACGTTTTAATCTGATTTCATGAATAAATTCATTTGGCGTGCAATTCGTCCAAGCTTTGATTTTTAAAAATAACATCGTACGGCTGACACCCAATTCTGAACAGAAAAACGGAATATCAAATTGTTCGTTTGAAATATTCTCTTCAACTATTTTGAATGCTTTTTTCAAAAGTTCTTCATCCAAAGAAGAAACCGTGATTTCAGACGGAATAAAACTGTCTTCGCTTGAAAACTTGATTCTCAAACGTTCAGTCGTGTTCAAAAGGTTTTTTACACGAAGCCTGAATTCCATTAAATTAAATGGTTTGCTGATATAATCGTCAGCACCGCTTTCTAATCCTTCAAATTTGTAAACCAATGAAGATCTAGAAGTCAGTAAAATAACCGGAATATGACTCGTTTTGATGTTTTCTTTGATTTTCGAACAAAGCTCAGTTCCAACCATTTCAGGCATAATAACGTCGCTGATAATCAAATTCGGAACAAATTTTAAGGCTTTTTCTAAAGCAATTTTTCCATTTTCGGCTTCGATAATATTGTAATCTTTTTTGAGAAGATTTTTCATGAACTTCCTCAAAACTTTATGATCTTCAACAATTAGAATCGTTTGTTTTTCTTCGTTTACAATTAAATCTTCGATGTCTTCATTTTCGATTATTTCCGAAGTTTCCAATTGTGCCGAATATTGTTCAATATCATCACTGATTTTAAAATCAGAAATAATTTCGCTGTCGAGAAGATGTTCGCGTCCAAGCGGTAAAGTCACTGTAAAAATAACACCGCCAGTAGTTTTGTTTGTAACATCGATTTTTCCTTTATGTAATTCGACAATGTTTTTTACGATTGAAAGTCCGATTCCTGTTCCTTTGTTATAATTTTTCTGAACCTGATTGTGCATCGGAATTTCAAAAAACAAATCAAAAATCTTATCAATATGTTCTTCAGAAATTCCAACTCCAGAATCTTCAACGGCAATAAACAGATTTTGCTGATCGTGATTGATTTTCACTTTAATTGAACCACCTTTTGGAGTATATCTAAAAGCATTCGAAATCAAGTTATAAAATACGCGTTCGAGTTTGTAGCGGTCAAAATAGACTAGAATTTCTTCATTTTCAGTTTCAAACGAATAATCGTAACCGCCGTCTTTTGCATATTCGATAAACGATAAAAAGATTTCTTTGGTGAATTTTACAATGTTCCCGTTTGCCGATTCTAATGAAACTTGATGATTTTCCAGTTTTCTAAAATCCATTAAACGATTAATCAAACTCAGCAAATGATTGGCGCTTCCTTCAATAACCAGAAGCTTTTTATACATTTCATTGGTTCCGTTATAATCGGCTAAAATTTGCTGTAAAGGACCTAAAATCAAAGTTAAAGGCGTTCTGAATTCATGCGAAATATTTGTAAAGAAATCTAATTTCAGTTTATTGTTTTCTTCAATTCGCTGTGTTTCCAGATATTCCAGTTCTAGTTTTTGTTTCAATCTGGCTTTCGATTTCATAATCCAAATCAAACCATATAAACCTAAACCAATTATAATTCCGTACAACATAAATGCCCAAATACTGCGCCATGGAGCTGGATTTACAATAACGGTTAAAGTTGTCGGAGTCTGATTCCAAACGCCGTCGTTATTGGCTCCACGAACTTCAAAAGTATACGTTCCTGCATTTTGAATCGCAAAATTGGCTTCGCTATTTTTTGTCGTTGTCCAGTTATTTTCCAAACCAACCAAACGGTAACTGTATTGATTGTTTTTTGATCGAATGTAATTTGGAATCGCAAAACTGATCGAGAAGTTTGCTTTGTCGTAATCCAAAGTAATCGTTTTGGTAAAACCGATACTTTGGTCTAAAATTCCATCTTTGTCATGCGCATTTACGGTTTCGTTTTTAATTTTTAAATCGGTAATTAAAACCTGTGGAGCATAATTATTTAAAGAGATTTTTGTGGCATCGAAAAAGGTTGCGCCAGACGGACTTCCGAAATAAAACTGATTGGAGCCTAATTTTAAAGCTGAATTATCATTGAATTCATTACTCGCCAAACCATCTTTCTGATCGTAAATTACAATTGATTTTTTAATCGTATTGTATTTTATAATTCCCTGATTGGTGCTGATCCATAGATTTTTATCATCATCTTCTAAAATGGAGTGAATAGAAGTAATAACCGTATTTCCGATTCTAAGATTGATTTTAGAGAACTTTTTTCCATCAAAAACATAAAGTCCTTTCGCTTTTGTACCAACCCAGATTTTATTTTGAGAATCTTCAAATAAAGTCAAAATATCATCTCCCGACAAAGCCGAATGATCGTAAAAGAAATGTTGTATTTTATAGTTTTTCGGATTAAAATTTTGAAGCGAAATGCGATTCAAACCATTTTGTGTTCCCAACCAAATTGAATTCTGCTTGTCAATCAAAATACTGCGAACCATATTATTGGTTAGAAAAGCAGGTTTAGAAATATCATTTCCAATAATTTGAAAAGTTTTATCTAATGTGTTATAACGAATTAAACCTTTACCAAAAGTTCCAATCCATAAGATTTTATTTTCAGCTTTAAGCGAATAAACACCACTCTCCTTCAATAATTCAGTTAAATCTGGTGCAATTCTGTTGTCTTCAATTCGTTTAGAAATAGTGTTGTAAGCCGATAATCCTTTAGAAAAAGTTCCAATCCATAAAATATGATCGTCTGCGAGGCACATCGCTTTAATGTCATTTTTATTGGATTGTCCAGTTTTGCTGTTAATGTAACTTACGGCATCAGTATTTTTATTGTAAATCGTAATTCCGCCGCCTTCAGTTCCAAAATAAATGTTCTCATTTTTATCTGAAATAATAGAACTCACGACATCAAAACTCATCGGAATCTTTTTCGAATTCTGATTATAATTAGAGAAATTTACATTCGAAACATCCCAAAGATTCACGCCTTTGTAATAACAGCCAATCCAAATCGAACCTTTTTTATCCATAAAAACCGATTTTACCTTATCGATTCCGTTGCTGTTATTCGTGTTATTGATTTTCTGCAGACTTTTGTCTTGACCTAAAATATAAATTCCGTCGTAAGCGCCAATCCATAAAGAGCCTTGATTGTCAATTAGTAAAGAACGAATGTCGGTATTAATTTCTCGATATTTTTCTGCTGGTAAAAACGAAACAAAAGCTTTTTCTTTCTGATCGAATTTTAAAAGTCCTTTATTCTTTGTTCCGACCCATAAATTACCGTCTTTGTCCTCAATGACCGATTGTACATTTAATAAATCGGTTGCATTTAAAGGATAATTTTTGAAAGCTAATTTGCCATTTTTTCGACTTGTCAATTGGCATAAACCTTTCGTTGTTCCAATCCAGATTTCGCCTTTTTTAGTTTTTAAAATGCTCAGAATGTTATTGCTCGGAAGGGTAGAAGCGTCTTCATCTGAATGAAAAACAGAAGTAAATAACCCTGACTTTTTATTGTAAATCGTTAATCCTTTTGAAGTTCCAAACCACATTTCGCCACCAATTTCTTTCATGCTCCAAACGGCATTATTACTGATAGTATGATTGGCTTTGGTATGAAGATATCTTGTAAAACGATTTGAAACGGGATCATAGCAGTTTAATCCATTGTAAGTTCCAACCCAGATTTTCCCAGAATTATCTTCTTCAATCGCCAAAATATCATTGTTACTAATGGAATATTTATCAGAAGTATCATTTCTGAAAATCGTAAATCGGCTTCCATCATATTTATTTAAACCATCGCGGGTTCCAAACCACATTTGCCCAAATTTATCTTGATGAATGGCAATGACAGAACTCTGTGAAAGCCCGTCGGTAGTAGAGAAATTTTTAAGACGGTATTTATTTTGGGAAAATAGATTTCCAGAAATAAAAAGTAAAACTAGAAAAACGCTCGTGTATTTCATAGTGTGTTTTTTAGGTTCAAAGTTGCAAAGGTTCAGAGATACTAAGTTTTTTCTCATTTTTGTCATTTCGACGAAGGAGAAATCTCCACGAGAAGCTCGACAAAGATTAGCTTATTGTTGCGGAGTTACTTGCGGAGATTTCTCCTTCGTCGAAATGACAAACAATACTATTAGTTGTTTATATAAACAATAATACTTCACCATTTATTTCAATCGCTTTTTCAGCTGATAATCATACAGAGACGGAATCTTTTCAATTGGCGTGTTCAAAAATTCAATATATGGATCAATGTCATATTTGATTTCAAATTTCGTATTTCCATGAACACCAATAATTCTGGCTAAAGCGCCGTCTTTCATTCCATACAATAAAGTTGGTTTTGATGCATCTGGATTTTCAACTTGAACATTCAAATTCCAAAACGTACTGAAAGGCCCGTGTGATGGTTTCCAGTAATCTGCGCCGCCACCACCAAATAAGGCGTAACTATTGTTTTTATCTGCTTTTAAGTGAACTGTAATATTATCAAACAAATTCTGGTGATTCGCTCCCGAATGTTGATCTAAAACAGGATCTGTAAAAATTTCGCAGTTTTGATACACATTTTTAGTCGCAAAAGTGTTGAAACTTAAAGGATGAACGGCAGAATTATAGATTTTCAGATTCTTTACCAAAATATTATGCACACCACCTAAAGTTACGGTATAATGTGCTAAATGCGGACCGTCAGTTGTAATATCTTGAATGGTAACGTTGGAAACCTCTTCGGCTAAAATTCCGCTATCAGCATTAGTGATTTTGACATCTTTAACCCAACTATTGAAAAGACGTGTTAAGAAAATCCCGTTATTTCCGGGTTCAACGTGATGCGCCACTCTTGGAATATCAGGAAAAGTAAAACGAAGATGTTCAATTCCGACTTCATTTAAATGTTTCCATTCTACCAATTGCGCCTGATAACTCGGTTTGATCGAAATAGTTAAAGGTGTTTTTAAAGTGATTTTAGAACCAGAAATTTTAGTGATTTCAACCTGCTGTCTCACAATAGGAAGTTTTGGAAATTTCCAATGATGCGAACCCGGTTTTACTTTAGCACCTTGATATAAATCTTTGATGATTTCGCCGTTTTCGCCATCTTTATTAAACAATTGCAATTCGACAACATCACCAACTTTCAAACCTTTTACGTCTGAAACCGTAATAATATGTTCGCCCATTTTTCCCGAACTGACTTTCGCCAACGGATTCGATTCTGGTTCGTATTTATCGAGATACGATTTTACTCGTTCGCCAGGAACTTGTGTCCAAATAAAACCGCCAGACCATGCATATTGGGAAAAAGGAAGATCAATATTATTTTCAGGTTCTCGCTGTCTTTTGTCAAAAGTGGTTAAATATTCTCGAAGTTCAGCCAAAACTTCAGAATCTTTAAGATACATCATTGGTCTTGGGCAATAGATTTCGGTTCCATTTTCGGCAGAACCAGTGCCTCGAAGTACAAAATTGCTTCTTTCGATATACAAAATATCGCTTAGAATAATTCGTCCAGCAGGCAATTGCAGAATTACATTTCCTTCAACGGCATTTGCAGCTTTAAAAGCTTTTAAAAGTGCTTTTGAATCGTCTAGATTATCATTGGCTTTTACTCCAAAATCAATCGCATTGATGACTTTTCCATTAGCTTCAGGAATTTGGCTTTCGCCGAAATGATAACCTGCGTAACTAAAATCTGGAAGATAATCGGTTTTTGAAGTAATAATTTTAGGTAATTCCTGCGCCATTAAGGTATTCATGAAAAGACCGCAGGATATAAGAATGGTTTGGCGAATCATGGTTTGTGGTATTTGTGGTTAGTTAGTTTTTTTGGCGATTTGCCACGAAGGCACTAAGACGCGAGTTTTTTTATTTCACGCAGATTTAGAATGATTTAAGCAGATTTTGCAGATTTATTTAATTTAAATCGCATTAAAATCTGCTCAATCTGCCAGATCTGCGTGAAACAAAAAAAAACTTTGCGTCTCAGCGACTTTGCGAGACTAAAAACACAAAGCTTAAAAAAGAAAAACTTTGTGCCTTTGTGGCAAAACCTTTTACAAGGAACGCTTAATCCCTAATTAAAGTCCGCGCAGTTCTGCAAGACCTCTTAAACGGCCAATAGCAGAATAACCTGGATTTGTTTTTTTCTTCAAATCATCCAACATTTGGTGTCCATGATCCGGACGCATTGGTAATTGGCTGTTATTTCTTTTTTCCACTTCCAAAATTGCTTTTACAACTTCATACATATCAACATCTCCTTCAAGATGGTTTGCTTCGTAGAAACTTCCTTCTTCGTCGCGTTGCGTACTTCTTAAGTGAATAAAATTCATTTTATCGCCATGACGTCTTACAATTCCTGGTAAATCATTATCGGCGCGAACACCGTAAGAACCTGTACACATGGTAAATCCGTTTGATGGAGAAGGAGCAGCATTCATTAATTCGATCAAATCTTCTTCAGTGCTTACCACTCTTGGCAAACCTAAAATCGGATAAGGAGGATCATCAGGATGAATCGCCATCAAAACACCTTTACTTTCAGCAACTGGAATTATTTCTTTTAAAAAGTGAAAAAGATTATTCTTTAAAGCTTGTCTATCAATATGATTGTAAGCACTTAAAGTAACCAAGAAATCTTCAACAGAGTAAGCTTCTTCAGCTCCTGGAAGTCCAGCCAAAATGTTCTGCTGTAATTTTACTTTATCTTCGGCAGACATTGCTTCAAAGTAGCTTTTTGCTTTTTGTTTCTGTTCTTCAGAATATTCGTTTTCAGCACCTGGTCTTTTTAAAATATGCAATTCAAAAGCAGCGAAAGCATTGATATCAAAACGTAAAGCTTTTGAACCATCTTCAACTGTGTATGATAAATCAGTTCTTGACCAATCTAAAACAGGCATGAAATTATAGCAAACACATTTTATTCCGCATAAAGCTAAATTTCTAATGCTTTCTTTATAGTTTTCAATGTATTCTAGATAATTTCCAGTCTGTTTTTTAATGTCTTCGTGAACCGGAATACTTTCTACAACCGACCAAGTCAAACCAGAAGGACCTTTTTTAGGATCTCCGTCTTCGTGTTCGATTTCAACTTTTCTCTTAATGATTTCATCAATGCTCCAAACTTGTCCGTTTGGAATATGGTGTAAAGCTGTTACAATTCCGGTTGCGCCAGTTTGTTTAATATCTTGTAAAGAAACAGGATCATTTGGTCCGAACCATCTTAATGTTTGTTCCATTTTGTGTAATTATTTTAATGTTTTAGATACTTGTAGCAGCGAAACCACCGTCTACTTTTAATGTGATTCCCGTTACGAATTTTGACATGTCGCTACATAAAAATAAAAGCGCGCCGTCAATATCTTCTGGAGAACCAAATCTTCCCATTGGCGTATGATCGATGATTTTTTCTCCTCTTGGCGTTAATTTTCCTTCTGGAGTCAGTAACAAAGCACGGTTTTGTTCTCCAATGAAAAATCCTGGAGAAATAGCGTTTACACGAATTCCTTCGCCGTATTTTTGAGCCAATTCAACCGCCATCCATTGAGTGAAATTATCAATTGCCGCTTTTGAAGCCGAATAACCAACCACTCTAGTTAAAGGTCTTTGCGCCGATGCGGAAGAAATGTTGATGATATTTCCTGATTTCTGCTTTGCAAAAAGTTCAGAAAAAACCTGAGTAGGAAGCATCGTTCCAATAATATTCAAGTCGATCACTTTTTGCAAATCATCGCTTTTCATGTCATAAATTGCCTGATCTGGCTGAATCGTTGCACCTGGCATGTTTCCGCCTGCAGCATTAATCAAAATATCAAGACGTCCGTATTTTTCAACGATAGAATCTTTAATTTTTTCTAACTCTTCTTTAACCAAAACATTGGCTTGAACAGCAAAACCTTGTCCGCCATTTGCTTCAATAGTTTTTACTGTGCTTTCTGCTTTTTCAAGAGACTGAGAAACGATTCCGACAATAACGCCTTGTTTTGCTAATACATTTGCAAAATTGCTTCCTAAAACTCCTGCACCTCCTGTAATCAGTGCAATTTTACCTTTTAAATTGAATATTGAATCCATTATTTTTTTAATTTTAAAATTTTAACTTCTAATCGCTTCAATCAAATCCAAAACCCTTTTGGTTTCTTTTTCGATTGTCTCGTAAGCGCCATATTCCATTACTTCTTTGCTAATTAATTTGCTTCCCATTCCCACAGCAGAAACCCCAGCATTAAACCAAGTTTCAATGCTTTGTCTTGTGGTGTCAACTCCGCCAGTTGGCATAAAAATTAAGTTTGGAAAAACATCTTTTATTCCGCTCATAAAATCTGGGCCTAAGATATTTCCAGGGAAAAGTTTAATGAATTTTACTCCAGTATTTTCAGCTGCAATAATTTCAGTTGGAGTCATACAACCCGGAGCGTACAGCACTTCTTTAGAAATTAAAAATGAAGCGACTTCAGGAACAAAACCCGGGCTAATAAAGAAGTCAGCTCCAGCTAAATAATAGGTTTCTGCTTGCGCTAAATTTTTGATCGTTCCAATTCCTAAAAGCATTCCTGGCATTTCAGCATTTCTTATTTCAATCATTTTTTTGAAATTAGAAAGTGCTTCTGGGCCACGACTTGTATATTCAACCGCTCTAATTCCAACATTATAAAGTGTTTTTAAAATCTCGATGGATTTGCTTTCATCGGCATTAAAATACAACGGAAGCATTCCTTGTTTTACAATAACATCAATCGAGTTCTGAATACTGCTCATAACTTATTTTTTTACTTTTATAACGATCTTTTTCAACGTTCCTTCGCCAATCATCGCAGTGTGAACGTCTTCTGGAAATAAAATTGCAAACTGTTTTTCTTGCATTTCAAAAAAAGTATCTGGTACATCATGGAAAAATCGAACGTCTCTTTCATCGCTGTAATCGCCATTCGGATTCACACATTTTTCTCTCGGTTTCCAAGCAAAAGTCTCAGGCCCTTTAATCGAAATCTGAATGTCGATGTTTTTATCATGGCATTCAAAACCTTTTACGGCTTCTTCTTTTGTGTTTCCTTGTCCAACGATTACAATTAATTTTAATCCTTCACCAATTTCGTAAGCGCCTTCTTCAAGATTGGCAATGTCATTTTGGTTTACATAATCAAAAGCTTTTTTGAAATTTGGATGTAAACCGTAGTATTTCGGAGCGTTATGTAATGAATCTAGTATCATTTTAGTTCGTTTTATTTTTGTTTCTTGATGTTATGTGTATATTTGCGTGTGCGTACACGGTATTTTACAAATGTATGCAAAATGTGATGTAAAACAACTTATTTTTGATAAAATAAATTAAATTTACCCAACTGCTTTTATTTTTTTAACTTAAAAAGAATCAATATCATAACTATAAAAAAAATTGCTGAATTAGCTAATGTTTCTGCCGGAACTGTCGACAGGATTATACACAAACGCGGACAAGTAGCGCAGGAGACCGTTGATAAGGTTAATGCGATAATTGACGAGTTTGGTTATACCCGAAATATTCTGGCAAGTAATCTGGCTTTGAACAAGAAATTTCATTTTGCTGTTTTTCTTCCAAAATCGGAAACTTTGGAATATTGGAAAAGTCAGGCAGATGGAATTGAAAAAGCAGCTTTGGAATTCAGTAAATTCGGAATTGTTTTAGACTATTTTTTCTACGATTATGATTTGGCATCATTCAAAGAATCGGCTAAAAAAGTATTAGAATTTGATTGTGACGGACTTTTATTCGCGCCAATTTTCTATGAAGATTCTGTTCAGTTTTTAAAGGAATATGAAAAGAAGAACACTCCGATTGTGATGATCGATTCGAATATTTCGGATGAAAACGAACATGCTTATGTCGGACAAGATGCTTTTCAAAGCGGATATTTAGCAGGAAGGTTAATTAGTTTTGCTGTTAAAAATGAGCGTCAAGTTTTGATTTTTAAAATTACAAGAGAAATCGAAAGTACGTCTGTGTATCAACAACGTATAAAAGGTTTTTACTCGTATTTTGAAGATCATAATGAATTGACCAATTTCAAATTTTCTGAATATACCTTAAAAGATTCAGGAATAGATCAGCTCAATTTGGAAATGTTTTCTGGTGTAAACAGTGTTTTCGTACCGAATTCAAGAGCTTATATTGTCGCTGAGTTTTTAGAAAAAAACAATATAAAAGGCGTTCGAATTATTGGTTTTGATTTATTGAAAGAAAACATAGAATACTTAAATAAAGGCGTAATTGATTTCTTAATCAACCAAAGACCCGAAGATCAGGGTTATATGGGAATTAATTATTTGTATAAAAAACTGGTTCTTCAAGAAGAAATTGAACGAACGCATTATATTCCGCTGGAGATTATTTTGAAGGAGAATTATTTTCCTGTTAAGCGATAGTTTTTTTATAAGGCGATATTTTTGCCACAAAGGCGCTAAGCCGCAAAGTTTTTTTAAGCCACAGATTAAATGATTAAAATGATTTATTTCACGCAGATTTTGCTGATTTAAGCAGATTTGTTTTAAATAAAAATCTGAATTAAATCTGCTTAAATCAGCAAAATCTGCGTGAAACAAAAAAACTTTGTGCCTTAGCGCCTTAGTGGCAAAAAAACTATTTCTTAACCTTCACAATCAAAGGATTATTAATTTTCTCCGCAAAAGCACTTAAATATTTTTCCCATTCCTGTTTAGTTTGAAACGGACTTCCTTTTTTCCATCCAAAACCAACGTAATAAACAGCTTTGTTGTTCTTAACCGAAATGTTTCCGTATAAATTGCTCAAATCTTTTTCATCTGTAACATGATGATCAAAACTGATTAAATTGCCTTTAGGAACAACCAATCCTGTTCCAATTTCTGAATCGTCGATTGGCTCCCAATAACTTAACCAGCCTTCTTTTAAATTCGTTCCAATTGTTCCTTTTTTATCATGAAGCGTTAAACCTGCTGAAATAGTTTTTGTTCCAGAAATATTAATTTCAAAACGAGAAAGCTGGCTTCCATAATCCAAACTGATTAATTTAGATTCTGTTATTTTATTTCCTTTCGCATCCCAATCGGCATACGTTAAAATAAAACTCGTTCTAATTGGGCCAGTTGTAATGGTTTTCCAGCTGATGAAATTTTTAGAAAAATAATATTTTCCGTCAACGTTTACTGCAATTCCGCCCACGCCGCGACTGTCTCCAACGTGAAAATTATCCAAACCTTCGCCTGTGTCTTTATGATAAGTTCCAGTTCCGTTTGTGGCTTTTTCGTACCATTTATTAATGATTGGATAATCAACTCTTTTTAGCCACGCATCGATTCCGCTTGTTAAAGTTCCGCCTGCGACATTGTCTTCAACCATTTTTTGCGCGACTGGGCCGTAAGTTCTAAAAGCGACTTTATTGTTTTCCCAAGCATAATCGTCTGTACGCTCTGGAACAAAACGAGAATAACAATTCGCAATTTTTGAAGCCGAAGGATTTGTTCCAACTAAAACTTCAAAATCCTGTTTGGAAGAAGCTTTAATTTTTGGCTGAAGTAAAAGTAAATCTGCATTTCCATCGCCATCATTATCTACAGTTTGCGTTTCTAAAAACGTGTTGCCATTTTTAACTACATAATCTTCCAGTTTTGCATTAGCCGCTAATCCAAGAGATTTTTTGGTTAATTCGATAGTTTCAAATTCTCGATCCACTTTTAAATTGTTTGTAACCGTAATGATTTTATTCTGAGAAAAAGCAGCAAAATTGGCTGTCAGAATGGTTATGATAAAAAGATGTTTCTTCAAAATTCTTTGGTTTTTAATATTTAAAAAATAGGTTTGATAGGAATATAAAAGTACAAATCTTAACGGAATTGAAAATACGGAATAGGTGTAATTCTGTACAGAAAGCTGAAAATGAGAAAGAAAAGTTTGATTTAGAATAGATTATTTTTTTGTAATTTTCATTGTTTGTCTTTTTTAATGGACAAAAGTTATAATTTAATAAAAATCAACAAAAATGGTTAAATGCATAATTTTCGATTGTGATGGAGTTTTGGTCGACACAGAAAAAATCGGTAACGGAATTTTACTTGCAATGGCGCAAGAACACGGATTTGAAATGGAACTCGAAGATGCTTATCGCCATTTTAACGGTAGAAATTTGAAAGATTGTTTCCGTCATATTGAAGAAGCAATCGATCAAAAATTGCCTGATAATTTTGAAACAGAATATCGTGAAAAGAGTTTTGAAGCTTTTAAAACGCAAGTAAAACCAATGAAAGGCGTTGTTGATTTTATCGAAAAATTGACAATTCCGTATTGCGTAGCGTCAAGCGGGCCTGTGGAGAAAATTCGTCTCAATCTTGAAGTTGCAGGATTACTAGATAAATTCGAAAATAAAATATTTAGTTCGTATCAAATTGGAAGTTGGAAACCAGAACCTGGAATATTTCTGCATGCTGCAAAAGAAATGGGTTTTGAAGTAAAAGATTGTATTGTTTTAGAAGACAGTAAAGCGGGAGTAAAATCCGGAATTAGTGGCGGATTTAAAGTGTACGGTTTTGCAAATGGTTTCAATAATGAAGATCTGGAAGAAGAAGGAGCGGAGCTTTTTAGTTCTTATGAAGAGTTAAGTGAAAAACTTGGACTTTAAATTTGGATTTTTTGTTTTTAAAAACTAGAAATTTCACATTATCATATTCTCTTGTTTGAATGTAACTTGTTGCATTAAAATTAATTTTCTTATATTTGAGTTTGTACATTCGTTTTTTTAGTGAGCTTTTTATGATGAATTTGTAATGGTTTATTAGGAAAACGTTTGGATTTTCTTAGAAAATAGCTTTTCCCAAAGAGTTATTTTTTAAGCTTGTGATTTCCCAAGATCACAAAAACTAACCTACAGACACAAATTGAATGATGAAATTTAAAATTAGAATTTTACTTCTATCGCTTTTATTTTCTCCAATTATCAATTCCCAAATTAAGAAGATTGGAGTTCCTTTTATAGCCAATTATAATCCGAAAGCTTATAAAGCAGCATCTGAAAATTGGGATGTTTTGCAAGACTCAAAAGGCATGATGTTTTTTGCCAATCATTTTGGGATCATGCAGTTTGACGGCGTTCGCTGGGCAATTGTGACACAGCCAGAAAATAGAAGCATGGTTCGTTCGATGACAATCGACAAAAACGATAAAATGTACATTGGTGCTCAAGGCGATTTTGGATTTGTGATTCAGTTTCCGAATGGGCAATATAAATATACTTCTTTGGTGAAACTGCTTCCTAAATCGGCTCGAAATTTTGGAGATGTTTTGCATACCGTCATTCGAAATAACGAAGTGTTTTTTTTCTCTTACGAAAGGATTTTTATTTATAAAAACAATTCAATCAAGGTAATAGATGCCAAAACTACTTTTGATGATTTATTCGAAGTTGGAAAAGATATCTATGTTTCCGACAATGAGAAAGGATTGTTAAAGCTAAAAGGCGATGCATTAATTCCTGTCGAAAATGGCCAGAAGTTTGTTGGATTACAGGTGAGAAAGATTTTTCAAACCCAAAACGGACTTTTACTATTAACTCAAAAGAATGGTCTTTTTACTTTTAGTGAAAATCAAATAAAGCCTTTTGTGACCGAAGTAGATCATTTGCTGAAACAAAATCAGATTTCGGCAGGAATTGAACTTTCTGATGGCTATTTCGGAATTGGAACACGCCAATCGGGGTTGATAGTTATAGATAGTGCAGGACATTTGATTCAGCATATTGACAAACAAATGGGACTTCAGAATGAATATGTGACCAATTTTAAAATCGATAAAGAAGGTAATTTGTGGGTAACTCTTAAGGGCGGAATTTCTTTGATTCAGATTTCGTCTCCATTATCCAAAATTATTGACGGAACAAATTCTGAAACCAAAATCTATTGCAGTCAGATTTATCAAAACAAATTATATATAGGTACCGACAATGGCGTGTTTTGGCTGAATTGGGAAACTTATAAAAGCGGAAAAAGAGAAAATGTAACCTTTCAGCACGTTTCTGGAATGTCTGAAAATGTTTGGAATGTGGGCATTTTCGGAAATTCTTTATTGGCTTTTGAAAAAAACGGAATATTCGAAATCAACGGAAATTCCGCGAAAGCGTTGGCTAAAATAGACGGCGCTTGGCAGGGAATTCTAATTCCGAATCGTCAAGATTTATTGCTTGTTGGAGGTTATACAGGATTGTATTTGCTGAAAAAAATAAACGGTTCTTGGGTTTTTCAGCATCGAATAAAAGGTTTTGAAGAAAGCAGCAGAATCATGGAAACCGATAATCAAGGAAATATTTGGATTGCTCACGGATACAAAGGAATTTACAAACTTAAATTCAATGCAACGTTTGATTCTGTCATTGATATTCAGTTTTATAATGATAAAAATGGTTTTCCGTCGAGTTTGTTTTTGAATACATTTAAAGTGGATAATCAGATTTTATTTGGAACAACAAAAGGCGTTTACAGACAAGATGTTTCTTCAAAAAAAATGATTCCAGATCCTGTTTTCAAGAAATATCTCGGATTGGAAAATCATATTCGATTGTTAAAACCAGACAATCACGATAATATTTGGTACGTTTCTGGCGAAAATACTGGAAAAATGAACAAACAGAAAAACGGAAGTTTTAAGGTTGAAGAACTTCCTTTTCGAAAACTTCGTTATTTATATGTTCCTGGTTTCGAGAATATTCAAACCACACAAAGTGGAGATGTTTTCTTTGGAACACAAGAAGGATTAATTCATTACAGCGCGATTAAAAACAAGAAATATCAAACGAAATATAAAGCAGTTATTTCAGAAGTAAAATGTATTTTTCCTAAAGACAGTTTGTTGTTTTCTAGTAGATATGACGTTCTTTCGAATAAAACAGGATCGGTAAATGATGAGTTTTCGGCTGTTTTGCCACATTCTAATAATGCGCTTCATTTTTCTTTTGCATCGCTTTGTTTTGATGATGCCGATGCTACAAAATATGAATATTGGCTGGAAGGTTTTGAACCGACTTGGTCAGATTATAGTCTTCAGACAGAGAAAGAATATACCAACTTACCTGAAAACGAATATGTTTTTCATGTAAGAGCAAAAAACATGTATGATGTGGTGAGTGAAGAAGCGGTTTTTCGATTTGAGGTTTTAGCGCCTTGGTATCGCACGACTTGGGCTTATATTTTGTATTTGTTGCTTTTTGGAGTTTTAATTTATACGATTATTAAATATCAAAAAGGAGTTGCAGAACGTGATCGCGAACAATTGATTCTCAATCAGGAAAAAGAATTGCTTCGAAATCGAGCGGAATTAAACGAACAGAAACTGGCATTAGAACAAGAAAATATGGCGATTGTTCGAGAAAATCTTCAAACGACAATCAATCTTAAGAATGCTAAAGTGGCTTCAAATACCGTCAATCTTATTCATTTGAATGAAATTTTACTTTCAATAAAAGAATTAATCGGTCAGATTGATAAGAAAAACGATCCGAATGTAAACTTTAGTCTTCTGACGAAAATCAATAAATTAATCGATCACGAATTGCAGGGTGACAAGCATTGGAACGAATTTGAAGAAATCTTCAATCAATTGCATGATAATTTTATGCAACGATTGAAATCGAGTTATCCAGAATTGACTCCACGCGATATGCGATTGTGTGCGTATCTGCGAATGAACTTCAATACAAAAGAAATTGCTCCGCTTTTAGGAATTTCTGTTCGAGGTGTTGAAGACACGCGATACCGTATTCGTAAAAAACTGCAGCTTCCGTCAGATGTAAACATTACAGAATTTATTCTCAATTTCTAATTTTTATCTTGTAAATGAAATCCTAAGTAGTTTTACGGTTTTTATGGGCTATTTATTACATTTTTTTAATAGTACCGTAGTCAAACCGTACTCAAAAATGTAAGTCTTGCCTGATTTTTTAGTTAATATTGCGCTGTTATTGTCGGAAAATACAATCTGTTTTTGAAAACTAGCCTGTATTGAAGAAATAATAAATACTAACTAAAAACCTATTTAAAAATGAAGCAAAATGACTTTTTTTTCGGCCGACCACCGAAAAGCAATTCTTATTTAATGAAACAATTTTGTGTAGCAGTTTTATTTTTACTGTTGCCATTTCTGAAAACTCATGCGCAATGTAATACGCTCGTTTGGTCTGATGAATTTAATGGCACCACAGTAGATTTAACTAAATGGCAAAGTATTTCAGGAAACGGATGTCCGTCGCTCTGCGGATTTGGAAATGCTGAAGCGCAACGCTATGATCCGAATCAGGCAACAATTGTAAAAGAAGGAACAAACAGTTACTTAAATATTGAGGCGAAATACGCGCCAAATGCACAGTTTCCAGATCAGCCTTATGCTTCTTCAAAATTAACTACTGAAGGAAAGTATTCTTTAAAATACGGAAGAATTGAAGCTCGTATGAAACTTTCTAACGCGCAAGGTGCATGGCCAGCTTTTTGGATGCTTCCAGTTAATGGAAATTGGCCTTTTACAGGTGAAATTGATATTATGGAAGCCAAACACAGAAACCCAAAATCGGTAGATGGAACGATTCATTATGATGGTGGCGGATATCAATTTACAGGAAGAAGTTACAGTTCTTCGATTGATTTATCATCAGATTTTCACGTTTATGCTGTAGAATGGGGACCGAATATTATCAAATGGTTTGTTGATGACGTTTTGTTTCATACGGCGACGCCAAATACAACGGTAAACGGCGGATGGCCTTTTAATGAAAGCAATTTTTATATTATTTTGAATCTCGCAGTTGGAAGCTACGGAACGCCTTACACAAGAGTTAATGGTGTGGGAGTAGAGCCAGTTCCTGCCGATTTCCCAGCAAAATTACAAGTCGATTATGTTCGTGTTTACGATGGGAGTTTTAAATATGCGGTAACCGGCGATAACAAAGTTTACCAAAATGAAGCTAGTAAAACCTATTCTGTAAATGCAATTGCGGGGGCGACCTACAACTGGACTGTTCCAGCGGGAGCAACAATTGCATCAGGGCAGGGAACAAACTCGATTACAGTAAATTGGGGAACTTCTGGAGGAGATGTTTCTGTGGTTGCAACAGTTTCTGGCTGTAATGTCAATAACTACAAACTGGCGGTTACGACCGAACCAGCATTGCCAGTTGAAAAAATACATGAAGATTTTCAAACTAATCGAAATGTATTGTACCCAGTAAAAACGGGAGTTTTGACAGAAGCTGTTGCGAATCCTTCTGCAACAGGAATTAACACTTCTGCTTTGGTTGGAAAATACGTTCGTAATTCAAGTGAATTGTATGATGTTTTAAACATTAGAAATGTAACGATTACCAATGCCAACGATTATGTGTACGGAAGAAAAAGACTTTCGTTTGACATTTATACTTCGGCGCCAGTTGGAACAAAAATCTCTATGCAATTAGAAAACAGTAATGTTACAACGGCAACTAATTATCCGTCAGGAAGACATAGCGGATTTAAAGCAACAACTACAGTTCAGAACAAATGGGAAACATTAGAATTTGAATTTGAAAAAGTAATCGATCCCAATACGAGTGCTTTGGCAATCAATAATGTGGTGCTTCTTTTTGAATCGAATTCGAATTCTGGTGCGACTTATTATTTTGATAATTTGTTGACAAAAGCAGCGCCAGAAAAACCGATTATTGCGACTGACATTCTTCAAAATTACGACGGCGTAAATAAAATTATAAAAGGAACAACGACGGGAACATATTCTGTTGTGGCAAATCCTGGGACGAATTCGGTTAACGCTTCCGCGAATGTGGCGAGATACGTTCGAAATGCATCTGAGCAATACGATGTACTTTTCTTCAACACGCAAAGCACAATTGAAGATGCTGGTTTATTGAAAAATCAGACGAATAAAATCATGATTGACGTGTATACTTCTGCGCCAATTGGGACAGTGGTAAGTTTGAATTTAGAAAACAGTGAGACATCGCTTCCAGCTAATTATCCTACTGGAAGAAATAGTAATTATGTAGCGATTACAACCAAACAAAATCAATGGGAAACGCTGACTTTTTACTATAATTCTAGTCCAGATGCGGGAACTTCAAACTTAGCAGTTAATCAAATGGTTTTGTTGTTTAATTCAGGTTCTTATACAAGCGATACCTACTATTTTGATAATATTAGAATTGGTTCTACCAAACTTCCAGACACTTTTACGCAAGGTGTAATTTATGAAGATTACCAAACGATTCACAATATTACGTTTAGAGATGCAATTGGAACGTACACGCCAAACACAGCAAATCCAAATGCAAGCGGAATCAATACTTCTTCAAACGTTGGAAAATACGTTCGTAAATCGACTGAATTGTATGATAATTTTTCATTCAATACAACAATAAATAATATTGGAGATTTCAAAGGCGGAGTTAAAAAGTTCGCGATGGACGTTTATACTTCTGCGCCAGTTGGAACCGTAATTTCTTGGCAGGCAGAAAGCAGTGCTTCAATTCCGTCTAATTATCCTGTTGGAAGACATAGTATTTACCAAGGAGTTGTAAAACAAACGAATGCTTGGCACACTGTAACTTTTACGTATGCAAGTTCGCCAGACGCTTCAACTGCAGATAGTGATGTAAACCGTTTTGTTTTCTTGTTTGAACCGGGAACAAATTCTGGAAACACGTATTATTTTGATAATCTGAGAGCTTTAAATTTAGTTTCAACAGAAAATCCGAATCCGACTGTGAATTTAGCTTTAAATAAAACAGCGACAGCTTCGACATTAGAAAATGCAACATTTACTGCAAATCAAGCAACAGACGGAAATGCAGGCACAAGATGGGCGAGTTCTTTTGCGAATGCGACAGAATGGATTTATGTTGATTTAGGTAGCAATTACAATATCAATAGAGTGGTTTTAAAGTGGGAAGCTGCTTATGCAACGCAATACAAAGTGCAGCTTTCAGCAGATAATGTTTTCACAGAAAATGAAACTATAAGTAATCAAACGGCCTCAGACGGAGGAACAGACGATTTAACGGTAAGCGGATCAGGAAGATATCTTAGAATTTTATGTAATGCAAAAGCTTTGGCGCCTTACGGATATTCATTATTTGAAATCGAAGCTTATGGTTCGGCAGCGACTTTAAGTGCTAAAATGGCTTTGAATGTTGAAGAAGAACCTCAAGCAGAAGAAGTTCTTTTTGCCGTGTATCCAAATCCGACAACGAATTATGTTAGAGTTTCATCTCCTGAAAACTTAGATAATAAAGTCATTACGATTTATGACAATTCTGGAAATTTAGTTTTACAAAATAAAATTCAAGAAAACGAAAGCGTAATTGACATAAGTAGACTTCGCAGAGGAATCTATATTCTGAACTTCAAATCAGATCAAAAAAGCTGGACTAAAAAGCTGATTAAGAAATAATTTTTAAATCTGTTGGGGGCAATTCAAGGAGGGCATACCAGTTGCACCTGGCGGATTTATTTAGTCATTTAGTTGAAAATGACTTTGGTTTAAAATCTATTCACGTAACCCCAAAATTATTTAGATATGAATAAAATTAGACTTCAAAGATTTTCTTTTTTGACGACACTATTTCTAGTGTTTTCAAGTTTGATACACGCCCAAGGGCCTGTGCCTTTTACGATTAGTAATAATTCGACGTTTGCTGATAGCGAATTATATGTTGCCATTGTCGGTATCGATTATACCACAGGAAATCATGTTTGGGTCAATGCCAAAACAAGTCAGGTTTTGCCAATGAGCGCTTCTTACAATACCGTTACTGGGCCAACTTACGGTGGAAACACAGGTCCGGGACAAAATTCAAAGTACGCTGCTTGTTTTACAAAATTGAGCGAAATTCCAAATAAAACCTTTACGCTTCCTTTAATTGCTGGATGTAGAGTTTTTATTTCTAAAGGTTCACAATTGTATTTTTACTTTTTTGGCGCAAACGGAGCTCCGTCTGGATATGCATCGCCAAATCCACAGAATACAACAGATCCGAATCAGGGAATTTTGTATGAAATGATTGAATTGACGAACAATCAATATGGTTTCTTCGGAAATCCAACAAGAGTTGATTCATACAAATATCCAATGGGATTGGAATTATTTGGTGCAAACGGTTACCAAAAGAAAGTGGGTGATTTGAAAAAACACGCTGATATTGTTGCCGCTTTTAAAGCGAATGTTCCAGCAGAATTTCAAGGTTGTCTGAACGATGCAACGGGCGAAATTACAGCACCTTCTAAAACGGCAGCTTATGCCGAAGGAACTGGACAATATGCAAACTATTTGAAATCATACATTGATGCGATTTGGAATAAATACAAAAACGAAGATTTGATTTTCTACGCAGGAGATGCAGGAGTTTTCAAAGGAAGAGTTATTGGAGAACAGCTAGAAATGGTTGGACAATCTGGAGCTTTTGTTGGAAGAACAGGACGCGTTCAAAACAGACCTTCAACACAAGAAGCTTTGGAAGGAAAAGGTGTTTTGGATAGAAGATTGGTTGACGGAGATTTAGATCTTGTAATTCAATCGCAATTAACAGCTGCAATTAATCGTCACGTTGTCAATACAACTACTGCAAATCCGGGGCAGCAAAATTGGTACGATGCATCGAAATATTATCAAGTAAATCCAACGAATCATTATTCTAAATTTTGGCATTTACCAGGAATCAATGTTGACAATTTAGCTTACGGATTTGCTTATGATGATGTTGCAGATCAGTCGCCATCACTTCATTCGCCACAGCCAACAAAAGTTATTGCGACATTTGGAGGTTATGCAGGATTAACACCTTCAGTACCAGCTTCAACAGATGTAATTACAGTTTACAAAGATTGCAACTACACAGGTTTCTCTGGCGGATTGACAATTGGAGATTATAATCTAGCTCGTTTAAATTCTTTAGGTGTTTTAAATGATGATATTTCTTCTTTAAAAATTACTCAAGGCTATCAAGCGATTTTGTATCAAGATGATAATTTTACTGGAGCTTCAACCGTAATTAATTCTGATAATACTTGTTTGAATACGACTTGGAATGATAAAGTGAGTTCAATCAGAGTTATTGCAAACGGAACTACAACTTTAGGAAACCAGACTTTCTTTCTTCAAAACAGAAATAGCGGTTTGTATATGGATGTTTGGAATTCAAGTATGTCAAACGCAGCAGGAATTAATCAAGGTGCTTTGAATTCTGGAAACAATCAGAAATTTACGCTTACGCATTTAGGAGACGGAATGTATAAAATCATTGCCAACCACAGCGGCATGTCAATGGATATCAATAACTTCAATAAAGCCAATGGTGCGCGAGTAGAGCAATATCCATACAATGCAACGACAAATCAGCAGTTTATTTTGGTTTCAACTGGAGATGGTTATTATAAAATTGTTGCCCGTCACAGCGGAAGGATAGTTGAAGTGGCAGGAGCAAGCACAGCTTCGGGAGCGATTGTACAACAATGGGATAACAATAACCAAACTTGCGGACAATGGAAATTAGTTCCAACTACAACTTCTCAAAGTTCCGTTTTAATTCAAGCCGAAGATTATTCTTCAATGAGCGGCATTCAAGTTGAAGCCACTACAGATACTGGCGGAGGTTCAAATGTTGGTTACACAGAAACGGGCGATTGGTTGGCTTACAACAGCATCAATTTCCCAACAACAGGTTCTTATTTAATTGAATATAGAGTTGCAAGTGCTTCAGGCGGTGTGCTTTCTTCAGATTTGAATGCTGGTGCTATTGTTTTAGGAAGTGTAACTGTTCCAAATACAGGAGGATGGCAAAACTGGCAAACGGTTTCTCAGACTGTAAACGTAAATGCAGGAACGTATAACTTCGGAATCTACATTCAGAATACTGGAATGAACATCAACTGGATTAAAATTACAAAAACAGCAGGAACAGCTAAAATAGCTGCTACTGAAACGGTTGAGGAAGAACCAACTGCAATAGAATTAAATGTTTATCCAAGTCCAGCAGAAAGCACTCTTTTCGTTACAAAATCGGTAAGCGGAGAAAAAGTAAGCATTATAGATCAGACAGGAGTATTAGTTTCTGAACAAAAAATCAATAACAACAGTATTGATGTTTCTCGTCTTAGAACTGGAATCTATTTTGTTGTTTTCCATAAAGATGGAGGAAAAACAGTGAAACGTTTTATTAAAAAATAATTTCAAAAGAAGTATAAGCCTTGGACATTTCATGAGAATTGTTCAAGGCTGCTTTAACGCAATAATTAACCCCTACTATTAACTATTGAAAATTGAATATTATGAAAAACAATTACAAAAGAATGCCACTAAAATGGACGATCATTTTGGTATTAGGAGTCTTCAATTTGAGTATTGCCCAAAAAAAGGTAATCGCTTATATCCCAAATTGGATTGATTTAAATGCTTTTTCAAGTACGATTCAGTACAGTAAATTAACGCACATTAATATTGCTTTCGAAAATCCTGATGCGAACGGATATTTGAGTTTTAATTCAGGAAGCAATACGATTATAAATGCGGCGCATGCACAAAATGTAAAAGTTTTTGTTTCTCTTGGAGGAGGTTCTGTTTCTGAAGGAGGAGCAATTCGTGACAATTATTTTAATCTGATAACGCCAGCAAACAGAACGGCTTTCATTCAGAAAATATACGATTATGTTGTTGCTCACAATTTTGACGGAGTCGATGTTGATCTTGAGGGCCCAGCGATTAATGGAGATTATGGCGGATTTGTAATTGCTTTAGCGAATAAATTACATGCCAATGGCAAATTGATTTCAGCAGCGCTTTCAGAAGGATATGGTGGTGCAAATGTACCTTCATCTACTTTTGCAGCTTACGACTGGATTAATATTATGGCTTATGATGCAACTGGACCTTGGGCGCCAAACAATCCAGGACAGCATTCTCCTTACAGTATGGCTGTAAATCAGTTTAATTATTGGACAGGAAGAGGATTGCCTGCAAGTAAAGCCGTAATTGGGCTTCCGTTTTACGGATATGGTTTTGGAGCTTCTGCAAATCAAGGAATTTCTTATGCGAATATCGTAGCGCAATACCCTGGTGCTGAAAATTTAGATCAAGTTGGAAATACAATTTACTACAACGGAATTCCGACAATCAAACAAAAAACAACTTTTGCGATTCAAAATGCGGCGGGAGTTATGATTTGGGAATTGTCTCAAGATGCGACAGGCACAAAATCATTATTAAATGCCGTAAATCAAGTTATTACAGGAAGTAATCCTCCAGCAACGGGAACTTTAATTCAGGCAGAAAATTACAATGCAATGAGCGGTGTTCAAACTGAAGCAACAACGGATACAGGCGGCGGATTAAATGTTGGATATTGTGATACAGGAGATTGGATGGCGTATTACAACATTAATTTCCCAACTTCTGGTTCTTACCAAATCGAATATCGTGTTGCAAGTGCCGTTACAGGCGGAAGATTATCATCTGATTTAAGTGCAGGAACGATTCAACTTGGTGCTATAAATGTTCCAAATACTGGAGGATGGCAAAATTGGCAAACAATTACGCAAACTGTAAACGTAAATGCAGGAACGTATAACTTCGGAATCTATGTTCAAAATACGGGTTTTAATATCAACTGGTTTAGAATTACAAAATCGGGTTCAACAGCAAGAACAGCCGCACCAGCTACAGACCAATCTATTGCGAGTTTAGAAATTTATCCAAACCCAACAGAAAGCGAAATCTTTTTTACTGCAGAAGTTTCTGGCGGAAATGTAAATATCATCAATACAGAAGGCGGAGCAACTGTTTCTTCTCAAACTGTAAATAACAACAGCGTAGATGTTTCGACTTTAAAAACAGGTATTTACTTGATTTCAGTTGAAAAAAACGGAATCAAAACGGTAAGACGTTTTATTAAAAAATAATTGTTTAACCGCAAAGCACGCAAAGACAATCGCAAAGCACGCAAAGTATTAAATAAGCTTTGCGAACCTTGCGTAAAACTTTGCGTCTTTGCGGTTAATCATCCAACAAATATTTCGTAACCCTTTACCCCCAAATCATATGAAAAACAATTACAGATTTAATTTAAGTCTGCTCGTATTTTTAATTTTTGGAAGTTTTGCTTTTGCGCAGACTTCACTAGGTTCGAGCAAGTCTTTTATGAATACTTTGAAGAAGGAATTGACTACTTCAACGACTTCAAAAAGTGTTGAAAAAACAATTTTACTTCAGGCAGAAAATTCAAATTTCGACGGAAAAATAAATTACAAAGAATCGAATACCACAAGTGAATTTTTAATCGGAGAAATTAAAAATATCGAAGAATCTTCGTTTTATATTAAAGTAAAAGAAAAGTCTTTGGAAGGTCATATTTTGTTGAAGAAAACCAGAGAAGCCTACAAATATTTTTCTGATGCTAATGGAAATGCTTTTGTAGAAAAAGTCGACATCAATACTTTGGTTTGTATTGATTACAAAAATGTACCGACAAAAGACAACACAGCTTCTAAAACAACTGCAACCGCTGAAGTTGCACCAGCATTATTAGATTTACAAAGTTTACCAGGTGCAGCGGGTTGTGTTATGCTAGATTTTGATGGCTATTATATGCCAGCAGGAAATCTTTGGAACAACGGAAATGCAATTAATGCCGAACCTTCAGGAATGAACGATGCAGCAGTACAACAGCATTGGGAAGTAGTTTCAGAAGATTATCGTCCTTTTAATGTGAATGTTACTACCAACGAAGCGATTTTTAATTCGTATCCAAAAAATAGAAGAATGCGTGTTGTAGTTACACCAACAAATACTGCTGCTCCAGGCGCAGGTGGTGTGGCGTATATCGGCTCATTTAATTGGGATAATGATGTTCCGTGTTGGGTGTTTATCACTTCTGGAAAATCGGGTGGAGATGCTTCTTCACACGAAGTCGGACATACTTTTGATCTTGGTCACGACGGACGCACAAGTCCAGCTGAAGATTATTTCTTAGGTTTAGACGGAACTTCTTGGGCGCCAATTATGGGTGCTGGATACTACAGACCTGTTGTGCAATGGAGCAAAGGTGAATACAATAATGCCAACAACAAACAAGATGATGTAGCGATTATTGCGAGCGCTAAATTTGGAGTTGGATATCGCGGTGATGATTACGGAAACAACACAGCTTCTGCAGCAACTTTAGATTATAATGCAAGCGGACAAATCAATCAAAAAAATGGAATTATATCTAGCGAAGCCGATTATGATTTCTTCACGTTTACAACAGGCGGAGGAAATGTTTCGATTAATGCAAATACAGTTTCAAGAGACGGAAATCTTCATTTATTAATTAGATTATTTAATTCAGCTGGTGCAGAAATGGGAACGTATTGGAATTCTGATCCTTTTGCTTTGAATGCTTCTATGAATGTGAATCTTCCTGCTGGAAAATATTTCATCGGAGTGGATGGAACAGGAGCAGGAAATGCTGGAAGTGGTGGTTATTCGGCATATGGTTCTATCGGAAGTTATTCGATTACAGGAACAATTCCGCCAGGAGGAAATATCAGTCCGTCGACAGATGTGATTACCGTTTACAAAGATTGTAATTACACAGGGTTCTCAGGCGGATTAACAATTGGAGATTATAATTTGGCTCGTTTAAATTCTTTAGGCGTTTTAAATGATGATATTTCTTCGTTAAGAATTACACAAGGTTATCAGGCGATTTTGTATCAAGATGATAATTTTACTGGAGCTTCAACCGTAATTAATTCTGATAATTCTTGTCTGAATACCACTTGGAATGATAAAGTAAGTTCAATTCGAGTGATTGCAAATGGAACTGCTACTTTAGGAAACCAGACTTTCTTTCTTCAAAATAGAAATAGCGGTTTGTATATGGACGTTTGGAATGCAAGTATGACAAATGGTTCAGGAATTAATCAAGGCGGTCTTACTTCAGGAAACAACCAAAAATTTACGTTTACACATTTAGGAGAAGGAATGTATAAAATTATTGCCAACCACAGCGGACAGTCAATGGACGTGAATGGTTTTAATAAAGCCAATGGAACGCGAGTAGAACAATATCCGTATAACGGAACAACAAATCAGCAGTTTATTTTGGTTTCAACTGGCGATGGTTATTATAAAATTGTTGCCCGTCATAGCGGAAGAATTGTTGAGGTTGCAGGGGCAAGTACAGCTTCGGGAGCAATTGTTCAGCAATGGGACAACAATAATCAGACTTGCGGACAATGGAAACTGATTGCGACAACAACATCTCAGACATCAACTTTAATTCAGGCTGAAGATTACTCAGCAATGAGCGGAATACAAGTTGAGCCAACTACAGACACTGGCGGAGGTTCTAATGTTGGTTATACCGAAACTGGTGACTGGCTGGCTTACAACAATATTAATTTCCCAACTACAGGTTCATATTTAATCGAATATCGAGTTGCAAGCGGCGTGACAGGCGGAAGATTGTCATCTGATTTAAACGGAGGAACGATCATTCTAGGAAATGTGGATATTCCGAATACAGGAGGCTGGCAAAATTGGCAAACCGTTACGCAAACTGTAAACGTAAATGCAGGAACGTACAATTTCGGAATTTACATTCAGAATACAGGTATGAACATCAACTGGATTCGAATTACAAAAGTAGGAGCGGGAGCACCTGTGGCTTCTGCAACTATTGAAGAAGAAGCAGAAAATGATGCAGTTTTAAATGTATATCCAAACCCTGTTTCAGAAACGTTGTTTTTCACGAATGATGTTTCAGGTGGCAGTTTGAAAATTGTTGATTCTCAAACGGGATCTACAGTTGCATCTCAGAAAATAAGCGATAATAGTTTGAGTGTTTCGCATTTAAGACAAGGAATTTATTTCATTGTTTTTGAGAAAAACGGCAAACAAACCATTAGACGTTTTATTAAAAAATAACCCATTTGCCATAATGGTTTTAAATACATTAAATTTTAGGTTTTTAATGTAATAAGAAGGCTGTCAGAAATGATAGCCTTTTATTTTTTTTAACCGCAAAGAGCGCTAAGATTTACGCAAAGTTCGCAAAGTTTTTTTAAGCTAAATTTTATATAATAAGGAAGTTCGCAAAGCTTGCCTTAAATTAACTTTTCGAATTCTATATAAAACATAGCCCAAGGTTTCAACCTTGGGATACGTATCGTGTTCCAATCTTTGTGCACCCAAGGTTGAAACCTTGGGCTATGTTCTAAATAAATTGCGAAATGATTATATAAAAATCTTAGCTCCAGATAGCTATCGGGATTGCGGTAAAAAAAGCTTATTTCAAACTCTTAATATCACCATTTTTTAAATCAACTGAAAAGTGATCAGCTGGAACTTCGTGCATGAATTTGTTGAAAATAATAAGGAATAATTTCATTTGTTTTTGCATCGGATTATCTTTCGAAAGATCAGCTTTAGAACCTTCTAAAAATAAATTAGATAAAACTTTATATTCCTTTGCTCTTTGAGTTCCGATATCGGCCAAGGCTAATTCATCGGCGCTTCTGTAACGATAAAAATCTACTAGAAGATCGTAACCTGTCCAATTGAAATTATCTTTTTTGAGATTATTTTGAGCTAAAACCTTCTCAGATTTTGCTTCAGCATCATTCCATTCTTTTTGAAATTGTTCTTTATTTTTTAGAATAAAATCAAAATCTTTATCCGATTGGATATTGGCTAAAACCAGTAAATCTTTCGCAGAAACATTCAATATAAAATCTTTGAAAGCAGAAGGCCAATCGTCTTTTAAGAAACGAAGGCGAACCAATTCTTTCAAATGGAAATCGGTAAAATCGTGATAGTTTTTTGTTTTTAAAATATCAATATTCCAAATGTCTTGCGTTTTTTGACTTTCCAAAAATTGATATTCCATTTTATATAAATCGAAAAGTTCGTTATATCTCGGAACATCATCAATAGTAATCGTTTGAATATCTACAAGATTATCTTTCTTGAAAGTCAATAATTTATAAGCAGGAATATAAGCTGCCAAAGATGGCGTTTGGATATTAACCAAAGTATTTCCTTTCGGAGAAGTTCTTACTCCAGTGTCGTTGATGTGCATGTGACCTCCAAAATGAATCTTCAATCCTGCATCTGCAAAAACTTGCGCCACTTCTTCAACTGGAACACGGTTCAATTGCCATTTGTTTGGACCAAGTAATTCTTTTATTTCCGCGGAAGCGTCATCATTAAAATCAATCATAGGAAAATGACTGAAAGCGATTAAAGTTTTTCCTTGTTTTTTGGCTTGAGCCGAAATGTCTTCAACCCATTTTATGAGATGTTTTTTGTTCGAAAGCACATTATTATAACCTGTACTTGCTTCACTGTAATTTTTAGAATCTTTTTCTGTAGAAGCATTTTTCTTCGGGATATAAACATTTCCGTCAATGGCCATTAACCAAATTCCGTCGATAGGTTCTACGACATAACTCACGTCTGGAACTTCGTAACCTGGCGCTACTTCATAGACACGATTTTCTAATTTAGCGCTTTCTAAAGCTTTTTCGAATGTATAATTTTCTCCCGTATAAGAAGAGAACGGAGTCGCCCAGAATTTGTATTTTTTGTTGGGATGAAAACCAAAATTCTGAAGCTGATCGGTGATTCCTAAATAACCCATTTTAGCAATATCGGCGGTAACAACTACTGGCTGTTCGATGTTTAAATTGGGCTTATAAAGGCCTTCTTTGCTAAAAATGGGTTGACTTTTACCTTCTTTTCCTAAGAAATCTTCTTTTCCAGATTCTTGAGCGAAAGGCCCAACTGGATCGTGATTTCCTGTTGTAATGAAGAATTCTATTCCGTATTTTTTATTGTATTGGTCTAATATTTTGGCTAGTCCGCGAACGTGAATTGGCTGGCCGTCATCTGTATAATCTCCCGGAAGTGCTACGTATTTGATTTTTCGCTTTGCGATATCTTCTAAAGCAGCTATAAACGCAAAATAATTTTCATTGAAAATTCGAGTCGAATGAAGCTGCGATGACATGGTTCGTAACAAAGCATATTCTCCTGTTTTCGGATTTAAAACGCCTTTATAATCTGAATCTGAAAAGCTGCCAAATAAGTCTTGTAAATGCACATCAGACAAAAATGCAATTTGCGTTCCGTTGAGGTTTTTTACTTTTTGTGCTGATGCAGTATTGATGAAAGCAACAAAGAATAGTATGCGTAATATTGTAAATCTTGAATTCATATTTTTTACTTAAAGTTTTTTAACCGCAAAGGTTTAGACAAAGTCTAATAATATTTTTAATCTCGCAAAGACGCAGAGTCGCAAAGAATATAAAAAACTTAGCGACTCTGCGCCTTTGCGAGCAATTTTAAAGATCTTTGCTTTTAAATTAAGGCGCTGTTACAGGATTATTTCTAACATAACTTCCATCATCATATTTAATTTGGTACGGAGAATTGAAGAAAGTACTTGGCAGATAATAATCGGTTGTGATGATTTGCGCTCCTGATTTTTTAGCCAATTCAAAATGCGTGTAATCGTTGGCGCGTGCTTCTTTGGTATCAGAATCGGCTCTGGTTCTTATTAAATATCCTTTTTTCACTAAATCTTCTATTTGCGGATCTTCGGCATTGTTTCTAAATAAAGTTGCGGCTTCTGGTTTTCCAGGTTCGGCGTTAATAAAAACGGCGCGTCCCTTAAGGGACGGGTGATTCAATGCGTACAAATCTCTTTTTGCGCCGTTGTTATCTAATAAGAATAAAAATCGTCCTTTGGCTTCTTTTAAAGTTGGCCAATTGTTGTTTAAAACTGCTTCTTCAAGCGTTTTATATTTTCCTCGAACCATGTCTGGCGTAATCAATTTGTCTTTTCCTAATTCTTTACGAATCACTTTGTCCATTTCGTCAAAAACTGATGCGGTGAAATCTTCTGGTTTTGTTCCGAAGAAATTTGCGTCTCCGTCTTTTGGTTCTAAAGTGATGAAAACAGGAACGTGACCCGGATTGGCATCCGACCATTTTTTTAATTCCTGAAGACAGATTTCGAATGTATAAGCAGAAGTTCTAAAATCAATATCTGGCATGTGGAAAACCTTAAAACCAGGTTTTTTCATTAATCCGTTTGGGTCGTAGGCTTCTTCAGATTTAGCAATATCTAGACCTTTTGGGTGTGCATATTTTCCGCCTTTCGCGTCAGCAAAAATGTCAATTTCCAGATTTCGCAAGCCTTTGTTTAATTGATCGGTAATGCTAATATGAGTGTATTGCAAACCTTTAAGAGAACGAGTGGTGTCTCTGGCTTGAATAAGATTGTATAAATCAGTTTCGATCGCATGACGATAACTGTTATGCGATCCGATAACCTGAAGCTGGTTAATTTTCAGATTGTCGTTTTGCGCTTGAGCAGTTAATGCTCCTGCGAATAATAAAGTGAATAAAAATTGTTTCATAATTCTAAAATGTAATTGATACTGTTGAGTGGGGACGCATCAAAAGAAAATTGCATTTTTTGAAAGTGACTAAATTAAAATGTGAAGTGGATTTTTGTGTTAGATAAAAAAAAAGAAATCGCAAAGTCATTAGTGCTTCTGCTTTAAAAAAGTAGTATTTCTACAACAAACGTGTTTATTTGTTAATTTAAAGATAACCTTGGCGCAAAAAACATTGGGATTTCATTTTATTATTTTACGATATTAAAAAGCCTGTAATTACCCTATGAATAATCCTGAAGTTTTTGAGAAAACGTATAACCAATATTGGAAAAAGCTCAATGCATTTTCTTATACGATGACTCAGGATAAAGATTTGGCGCAGAACATCGTTCAGGATGTTTTTGTGGATTTATGGGAAAGAAAAGAAGAACTGAATATTAATGCGATCGAGCCATTTTTGTTTCGTGCAGTTAAAAATCAGGTTTTCAAACATTATCAGAATAATCGTTTTGATAAGACTATTTTAGAAGAAAAATTCGAAGACTATATTATAGATAATTTTTCGACTATCGACCCAGAAGTTATGGATTTGCTTTATTCGTTATTAGACAAACTTCCAGAGAAAAGAAAAGAGGTTTTATTGATGTATAAATTTCAAGACATGACAATCGATCAAATTGCAGATGAACTTGGAATTTCAAAACAAACCGTAAAAAATCAGATTTCATCAGCTGTAAAACAACTTCGAGAAGGCTTAAAAGATCTTGCTTGGTTGGCTCCATTAATTATTTTTAATCATAAATTTTAAAATAACTTTCGCTTGACGTTTTCATAATATTCGGCGATAGTACGATTTTGAGTTTCTAGTACTTATTCATAACAATAAGTATTATGATAAAAAGATTAAAACATAGTTTAGAATATCTGCTCGATAAAAGTTCGCGAGGAAAAACGTCATCAGCAGAAGAAAATTTATTACATGATTTTGCTTTCGACGAATATCAAAATTCAAAATGGGATAATGATCTTATGGGAAATCCAGAAATCGAATCTCAAAATATTTATGACGAAATTCAATTAAGAATTGGAAAGAAAAAATCTTTCAATCCTTATTTAAAATATATGGCTGCTGCCAGCATTCTTTTTCTACTTGGTTTAGGATTTTTCTTGAGACCAAATGTTTTAAACCAAAAACAAATCACATTTAAAACGTCATCGATTCCCAAATCTATCCAATTAAGTGACGGTTCGAAAATTTATCTGGCAGCAAACTCATCATTTCAGTATCCTGAAAAATTTGAAGGCGATCAAAGAACAGTTTCTTTATTAAAAGGAAATGCGTTTTTTGAAGTTGCCAAAGACAAAAAGCATCCGTTTATTATTCATTCTGGAGAAATTCAAACCAGAGTTGTGGGAACTTCATTTCACATTCAATTATCAAAATCTCACTGTAAGGTAATTGTGGTAACCGGAAAAGTAAATGTTTCTGGAAAAGGGCAGAGCGTAGATTTAGTGCCCAATCAAGAAGCTTTATTTGAATCTCAAAAATTAACGAAACAAATGGCTGATAAAGCATTTTTGGTGAATTGGTACAATCAAGATGTAACGCTAGACCAAACAACTTTAAAACAGGTTATTGCCATTTTACAATATAAATACGGAGTTTCATTTGAGTATAACAACGAACACGTATTAGCAACGCCGTTAACGGTATTCATCAAGAAGGACGCGACATTAGAAAATGTTTTGGAACAAATAAATTATATCACAAACCTAAAATTCAAAGTCTATGGCGAAATAGTAAAAGTGGATTAAAAACAAAAAAGCAGTTGCGGGAACAACTGCTATTAATAACTAAGCATCGTAAAAAACAATTACTTAAATCATGTATTTTAAACCTTCTTATTTAAATCTAAAGAGTTTTGTCTTTTTAGTTCTGGCTTTACTTGCCTTTCAGAGCGGCTATAGTAAAACTAATTTCTTAAAAGAGCCAAAAGTAGCAAATAAAATAGAAAAAGCTACCCTTGTTTCTATTTTTTCAAAATTAACGAAACAAACCGATTACAAATTCAGTTACGGACAAGCTATAATTGCTGATAATACGGCATATACGGTAAATTATAGCAATGAATCTATTACTGCAATTTTGAATGATCTTTCGCAAAAAGCAAATTTCAATTATAACATTAACGGGAAACTAATTTTAATTCAGAAAACTGCTGCGCCAAAAGCGGTAAACACTAAAGCAGTTGATAGAATTAAAGTAAAAGGAAAAGTTGTTGATGAAAATAAACTGCCGATTCCTGGAGCAACAGTGACAGAAACAAGTTCGTCAAATTCTACAGTTACTAATTTCGATGGAGAATTTGAAATTACAGTTGGAGAAGGAAAAACGATTGACATTTCTTATATGGGTTATAAAACCAAAACAGTTGCTGTACAAACAGGTTTTATGAACATTCAATTGGATCCAAATACAGCGGAGTTAAACGAGGTTTTGGTTGTAGGTTACGGAAAACAATCTAAAAAAGATGTTACTGGTGCGGTTACGCAATTGGAAGCAGGAAGCTTTAAACAAGGTGTAAACGTTTCTGTAGATAATTTAATGCAAGGAAAAGTGGCGGGTGTACGTGTTGTAAATACAAGCGGTGAGCCAGGAGCAGGGGTAAACGTAACCATTCGTGGAGTTGGATCTATTAGAAGCGGAAGTACGCCTTTGTTCGTTGTTGATGGTGTGCCTTTATCAAATGATGATGTAAGCCCTTCTGGAAGCAACGTAGGTTTTGGAACTTCTTCTGCTAAAAATCCATTGAACTTTTTGAATACAAGTGATATCGAATCGATTACGGTTTTGAAAGATGCATCTGCTGCAGCAATTTATGGAGCAAGAGGTTCTAACGGAGTTGTTTTGGTTACGACTAAAAAAGGTTCTAAAGGTGAAGGAACATTAACTTTTGACTCTTATATGGGAGTTTCGACTGTGGCTAATAAACTAGATGTTTTAAGCGCAAGCGAATATAGAAATGCAATTACAGATAAAGCTTTTGATCACGGTGGAAATACAGATTGGCAAGATGTAATTTACAGAACTGCTATAACTAAAAATAATTCGCTTTCTTTTTCTAAACAGACAGAATCTGGAAACTATTATGCTTCGCTTGCACAAATGGATCAAGAAGGTGTGGTTCGTAACAGTAATTTCAAACGTCTTTCTGGAAGAATTAACGCTGCTGAATCATTTTTAGACAACAAACGTTTGAAAGTAAAAATGAATCTTACGGCAAGTGAAACTAAAGATGACGGAGTTCCAACAAGTGATGACGGTGGTTCTAACGGACAATTGATTGTTCATACTTTAATGGCAAATCCAACGCGTTCGGTTTTTGATGCGAATGGAAATTACACGAATTTCAACATGAATGCGCATTACAACCCAGCATATTTGTTGAGCATTTACCAAGATCAAACAAGAACTTTGAGAGTTTTAGGAAACTTAGAAGCTTCTTTAAGAATTATTGACGGATTAGAATACAAATTAAATATTGGTGTTGACCGTTCGATGGCAGAAAGAAACACGACTATTTTTCCAAACTTAACAGATTTAAATCCTAAAGGGAAATATGTTCAGAATAATTTAGATTCTAAAAACTCTTTAGTTGAGCATTATTTGACTTACAATTTAAATTTAGATAAACATAAAATCGAAGCTTTGGCTGGTTTCTCTTACCAAAAATTTGAAAGATCAGGAACAAGTTTCAGTATTGACGGAATCTCTGATCAAGGTGTTGGAGTTCCTCCTTCAATCAATCCTGGATTTAAAGGAACACAATCTGGAACAACGGGTTATGCTCAAGAAAACGAATTACAATCTTATTTCGGAAGATTGAATTATAGTTTTGACAACAGATATTTGGTAACGGCTTCTATGAGAGGTGACGGATCGACTCGTTTTGGTAAAAACAATAAATACGGTTATTTCCCATCTTTTGCTTTAGGATGGAATATTGCTAACGAAAGTTTCTTAAAAGAGTCTTCTACTTTAAATAATTTAAAATTAAGAGCGAGCTGGGGGCAAACAGGAAACCAAGAAGTTGAAAATAAAATTACGCAAGCAAGTTATTCATTGTCTGGAGCTGATGGATATTATTTATACGACGATTTAAATTTAGTAAACGGAGTTTCTGTAAACAGAACGCCAAACCCTGATTTGAAATGGGAGGTTGTAACGCAGTATAACGTAGGTTTAGATTTCAATTTATGGAACGACAAATTGTACGGAACATTAGATTATTTCAATAAAACAACTACAGATGCAATTTTAAATGTTCCTTCTCAAGCTTTGAGTCCGACAACTACAATCTGGACAAATATTGACGGTAAAATCATCAATAAAGGTATTGAGTTTATGTTGGGTTCTAAAATAGTTGACACTAAAAACTTCACTTGGAATATCGACATGAATGGTGCGACTTTGAACAACAAAATTCAAGATCTTCCAGTTTCAGAAATCTTAACAGGAACAATTTCAGGACCTGGACAATCTGGTGTAAATGCTAATATTTACAAAAGTGGTTATGCAGCTGGATCGTTCTACTTATTGGAGCACATTGGTTTTGATGCAAACGGAGCAAATATCTTTAAAGATCAAAACGGAGATGGTGTGATTGATAATAGCGATAGAATTATTATTGAAGGAGCACTTCCTACTTTCTACTACGGATTTAACAGTGATATGAGATACAAAAACTTCTCGTTCTCGTTCTCTATCATCGGACAAACAGGTGGTTATTTATTGAATAATACAGGTTTGAATGCATTAAATATTAACAACTTGGCATCAGATCGTAACGTGGCAACAGGTTATTATGAGTCTGGAGCAAATGCAGCAAACTCGCCAATCTTGTCTACTTTATTCTTAGAAAAATCAGATTTTATTAGATTGAATACAGCTCGTATCGGTTACAATTTTGATTTAAAAGGATTAAACTGGATTAACGGATTAACGCTTTACATTACAGGTCAGAACTTAGTTACGATTACAAATTATACAGGTTACGATCCATTAATCAACAGTCCGAAATCAAACGGAGGAAACCAATCTATCGGTATCGATTATGCAAGTTATCCAACTTCTAGAACATTCAGTTTTGGAGCAACTTTAAAACTATAATTATTATGAAGACAAATACAATTTTTAATATAAAAACATTAGCGATATTTTCTTTTATATGGCTTTTTGCAAGCTGTACAAATCTTGACGAAGTTGTTTTGGATGAGGTTTTAGGAGAAGATGCTTCAAATCCTGCTGGAGCTCTTGCAGCAGCTTATGACCGTTTGGGAGACGGAACTTTTGTAGATCACGGAGGTGTTTTCTCTTTACAAGAATACACGACAGATGAAGCAATCTTGCCAACTCGCGGAAGTGACTGGGGAGACGGTGGAAAATGGAGAGACATGCACGAGTTTACATGGAAATCGGATAACGCAATTGTGGTAGACAACTGGAATAAATTGACAAACGGAATTACGCGTTCATTAACAGCAATTCAATCAGTTGAAGAAAGTTCAATTCCGGAGAAGAAATTATTTTTAGCGGAAGCGAAAGGACTTTTGGCGTATTATTTATACACAACTTTAGATTTGTACGGACAAGCGCCATACAGAGATCCGATGAACCCGAATGCGCCTTTGCAGATTTTAAAAGCTGATACGCAAATTGATAAATTAATTGCTGATGTTGAAGCTTTAATTCCAGATTTAGCAGAAATGGGAACGCAGCAAACGCACCACGGAAGATTTACAAAAGAAGCCGCTTACGGATTCTTAGCAACAATGTACTTGAATCGTGCTGTTTTTAAAGATCGTTTCAATACGGCTTCAACCTTCAATTTTAATGAAGCGGCTGCGACTGGAACGGGAACAGACATGGATCGTGTAATTTATTATACTTCATTGCTGATTAATTCTGGAAAATATTCTTTAGAAAGTGATTATTTCAAAAACTTCGCAAGAGACAATGAAAAAGGAAAAGAATTGATTTTTGCGATTTCTCAAAAGATCGATTACATCAGAAATGGTTCAAACAGTTTCGCTTATGTGTGTATGGAGCGTAACCAAAGAACTTCTGCAGCAAATAGAGGAACAAACGCAGCGTGTACAACTCCTGAGTTTTTTGCAACATGGGATGGAAATCACGATGATCCAAGATTCCAACAAAAATACCAATATGCAGATGGAACATGGTTTATGAATGACGGAACAGATGTTAGCGTTCCAGCAACAGATATCGTACCAAAAAGTGCTAATTTACCTTGGTTCCATTTTAACAGAGGAATTCAGTACGGACCACAATACGGACCAATTTTATTGTCTTCTGGTTCTTTAGAAATGGTAAACGGACGTATTAAAGTTTCGCCATTAGTAATGGAAAAAAGTACTACAACAAGAATGGATTTCACGCCTTCTTTAACGTTCAAAAATCCAGCTCAGGCCGTTTTTGCTCAAAATGAAATCAATCAAGGAGCGCGTATTTTTAAATATGAATTTGATCCAGAAGGAGGAAATGGTAACAGTAATGTTGATATTCCATTATTCCGTTTAGGAGGAATGTACACGATGAGAGCCGAGGCTTATTTCAGAAAGGGAAATACAGGTCTAGCAATGGAAGATTTGAACAAATTGCGTACAAGCAGAAAAAGAGAATCTTTATACGGAGGCGTAGCAGGTATAGCTTTGACTTCAATCGATCAAACTATTTTATATAATGAAATTGGTTTCGAATTATACTGGGAATTGTACAGAAGACCACAAATGATCCGTTTTGGGAAATTTGATCTTCCAGGAACAGCAAAACCAGCTTCAGAACCATACAGAAGAGTATTCCCAATTCCGCAGTCAACGATCGACGTGACTAAAGAATTTGAACAAAATCAAGGTTACAATTAAGTTTGTGTGTTTATTTTTTATTTTTTTTCAAAAAGCCTGTTTCGAGTAGAAATGGGCTTTTTTTTAAAGATGCTAAGATGCTAAGGTTCTGAGATGCTAAGTTTTTTCTCTTTGGGCATTTTTACCAATTGTAAAAATTTTACGCGCAAAGAGTATCTGTAGAGACGCACTGCAGTGCGTCTAACGTTTTTTGAGGAACAAAGGCACAAAGAGACAAAGGTTTCTTTGATTGCGGAAATTCTTTGTGTTAGATGCACAGCAGTGCATCTCTACAATATAAAAAACTTAGGATCTTAGCATCTCAGAACCTTAGCATCTTTCAAACAGTATCTTAAAAAAATATAATAAACGAATAGTTAAATGTAAGTGTTATCTGATTGATAATGAGTATATTTGAGATAGTGTTGAGCATTCTAAAAATGTTCTAAATAAAACCTCATAAATTAACTCAAAAAAGTATAAAAATCATGATACATCAAATTGATACGACAGATAATATTGTTGCCTTTAGAGCATTGGCAGAAGTAACAAAAGAAGATTTTTTGACCACAGTAACTCCAGCGGTTGAGCATTTGGTAAAACAGATCAATGAAATTAATTTTTTATTAGTTCTAGATACGGATATTAAAAATTTTACAGCAGGAGCGTGGCTAGAAGATGGACTTTTAGGACTTAAACATTTGGGGAAATGGAATAGAGCTGCAATTGTTACCGATACAGACGAAATTATTTCTTTCACAAACGGATTCAGTTATATTGTTCCAGGCGAGTTTCGTGGTTATAAAAAAATAGATTTTAATAAAGCATTAAATTGGGTAGAAGGGAACATAAATTAATGCAGAAATAAATAAAAAAAGAGCGCTTATTCAAAATAGGCGCTCTTTTTTATGTTAGTTTATAAACGAATTAGTGGTTGTATTCGATACCGCTGCTTGATTTTGCATCAATTTTATCTTTACTAACTTGACTGTATTTTTTATAGCAAGCCGATGCTAAAATTGGCAATGCAAGACTTCCTACAACAGCACTTGCTTTTGGATGTCCCGTTTTCTTCAAAACTGCTGATGCCAAAAGAGCACCAACTCCAGCGCACACCATTTGTTTTACTGACAGATTTAACGGTTTGCTTTCAGGTTTAATTCCGTGTAATAAAGGGTCTATAAAATTTAAATTCTCCATGATGTCAATTTATTTTAATTATACTTACTTTTTAATTGTTATTTTAATTTTTACTGTCGTCGCTGTCAGTTTCGCTTTCAATTTTTTCAATTTCGACTTTTTCTTTCTTAATCGCTTGGCGTAATAAGGCAAAAAGACTCATATAAACGTTTGCCATAAAAACTAGAGAAAACCCTGCCAAAATATATCCTCTCCAATCATTTAACAAAAGTTTATAATCGCAAATGATCAAAAAGGCAATTGTAACATAATGACTAAAACAATACTCGCATGTAAGAAGGTAAAAGAATTTTCTAGATAAAATATATCTGTCATTTTTGGAATGTCTGACACACCATTCATGAGGCTCTCTAAAAATCTCTTCGTGAGTTACAGTCCAGCTGATACAAGCAATTGGAATAGCGAGAACAAATAACCAGACAATTTGAGTAACTAAAGTCATATTGATTAATGCATTACAATTTACAATAATTTTCGTTATTCTCTAGGATGATTTTCTGGATAATGTTCTGCGTCAAAATCATCCAATTCTTCGTCTTTGTCATGATCTTCGTCTCTTTCGCGATCATTTTCATATTCTAAATCAGGATCATATTCATCGTTTAAATCATCCTCGGTATCATCATTTGTAATGGCATCATCTTCATTGATGATTCTTTCCTGATTCGGAATATTTTCTGCTTTAATATTCATTTCAGAATCTCCTTGTGGATGAGAAGGATCTTCGATAAACTCTTCCTGATATTGATGCGGATCTTCATCTCGTGCATAATTGTCATTATCAACAGGAGTATTTTGTTCGTAATAATCGGGATCGCTTTCGCCAAATTCTCGGTTACCATGTTTTTTCAAAACTTGTTTAAACTCATCTTCATTCGAATAAGTTCCATCAACAAGTGTGTTTTGTTCGATATAATCAGGATCAAATTGGCCGTAATCATGGTTATGTTGCTTTTCCATAATAGTGTTTTTTTGATTTGTTATTGTCTAATAATTGCTAATAAAAATTTTCTTTATAGTGACATTTTTTTAGGTTTTTACTTTTTTAAAGGCTTGTAATTAAGAGGTCACAGAAGAAAAGCTGTATTTACAAATTTACCTTATAAATAAATCAGAAACCTTATAAGAAAAAGCATTATAGTTGTATAATTAACAGTTACTTATAATGTAAATATTGTAAGAAATTATGTAAGTGTACTATAACGGAACAATCTACATTTGATATTAAATTATGTGCAATTATATTTAAATCAATATGGCATCAGAAAAGGTAACGGCATGCTGTCAGGCTTTAATAGAAAAGAACCTAACAATAGCATTTGCAGAAAGCGCTTCTGCAGGAAAAATGTGTTATGAATTTTCGACAGTTTTTAATTCTGGAAGAATTCTCATAGGAGGAATAGTGTGTTATCATTCTTCTATGAAAGAAGATTTATTGCAGATTCCGTGGGGAACAATTGAGGAATATAGTGCCGAATCTGCTGAAGTTACCAAGTTAATGGCGCAGAATTTTTACCGTTACATTAGTTCTGATATTTGCGTTGGATTAACAGGATTGACAACGCCGGGCGGAAGCGAAAGCGATTCAAAACCAGTTGGAACTATTTTTTTGCACATTATTTTTGGAGAAAAACAAATTGCAAAACGTTACGAGTTTAAAGGAACGCCAGAAAGTATTATCAATCAAGCAATAGACGTTGTGGCCGATTTGATTTTAAAAGAATTGCAGATTAAAAATTAGTGCTTTAATATGTAATTAGTAGAATTCTTATTCATATTATTAAATTTGAATTGATTTTTAATCCTATAAAATGAACACAATAATTTATACTATTGGAAGTCTAAACCCAATAAAAAGCAAAGATATTGAAAGTGTTGAGAAATTATCGCCAGTAATATTGCCAGATGATTATGTTGACTTTTTAACGGAATACGGTTTCGGTAATATAAATGAATTGTTGATGATTCAAAATCCCGATCCAGAATATGTAAAGTCAAATTTTGAAGATTATATGGATTTTTGGGAGCTAAAAGAGGATGAAATAACTTCTGCATTAAATTCATTAACAATAGCTACAACTATTGACGGAGATATTGTTTTAGTGATTGACAATAAAGAAACTCCGATTTTAATTCTGCCTCGTCATTCAGAAGAACCTATTCGTTTTGCAAATTTTGAAAAAGTAATTGAATATTATAAGGATACTTATCACTTAAATAATGATTTATATTTTGATCCTATTTACGATTTTGGAAATGAATATATAAGTTTCGTAAAAGATGGACAGTTGGATAAAAAGTCGTTTGACCATGTTTATCAGATGTTTTTAAATCAAATTACGTTTGATAAATTATATAATGAAGAATCACAGCCAAAATATATTATTCAAAAAATAGGAGGATGGGTTTATTTTGATACTATTGGAAAAAGCGCCATTCGGATAAAATATCAAAAGCAGTTTAAAGAAGAAGCTGATAAAATATTGGATTTTATAAATGATCAAATAAACAAAAGCCGTAAAGATTAGACTTTACGGCTTTTTAATTTTTAAATTTGCATCTAAAGAATTTTGATTTCCTCATTATGAAACCTCTCTCAAGTTTTAACGTAAGAGCATACGCGATCTGCGAAAACGATAATAAAATTTTAGCACTTTACGAATACCACAAAGGCAAAATATTCTGTAAACTCCCTGGTGGAGGCGTAGAATTTGGCGAAGGCGTTTTGGATTGTTTACACAGGGAGTTTTTAGAAGAACTTAATGCTAAAATCGAAATCGTAGATCATTTATACACGCAAGAACATTTTGTTGAATCTATTATCGATGACGGAAGACAGATTCTCTTGGTTTATTACATTGTAAAAATCATTAATCTTGAAGAGATAAAAATCAGTACTCCAGATATTGACAGAATGGAATGGATTGATGTTAACGAAAATCCGTTTGTTCTGCCAATTGATAAAATTGCTCTTGCCAAATACAGAGAACGATTTAATATTCTCAAGTAATAGATTTACTTTTTAATGTAAAGCGAACCATTTCTGATGGTCTTTTTATCCAATAAACCTTGCTGATGTAATTTCTCTAAAATAGAAGTAGCTTCAAAAGTTGATTTGTCTAAAATTACAGCATATTCTTTTGGAGCCAATGTTGGGAAAACCTCAAACAAATCCATCGGATTTTCGTTTTTAATGTTCTTCTTCTTTGCTTCAGGAAATAACGCTAACAAAGCATTTTCATAAGAACCATAAGGTTTAGAACCATAAACCGTTAATTGGTTATTATCTGCATCAGCCAAAAACAAAGTAGGAAAACCTCGGACGCCAAGCGCTCTTCCTAAATTTAAATCTTCTTGAAAAAGCTTTTTGGCATCGCCATCATAATCTGTTTTTAATTTTTGAACATCCAAACCAGCGATTTTTGCAGCTTCTGCTAAGTTTTCCCATTTTGCGATATTCTTTTTATCCAAATAAAGCTTTTCGCGAAGAATACGCATAAAAGAAACCGCTTTTGATTTACTCTGCATTTGAGCCGCTTTCATGGCAATGCAAGAAGGATAAGAAGAATCTAACGGATCTTCAATCCAAACATTTCCGTCAATTGGCATTTCGTAATGCAAACTCGCTTCATCCCAATGATGCGCTACGTCAGAAGGTTTGCTTATTCCGCCGCTGTTGTAATTCCAATCGGGCAATAAACCGCCCATTCGGTAATCAATTTCAAAATAATCGCCATATTCCAGTTTTAATTTTCTAAGCTGAGGTTCAATTCCCCAACAAGAAGAACAAATAGGATCAGTATAATAAATAATTTTTACAGGTTTGTTTTCTGTTGGAATCGCCGTTTTTCCATTCGATTTTTCACCAACAGGCATTTCGCACATTCCACTAACAGGATCGCATAATAGCGGATTTGTTTTGTCTTCACTCATTTTTGAATTCGTTTGTGATTGGCAGCTCGTACTGCAAATCAAGATTAATAGTAGCGACAGTATTTCCATAATTTTTTAAATGTACTCTCGAGTTTTTGAATTTGTTGCAAAGTTCAGACGAATATCATTGCCAGTCAATTAGTCAAAAAAATATGACTAGAAAATAAATTTCAATTTTAAGAAATTGTCATTTTTTATAAGAAATAATATACTTCTAGTATTAAGTAGTTGCAATCTTACACAGTTTTTACGTATTTTCACGATTGATTAAATCTACTGCCGATGAATTACATTCAAAAAATTAAACGCCTTTACAATCTGTCTGAAAATGAAAACTATGGATTTTCAGAAAGTGAAATGCTCGAACTTGAGAAAACACTAGAAACTAAACTTCCTTCAAAATTTAAAGAATATTATCTGGAATTAGGAAAAGAAGAAAACCTAAATTATAGTTTTAATAGACTTTTACAGCCTAATGGTGAAATCGGATTTTCAGATGATGACTATTTGGTTTTTTATGAAGAAAATCAGAATGTTGCTTTTTGGGGAATTAAAAAAGAGGATTTAAAAGAAGACAATCCGCCAGTTTACGGCAATTACGATACAATAGAAAAATCGGATTGGGAAATCGAAACCCAAACCACAGAGAACTTCTTCTTGTTTATGGCGGTTTTTAGCGGCACTTTGGGCGGACTGCAGTATAACGGAAATTACATGGGAGAAATTGAACCCGAAATCGTAAAATTTGTTGAAGACAATTGGAAATTAGTTCCAGAAATAAGCAGAGAAAATCAGAAGGTTTACACCGATGAGTTTTACGATGTAATAAGCCTTTCTTTCGATCAAAATAACAAATGTTTGGCAGCTTTTATAGGTTCAAGCGATCAAGAACGTTTTGATCATATTTTGGACGGAATAGATATCGATTGGTCTTATCTTTCTTATGATGACGAAGAATATGACGAGGATGATGAAGATTAACGAATTAGAAACAGATAATTATGTGGTTTAATAAGTTTAATTTTTTCGACAAACTTTCTGGCTTAACAGAACCAATTCCAAAAGATTTCTTTACAAAATCGTATTCAGAAAGCGAATTAGTGATATTAAACGATATCAGAAAATTATATCCCGAAGGTCTTGCTCCGAATATTGTTTCTATTCCAAAACAACTTAGACTTCCAGAAGATTATATCGAACTTTTGAAACATTCTAACGGAGGCGGCATTTTGAACGGCGAGCGAGAGTTTGGTTATTTTTCGCTTGACGGCATTAGAGAAATGTACATTGCTTATGGTTTTCCGTTTTGGGCACCTGCATTTCTTCCCGTAGCTTTTAATGGCGGAGGAAAGTTTTATGCTTACGATCTCAGAGAAGAAGGTAAATTTCCTATAGTTGTTGTTTCCTCGGGAAATATCGGTTACGAAGAGGATTGCTGGGCTTTTCTAGGAAATACAATGGAAGATGTTTTAAGCAATACCACCAATATTGAAGATGAACTTGATTAATGAATACAGTTAAATAAAAAATGAGAGAATTAAATTATTTAGTAAAAATAGAAGGAAACGAAGCGCTTTTAGAAAGATTTATTAAAGCAATAGATAACGGAACTGTGAAATTGGATAAAGATTATCCAAATCCGTATTTGTTAGATTCAGGTGAAAAATTCTTGAATAGTGCTGTAATTAAATACTTTTTTCAAACAAGACCATTTTCAAAGGAACTTTATGTTGATTTTTTTGAAAAATTAAGAAAGCTGAACAGTTTTAAAGAAATCAGTTATACCATTGGAGAATGGATCAAGGAGCATGTCACGAATAAGTTTTTTGATGTGAAAAAAGAATATTGGGAAGAAATTATGACCAAAAAAACAAACTCAGAAATCTCGATATCTGAAGAAGAAAAAGAGATTTTATCGTTTGTTTGTTATGTAGCAGTTTGTCATATAAAATACGGAGCAAGTTACGAATCTGTTACCGCAAACCGATATTTTGACATGGTGACCGAATTAGGTTCTAATGAAGTTGCTGAATTAAAGAAAAATGGAACAGGAAAACTTCCAAAAGAATTAATTGCATACAAAGACAGTGATTTAACCGCTAAAGCGAATGATGTTTTTGCAACAATCAATATAAAACTGACTACAGAAACAGAAGAAAGTTATAGAAAAGCTTTAAACTTTGTAAACAATCTTTTGAAGACGGATTTCCCTAAAAGTTTTGAAATCGCATTTTCTTCGAAAAACAAAGAATTGCTTCCAATAAAAGGACTTCCAAAATGTGGACAGAATTATCTTTTTGCTGGAGCTTCGAAGTATCCAAATCTTCACAAAGACATTTTAGAATATATCAATTTGGCGAAAAAAGAATATGAATGGTACACTAATCTTGAAGATGAGAATTGTGCCATGCCATCGACTTTTGCCGTTTTTGCTTTAGGATTGCAAGACGAAAAGTATTTCGATACTTTGATTGATTATTACAAAACTGTTGACGAAGAACATCAGTCTGTTCATGCGAAGTTTACACCTGTATTTTTAGAGAAATTCGGCATAACCGAAAAATCGATAAAAGTCTTTATCAATGCCATTTTATCCATGCAGGAACATCCGCACAATAAAGCTTTCGTTTCTTATTTTACAAATGAAAAAAGCTTGAAATTACTGTTGGATAGCAAGGAGAATTTCGTTTCGTATTATTTCACAGAAGAAGATTTAAAGGACTATTCAAATAGTGGAGATAGTCCGCAGGAAATGGCAGATTATTGTTGGGAAAGTGTTATGTATACCATTTTTGGACAAAGTAAAGGTTTCGCTAAAATTGGTAAACAGCTTACAGATGTAGAAAGAGAAATTTTTGAAAAACTTTTGTAACAAGAAGCGATGGATAGGGAGCAGTTTAAAAGTAATTTGTTGCAGACAATACAAGAAGCTGTAAACGAATTGGAAAATAGAACAATTCTCTTCACTATAACACCAATTAAAGAAGAGAATGTAAAATATAATTCGAAAGATGATTTTGCACGATTATGGATTTTAACGGAGAAAAACTTAAGTAAGCAATTTACTTTAGATGAGGTTGTAGATTTCTTGTCGCTATCTAATTATAGATATCCATTTTGGATAAAAGTAATTCTAAGTGAAAGCACTGATGAAACTATATCTTTTGAATTAAAAATAAGTATGAGATTTAGAACGCCTACACAATTAAAACATTTTGAAGGTGGATATCCGCCCTTTGTTTATGAACTTAAGTAAGATTTAAACATAGAATCATACGATAATGAAATAGAAACAAAAATCCATTTAACATGATAAAAGATTTAGGTTACGGTTATAAAATCATTGACAACGAATTTATTCTTTTTTATGAAAGTGAAGTCTTTAAGAAATTTTATAAAACAATAGATTTTGAAACCTTTCAAATTATAGCAACAAATGCAGAAACAGAAGATGATTATGCTTCAACAATCTATTTTGCAGACAAAAATCATGTTTATCTGCAAAGCGCATTCTGCAGTTTTTGTATTTTAGAAGATGCCATTCCGCAGGATTTTAAAGTAATTGACGTTCAGAAAGGATATGCTTTTTCAAACGGAAATTATTATCGTCACAGCGATAAAATGCCTTTTGATTACAGTAAAGCAAAATATCTCAATGATTATTATGCTGTCGCAGATGATGAACTGTATTTTGGAGACACGGTTTTGGTAGAAAATGTGGATATAGCATCTTTTACAATTCCGCATTCAGAACTAATTGGCAACCTTGGAATGGATAAAAACCATGTGTTTTTTAAAGGAAAAATAATTCAAGATGCCAATCCGAAGACTTTTAAAATTCTTGAAACCTGTTTAGACGGAACGTATTATCTAGAATGTGATAATGCTTTTTATGCCAAAGATGATAAACAAGCTTATTTTGTGAGAACGATAAGCAATGAGATAAAAATAATAAAAACGAAAAGTCTGAATGATTTTCATTTTAGAGTAATCGACGAAAGAGGTTATGCTTTTGACAAAGAATACAGTTATTATATGGGCAAACGAACTAAATTATAAAGTAACACATGGCAATATATAAATTCAATGAAGTGCTAAACGATCTAATGGATTATTTCATTCTAGGCGATGTAGATGGTTTAATGCAATATAAAATCGAAAATGATTTACCAGATGATCTTCTTACGGAATTCACAACAGAAGAAACTGGTGATCAAGTTGTAGAAGAAGGGGTAATTGTACCAATGATTGGAATAGTAAATTATCCGTATACCGTTTATTTTAATCTTTCAGATGATGTTCCTGAATTATTAAAACCAGGAAACGAACTTCAGCACAAACGCGATGGATATTGTCTCAAGGTTATAAGTGAAAAGATTCATTTATATACGATTCCGTATTTAAAAGATTTTACAAAAGAGAAAGTCGATTTGCTGAAAAAGTACAAACATGCGACAATAGAACTTCCAAATGGTTTTTACAGTGTTACAATTTTAGCTGGTTTAACAAAACAGACTTTAGAAATAAAAACGGAATCTGGCGAAATAGAACTGATAGAAGACATGGAACCAACGTTTGAATTTCTGATAAAACCATCAGGAGAAAAACCAGATTTTACAGCTGATTTTACGTATCCATTTAGAATAGAATTTTAGAATTTCAACTATTTGAAATAAGACAAGATGAATGAACCAATACAAATAGAAGAACTCAGCAACAACACTTTCTTCTGGAAATATTATTTCTGCTGGTCGCGCGGTTACGATGAAAAAGAAGAAATAAATATTGATGAAGCTATTGAAGTTGTAGAAATTAACGAAACTGAAGCTTACGAATGGGAAAGGATCTTTTTTAACTACGATGATATAGAAGAAAATCCAAGATATATTTCGAATAAAGTAAATGATGATTTAAATGTCGTAGTTGAGTTTGCCGAATATGAAATCAATTTTTTTCTGAATGATATTTATTTCGGAAATCTAGGCGGACATTTTGAAGCTTGGTTTTTTACGTTAGAAGAATTATTGTCTTTCGAAAAATATCCAAATCTGTTTCTTCTTTTTCTTCCAATGACTGGAATTTCTGAAGATCAAAAAGCTATTTTAAAACCCGTTATTATAAAGCATTTAAATGCAATTCCAAAATTTGAAGAACGTTCCGATTATATTGCAGATTGCCTTCTAAACGGATTAATTATGCAATCTCCTTTTCAAAAAGTAGAAGGAATTGGTTTAACTAATAATGAAAATCATAGCGTGCGAAATATAACAGATTATCCTCGCTATAAAGAAGATGTACTAGCTCTAAATAAAATTCTGATTACGCTGAAATAACTGATTTCAAAAAAAATATTAATATAAGCCAAAATTGACTTTTATGGAAAATCAAAAATTTGAAACCGAAACATTTTCTCTCTTAATTCCTTCTGTTTACACCGATATGCAGGTGGTTTGGGAAAGTATTCGAGCGGCTCACGAACTGCCCGATAATGATTATTTGTCGTATGCAACTACAACACTTATTCCTGTAGCATTTTTTAATGAATTTACTGGAGAGACTCTTGTTTTACGCTACTGGGAATCTTGTAAACACGAAGACCAAGAAACGAAGCTGTTAGAGGAAAAGGAAATTCAATTAGCAGGTCATACATCAAATATTCAGATGTTGAAATCAAACGATGGTCTTTTCTATTATTTCGCAATTGTCCAAATAAGCGATGAATTTTGTTATATTTTTAAAGGCGATTGTAAAATAAAAAATAGAAGTTTTTATGAACCTCTTTTTGAAGAAATATGGAAAAGTCTTGAATATTTTGGAAATCCTAAAGAAGCAATAAATAAACTTCCTCAGTTTTTACTTGATCTTTATTATCATACAGAATCAGATAAAAAATTAGATTTTGATGATGAAGAAGAAAACGACATTCCTCCAATTATAGAAGAATTTTCTATTCCAGAAGACGGCAAAGAATATTGGAAAATAGATGATATTGAATTGCAGTTTTTACCAGAATGCAGTGCCTCTGTAAATGGAACTTTGAGCGTTAATCTGGAAGGAATTATTCCTGAATTTGACAAAGAGAAATACGGTTACATAGTAGATTCTTATAATGGAGCTGTAGGATTAAATTTTTCTCTTGCTCAGATCTATAACCAAGGAATTCCGACTGGCGTAATTCCGTTTGAAAAGGGCAGAGACGAAAGTCATAATCATTATTTATGGGATCGAGGTTTTCATTATTCGATTGCTTTTACGGGTAATGTTACTTTAAAAGATGGATGGGTAGGATTAACGGGTTATCTGGAAGACAAATGGGATCCTAAAAGATATAAAATAAGTCTGGCAAAGAAAATAAATGTAGAAGAATTAGAATGGGAAAAGTATGATTTTACGTTGCTTAAAGAATTGGAAAAAGCATCTCCTAAAATTGTACGTCAATTAAAATTAAAAGATCCAGATCCAATTGAATTAAGAGAAGAACTTCATTCGTTAATTCATTTGGAAACCCTTTCCATTCAGTTTTCAAATGATAGCAAAGAAGCAGAAGCTTTTACAGAAATCCCTACGCCAATTAAATATCTTAAAAATTTAAAAAGTTTACACCTTTGGGGAATTTCAGAAGTTACCAAGTTCCCAGAATGGTTAGGAGATCTTCGCGAATTGGAATTTCTATTGTTAGTAGGAAGTAAAGCCGAAGGAATTCATCCGTATACATTGCAATATCTTTCAAAACTTAAATATTGTTATCTTGAAGGTAATAAATTAGAATCTGCTCCTAAGTCAATACCAGATAATTTGGAGGTTTTGCATTTAGAGGGAAATCAATTGACAGATATTCCAAGTTCATATACCCAATTAAAGAATCTTAGAAAACTGCATATTCAAAATAATCCTCTTAAATCGCTTCCTGCTGGACTTGAAAATATTCCAGGACTTGATTTAGAACTGGAAAAGAAAATGATTTTCCTAGATTACACTTATAAAGGCGCAAATGATAGTGGAGTAATACCTTATAACGACGAATTATTTTATGCACGAAATGATTCAGATTTAAATTCAAACCTTCAAAAGGCTATTAAAGAAACAGATTTTCAGGAATATGAAAATGGACTTTCTAAAATAGCGCGTCATTCAGTAAATTTTGTTACTACAATTCCAGATTCTTATGATGAAGTAGGGAATAACCGATTTGGTGGACTTCCTGATTTACCTTTAAATGTAGATTATCCGACGTTGACAATCGATCAAGAACAAAAAGGATATCAGTTTATTGCTCAGATTAATTGCGCATCTATAGCCAGTTTACAGGATTATTTGCCTCGAACCGGAATGCTTTATTTCTTTATTAATGACCAAGAAGATTTTACTCCGAAAGTTCTTTACTATGAAGGAGAAACGGATCATCTAAAATCAGCAAAAGAATTGAATATTGAGGAAGAGTTTATTTATGATGAAGCTGGTATTTTTCATCCATTTAAGGCTAATTCGGCGAAATGTGTAAGTCTTCCGTCGTTTTATAATGATGAACATTATTATGAAAAAATGGCGCCAGAATTAAAGGAATTAGAAGAGAAATACGATGAAACTGAGGCTCTGAATGAAGCACTTTTGCCTTTTAATGAAAAATCTTCTCACGGAATTAATAGTTATGTTTTCAAACAACATGATTCACCTGAAATAGAAGCAGTAAATATACTCAAAGGAAAACCAGAAGAATGGATGGTGCTTTTGCGTGTAAGCAGTGATAATAATCCAGGTTTTAGTTTTTGGGATGCAGGCGAAATTTATTTCGTTATTCACAAAAGCGACCTTGCTAAAAAAGATTTTTCAAATGTGTATTGCGGATTAGAAACTAGTTAATAGAAAATATGGAAAGTACACTTCAAAAATTAGATCAAAATTTATCTTCGTTAAGGCCAGAATTTTATGAAAGCTTGAAAGAGCCATTAAAAGATACAGAAATCGAATCTCTTGAAAACAGATATAATATTGTTTTACCAGAAGATATAAAAGCGCTTTATAAATGGAAAAATGGACAAGAAAACAGCAGTTTTGATTCATTTGTAAATAATTCCACGTTTATTGCTCTAGATGAAGCTCTTGACATTGCTTCTGAAAATACATCAATGATTGGTTTTGATTTTGAAATTGAAAATTGGTGGAATGCAAAATGGATTCCTTTATTCCATAATGGAGGAGGAGATTACATTTGTTATGATTGCGAAGGAACTTTCACAGGAAATTCGGGGCAAATTATTGAATTTTGGCACGCAGATAATGATAGGGTTGTTATAGCTCCAAGCCTCGAAGCCTTTCTTTCTCAATTAAATTCTTATTTCGAAAATAATAAAATTGAAGATTTCGATGAATATTTTGAAGTTGAAAAAATACAAGGATATCCAAAGAGCTTTATCGTAGGTTAATTTAGTTGCAATTGTTTTAGATTAAATTTTCATTAACAAAAACTAATTTGACATTAGTTTATATTTGTAGGAAACAAATTAAATTTAAGATCAAACAGGTCTATGAAAAATAAACTTTTAAAAATTTCCTTTCTTCTATTTTTACTTTTTTCGGTAAAAGGATACAATCAGAATGTAAAGCTTTTAACTATAAATCAGCTGAATGAAAGAATTAAAAACGGAAAAGACAGCACTTATGTGGTTAACTTTTGGGCGACTTGGTGCGCGCCATGCATCAAAGAATTACCACATTTTGAGAAACTGGGAGCAGAGCACAAATCAGAGAAATTGGCTGTTTTATTGGTGAGTTTGGATTTTAAATCGAAACTGGCTTCCAATGTAGTTCCGTTTGTGAAAAGGAAAAATTTAAAGAATGAAGTTTTTCTTTTAAACGAAAGCAGTCCGCAAGAATTTATTGATCGAATTGATCCAAGTTGGTCAGGAAGTATTCCGGCAACGCTTTTCATTAAAAATGACAAAAGAAAATTTGTGGAAAGCGAATTTACCTACGAACAATTATTAACTGAATATAAAAAACTGTAAACCATTATGAAGAAAATAATCTTATTACTAGCATTAGCATTTTCTGCTTTTCTATCTCATGCACAAAATGCAGTAACGCTTAAAGCGGGCGACGCAGCTCCAGATTTCAAGCTGAAAAATATTGATAACAAAGAAGTTTCTTTCGGAACTTTTAAAGATGCAAAAGGATATATCGTTGTTTTTACGTGTAACACTTGTCCGTATGCAATTGGATATGAACAGAGAATTATCGATTTAGATAAAAAATTCAAATCACAAGGATATCCAGTAATTGCGATTAATCCGAACGATCCAGAAGCTTCTACAGCAGATACATTTGCAAAAATGCAGGATTTAGCAAAAGATAAAAAATATTCTTTCCCATATTTATTTGATCCAGGACAAAAAATTACAGATGAATATGGTGCAAAACGTACGCCTCACATCTTTATAGTTTCTAAAACTGCAAAAGGAAATGTTGTAGAATATGTTGGAGCAATCGATAATGATCCAGAAGGAAACAATCCTCAAAAAATAAAATATGCAGAAGATGTAATTGCGTCATTAAAAAGTGGTCAAAAACCAGCAATTACACAAACTAAAGAAATTGGCTGTACTGTAAAAAGAAAAGCTAAAGCTTAAAAAAATGTTTCAGGTTTCAAGTTTCAAGTTCTACTGCGTGTGTGAAAACCTGAAACCTGAAACCTGAAACCTGAAACCTGAAACAAAAAAATCATAAAAAACAAAACGCCCCATAAGTGGGGCGTTTTTGGCATGTATAGTGAACAAGTTGTTTTTATTTTTTATCTATTCGATAAAGTCTTCCTTGATCGGTAACGGCGTATAATGCTTCATCTTTTCCTTGAGTAATATCTCTAAATCTTTGTCCTTCTCCAGCTAATAATCTTTCTTCACCAGCCACTTTATTGTCTTTAAAAGCTAAACGGATAATGTGCATGCCGCTAAGCGAACCAATAAAAAGATTATTTTGCCATTCTGGAATACGATTTCCTGCGTAAAATGTCATACCACTTGGCGACACTACAGGATCCCAATAATAGACAGGTTGCTCCATTCCATCTTTTTGTGTAATACCTTCTCCAATTTTCGTACCACTATATTCGATTCCGTAAGTAATTGTAGGCCAGCCATAATTTGCTCCAGCTTTAATTCTATTAATTTCGTCACCACCTCTTGGGCCGTGCTCACTTTGCCATAATTCACCAGTCGTTGGATGCATTGCCAATCCTTGCGGATTTCTATGTCCGATAGTGTAAAGTTCAGGTAAAGCGCCTGTTTGTGAAAAAGTAGGATTTCCTGGTGCTGCTTGACCACTTGTGGTAATGTGCACAATTTTACCCAAACTGCTTGTAACTGATTGCGCCAACGGACGTGTTTCTAAAACAGATCTTTCGCCAATGCTCACAAATAAGTTTCCAGTTTTGTCAAACAAAACTCGACCTCCATAATGAAGCGTACTTGCATTTGGCGTGTTTGAACGGTAAATTACGGTTGGATTTTCAATAGCAGTTTCGTTGTCAGAGATTCTTCCTTTCGCTACAGCGGTAATATTTCCGCCAGCAACGATTTCAGAGAATACCCAATAAATCATTCTGTTTGTAGCGTATGCAGGATCTAGACAAATTCCTAATAAACCACCTTGACTTGCGGGATTAACAGCAGGAACACCTGTTAAGGCATTTCCAACAACTCCTGCTTGGGTAACGATTTTAATGTTGCCTCCTTTTTCAGTTACTAATAGACGTCCGTCAGGAAGATAGGCAACTCCCCAAGGAGCGCTTAAGCCGTTGGTGATAATTTTAGCTTCATATTCTGTGGTGGTTTGAATGCTTCCTGCTCGCGTTTGTCCAGCAAATGCTGGCTGATAAGTGGTATTGGCTGTGCCAGTTTCTACAGGCGGACCCGTTGGCCCTGGATCTACGTTTCCTTCAGTGTTGTCGTTACTTGAACAGCTGCCTAAAACAAGAATTCCAGCTAGAAGAAAAATACTTTTTTGAATTATCATAATGCTTCATTTTAATGGTTAAAAAATAATTTTTGCATTATCGAACATTTCGAAAAAGAAGATTGTTGATTGAGATTCGTTAATTTGAAATGGTCAGTTTCTAACGAAATTCTCGGTTTTATTTTCAATTAAGAATGCCTAAATGCTTGTAATATTTTAAAGAAAGAATATGAATTTCATTAACAGAAATTAAACTTCTTTTGGTAAAGCATTTAGTGGGACATGCCTAATTGGAACGGAAAATTGCTACAAAATATTGCCAGTAAGAATTGTATTATTTTTTTCTTAGCAGAAATTTAACATTCAAAAAATCAATAAAAATAGAGCTGAGGTCTTATTTTTAAAGAGAATTTTAAAGACTTTTTAATTTTTTCATGAAGACAGGAAAAACTTCATTTAATTCTTCAAAAAGAGGGTTTTTTCGGTTTTTTAGTTTGATTTCGCTAAATAATTTTAATCCTAAAGCAAATTGAGTAGCTTCAGATTCATTGGCAAAAATGTTCTTAGATTTTATTCTTTCAATGATTCCGAAGATTTCGTCGTGATTGTCAAATTCGATTCCAAGTTCTTTTGCAGGGGCAGTTTCACCATTTGCATATTCCTTAAGGCTTAAAGTAAGGTAATATTTGTTTGATCTTTTTTCCATGATTTTTGTAATTCTAATTTTATTTCAGCCACTTATCGACCAATGTTTTAAAAGCTTCTTTGTATTGTTCGCCGACTGTGATTTCTATTTTGTCGATAAAAATCGAGTTTTTGCTGATGGCACTTATTTTGTCAAGCGAAACGATAAACGAACGATGAACGCGCATAAATTTTGATGAAGGCAGTTTTTCTTCTAACGCTTTAAGCGAAATGAGAGACATTAAAGCTTTTTGAGAATCTTCGAGATGTACTTTTACATAATCCTTCAAACTTTCGATATAAGTGATGTCTTTCAGTGAAATTCTAACCCATTGATATTCGACTTTTAAAAAGATAAATTCGTCATCTGCGGCGATCGTAGTAAAGGTATTGTTGGCTTCTTCAGTTAATTGTAAAACTTTGCTTGAAGCACGTAGAAATTCTTCGTAGCTGAAGGGTTTTAAAAGATAATCGACAGCGTTTACTCGATAACCTTCAATTGCATAATGATTGTAAGCGGTTGTAAAAACGATTTTGGGTAACGGTCCAGCTTGATCTTGAAGAAGTCTTGCCAATTCCATTCCGCTTAAATTTGGCATATTGATGTCTAAGAAAACCAAATCTGGTTTTGTTTCTCGAATGATGCCCATTGCGTCTACAGCATTGTCGCAAGTTGTAATTAGCTCTAAAAAAGGAGTTTGGTGTATAAACGTTTCTACTAATTTTAAAGCCAATGGTTCATCATCTACTGCTATACATTTTAATACCGTCATTGCTCAAGATTTATTTTCAATTTAATTTTATATGTTCCGTGGTCGGTAACGCCAAAAGAAATGAAATGCTGATTCGGATAAATCAATTGCAGCCTTCTTTTGGTGTTGGTTAAACCAATTCCGCCTTCATCTGAAGTTGATGTTTTTTCGAAAAAAGTGTTTTCTACTTCAAATTCCAGATTGCTTCCATTTTGCGTAAGCTTAATGTAAATTTCGCTTTTATCAGTGGCATGTACGCCATGTTTAAAAGCATTTTCTACTAAAGGTAGCAATAACATCGGAACAATAGGGTAATCGTGTATTTTTTCAGGAATATCTGTTGTGATGGTTAGTTTGCTGTTGGCACGAAGTTTCATTAAAGCAATAAAATCTCGCATAAATTCGGCTTCTTTCAGTAGCGTTGTTTTTTCTTCGGTACTGTAAAGCAAGTAGCGCATCATTCGGCTTAAAGTATGCAACGCATTTCTAGAATCTTCAATATCAGTATAAGTCAAAGAATAAATGCTATTCAATGAATTAAAGAAAAAATGCGGATTAATTTGCGCTTTCAGCATCGCCAATTCAGCCATTGTTTTGTCTTGTTCCAGTTTTAATTTGTGCTGTGCTGCTTTTTGCCAATGCGTTAACATCGCCCAACTGGTACTGATTCCTAAAACCAATAATGTCAGAGTAAAAACATAATTATCGAAATATGGATTTTTATATTTTTTAAAGCCAATAGCTTTACTAATCTGAGTATGAAGATCGGTTTGCGAAGTATAAAAATACGCAATTAATTGAAGAGTTATAATTGCAGCAAATGCCCAAACCAAAAAAGCTGAAGTATTGTCTTTAATGATCGTTTTTGGAACTATAATTTTTGCCGTGTAATAAAACAGAATGATTAATTGAAACAATATAATGCTCTGCCAAAGCCAGAATGCCTGCGGAAGCACAACATTCCAAGTCAGCGGAATATAAAACAGCATAAGATACCCTAATAAAGACCAGCCAAGAATGTGTAATCCGGTGAATAAATAAGGTCTAAAAAAGTTTGGTGACATTATAATTTATGATTTATAAGGCAATATTACAGTTTATTTGAATATAAAAATTAGGCAATCGCTAAACCCCGTTTTAGAGTCTCTAAAAAGCATTTTAGAGCCGACGGGACAAAAATTAAACACTTGTTTAATATTTAAAAAAATTCCGTCGGTTCTCATCTTGCCTTTATCGATTCTGTTTCGCTCTTCGTCTATTTGAAAATTTTTGTGTGTTATATTTTAGTTCTTTTGTTGTCATATAATAGATAATCACACATTTTTCAAGATGAATAAGCAATCATTTTTAAGCATTCTTGCAGCATCACTTATTATCGCTTCTTGCGGTAAAAATGATAAATCGGCACAGGCCGGAGGAGCTCCGCAGATTAAAGAATATAAGACTGTTACCTTACAGCCAGAATCAGCTACGTTAAACAGCGATTTTCCGGCTAGTATTCAAGGACAGCAAAATATAGAAATTCGTCCAAGAGTTGAAGGTTACATTGACAAGATTTTTGTTGATGAGGGAGCAGTTGTAAAAGCTGGTCAGCCATTATTTAAGATTAGTGCTCCAGAATATGAGCAGCAAGTCCGTACTGCAACAGCAAGCATCAAAAGCGCTCAAGCTGAAGTAAGTTCTGCAAAATTGGCTGTAAATAAAGTAAAACCTTTAGTTGAAAAAGGAATTATCAGTAAATACGATTTAGAATCAGCACAATTTACTTATGAGTCAGCAATGGCTTCTTTAGCGCAAGCAAACGCAGCTTTAGTAAATGCTAAAACTAATTTAGGATACACTACAGTTACAAGTCCAGTAAATGGAGTTGTTGGTTCAATTCCGTTTCGTTTAGGAAGTTTAGTAAGCTCAAATAATGCTGATCCGTTAACAACAGTTTCTAGCATTGGAAACGTTTATGCTTATTTTGCTATGAACGAAAAAATGCTATTGAACTTTACGCAAAGCAATACTACAGGAGCTTCTTTAGCTCAGAAAATCAAAAGCATGCCAGCAGTTTCATTATTGCTTTCTGATGGTTCGACTTACGATCAAAAAGGAAATATTGAGACTGTAAACGGATTAATCAATACAGAAACAGGTACTGTAAATGTGAGAGCACGTTTCCCTAACTCAAAAGGAATTATCAGAAGCGGAAGCAGCACTACAGTTAGAATTCCGAACGAAGTTAAAAATTCAATTATAGTTCCTCAAAGCGCAACATTCGAACTTCAAGATAAAATTTTCGCAGTTGTTGTTGGTAAAGACGGAAAAACTAAAAATGCAAATATCACAGTTCTAGACAATTCTGCAGGTAATTATTATGTAGTTACAAGCGGTTTAAATGCTGGTGATCAAATTGTATTAGAAGGAGTAGCCTCTTTAAAAGAAGGAACTGAAATAAAAGCCCAAAATCAAAGCCCAGAAACAGTTTACGCCGATTTAAAATAAAAAAAATGTTTAAAAAATTTATACAAAGACCCGTACTCTCAACGGTAATATCTGTTATTATCGTTATTTTAGGTGTTTTAGGCCTAATTGAGTTACCGATATCGCAGTATCCAGATATTGCGCCTCCAACAGTAAACGTTGCGGCAAGTTATACCGGTGCTAATGCCGACGTGGTACTGAAAAGTATCGTTATTCCGTTGGAAGAACAAATTAATGGTGTAGAAAACATGACTTACATGACTTCTACAGCAACAAATGACGGAAATGCGTCTATCAAAATTTTCTTTAAAGTAGGAACAAACCCAGACTTAGCAGCGGTAAACGTTCAGAACAGAGTTTCTAGAGCAACAAGTTTATTGCCTGTAGAGGTTACTCAGGCTGGGGTTACCGTTACGAAAAGTCAGAGTAGTAACTTGTTGATTTTCTCTTTATATAGTGATGATAAAGCTTACGATCAGACGTTTCTTCAAAACTATGCAAAAATTAACCTTGTACCGCAAATTCAGCGTGTAGTTGGGGTGGGAGATGTTACCGTTTTTGGTGCAAAAGATTACTCTATGAGAATCTGGTTGAAACCAGATGTTATGCAACAATACAAATTGATTCCGAGTGATATTTCGGCTGCTTTGGCAGAACAGAATATCGAAGCTGCGCCAGGGAAATTTGGTGAAAACGGAGATCAAGCTTTTCAATATGTAATTAAATACAAAGGACGTTTAACAAGCGCTCAAGAATTTGAGGAAATTGTAATTAAGTCTGTTGGAAATGGACAAATGCTTCGACTTAAAGATGTTGCTAAAGTTGAATTAGGATCTTTAAGTTATGCTTCTACAATTAAAACAAACGGTGTAGAATCTGCAGCGATGGCAATTAGCCAGACTCCAGGATCTAATGCGCGTGACGTAATCAACAATTCTAAAAAATTGATTGAAGAGGCAGCGAAGAATTTCCCAAAAGGAGTTAAATATACCACAATGGTTGACGTTAATGACAACTTGGATGCTTCGATTGAAAAAGTAATTCATACTTTGATTGAAGCTTTTATTCTGGTTTTCATCGTAGTATTTATTTTCCTTCAAGATTTTAGATCGACTTTAATTCCGGCAATTGCGGTTCCGGTTGCAATTGTGGGTACATTCTTCTTCCTGAATTTATTCGGATTTACGATTAACTTATTGACGCTTTTCGCGATGGTTCTAGCCATTGGTATTGTGGTCGATGATGCGATTGTGGTTGTAGAGGCCGTTCACGCCAAACTCGACCACGGATATAAATCGGCTAAGAAAGCGACGATTCATGCGATGGATGAAATCTCTGGAGCGATTATTTCGATTACATTGGTAATGGCTGCGGTATTTATTCCAGTAACTTTTATTGGAGGATCTACAGGGGTTTTCTACAAACAGTTTGGTATTACGCTTGCGGTTGCGATTATTCTTTCGGCAGTAAACGCCTTGACTTTGAGTCCAGCATTATGTGCTCTTTTATTGAAACCGCACGCAGACGATCATAAACATAAAAGCTATTTACAACGTTTTTACACTTCATTTAACGTAGCATTCGATAATGTTACAGCAAGATACAAACGTTCGGTAAGTTTCCTTTCTGCAAAAAAATGGATAGCAGCAGCTTCAATCGTAATTGCTGGTATTGCATTAGTTTACATGATGAAAACTACGCCTTCAGCTTTCGTACCTTCTGAAGATCAAGGAACAGTTTTCGCTAATATTAGTTTGCCGCCTTCAGCTTCTATGGAACGTTCTGATGTTATTGCCAAAAGAGTAGATAGTATTGCAAAGACAATTCCTGGAGTTAAAAATACGCTTCGTATTGTGGGACAAAACTTTACAGCGGGTGCGGGTAGTGCTTACAGTATGGTTATTGTGAAATTAAAACCTTGGGACGAACGTGATTTAAGTGTTGATGATGTAATCGGACAGCTTTTCGCTAAAACAAGTGGAATTCGTGAAGCGAGTATTTTCTTTATTTCGCCTCCAACGATTCAAGGTTTTGGACAAAGTGGTGGATTCGAATTTCAATTGCAAGACAAAGGAGGTCATACAACGGCAGAATTTTATAAAGTTAATAACGAATTCTTAGCTAAATTATCAGAGCGTCCAGAAATTCAATACGCTACAACGCCATTTAACCCTGGTTTCCCTCAGTATATGATGGATATTAATTTAGCGAAAGCGAAAAATGCTGGAGTTTCGGTAAACACGATTTTATCAACAATGCAAGGATATTATGGTGGAGTGTATGCTTCGAACTTCAATAAATTCGGTAAACAATATCGTGTAATGATTCAGGCTTCTCCAGAGTTTAGAACAAACACACAAGGATTAAATAAAATCTTTGTTCGTAACAGCGCAGGAAACATGGCGCCAATTACAGAGTTTGTAAAAATGACGAGAGTTTTTGGTCCAGAATCTATTTCAAGATTTAACTTGTTTACTTCGATTTCGATTACAGGAGCGCCAAAACCAGGTTTCAGTTCTGGAGACGCAATTAAAGCAATTCAAGAAGTAGCTGCAGAAAATCTTCCTGCAGGTTATGGTTACGAATTCTCAGGTTTAACTCGTGAGGAATTAGCATCGGGAAGTGAGACGATTTTCATTTTCATCTTGTGTTTGGTATTCGTTTATTTCTTGTTAAGTGCACAGTACGAAAGTTACATTTTGCCATTCGCAGTATTGTTCTCAATTCCGTTTGGATTGGCGGGAGCGTATTTATTCTCGATTATTTTCAAATTGAACAGTAATATTTACTTGCAGATTTCCTTAATCATGTTGATCGGGCTTCTTGCGAAGAACGGTATTTTGATTGTCGAATTTGCCTTAGACAGAAGAAGAAAAGGACTTCCGATTTTACAATCAGCAATTGATGGAGCTGTGGCACGTTTACGACCTATTTTGATGACTTCGTTTGCCTTTATTTTAGGATTAGTTCCGCTGATGTTTGCTACTGGAGCGGGTGCGGTTGGTAACAGATCGATTGGTACTGGAGCCGTAGGAGGAATGTTAATCGGTACAATTTTAGGAGTTTTCGTAATTCCGGTATTGTTTATCATTTTCCAGACTTTACAAGAAAGAATAAGCGGTCCGGCGAAAGATGGTTATGATGATGACGATGATGATGAAGACGAAATTCATTTAATAGAAGCTCACAAAGAGTAAAATTTAATTACAACAAAGATGACGAATAGTTCAAATAAATATATTCTACTGGTAATGACAGCCGCACTGATTAGTGCGTGCTCTGTTACCAAGAAATACGAACGTCCCACTACTTTAAAAACCGATCAATTGTACCGTGATGAGTCTTCTACAGATTCGACTACAATTGCAGACATGCCTTGGAATACTGTTTTTAAAGATGAAAAACTAAATGCTTTAATTCAAAAAGGATTAGATCAGAATTTGAACCTGAAAAATGCGATTGAGAATATTGTACAAGCAAGAGCTTCTCTGCGTCAGAGTAAATTAGCTTATTATCCTTCATTGCAATTAGACGCGAATGTAACGCATAACAAGCAGTCTCAGGCAGGATTAAACTTTCCGGCAGGAATTAACATTAATACTTTAACAACGACTTATAAGTTGGGTGTAAGCACTTCTTGGGAAATCGATGTTTGGGGAAAATTAAGTAGTTCTAAAAGAGCCGCTTTAGCAACTTATTTAGCTTCTGATGCTGCAAAACAAGCCGTTCAAACGCAATTGATTGCAGACATTGCGAACAATTATTTCTTGTTGTTAGCTTATGATAAACAACTTGAAATTACAGAACAAACTTTAAAAAGCCGTATCGAAAATGTGGCAACTATTAAAGAGTTAAAAGAAGGTGCAATTGTAACCGGTGCAGCTGTTGTTCAAAGTGAAGCCAATCAGCATGCGGCAGAAGTTTTAATTCCAGATTTGAAGCAAAACATTCGTGAAGCAGAAAACGCTTTAAATATTTTGTTAGGACAAACGCCTGGACCGATTGATAGAGGTGTTTTAGGAACGCAGATCATTCCTGAAAAAATTGCAATCGGAATGCCAGCTCAATTGTTAAATAATCGTCCAGATGTTCGTCAAGCGGAATTTAACTTCAGAGTGGCTTTCGAATCTACAAATTTGGCTAAAACGTATTTCTATCCAAGTTTGACGCTTACAGCAAGCACAGGATTTTCAAATTTAGAGTTAAACGATTTCTTCAGCCATTCGATTTTTTATTCGATTATTGGAGGATTGACTCAGCCTTTATTCAATAATGGTTTGAATAAAATGAGATTGACAACAGCGCAATCACAACAATTACAAGCATATAATACTTTTCAGCAAAGTCTTCTAGTGGCAGGTCAGGAAGTTTCAAATGCTTTGTATTCGTACCAAATGGCTGTTGAAAAAGAAGATTCGAGAGCGAAACAAATTGCAGCATTAGAAAAAGCAGTAGACTTTACTCAAGAACTTCTAGAATATAGTTCAGCAACAAATTATACAGACGTATTAACATCTGAACAAAACCTTTTGGCAGCGCAATTAAGTGGAGTAGCAGATAATTTGCAGAAACTACAAGCTGTTATTAATTTGTACAGAGCATTAGGTGGAGGTTGGAAATAATATCCTGATTGGCTAAAAATGTGCGTTTGTCGCTACAAATATGCTTTTGGTCTAAATTATATTTTAAATCACAACAATGTATTTACCTTTGAATCATTCAAACGAATACGACAGATTTGTGAGTTAGTAGCCGTTCCACATAGATAATACTGCGCAAAGTATAATCGATAAATAAAACATGACACTAAAACGCCTCAGAAATGGGGCGTTTTTCATTTTAATCTCTATCGTTTAAAAAAGCCTTTTCGTCGATTAGTTTGGTACCTTTGTATAATGAATGTTGAAACCACTAACATTTGGCACTACTTTCGATTAATATCTACTAAAATTAACATTTAAATTCTAAAGACATGAAAAAGTTAGTATTCGCCTCAGTGCTTTTTATGAGTGTATTTTTTGCTCATGCGCAAGTATCAGTAAATGTAAACATTGGAACTCCACCAAATTGGGGACCACAAGGTTATGACGACAATAGATATTACTATTTACCTGATATTGATGTATATTATGATATAAATCAAAGCGTATTTATCTACGATAACGGTGGAAAATGGATGCGTGAAAAAAGACTTCCATCAAAATACAGACAATATGATTTGTACTCTGGCTACAAAGTAGTTTTGACTGATTACAGAGGAGATGCTCCTTATAATTATCATACGAAACACAGAGCAAGTTATCCGAAAGGTTACGTTGGAAAACCTCAAAAAAATAGAGGAGAAAAACCTAAAGGAAACAACGGAAATCATTACGGAAATGATAAAGGAAATAGTGGTAACAATGGCAAGAATAAAGGAAATAAGTCAGACAAAAACCACGATCACTCTAATGGAAAACACCATTAATTCTAAACATGACTAAAAAGAAACGCCTCCAATTGGAGGCGTTTTTTGTTGTTTTATAGTTTTAGCCACGAATTACACGAATTACGCTAATTTTTTATAAAATTAATGTAATCGCTTAGCCTGTTTTTTATTGCTCGGGTTGTGGCTAAAAATAGTAAATGAATTGCCTCCAGCTTTAGCTGGAGGTAAAAAGATCTTGCATTATTAGGCTTTAGCCAAATTAAGCGTAAAGTTTGGCTAAAGACTTTATTGTTTATAAACAAAAAACCTCCAGCTAAATCTGGAGGTAATTGATATTTAGATATTTATTAAAAATAAATTTGTGCCAATTCGTGTAATTCGTGGCTAAAAAACTATTCTGAAACTGTTTTCACTTTGTGGCCAATTGCTCCAAAAGAAAGAATGATCAAAAAGCAGATTAACGGAATAATATATCCTGACTGAATATCATCATGATTCATATCGATTAAAGTTCCCATTCCGTAAGGAATAATCGCTCCACCAACAATTGACATAACCAACCAAGAAGAACCTGTTTCTGTATTCGATTTTAAGCCTTTAATTCCTAAAGAGAAAATAGTTGGGAACATAATAGACATAAAGAATCCGATTCCTCCAAGTGCATAAATTACTACAATTCCAGATCCGTAAATTGCCACTAGACATAATAAAACGCTCATTACACAATAGATAGAAAGCAATACATAATCTTTTACAAAACGTAAAAAGAATGTACCGATAAAACGTCCTGCCATAAAAAGGAAACCGTAAATTCCTAAATAATATCCTGCTGTTTTTTCGTCTAATCCAGCACCTTGTTGTGCAATTCTAATAAAGAAACTTGTAATGCAAACTTGTGCACCAACATAGAAAAACTGCGCTACAACTCCCCAACTTAAATGTCTAAATTTTAAAACAGAGAAAAATCCTGGTTTAATTTCAGCTTCAGAATGAGTAGCTTTCATTGAAGGCAATTGTACAAAATAGAATATAATAGCAACCAAAACTAAAATGCTACCTAATACGATATAAGGCATTTTTACAGATGCTGCTTCGCCTAGTAAATAAGCTGCTTTTTCTGCTTCTGGCATTGCTGCCATTTGTTCTGGTGTATGGTTTGTTCCTGAAAGAATAAATAAAGAACCCACAATTGGCGCTACCATAGCCGCTAATCCGTTGAAAGAAGCAGCTAAATTCAATCTTTTTGACGAAGATTCAGCTGGCCCTAAAATCGCTGCGTATGGATTGGCACTGGTTTCTAAAATCGTTAATCCGCAACCAATTACAAATAAGGCGAATAAGAATAACTCATAAGTTCTAGTATTAGCCGCAGGAACAAATAAAAATGCTCCAATCGCAAAAACTAATAAACCTGTGATAATACTGTTTTTGTAACCAAATCTTTTAATCAGCATTCCCGCCGGAATTGCCATAATAAAATAAGCAAAAAATACAGAAGTATCGATAAGAGTAGATTGTCGATTGTTTAATTCGCAAGCTTTTTTCAAGTGCGGAATCAAAACTGAATCAAGATTGTGGGCCATTCCCCACAGAAAAAATAGGCATGTAACTAAAATAAAAGGCAGCAGATATTGTTTCTGATTTCCGCCTTCTGTCGGCACTTCGTGTTGATCGCCAGCTTGGTTTGTAATTTGCATTGTGTTGATAGTTTTTTGTTTTTTGAGATTCTAAGGTTCTGAGTTGCTAAGATTCTAAGTTCCGCTTCCGAGCCTTTAAGAGATTGAGTTTTTTAGTTTTTTTAGTTGTTAAGGTTCTAAAAACGCAAAGTATATAAAAACTTAGCATCTTAGAACCTTAGCAACTTAGGATCTTCTTTTCACAAAAAGCAAGTGATCACAAACCAAAACAACTTCACCGCGTTGGTTAATGATTTCCACATGTTCTGTAACAGCACCCAATTCAGGGTTTTTAGCTTCGCCTTTTTCAGAAATCGTAATTTCAGAGTGAATTGTATCGCCAATATGAACTGGTTTTACAAAACGCATTCTGTCGTAACCTCTTGAAAAAGCTTCTGGATTTATTTCTGATGCCGTTAAACCGATTCCAATACTGAAAACCATGGTTCCGTGCGCAATTCTTTGTCCGAAAGGTTGTGTTTTACACCATTCTTCATCCATATGGTGCGGGAAGAAATCTCCCGTATGTCCAGCATGAACCACAAAATCTGTTTCTGTGATTGTTCTGCCGACAGTTACTCGTTTATCGTCGATGGTGTAATCTTCGAAAAAAGTCGATTTAAAATACATAATTTAATTACTTTTTATTCGTCAAACTCTTTCAAATAAATGTCAAAATAACGCTCGTTTTGAAGAGGACTTAAATATTTGTTTTTTGGTTTTGAAATATAGTGTTTTAATTACACTTCATCAAAAGAAATTCCGCCATTTTTACTGCTGATGTAGCAAGCTTCCACAACTTTCATTGTACCTAAGACATCTTGGACACTTGCAGACAATATGGAGTCAGAACCTTCTTTAAAACGCATAAGATTAGACATTGCACCAATAAAAGCTTCTGGAAACCACGAACCTTCTAGTTTAACTTCTGTCCATTCGTACTCCGTTTCGCCTTCTTTTTTAGGCAAAGCATATTCAAAAACGTCAGGAAGACCGTCAGGATAGTTCATCAATAAGCCCATTTTTGCTTTAACCGCGCCTTTTGTTCCTTCCCATTTGATGTAACTTTCTTCGTGTTTCGGACCAAAATGATGATCATGGTTTGTATTGATCACCACATGCATATCTTCGCCATAATCTAAAATAATCGTAGATCGGCTAGAAGATAATTTTTTAAGCGGATGTTTCGCCGTTTTCGCCATTACACCTTTTGGATTTCCTAAGAAAGAACGAATGCAATCAATGTAATGAACGCTATGAAAAAGAATTTCCAATCTTGGATGTTCTTTAATTAATGGAAACAATTCCCAAGGCGTATTTACAGTCACTTTAAATTCAAAATCATATAACTGACCCAAAATTCCTTCGTTGATTAAATAACGAGCAGCACTTACAAACGAAGCAAAGCGCAATTGAAAGTTAATCGCAGCAACTAGATTTTTTCTTTCGCAAACCGCTACAATTTCACGTGCCTGAGATAAATCATTACCCATTGGTTTCTGAATCAAAACGGCTGCTCCATCAGGTAATTGTTCTAAAATCTCAATGTATTGATCGGGTAAAACGGTAATATCGTAAACAGCATTTGAAGGCGCATTTTTAACAGCATCAGCAACACTTTCAAAAACATGATCAATTTTGAATTCTTTTTGTAAATCGTATGCTTTTGAAATCGTTCTATTGGTAATGCCAAAAACTTTAAAACCAGCCATTTCGTAAGCAGGAAGATGCGCATCTTTTACGATTCCGCTTGCGCCGATAATGATGATTGGCTGTTCTGTTTCAGGTAATAAAGGTTTATATGGAATATTCATATCTATTCTATTTTTTGAATATTAATTTGTGTCTCTTCTAATAATTGTGCCGAAGGAATATCGCTATTAATAGCTTTTAAAACCATGTGGTCGATAAATTCGCAAACCTTTGGCCAGATTGGAGTTTGCGGTAATGTCAAAGCGTTTTCGTGCAGCATTTCCAATTTATGATAAAACGGAATCAACGTATTGGTTTCCTCATCTTTCCAAGTTGATTTTCTGCAGCCAATTCCGCCTTCTTTAGTCAATAATTTGTCGCTTTCGGCAGTCGTGGCAAAACGTAAAAAATCGTAAGCCAGTTTTTTATGTTTACTTCCAGAACCAATTGTATACAACCAATATACATTCAAAGAAGCCGTTTTATGATTTGGATCGGATGGGAGGGAAGTAATGTCAATTTTGCCTTTTACTTTCGATTCTTCGATAACTTCCGCCATCGAAGCAAATCCGAACCAATTGATAGCCATTGCAGCTTGTCCATCGGCGAAAGCCAAACCAGCTTCAACCGAACCAAATTCTCTAGATTTTGGATGAACAGCATTTTTGTCATTTACTATTTTTCTGTAAAAATCTAAAGCTTGAATGCCAGCTTCGCTATTAATACAAATCTGATTTTTATTATTGATTAAAGAACCTCCGCGCGTCCATAATTGGAGGCAGAAGTCAAAAACCATATTGTGCCCGTCTGGGTAATTGGCAAAAATACAGCCATATAAATTTTCTTCTGGACGATTGAAAAAAGTAGCGATATCAACAAATTCTTGCCAAGTTTTTGGCGTAGAAAGTTCGTAACCAAATTGCTTTTTGAAATTCTCTTTTTCTGTTTCGTTTTCGAATAAATCTTTTCTGTAAATCAGACATTCAGGCCCGTCGTGAAAAGGAAGTCCGTAAGTTCCATTATCTAATTTTTGCAAATGCAAAAGCGATTTATGCCAGCCATAAGGATAATTTTCTGGCGGATTTTCTGCAATAAAGGGATATAAATCTTGAACCGCTTTTTCGTGTACAGCATCAAAAATCCAATCGGTGTTGATGTGTGCAATATCCCATTTTCCTTCTTTTAAGCCTTTTTTAGAAATCGTGGTTTCATACAATTCGTGAAGTTCCATCGGAATCATTTCGGCTTCAGCTTGAATGTTGTTTTGAAGGCAGAAAGCATCCCACAACTTTTGCAATGTGCTTTCGAAGGGATCGAATTTTCGAACGGCGATTCTAATTTTGTCCATATTTAGCAGTCTATAAATTCTTTAATAATGTGTTCATTATCCTGACCCAATTTTGGCGAACCTTTTCCAGAGGTCAAATATTCACCGTCGATTTTTATCGGACAGCGGGTAGTTTTATAACTGTAGCCATCAAGCATTTCGACTTGTTGTGTGAAATTCAAAACTTTAAAACCATCTTCTTCAAAAAGCTGCTGATAGTTTAAAACTCCCGCGCACCAAATGTCTGCTGGTTCTAAAATATCCAACCAGAATTGTGTTTCTTGCGTTTGCAAATGATCGGCCAAGATGTTTTTTATCTCGTCTCTAAGTGTGAATTTATTTTCTGGGAACTGCAATAAAGCATCACATTTTAACAAAGAAGCCAAAACAGGAATTGATCCCATTGCCAAGGCTAAATAGCCATTTTTAGTTTTGTAAATTCCGTATGGCGCGCCCAGATAAGCGTGTGCATTATTGGTTTTTGTTCGAACGGGCAATTCGCCACCATCATTGAAAAATGTAGTAATGGTTTCAAACTGAAAATCAAACGCCGATTCCAGCATACTGACTTGAATTTGTGCTCCAATATTATGAGTTGCTTTTCTGTATAAAGCGGCTAAAATTCCTTGTGCCAAATGTGCTCCAGCCAGCATATCTACAATCGACAATCCCATCGGAACTGGGCCATCTTCTTGATTACCGCTAAGCCAAGTTAAAGCCGTTAAAGATTGCAAAAGCAAATCCTGACCCGGTAAATCTTTCAAATCTGGATGTTCTCCAAAACCCGAAATCGATCCGTAAATCACATTTGGATTAATGCTTTTTACATCATCATAACTCAAACCAATGCGTTCCATAACTCCAGGTCTGAAATTATGCATGACAACATCAGCTTTTGCTAATAATTTTTTTAATTTTTGAAGTTCTTCTGGCTGTTTAAAATCAATCGCAAAAGATTCTTTGTTTCTGTTGATGGTATGAAAAACAGACGATTCGCCGTTCATAATCAAATCAGAAGTATATAAAGTTCGGCAGATGTCTCCCGTTCCCGGTTTCTCAATTTTTATCACGCGTGCGCCCAAATCGGCCAATCGTAAACTGGCTGAAGGTCCCGAAAGAAACTGACTGAAATCTACAATTAAATAATCTTCTAATGGTTTCATTTTTTCTGTTTAACCGTTTTTATGGTTTATTTATTGAATCATTTTCATTCAGCAATAAAAATCTATTTTGATCTGCTCAAATCTTTTTAAATCTGCGTGAAATACTTTTTGGGTAAAGATTTTTTCACGCAGATTTGCACAGATTGAAGCAGATTTATACAGATTTAACTCAAATTATTGAATAAACTCTTCGTGTATTGCTAAATTATCTTGACCTACTTTTGGTGCTGCTTTTTCACTAAGCAAAATTTCGCCATCCAATTGAATCGGACTTCTCGTTGTGACCAACGTTTGTCCTTCAGTATTTTTTACGGTTTGTTTCAGTTGTAATTCATTTACAAAAGGCTGATTGTCCAGTTCTTCGTAATTGAAAACTTTTCCGCACCAAATGCCTTCTTTCTGCAAGATTTCAATCCAATAATCAGACGTTTGGGTTTGAATTCTTTCGCTTAAAATCGTTCTGATTTCGTCTCGCTTTTCAAACCACAAATGTTTATCTGCGAAAGCATTTAAATCCAATCCTAACGTTTTTCCGATGAAAATTAAATCGCCCATGGCAAGAGACAAATAACCGTCTTGCGTTTGGTAAACTCCGTACGGCGCGCTTAAAAAGGCATGTGCACTTCCTTTAATATCACCACGTTCAGGTAATTGACCACCATCATTTAAGAAAGAAGTAATCGCTTCAAACTGAACGTCCAAAATCGATTCAAGCAAACTTACTTCAACCAAAACTCCTTTTTTAGTTTTGGCTCTTTTTAAAAGTGCTGCTAAAATTCCTTGAACAAAATGATTCCCGCACATCAAATCGGCAACTGCCAATCCAAACGGAACTGGGCCTTGACTTTTGCGTCCGCTTAACCAGCTTAAACCAGAAAGCGATTGTAACAATAAATCTTGGCCTGGCTTTTTTGCCCACGGACCTTCATTTCCGTAACCTGTAATCGTTCCGTAAATAATTTGCGGATTTATAGAAAGGGTATTTTCAAAATCTAAACCGATTTTTTCCATTACTCCAGGTCTGAAATTATGCGTCATAATATCAGTCTTTTCGATTAGTTTTTTAATCAAAACCAAATCATCTGGATTTTTTAAATCGGCTGCAAAAGATTCTTTATTTCTGTTTATTGTATGAAAAAGCAAACTGCTATCGTCTACAAATAAATCTTTGATGCTTAATTGTCTACAAGCTTCACCTTTAACAGGACGTTCGATTTTAATGACGCGTGCGCCCAAATCGGCTAGTTTTAATCCAGCGGATGGTCCAGCCAAAAACTGGCTGAATTCCAGAACAATTAGTCCTTCTAAAGGTCTCATATTGTCTGAATTTTTAAAGATTCCGCGTAAAGCCCATTCATTTCTTCTAATACTTTCAATTCGTCTCCGCCATTCACCAAATAATTACGTACTACATCTCCCGCATGATCTTGGAAATACATGTGCCCGTAATATCTTGGGCGAAGGAAAGCGCGCTCTAAAGCTGGCAACGTATTTTTGAAATAATCATGCGTTACGCCATTAATTCTCTCGCTTTTCCAAGCTTGTAAATGTCCTGGCTGACCGCCATTATCGGTGTAAATATTTTGCTGTACTTGTGATGAACACGTAAACTCAGCATATTTTATTGCCGTTTCAATATGTTCGCTGAATGAAGAAACAGCCAATCCTGTTCCGCCTAAAGAAGTAATCATCGGGTTTTCATTCAAACGTACTAAATCATAAAAATGTAAAAGTTTATTGCTGTAACCACTTCTCGAATAATTAGAATAACCGTAAGCAAAAGGGCAGTAGGCAATCTCGTCTGAATTTACCATTGCTTCGTAAACTTGAATTGGGTTTCGGTTAAAGTTATCTGGATCAATTAATTGCGCTAATTCTCTAAACATTTGAAGCGCTTTTTTTCCTGTAGTTTCAGAAATCACTTTTTCTTCAGAAAGAAACGGCGCTTCTCCCAAACTGCAGCAAAACATATAAAAACTCATTAAAACATCTACCGGAATTCCGGCGAAAGCGACCAAACCTTTTTTCGCTAAGGCTAATAAATCTTCGTAAGTTTTAGGAACTTCTAAGTTGTTTTTTTCCAAAAGATCCAAGCGGGCAGAAGCAACAGGAGTTGCCGCATCGATAGGAAGTGCCCATAATTTGTTGTGAAAAACATAACTTCCGTATGATTTTCCAACGGTATTAATTTCTTGATCTTTAATATATTCGTTTGATAAATAATCAGATAAAGGAAGAATTGCTTTTGTCTGCGCTCCAAAACCTGTCCATGGATGATCGATTACCAATAAATCAAATCTTTTGGCTAAGTCTTCGATAGAAGCATCGGCAAATTCTTGTAAACTTCTCTTTTCCCAAGAAATTTCAACTTCGGGATGTAGTTCTGTAAAACGCTGAGATGTAGCAACCATTGGAAGCAAACCTCTTGTGTGGTTCCAAGTTATGCCTTTTAATTTTATCATTTTTATATAGGAATTTGGGTAGTGAAATCGATTGAAATAATAAATGTAAAAAATACAATTACAAAAGTAGGAATAAGATTTAAATGCGCAAGAAATACAAACTTTATTCAAGAATCTTTTTGCATAATTTGGCATTTAGTGATATTATTTTTACAAACCATCTAAAAAATGTTATAAAAATTTAAAGTTTGACCACTTTTAGATGAGGAAAATAAAATATATCTCGGATATTAACTTTTAAAAGGTATTTTTGTAATTGTGTTTTTTACATTTATTATTTTTGATGCAGCTTTTTTTAGCAGATTTTTAATTTAATAGATGCTTGAAAATCTTAAAAATAAACTAACAATAAAAATATACGATTATGAAATTAATACGTTTTGGAGAAATCGGAAAAGAAAAACCAGGAGTTTTAATTGGAGAAAAGAGATTTGATGTTTCTTCGATTGTTGCTGATTTTAACGAAAGTTTCTTTGAAGAAAATGGATTAGAGAAATTACAAAAAGCTTTAGAGAGCAATCCGTCTTTGCCAGAAGTTGATGATTCGGTACGTTTGGGTTCGCCTGTGGCAAGACCTTCAAAAATTATCTGCATCGGATTGAATTACATCGATCACTGTAAAGAAACAAACGCTCCGATTCCGACAGAACCTATTATTTTCTTTAAATCAACGACTTCTTTATGTGGTCCAGATGACGATTTGATTATTCCAAAAAACAGTGAAAAAACAGATTGGGAAGTAGAATTGGCTTTCGTTGTTGGAAAAAAAGCGAGTTATGTAGAAGAAACGGAAGCTTTAGATTATGTTGCTGGATACGCTTTATTGAATGATTATAGCGAAAGAGCTTTTCAATTGGAGCGTGGCGGACAATGGGCAAAAGGAAAAGGAAGCGACACTTTTGCGCCTCTTGGACCATTTTTGGCTACAAAAGAAGAAATCGCAGATGTTGACAATTTAAAAATGTGGCTGACGGTAAACGGTAAAAAATACCAAGACAGTAACACGCTGAATTTAGTTTTTAAAATTCCTTATTTGTTGCATTATTTAAGTCAGTTTATGACCTTGCTTCCTGGTGATATTATCAGTACAGGAACGCCTCCGGGGGTTGGTTTAGGAATCAAATCAGATCCGATTTATATTAAAGAGGGAGATGTTGTTGAATTGGGAATTGAAGGTTTAGGAACGAGCAAACAGAAAGCTGTTGCGTATCAAAAATAAAAATTAAGAAAGTATAAAATGAAATATATTGTTTGCGAAAAACCGCAGGAATTTCTATTGAAAGAAACGAATATTCCGGAACCAAAAGAAGGTGAAGTTTTATTGAAAATTAAAAGAATTGGTATCTGCGGAACTGATATTCATGCTTTTGGCGGAACCCAACCATATTTTGAATATCCAAGAATTTTAGGTCACGAATTGGCTGCTGAATATGTAAAAGGAAATGCGGAAGGTTTTAAACCAGGAGATAAAGTAACTTTTATTCCATATTTCAATTGCGGAAAATGTGTTGCTTGTAGAAATGGTTTGACAAACTGCTGTGTAAATATTAAAGTTTTTGGTGTGCATATTGATGGTGGAATGGCTGAATATGTTTCGATTCCTGAACAATATTTATTGCACGGTCAAGGTTTAGATTATGATGAATTGGCTTTGGTTGAGCCTTTGGCAATTGCAGCGCATGGCGTTAGAAGAGCGGCTGTAAAAGCTACAGATACGGTTTTGGTAATGGGAGCAGGGCCAATCGGAATTGGTTTGATTCAGTTTGCTAAAATTGCTGGAGCGAAAGTAATCGTAATGGATATCAACGATTACAGATTGAATTTCTGTAAAGAACAATTGCAAGCAGATGAAACTATTAATCCGTTAAATGATGACGTTGCTGCAAAATTGGCTGAATTGACTAACGGAGATATGGCAAATGTAGTAATTGATGCGACTGGAAATCAGAAAGTGATGAATAGTGCTTTCAATTATATTTCACATGGCGGAAGATTCGTTTTGGTCGGACTTCAAAAAGGCGAATTAAGTTTCAGTCATCCTGATTTCCATAAAAGAGAATCGACTTTGATGAGCAGTAGAAATGCTACAATTGAAGATTTCGAATATGTAATGAAATGTTTGAAAGAAGGAAAAATCGATCCGAAAAAATACATTACGCATAGAACTAGTTTTTCTGAAATGATTAATGATTTCAGGAATCTAATTGATCCTAAAAATAATGTGATCAAAGCTTTAATTGAGATTGAGTAAAAGTATATTATAAAGTACTGTTTGTCATTTCGACGAAGGAGAAATCTCCGTAAGAGACTCTACAAAGATTGGCGAATTTCTAGATGGAGCTACTTGTGGAGATTTCTCCTTCGTCTAAATGACAAAAATCAGTGAAAATTAAACACATAGAAACATAGATTTTTTTGTTTTGCGAAAGAGAATGGAAAGAAACTAGTTTCTAACACATAGAACTATGTGAATTAATGCAAGTGAAACGCCTTTTAAGCGGTTTCAAAAACTATGTTTCTATGTGTTAAAATTTAAGCATTGCTAATTATTAAATAACCACGAAAAATGGATTTAAACTTAAAAAATAAAATTGTTGTCGTTTCTGGTTCGGCTGGAAAAGAAGGCAGTATCGGAGAAACGATTGTCAACAGATTGGCTGATGAAGGCGCGATTCCGGTTTTGGTTGACCGAAATGCAAGAGGTTTTGAATACGTAGAAAGACTTCAAAAAAGAGGCGTTAATTCTTTATTCGTGCAAACTGACGTAACGGATCCTGTTGCAATAGAAAATGCGGTAAAAGTAATCGGAGCGAAATACGGTAGAATCGATGCAATAATCAATAATGTTGGTGTGAATGACGGTGCAGGATTAGATTCTAGCTACGAAGATTTCATGAATTCTTTGAAATTGAACGTGGTAAGTTATTTTCTTTTAGCGAAATATACGCTTCCGTATTTGAAAGAATCAAAAGGGAATATTTTAAATATTGGTTCAAAAGTAGCTTTAACAGGACAAGGTGGAACTTCTGGTTACGCTGCTGCGAAAGGTGGCGTTCTGGGCTTAACAAGAGAATGGGCAGTCGATTTGATTCAGTTTGGAATTCGTTCTAACGCGATTATTATTGCAGAAAGTTATACGCCAGCTTACGAAGATTGGATTAAAACATTGCCAGATGGTCAAACAGTTTTGAATAAAATCAATAAAAGTATTCCGCTAGAAAGCAGAATGACGAAAACGGAAGAAATTGCAGATACGGCACTTTTCATCATTTCAGAAAAATCATCGCATACGACAGGACAATTTGTTTTTGTGGATGGAGGTTACGTACATTTAGACCGCGCATTAATCAGCGATGTTAACTAAGAAATTATGAGTAAAAGAATTGATTCCCATCAGCATTTTTGGAAGTTTGATCCCGTTAGAGATAGCTGGATTGATGAAACTATGAAAAATATTCAGAGAGATTTTCTTCCTGAAGATTTACAACCAATTTTAAAAGAAAATCAATTTGAAGGCTGTGTTGCAGTTCAAGCAAGTCAAACGGAAGAAGAAACACATTTTTTATTGGATTTAGCTTCGAAAAATGATTTTATAAAAGGTGTTGTCGGCTGGATAGATTTAAGAAATGAAAATATTGAAGAGCGTTTGCAATTCTTTTCGAACGAGGAAAAACTGAAAGGTTTCAGACATGTTGTTCAAGGCGAACTAGATGATTTTATGTTTGGAGCTGAATTTAGAAGAGGAATTCAAGCTTTAAAACCATTTGATTATACGTACGATATTTTAATTTTCGAACGTCAATTACCAGCTGCAATAAGTTTGGTAAAAGACTTTCCAAATCAGCGATTTGTGATTGATCATATTGCAAAACCAGATATCAAATCAGGAAGTATTGATTCTTGGAAAAAAGGTATCGAAGAAATTGCAAAATACGATAATGTTTGGTGTAAAATCTCAGGAATGGTCACAGAAGCCGACTGGAAAAACTGGAAACTGGAAGATTTAAAACCGTATTTAGATGTAATCTTTGAAAACTTCTCAGTCGATAAATTAATGTACGGTTCAGATTGGCCAGTTTTAAACGTAGCTTCCGATTATAATGAAGTGGTAAAAACTTTAGAAGATTATATTGCTGAATTTTCAATCGAAGACCAAAATAAAATTTGGTTTGAAAATGCTAAAACATTTTATAAAGTATAGTTTTTTTTGAACCATATAAGTAATATAAGTTCAATTTAGCTGGTTCTTAATTATTTCTTGCAAAGACACCAAGTCGCAAAGTTTTATTTTCTTAGCGACTTGGTGTCTTTGCGAGATTTTTTATTCGCATTTAATTAAATGAACTTATATTACTTATATGGTTCAAGAAATTAAAACTTCACTGCTTTCTTAGGAACATCTTTTCCAATTGCGGTAGTTTTAGACAAACCACTCAAATCGATATTTTTAGTTGCTTGACCATCAATTGTAATTGTGTTTGATGAACCAGGATTAAATTCTACACCCTTCAAAGAAAGGTTTTGAACATTGTACATCTCAAATGCATTTTTAGCTTCGATATCTAATTTTACATTATTGATTTTAATTCCGTTAGCATCAATTATAGAAAAGCCTTTTTGTGCTTTTGCGATCAAGTTTGAAATTTCAATGTTTTCTAAATTCATTTCAGGAAGACCTTGTAAAAACACGGCTTGCTGGGCGCCTCTAATCGTAATATTTTTGATAGAAATGTTTTTAAACTGAGGCGTCTCTTCGTTTACAGGAACCAGTTTTGTCGTTACTGTATTTCCACCTTCAGCTAAAGTTTCAGCAATTGATTTTCCTCCATAATACAAATCAAAAGAAATAGCTTGAGACGGAATATCAGTCATAAAAACATCAGAAATAAAGATATTTTCTACAACGCCGCCACGTCCGCGCGTGCTTTTGAAACGAAGTCCAACATCTGTTCCCATAAAAGTACAGTTTGAAACATGAAGATTTTTTACACCTCCAGACATCTCGCTTCCAACCGTTACACCGCCGTGACCGTGATAAACGATATTATTTTTTACGATGATATTTTCGCAAGGAACACCTCTGTCTCGTCCGTCTTTGTCTTTTCCAGATTTAATGCAAATCGCATCGTCGCCCACATCAAAACTTGAGTTTTCAATGATTACGTTTTTACAAGATTCCACATCAAGTCCGTCACCATTTTGAGAAAACCACGGATTTCTAACCGTTATATTTCTCACAATTAGATCTTCAATTAATAAAGGATGAATATTCCAAGCAGGAGAATTTTGAAAAACTGGTCCGTCAAACATAACTCTTTTACTGTTTTGAATGCTCACCAAAACCGGACGAAGAAAATCGTGAATCGCTTCAAAATCTTCTTTAGTTTTCAAATCAGGACGTACGTTTTGATCAGCACCTTTTGCACCTTTTAAATATTGTTCAGAAGGATACCAGCTGTCTTTTTTTTCATTTAAAACTCCACCAGAAGCAACAAATTTCTTCCATTGTTCGTCTGTCAGTTTGCTCTTTTTTACTTGTCTCCAAGCTTCGCCAGAACCATCCCAAACACCATTTCCTGTAAAAGCTACGTTTTCAAGATTTTTACCGTAAATAGGAGAGATGCAACGCCAAGTATTTAAACCTTCAAAACTGGTTTCGATAATTGGATATAAAGATTTATCTGTAGAAAATTTGATCAAAGCTCCTGTTTGAGCGTGAAGTTCGATATTGCTTTTCAAAATGATCGGACCTGTAAGCCAAATCCCTGAAGGAATAATTAATTTTCCTCCTCCTTTTTTAGAAAGTGCTTCAATTGCATCTGCAAAAGCTTTTGTGTTTAAAACATAACCGCCATTTACTGCGCCGAAATCCTTTAGATTTACTGAATTAGCAGGAATTACAGGCTCGTTAACTTTTGGCATTTTGAATTCGACATTGGCATAAGTATCGTAAGATGTGCTTTGAGCATTTGCATTTTTAGATCCCAAACAAAGCATTATTGCCATCGCAAGAGAAAAAAGATTTAATCGGTTGGTTTTCATTGTTAGTAATTTTTTGGTGTTATTTTTATAGATGTGAAAAATTACTTCTCACATAAATAATAATATTTAAATGTAATCGATTACACAAATCTATTAAAAAAAGTTTAAAAAACAGAATTGTGGAGAAAGTTTTGAAACATATAAGTAATATAAGTTCATTTTAGTTGGGTGGTGTTGCTCGCAAAGTCATTAAGAAAAACTTTGCGTCTTTGCGCCTTCGCGAGATTATTAAAAAGCAAAACTTTAAATTAACTTATATTACTTATATGGTTCAAAAAAAGACTCAAACAGGAGGGTACAGGATACATATAACTTTATGTTCAAGTAAATTGGACGAATTATTTGGTAAAAGTGTTAAAAATACATTTATTTGTAAATTATATTCGCTTAAAATTGACTGCCTTATAATTTTTACCCAGAAAAAAATCAAAATATTAAATAATGCGTTTGAATTCATTTACTAAAATCCTGAGCTTCTTTTTAATCCTCTGCGTTTCATTTTCTATGAGCGCGGCTGAAATTTGGGTTTCCCCGAAAGGGAACGATAAAAATTTGGGGACAAAAGAGAGTCCGTTGGCTACAGTTAGTATGGCAATGAGAAGAGCCAGAGAACTACGTCGTTTAAAAGATCCTTCTATAAAAGATGGTATTCGTATCATAGTAATGAACGGAACGTATTATTTAAACGAACCTTTGTTTGTAAGACCTGAAGATTCGGGAACTGCTGAAAGTCCGACAACAATTGAAGCCGATTTAAATGCAAAGCCAATTATTAGCGGTGGAATTGAAATTAAAAACTGGACAAAATCGACAACAGTTATCAACGGACTTAAAAAAGGTGCTGTTTGGGTTGCCGATGCTCCAAAAAAAGCGGGAAGCATTATCGATTACAGACAATTATGGGTAAATGGTAAAAAAGCTGTAAGAGCAAAAAATACTGCGGGAACTACAATGGAACGTATTCTGTCATGGAATCATGAAGAACAAACTTGTTGGATTCCGTTTAAAGATAAATCGGTGAAGTTTGAGCCAGGAATGGAAATGTTTATTGTGCAATGGTGGTCAAATGCCAATTTGCGTATCAAAAATATTGAAGTCCAAAAAGACAGTGCAAAACTTTCGTTTGAAGAACCAGAAAGCCGTATTCAAAGTGAGCATCCTTGGCCAGCACCGTGGATTTCTAAAAACAACGGAAACTCGGCTTATTTCTTAAACAATGCGTTTTCACTTTTAAATGAGCCTGGAGAATGGTATTTAGATAAGAAAAATGCTAAAATCTATTATATTCCAAGAGCTGGAGAAGAGATTAATTCGGTTACAGTTACAGCACCAGTTTTAGAAAATTTAGTTGAAGTAAAAGGAACAATCGATTCTCCTGTGAGCTATTTTAGATTTAAAGGAATTTCGTTTCAATACAGCAATTGGCTTCGTCCTTCTCAGCAAGGTCACGTGCCATTGCAATCTGGTTTGTATTTGTTAGATGCTTATAAATTGAAACAGCCTGGAACTCCAAATCAGGCGAATTTAGAAAATCAAGCTTGGGTTGGAAGACCTCGTGCAGCGGTTGAAGTCAATTATTCGAATAATATTCAGTTTGAATCTTGTCGTTTTGAGCATTTGGCTTCTACAGGTTTAGATTTAAATAAAGGAACAAATCACAATACCGTAAAAGGAAATTTATTTAAAGATATTGGAGGAAGTGCCATCAATGTTGGGATTTTCTCTGAAGAAGCTTTTGAAGCGCATTTGCCTTTAATTATAAAAGATGAAAGAGAAATGTGCTCTGATGAAGTGATTGCTGATAACTTAATCACAAACGTAACCAATGAAGATTGGGGAACTCTAGGAATTAGCGCTGGTTTTGTTAGAAATATTACGATTGAACACAACGAAATTTCAGATGTATCGTACTCTGGAATGGCAATGGGCTGGGGTTGGACGCACACGCCAAATGTGATGCAGAACAATAAAATTTTAGGAAATAAAATTCATCATTACGCAAAACATTTACATGATGTAGCGGGAATTTACACGCTTTCTGCACAGCCAGGAAGCCGAATTGAAGAAAACTATATTGATAAAGTTTACAACAGTCCGTATGCTCATGATCCGTTTTTATGGCTGTATTTGTATACAGATGAAGGAAGCGAAGGTTTTACGATTAAAAACAACTGGATTGCCGAAAAGAAAATCCTTAAAAACCATAACGGTCCAAAAGGAAATATTTGGGAACACAACGATCCGTATGTGAGCACAAAAATTAAAGATGCTGCAGGAATTAGAGCACCTTATAAAGATTTAGAAAAAGAAGTTGTAATCGACGAAAAATGGGGATTGCAGGAAATGCCAAAACCATACGCAATCGAATTAATCGGATCTGATTTTGACATTGAAAAAATCAAATCGACTTTGACAGGATTCAGAATCGTGGGTCAGGAATTGTACCAATGGAAAAATCATTTGGTGATTTACGGAAAAATGAATCAGCCAGAAAGAACAAAACGAAAACTGGCGGGCGCTTTTCCTTCTTTAGAAATAAAAATCTATGAAGATCTCGTTTACGATTTCCAAAACTTCGAAAGATGTAAAGATTCAAAACCGGCATCAGATTGGGAAAATGTGGTTTTAACTGCGAATCTTCCTGCTGATGAAAAATTGCAGAAAGAATATATTGACTATCACAAAACACAATTCGAAAAATGGCCGGAAGTAGCAAAAGGTTTCTGTAATGCCGATTTCCAACAATTACAGGTTTTCAAAAAAGACAGACAATTAATCTTAGTAATCAGTATTCCGAAAGGGGAAAATCTGGATAAACTAAATCCGAAAACGACACAAAATAATCCTTGCGTAGACGACTGGAATGTCTTAATGAAAAAATACCAAAGCGGAATCGACGGCACAAAACCTGGCGAAACTTGGATTTTCTTGAACAAAGTAGAAGTAGAAGCAAAAAAATAAAAGATAGCCACGAATTCACGAATTTTCTTTTTATATACTTTATCTAGTATTATTCATTCGAATTAATTCGAAAAAATAATCGCAAAGATTTTAAAAAGAAAATTCGTGAATTCGTGGCGGAAAAATAACTATCAAAAACCTAAAATAACAACCATGTTAAAAATAGCCATTCTGGGACTTGGAGAAGGAAGAAGCACAATGTCGGCGGCTTTGGAAAGTTCAAAATTAGAACTTGTAAAAGTTTGTGACAGAAATGAAGAAATCTGCAAGCAGAGAGCCAAAGAATTCGATTTTCATTCGTACACAACCAATTACGACGATTTATTAAACGACGAATCAATTGATATTATCGCGATTTATACGCCCGATCATTTGCATGCACAGCACGTAAAACAAGCTTTATTAAGTGGAAAACATGTTGTTTGTACCAAACCGTTTATCGATGATCTTTCGGATGCAAAAGAATTGTTAGAACTAAGCAAATCAACAGGAAAAAAGGTTTTTATTGGACAAAGTTCACGTTTCTTCGAACCAGCCAAAAGACAAAGAGCCGATTACGAAGCAGGATTAATAGGAGATTTAATTACAATTGAAGCGCAATATCATGCCGATCACAGATGGTTTTTAAAGAAAGAATGGTCTTTATTACAGTCATTTAAATGGTTGTACGGAGGTTTGAGCCATCCTGTAGATTTCATCAGATGGTATCTTCCAAATATTCAGGAAGTAATGGGTTACGGAATGATCAGCGCTAACGGACAATCGGCAGGATTGAAAAATGAAGATACAATGCACTTTATCTTCAAAGCAACTGACGGAAGAATTGCACGTGTTAGCGGGGTTTATACTTCGCCAACTCAGCCTGCGCAACGCGACAGCGGAATGAGTACAATTTTAAGAGCAACAGAAGGAGCAAGCCAAGCCGATTATCACGAATTGCGTTATGCGGTTACCGATAAAACTGGTGAAGAAAAAGTGGTAACTTGGGGCGATAGCACTTTAAAATATTATTTCCGTTTCGAAGGACAAAGTCATCACGGCGGAGAATATCAGAATTATTTAGAATATTTTGTAGACAGTATCGAACAGAATTTCGAAGCCTATCCAAATATGGAAGAAGGAATTGGAACCGTAGCTTTATTACAAGCAATGGACAAATCGCTGCAAACTGGAATGCCGGTTAAAATTGCCGATATTCTTAACGAATACGGACTATGAATAGTATCTACGATAAATTAACAACACTTGATTTTGTAATTGTGGCTGGTTATTTAGTCGCATTATTAATCATTGGTTATGTGGTAAGTGTCAAGCAGAGAAAGAAAGACGAAACGCTTTTTTTGGCCGGAAATTCATTAAACTGGTACAGCATCGGGTTTAATATGTGGGGAACCAATGTGGGGCCGTCGTCTTTATTAGCCTTTGCCAGTATTGGTTACGCAACGGGAATCGTAGCAGGAAATTTCGAATGGTACGCTTTTGTTTTTTTACTGCTTTTGGCGATGGTTTTTGCACCGCGTTATATTGCGAGTAAAGTAAGCACAATGCCCGAATACATGGGGAAACGCTACGGCGACAGTACTCAAAACATTCTAGCTTGGTACGCTTTGGTAAAAATCTTGGTAAGCTGGTTGTCTTTAGGATTATTCAGCGGAGGCGTTTTAGTGCGTCAGATTCTGGGAATTCCGATGTGGCAGAGTGTTACTGTTTTAGTGATTTTTTCTGGAATTTTCACTTTTGCAGGAGGATTAAAAGCGATTGCTAAAGTCAATGTTTTTCAAATGATTCTGCTGATTGTAGTTTCTTTAACCCTTTCGTATTTAGGATTGCAAAAAGTAGGTGGAATCGAAGCTTTAGCAGCCAAAACACCATCAAATTTTTGGAATTTAGTTCGTCCTTCAGATGATTCTCATTACCCGTGGCCAGCTATTCTATTAGGATATCCTGTTGCTGCAGTTGCTTTTTTCTGTACCGATCAATCGATGGTGCAGAGTGTTTTAGGAGCGAAAAACTTAGAACAGGGACAACTTGGCGTAAACTTCATCGGATGGCTTAAAGTGATGGCGCTTCCGTTGTTTATTTTACCTGGAATTTTGTGCTACGCTTTATACCCAGAATTAGGGAGCAACTCTGATTTGGCTTATATGACTATGGTTACGAATCTTTTTCCAAGCGGAATGAACGGATTGGTAATCTGTGTAATGATTGCGGTTTTGGTAGGAACAATTGGTTCTTCGCTGAATGCTTTGAGCACCGTTTTCACGAATGATATTTACGTAAAGAAAATTAATCCGACAGCGACGATTAAAGATCAAATTAGAATTGGTCGTTTAACAATTGCCGCAGGATGTGTATTTGCGATTTTGATTGCCGTTGCGATTGACAATATCAAAGGGCAGAATTTATTCAACATTTTTCAGGCGGTTTTAGGTTTCTTGGCGCCTTCATTATCTGTTGTTTTCCTTTTGAGTGTTTTCTGGAAACGCACTACTAAAAAAGCCGTAAATGCAACGCTTTCTTGGGGTTCTGCTTTTAGTTTATTTGTTGGGGTTTTATATTTATGGATTTTTCCAGCCGATAAATACCCAGTTTGGCCTCACTTTTTATTGATTTCGTTTTACATTTTTGCGGTGCTTTTAATTGCCGCAGTGCTAATTTCGTTAACCGATAAAAATCCTGAGGTTAATGTTTCAGATGAAACTGATATTCCTAAAACTAGTAAGAAAGTGAAGTTGTTGTTTGGTTTATTAGGATTAACAATCTTTGTTTTATATCTAATTTTTAATTTCCATTAATAATTCAAAGCAATTTGAAATTGCTCGCAAAGACGCAAAGACGCAAAGTTTATTCGTTTTAAGTTTTTAGAATGGAAGCTTCGCGTCTTAGCGACTTTGCGAGACTAAAAAAATCTTTTTCTCAAAGGATATAAAACATAGCCCAAGGTTTCAACCTTGGGAAACGTATTATTGCGGATTTGCATTGCGTTCCCAAGGTTGAAACCTTGGGCTATGTTCTGAAAAGGATTATAAATAAAAAAACACATAGTTCCCATCCAGAAAACTATGTGTTTTTATTATTAAAGAAATGCCTTTTTCAGACAATCTAAATACTATGTTTCTATGTGTTTAGAAAAAAGAAAAATTATTTCTCAATCTTTTTTCTCCCTTCAATATTCGGTAAAAATCCAGTAATAATACCAATCAAAGGCAAGAACGCACAAATTTTAAATACATATTCTATACTCGTTGCATCGGCGATTTTTCCTAAAACAGCAGAACCTAATCCGCCCATTCCGAAGGCGAATCCAAAGAAAAGACCGGCAACTAAACCAACTTTTCCTGGCATTAATTCAGTTGCGTAAACTAAAATTGCAGAGAAAGCAGAAGAAAGAATCAATCCGATAATTACAGATAAAGTTCCAACCCAGAATAACGAAACATAAGGTAACATCAAAGTAAAAGGAGCAACTCCAAGAATAGAAACCCAGATTACATATTTTCTTCCGAAACGGTCACCAATTGGTCCGCCGATTAAAGTTCCAGCCGCAACAGCTCCCGAGAACAAAAATAAATACACTTGCGATTGTTGAATTGATATATGGAATTTATCAATCAAAAAGAAAGTATAATAACTTGTAATACTGCTCATGTAGAAGAATTTAGAGAAAATTAAAATCAATAAAACTACTAGCGAAACAATAACTCTGTTTTTAGACAAATGATGAGTTTCAATTTTATACGCTGATTTATTAGCATTTCTTTCAGATAAATGATCGGTGTACCAAATTGCAATTTTATACAAAGCAAAAATTCCAATTAAAGCAATAATACAAAACCAAGCCACATAACTTTGTCCATGTGGAATGATGATAAAAGCTGCCAATAAAGGTCCGATCGCACTTCCTGCATTTCCTCCTAATTGAAAGATAGATTGCGCCAACCCTTTTTTACCGCCCGAAGCCAAATGCGCTACACGAGAAGATTCTGGATGAAAAATCGAAGATCCAATTCCGATTAAACTTACTGACATCAATAAGAAAGTGAAATTTGTAGAAATTGAAACTAAGAAAAGCCCAACCATTGTAAAACACATTCCGATTATTAGCGAATATGGTTTAGAATTTTTATCGGTATACATTCCCACAAAAGGTTGCAGGATTGAAGCTACGATTTGGTATGTAAAAGTGATGATTCCGATTTGAGTAAAGCTCAGTCCGAAATTGTCTTTGATAAGGGGATAAATCGACGGAACAATAGCCTGTAAAAGATCATTAATTAAATGCGAAAAGCTGATTATAAAAAGTATCGAATACGTCGTTTTTTTAATTACTTCTGGTTGTACTTTAACGGTTTCCATGAGTGTTTTTTAGGTTAATGGTATTTTTGAAAATTACAGCTGTATTAATTTTTTACAAAATTGAAATAAATAAGAATGTCGAAATTGCTATATTTGGACAATGAATAGTCAATATCGGACATATAGAGTTGCAACGGATTTTGGATACAAAGTAGATTCCTCAATCCCAGTTGTTGGTTATACCGAAATGGTAACTAACGAAATGTGTATTTCACATTCGCATCCAAGAGGGCAATTAATCTATGCAACACGTGGTGTAATGAATGTTGTTGTAGGCAATAATATTTGGGTTGTGAATCCGCTTCAGGGCTTGTGGCTTCCGGGCGGAGTAGAGCATCAGGTTACTTTTCAGAAAGATGTAAATTATTACAGTGTTTTTATTGATCCCTCTGCAATGGAAGGATTGCCAGAAAATAGTTTTTCATTTGATATTCCGATGTTTTTGAAGCAATTGGTTTTCAAAATCATTTCTTTCGGAACAAGCGGAAACCTAACAGATTCGCAACGACGAATTATTGCCGTTTTCCTAGACGAATTGGCTTTAATAATGCCAAGCGCCACTTTTTTACCCACTACAAATGATGAAAGATTGCAGAAAGTAGTTGAACTTTTAATGAATGATGTTTCGAGCAAGCAAACCATTGATTATTATGCCGAACTTTCTTTTATGAGTAGCCGAACTTTATCGCGCTTATTCATTAAAGAATTAGGAATGAATTTCAGCGACTGGCGTACAAGAATGAAATTATTGGAAGCCATAAAAAGATTAGGCGAGAAACAATCCATCAAAGAAATCGCTTTAGATTTAGGTTATGAAACAGCCAGTGCCTTTATTTTTATGTTTAAGAAACATTTAGGTACAACGCCTTCTAACTATATTTTAGAAGATGAAAATGAGTCTGATAAAATGATTGCTTAGATTATAAATCCGTTTCATCAGCGTCCCATAAAAAATCGTGACATCATTTTTTTTAATACTAAAAAAGTGATACCTCATAATTTTTCCCTTAAAAAATTATCAAAAAGTAGTGTTTTTTATGAAATAGCAGGATAGTACAGGTTGTGAAATGTAAAGATAACACTTATCTTTAGTCCCAAAATATACTTACTATGCTAAACCGCTTTTCCATTTTTAAACTTTTATTGGTTCTTATTATTTTCTGTCCTTCCGTTTCCTTGTCAGCTCAAGAGAAATCAAAAGAAGCGACATGGATTTGGTATCCAGGCGATTTCGAAGTTTGGTTAAGCAATAAAATGCAGGTAAGACGTACAGAACGCGAAGCCGTATTTCCGCCGCTTTGGCAATATTACAGTCCTTATGCTTTGGTAACTTTTCAAACCGAAGTTGACATTCCAAAACCAGACGAAGTAAAAATCTTCTCTGAAGGACCTTTTCAATTACTTTTAGATGGCGTTCAAATTTACGGACAGCCAAAATCTATAACAGTTCCAGCTGGAAAGCACAAAATCTCTTTTAAAGTTTACAATCAAGAAGTTTTGCCAGCGATTTATATTTCTGGAAAATATGTGAAATCTGATGCTTCTTGGAAAGTAACCAACGAAGATAAACTTTGGATTGACGAAGCTGGAAAAGCACAGCAATCTGGCACGCCTTGGGTTCCTGTTGGTTCTTGGAATTTTAATTCGCCAGAAAGTAAACCTTCTGAATTTAAATTAACTACAAAACCTTTAAGTGCTAAAAAAACAGAAAAAATAGCTGGTGGTGAATTAGTAGATTTCGGAAAAGAAACTTTTGGTTATATCAAAATTCACGGTTTAAAAGGAAAAGGCAAAGTAGCGCTTTATTATGGTGAATCTCGTGAAGAAGCTTTGGATTCTGCCAAATGTGAAACTTTAGATCATTTAACTTTTGATGGAAAACAGACAGAAACTTACACACACGATGGATCAAAAGCATTCAGATATGTTCAAGTTCAAGCAGATGCAGGAGTAAAATACGATTCGATTTCGATGCTTTATGAATATTTGCCATTAGATTATCGTGGTGCATTCAAATCTTCAGATCAATTATTGAATAAAATTTGGGATGTGTCGGCGTATACGATGCATTTAACTTCTCGCGAATTTTTTATTGACGGAATCAAACGCGACCGTTGGGTTTGGTCTGGCGACGCTTATCAAAGTTATTTAATGAATTATTATTTATTTTTTGATTCGCCTTCTGTAGAACGAACGATGTCAGCGCTTCGCGGAAAAGATCCTGTAACGGCTCACGTTAATATCATTATGGATTATTCGCTATATTGGTTTGTGGGTGTTTATGATTACTACTTACACACAGGAGATACCAAATTCATCAAAACATATTATCCAAGAATGAAATCGCTGATGGATTTCTGTTTAGAAAGAAGAAACAAAAACGGATTTCTAGAACCATTAGAAGGCGACTGGGTTTTCATAGATTGGGCTGACGGATTACCAAAAACAGGCGAAGTTAGTTTTGAGCAAATGCTTTTAGCAAGAAGTTTAGAAGCCATGGCTGTTAGTGCTGAAATCGCTGGTAAAAATGATGACCAAAAACAATATCAAAAATTAGCAGCTGATTTAAAAACCAACTTATTTGATGTCTTTTGGGATAAAAAAGAAAACGTGATGAAACACCAGCGTATCGACGGAAAAATGCAAAATATTGTAACCAGATATGCTAATATGTTCGGTATTTTCTTCAATTATTTTACGGAAGAACAAAAGCAAAGTGTAAAAAATAAAGTGTTGTTGAATAAGGATGTTCTTCAAATCACAACACCATACATGCGTTTTTATGAATTGGAAGCTTTATGCGCCATGGATGAACAGAAATTTGTTTTAAATGAAATTCGTGATTATTGGGGTGGAATGTTAAATCTCGGAGCAACATCATTTTGGGAAAAATACGATCCAAAACAAAGCGGGAAAGATCATTTAGAAATGTATGGTCGCCCTTACGGGAAAAGCCTTTGTCACGCTTGGGGAGCAAGTCCGATTTATTTATTAGGGAAATATTATTTAGGTGTAAAACCAACTGCTCCAGGATATTCAGAATACGAAATCAAACCAAATTTAGGAGGTTTAAAATGGATGGAAGGAAAAGTGCCAACACCAAACGGAGAAGTTGCCGTGTATTGCAGCACCAAAGAAATTAAAGTAAAAGCTGGCGAAGGAGAAGGAAAATTAATTTTTAAAAGTGCAAGCAAACCAAAATCAAACTCTGGAACAATTACAGAATTAGCAAAAAATAAATATCAGCTGATTGTGAAGCCGAATGTGGAGTATGTAGTGAGTTATAAAGCGATTTAAAGTTCTTAGTAATTACTTATCCGCACAGTTTGTCATTGCGAGGAACGAAGCAACCTCACTAATGATTGGCCAAAGTTTGATATAACAAATGTGATTGCTTCGTTCCTCGCAATGACGCAAAAACTCAAAAAAATAAAAAACCGATGTTTTCAAAAATTACCAAATACAATTTCAAATTAAAAACAGCCATTTTCTTTGCGTTGGCATTCTGCATTCAAGCAACAGCACAAAACGCTTTGAAACCAGCTTCATTTGAAATCGTAAAATCAAATTACAAGACTTTCAAAACCACTCAATACGCTCATGTTTTTTCAGGAAGCAAACATAATATTGTTCGTTTAGCTTCAGAATTGCAAGGTTTGACGGGAATTGAACTTCCTTTAGATAAATATAAAAACGGAGCAAATACTCCACTACAATTAAAGTTTAAAGAGTCAGTTACGGTTTTGGTTGGTGTTTTCCAAGATAAAAGTGCAGAATATCTTCAATCTGAGAATCTTAAAGATGCGAAATTAATTTTAGAAAATGGAGTTACCATTACAGGATTACCTCCAGTAAATGTTTATGCACTTTCTTTTCCAAAAGGAACACAAACTATAAATCCACAAGGAAAAGGATTATTTGCGATTTTAGGAGTTGTAAAAGCTTCTGAAAATCTAAAAGCAAGAAACGCCGAATTGCCAGACGGAAAGCTTTGGAATCCAACATTTATCGTAGAAGGTTTCTCAGATGAAAAACCGCTTTTCGAAGTTATAGGCGGAGAAAACAAACCCGTTATTGATGAAGGAATGTCTGGAACTGAAGGAATTCAAGGAGGTTTTGAAGGTGGACGTGTGGTAAAAGTTGGTGATACGTATCATATGTTTCCAACGGAAAGAGCAGGTGAAAAAGGTGTTGATTACTATTATGATCGTGTAAAAACCAAAATCGGACATTGGACAAGTAAAGATGCCATTCATTGGAAAAGAGAATCAACAATTTATCAAGCAAGTGGAACTTATGCTGTAACCGAAGATGATAATCCAATGAATGATCGTCGTGCTGCAATTTGGTCGTATATGCCAGTTTTTAATGAAAAAACAAACAAATGGTACGGTTATTATTTGGCGTATACGGTTAGTAAAGAAATAGAACCAAATCACTCATTTGGAAGAATCTGGCGTTGTGAATCGATGGTAGAAGGAATCGAGGGAATCGGCGGTCCGTACAAAGATATGGGAATTATTATGGAACCAGGATTAGATTCTCAACCTTGGGAAGGACGTCAAGGTGTAGCTTCTTTTTTTCCATACCAAGTAGGCGACAAATATTTCGGATTTTATAGCGGGGCTTATCCGTTTAATTCTTGGGCAGATTATCCGAAGAAATCAGGAAAAGGCTGGTTTGTGGCTTTAGCCGAATCAAAAAGTTTAGAAGGTCCTTGGTTGAGAATGAACAAAGGTTTGGAACCAATTAAAACCATGCATCCGCTTTTTGTTGAAAATCCAATAGTGAGTCAATTACCAAACGGTCTGTATATCGCAATTTTCGATGGGGGCCCAGACGGTTGGGGACATCATTTACCAAACATGATAGCATATTCATTATCAGCAGACGGCATTAATTGGTCAGAAGCGCATTATTTGCCAATCGAAACCAAAGTTGTCAAATGGTGGGATATTATGAGAACACCACTTTGCCTAATCCCAGAAGGAAACGATGTTTACACGATAGTTTATAATGCAATTGATTTGAAAAGAAGATTTCATCCGACAGGAATGGTAAAAGTAAAATTGAACAAAGATGTAATGGAGTCGAAGTTGAAAGAATTGAAGAAATAGTTTAGACGACTGTAGAAGAAAGAAGCAAGAGGCAAGGTTTTTAGAATATAAAAGAAAAAACTTTGCGACTCCGCGACTTTGCGAGATTAATCTGTTCACAAACAAAATAAACTTAGAGTCTTAGTGCCTTCGTAGCCAAAGCAAACAAAACATAACCAAAAATGAAAATTAAGTATCTAATCCTAATCATTTCAGCACTTGCCATAACAAGCTGTGCTACCAAATACAAGAAAAGAGAAATTACCGACAGCGTAATGCAGGAAATTTACGAAGAAGTAAAAACGCCTTATAAATACGGTTTGGTGATGGTTCCAACAGACAACTCCTATAAAATGGATTGTCCAAGCGTTTTTAGAAAAGATGGCAAATGGTACATGACATACTTAATTTACGACGGAAGAGGTTATGAAACTTGGTTGGCTGAAAGTGACAATTTACTTGACTGGAAACATCTAGGAAAAGTAATGTCTTTCTCAGAAAATGAAAAACATTGGGATGTAAACCAAAAAGCAGGATATATTTCGTTACAAGACATGACTTGGGGCGGAAGCTATGAATGGGAAAAATACGAGGACAAATACTGGATGAGTTATTTTGGTGGCGACAGCAAAGGGTACGAAGCAGGAGTTTTGTCGATCGGAATGGCTTATACTAAAGAAGAACCAACAAAACCACACGAATTTCAAAGATTAGAAAATCCAGTTTTAACGCCAAAAGACAAAGACGTTAAATGGTGGGATAACAGTACAATGTACAAAAACAGCGTGATTCGCGATAAAGATAAATTGACAGGACATAATTTTATCATGTATTATAATGCTCGTGGAGATAGTATTAATCCAGCTAAAGGTGCAGAACGTATTGCGATGGCAGTTTCAAACGATATGAAACATTGGGAACGTTACGGCAATAAACCTTTAATCAATCATCATAAAGGAATTTCTGGAGATGCTTATATTCAACGTATTAACGATACTTGGGTGATGTTTTATTTTGGAGCTTTCTGGACAGGTTGGAATCAAGGCGCATTTAATCGTTTTGCAGTTTCAAATGATTTAGTAAACTGGACCGATTGGAAAGGTGACGATTTAGTAAAGTCGTCGGAACCTTACGATGATTTGTTTGCTCATAAGTCTTTTGTGGTAAAAGACGATGGTGTTGTGTATCATTTTTATTGTGCTGTTAACAAAGCAGAACAAAGAGGAATCGCAATCGCAACTTCTAAAGATTTAGGAAAAAGCAAATTGAATTTTGTGGCGCCGCCGGAGAAAAAAGAGAAAAAGAAATAAGTACAAAGTACAAAGAATTAAAGATATTGTACGTTTTAAAACTATCAGGTTTAATAACCACAAAATAAAACATCCCGTTTGTCATTTCGACGAAGGAGAAATCTCCGTAAGTAACTCCGTAATGCGAGTCTAATCTTTGTAGAGTTTCTCGCGGAGATTTCTCCTTCGTCGAAATGACAAAAAATGAGATTAATGCAAAATGAATAAAAACAAAAGAATTAATGTTTCAACCAATTCAAAATAATCACTTTTCAAGGTTTCGATTTTCGATACCAAAATCAGTATTCACATTTCAAATTTTACTTCTCACAATCTTCACAACACAAGCACAATCCGTAACAGGAGAGCCTGCAGGAGTTCCGGAACTTCATAAAAAATACGAATTTGCACCTTGGGAAGATCCAACGATTACAAGCATCAATAGACAGCCGTCTAGAGCAACTGCGTATTCGTACACAAGTGTTGAAGATGCTTTAAAAGGCGACAGAACCAAAAGCCGAATCCAAATGTTGAATGGCGATTGGAACTTTAAATATGCAGTAAACTTAAAAGAAGCGAATAAAGATTTCTATAAAAATACGGTTTCAGGTTGGGATAAAATCGAAGTGCCTTCAAATTGGGAAATGAAAGGCTATGATAATCCAATTTACAAAAGTGCCGTTTATCCGTTTAGACCTATAAATCCGCCTTATATTCCTAAAGATTATAACGGGGTTGGTTCTTACCAAAGAAGTTTTACGGTTCCAGAAAACTGGAAAGACATGACCGTGACTTTGCATTTCGGAGCCGTAAGTTCAGGTTTTGAAGTGTGGCTAAACGGAGAATTTTTAGGATACGGAGAAGACAGTTTTCTTCCATCGGAATTTGATGTTACACCTTATTTGAAAGCAGGAGAAAATGTAGTTTCAGTTCGCGTAATTCGTTGGACAGATGGTTCTTATTTAGAAGATCAGGATCATTGGCGTATGAGCGGAATCCAACGTGAAGTCTTCATTATGGCAGAACCGAAATTGCGTATTCAGGATTTTTTTGTTCAAACAAAATTAGATAAAGAATATAAAGACGCAATTTTCAAACTGAGACCAAAAGTAGAAAATCTTACAGGAGAAAAAATCAAAGATTATACGATGAATGTTCAGTTGTACGATGCCAATAATAAGGCAATGTTCAAAGAACCGCTTCAAAGACCGGTAATCGATTTAATCAACGAAAGTTATCCTCGTCTAGATAATGTTCGCTTCGGATTCTTCCAAGAAAACATTAAAAATCCAAAAAAATGGAGTTCAGAAGAACCGAATTTATATACGATGGTGATTTCGATAAAAGACAAAAACGGAAATGTTACAGAAGCAAAAAGCTGTAAAGTTGGTTTCCGTTCGATTGAATTCTCGAAAGAAAACGGAAAAATGCTCATCAACGGAAAAGAAACCTATGTGTACGGTGTAAACCGTCACGATCATCATCCAACAAGAGGAAAAGCGGTTACGAGAGAAGACATCAAACAAGATATTACGACGATTAAGAAATTCAATTTCAACTTTATACGTACAAGCCATTATCCAAACGATCCTTATTTCTACGAATTATGCGATCAATATGGAATTATGGTAATGGACGAAGCCAACCAAGAAACTCATGGAATTGGCGGTAAATTAAGCAACGATCCACAGTGGACAAATGCTTATATGGAACGAATGATCAGAATGGTGGAACGCGATAAAAACCATCCATCTGTTGTGATGTGGAGTTTGGGTAACGAAGGCGGAAAAGGACCAAATCACGCTGCAATGTCGGGTTGGGTTCACGATTTCGATATTACGCGTCCGGTGCATTATGAGCCAGCACAAGGAAATGCAAAATTAGATGGTTACATCGATCCGCTTGATCCAAGATATCCAAAAACAATCGATCACGCTTACCGATTCGAAAATCCGCAAGATGATTCGTATGTCGATATGGTGAGTCGTTTTTATCCAGGCGTTTTTACACCGAAATTTTTAGTAGATCAAAAGAAAGATACACGTCCAATTATTTTTGTTGAATATTCTCATGCTATGGGGAATTCAGTTGGAAATTTAAAAGAATTATGGGATGAATTCCGTTCGCTTCCAAGAGTTATCGGAGGCTGTATTTGGGAATTCAAAGATCAAGGATTAGTGAAATTTGATTCAAGATCAGGACAGAATTATTTTGCTCACGGAGGAGATTTTGGCGAAAAATACCATGACGGAAACTTCAATACAAAAGGAATTGTGGATTCTAATGGAAAACCAAAAGGTTCTCTTTTTGAGAATAAATGGGTCTATCAGCCAGCGATTTCGACTTTAAAAGGAAATCAATTAGAAATTAAAAATCGTCAGGCGGTTCAATCTTTAGAAAGTTATATTCCAGTTTTAAAAGTATTAGAAAACGGAAACGTAATCAAAACTCAAATTTTAAAACCATTAAAAGTAGAGGCAGGGAAATCGACAACAATAGATGTAAGCTCGTATCTTCCAAAAATGAAAAATGATGCTGAATATCTTTTAAATATTGAATTTCAGCTTTCAGCAGATGAACTTTGGGCTTCAAAAGGATATGTTGTTGCCGAAGATCAATTTCAGTTGAAAAAGAAAGAGGTTTCTATTGATTTTAAAAATGAAAAGGATTCAGCATATAAAACAACTGAAACAGATTTTGATTTTCAAGTTAAAGGAAAATCTTTTGAAATTAAAATCAGCAAAGAAAATGGAGCTTTAAGTTCGTATATTTTTAATGGAGAAGAACAAGTTTTTGCTCCTTTACTTCCAAACTTTGTTAGACCTTTAACTGATAATGACAAAAGAGGATGGAAATCGCAAAAATTGTTAAAACAATGGTATAAAGCAAAACCAAAAGTTTTAAGTACGAAAATGGGAATAGCAATTGATGGTACTATAATTACAAGCGAATATGAAATTATTAAAGACAGTGCGAAAGTAAAAGTCGTTTATAAAATCAATGAGAATGGTGTAATAAAAGTAGATTACAGTTTGAAAGCTTCAGACAAACTGCCAAACATTCCAAAAATCGGAATGCAGATGGGAGTTCAAAGAAAATTCGATCAGATTTCTTGGTACGGTAAAGGAGAATCGGAAAACTACAGCGACAGAAGTTTCGGTTCGTTTGCTGGGAAATATTCACTTCCAATTAATGATTTCATCGAACATTACCCGAAACCGCAAGAAAACGGAAACAGATGTGATGTAAGATGGATGGCATTAACGACGCCTCAGAAGAATCAAGGTTTTATGGTAGTTAACGATACCAAAGTTTTGAGTATGAGTGCTTGGCCTTACACACAAGAAAACTTAAGTGCATCAGGTCATACATATGATTTAAAAGATCCAGGATTCTTGACGTTGAACATCGATTTAATCCAAATGGGAGTTGGAGGAAATGACAGCTGGACGATTGTAGCACAGCCAATTGAACAATATCAGATTAAGTCTGGAAATTATCAGTATAGTTTTTATTTAACGCCTTTCAACGGTTCGAAGAATCAATTGGAAAGTAGTTTGAAGAAGTTTAAGTATTAAGAAGTTATAAATGTCCTAACAGGTTTTTAAAACCTGTTAGGTATTTGTATTTATAGATAAAGTATAGTTTAAGTACAGTTTGTCATTCCGACGAAGGAGGAATCTCCACAAGTAGCTCCGCAAAGAAAAGCCAATCTTTGTAGAGCATCTTACGAAGATTCCTCCTTCGTCGGAATGACAAACAGAACGGTTAAAGACAACAAAAATGTTTCAAAAAAAACACCTCTTTTTTATCCTCCTTCTCGCAAGCATCGTCTCTGCGCAGGAAGTCCATAAAAAAGAAACTTTTCAGCCAACATTAGAATCCTCCAAAACTTGGGTGTATTGGTATTGGATGAAATCGGCGTATTCCAAAGCAGGAATCACAGCCGATTTAGAAGCCATGAAACATAACGGAATAGCAGGCGCGTATTTAATGACCATCAAAGGCCCAGCAAATCCGCCATTGATTGATCCGCCTGTTTTACAGCTGACTCCTGAATTTTGGGATATGATTAATTGGGCTTTTAAAGAAGCAGATCGTTTAGGTTTGAAACTCGCTTTTCACGGAGCAGACGGATTTGCTGTTGCAGGTGGTCCGTGGATTACGCCAGAAATCTCGATGCAGAAAGTAGTTTCGTCTACAACTGAAATTTTAGGAGGAAAAAAAGTTTCATTAAAACTACCTGAAATAGAGCATTATAAAGACTACTACAAAGATATTGCTGTTTTTGCAATTCCTATTAAAGAATACATAATCACTTCCCAAATTCAAATTCCAAAAGTAACGACATCAAATAATACAGATGCTTCATTTTTGGCTGATCCTAAGAAAGATGAAAATTTCAAGTTTGCAGAAGCGGGTTGGATTCAGTACGAATTTGCACAGTCTTTTACCTGCAAATCAATTGTTATTGAAACCAAAGGAAGAGACTATCAGGCACAACGTTTAATTGTAGAAGTTAGCGATGATGGAGTTCATTTTAAATTCCACGAAAGGCTAATTGCACCGCGTCACGGTTGGCAGGATATGGATTTCCCAAACACACATACAATTGCGCCAGTTACCGCAAAATATTTCAGATTTGTATATGATCCAGTAGGAACAGAACCAGGAGCAGAAGATCTGGATTTTGCGAAGTGGAAACAAAACTTAAAAGTGAGTAAAATTACGCTTTCAAACCAGTCTTTAATTAATAATTACGAAGGAAAATCAGGTGCAATTTGGCGTTTGACTCCAGAAACCACAGAAAAACAAATTCCTAATACAGATGCATTCAAAAAGTCAGAAATTATAAATATTTCGAGTTTTGTTGATGCTTATGGAAACCTAAATTGGAAAGCGCCAAAAGGGAAATGGAAAATTCTCCGAATGGGACATACTTCTACAGGACATGAAAATGCAACGGGCGGAGCGGGAAAAGGCTTGGAAGTAGATAAATTTAATCCTGAATTAATTCGTTTTCAGTTGGATCATTGGTTTGGAGAAGCAGTACGTTCTGCTGGTCCAGAACTAGCTTCAAAAGTATTGGCAATTCTTCATTTTGATAGCTGGGAATGCGGAAGTCAAAATTGGTCTTCGGTTTTTCAAGCTGAGTTTAAAAAGAGACGTGGTTACGATATTGTAGAATATTTGCCTGTAATGGCTGGAATTCCTATAGAAAGTGCCGATTTCTCAGAGAAAGTTTTATACGATGTTAGAAAAACAATTGGCGATTTAGTAGCTGATAATTTCTACGGAACTGTTGCTCAAATTGCTAAAGAATATAAGGTTAAATTAAGTTCTGAAAATGTCGCACCAACAATGATGAGCGATGCTTTATTGCACTATAAATATGTTGATTATCCGGGTGGAGAATTTTGGTTGAAAAGTCCAACACACGACAAACCTTTTGATATGGTCGATGCAATTTCGGGTGGTCATATTTATGGAAAAGATATTATTCAAGCTGAATCTTTTACGGCTTTGCGAATGGATTGGGACGAACATCCAGGAAATCTAAAAACAACCGCAGATCGAAATTATGCTTTGGGAATCAACCGTTTATTTTACCATGTTTTTGTACATAATCCGTGGACAGACAGAAAACCGGGAATGACTTTAGATGATATCGGAACTTTTTTTCAAAGAGATCAAACTTGGTGGAAACCCGGAAAAGCATGGTTTGATTATTGCCAAAGAGTGCAGTTTCAATTACAAAAAGGAAAACCTGTAATTGATTTGGCGGTTTTTATTGGCGAAGATTTTCCTTCACGTTCTTTTGTACCAGATCGTTTGGTGCCGTTTATTCCGAATGTTTTTGGAAAGGAAAGATTAGAAAGCGAGAAAATCCGTTTAGAAAATGAAGGTCAGCCAACGGCAAAAATGCCAAAAGAAGTCACTTATTCTAAAAACATAACTGATTTATCGCAATGGATTAATCCTTTAAATGGTTATCAATATGATTCATTTAACTCTGATGTTTTAATTAACAGAGCAAAAGTGGTAAACGGAAAAGTAACTTTTGAAGGCGGAATTGAATATGGAGCTTTGCTGTTTCCTGGAAGTCATAAAATGGCGCCGAATAAAATTTTGTCTTTGGCTTCCGCTGAAAAAATCCTGCAATTGCTAAAAGATGGAGCAACGATTTTTGTGGATGAAAAACCAACTATTCAACCGGGAATTCAATCAGAATCAGATCAAAAGAAATGGCAGAATGTGATTAATGAAATCTGGAATAACGCCAATTCTTCTTCATGGAAAATCGGAAAAGGAACGGTTGTCAAATTACCTTATTTAGGAAATGATTTTGCTTCAATCGGAATAACACAAGATGTTTATTTTCCAAATTTAAACAGAGCCGATTCAGAAACAATTGCTTGGGCGCACAGAAAAGCAGATAACGAAGAAGTATATTTTCTTTCGAATCAAAAAGAGCACAAAAGAACATTTGATGCTTCTTTCAGAATAGCTGGAAAAGTTCCGCAATGGTATAATCCAGTTACGGATAAAACATTGGCTTTAGCCAATTGGAAAATAGAAAACGGGAGAACAATCGTTTCTGTAACTTTAGATGCAAATGAATCTGGTTTTGTGATTTTTAAAGAAGAAACGAAAGAAGTTTTAGTCCAAGGAAAAGTATCTGAATTTGAAAAAGTTCAGGTTTTAGATGAAAACTGGGAACTTCAATTCGATCCAGAATTTAAAGGTCCAAAAGAAGTGGTAAAAACAAATAAACTTTTTGATTGGAGCACCTCAGAAAATGATCAAATTAAGCATTATTCAGGAACTGTTATTTATAAAAAAGAATTTGTTTGGAAAGGAAAAGACACCAACAAAGTCTGGCTTGATTTAGGAGAAATTGCTAATATGGCTGAAGTTACAATTAATGGAAAAGATTGCGGAACACTTTGGACTTTCCCTTTCAAAACCGATATTTCGCAAGCATTACAAAAAGGAAAAAATACAATCGTAATAAAAGTGACAAATACATGGGCAAATCGTTTAATTGGTGATCAAAAATTGCCAAAAGACGAAAGATTGACTTGGACAACGGCACCGTTTAGATTGGAAGGAAATCCGTTATTGAAAGCGGGATTATTAGGGCCAGTAAGTATTGTAAAAGAGAAATAATTTTTTTCGCCACGAATTCACGAATTAATCTCAAATCTGATTATAAAAAAATCGTGAATTCGTGGCTAATAAAACACAACGAAAATGAGAAATTCAATTATTGTATTTGTGGTTGCTTTAGTTAGCCTTCAAATCAATGCAAAAATCAAAATGCCAGCATTGTTTACAGACAACATGATGTTGCAACAAAAGTCAAACTCACCAATTTGGGGATGGGCAGAAAAGAATGCATACATTATGATCAAAACATCATGGGATTCTAAAATTTACAAAACAAAAGCCGATGCTTCGGGTAAATGGAAAACCGAATTGCAAACACCAGTTGCGGGCGGACCTTTTACAATTGAAGTAACTGAAGGAACTGAAAAAGTAACCATTAAAAACATTTTAATTGGCGAAGTTTGGCTTTGTTCAGGGCAATCGAATATGGAAATGCCTTTGAAAGGATTTCAAGGACAACCTGTTAGAAACGGAAACGAAATCATCGTAAGATCAGCCAATAAAAACATTCGTTTAATTACGGTTCCGCGTGCGACGGTTTTAGAACCAAAAGACGATTTTGAAGGAAAATGGGAAGAAGCTTCTCCAAAATCAACATCCAATTTTAGTGCGACGGCTTGGTATTTTGGATCGCTTTTACAAGACGTTTTAAATGTTCCTGTTGGATTGATTCATGTTTCTTACGGAGGTTCGAGCATGGAAGCTTGGATGAATAAAGAAATGCTGAAAGATTTCGCAAGTGCTAAAATTCCAACTACAAAAGAAGAATTAGTAAAAGATCCAAATCGTGTTCCAACGACTTTGTTTAACGGAATGCTTTCGCCTGTTATTGGGTACGGAATCAAAGGCTGTATTTGGTATCAAGGAGAATCAAATTACGAAAGAGCAAATGAATATACGGTTTTAATGAAAAAAATGGTAAGCAGTTGGAGAACAATGTGGAATCAGGGAGAATTTCCTTTTTATTTCGCTCAGATTGCGCCGTTTAATTATGCTTCATTTCATCCAAAAGATTATTTGGAAAAATACAATTCGGCTTATTTGAGAGAGGCGCAATTTAAGGCTTCAAAAGAAATTCCTAATTCTGCAATGGCAGTTTTAATGGATGTTGGTGAAGAAAATAACATTCACCCAATGGACAAGGAAAAAGGAGGAAACCGACTGGCTTTTCAGGCTTTGGCAAGAACTTACGGAATTGAAGGTTTCGAATTCGAAAGTCCAAAATACAAAAGTATGGAGATTAAAGATGGTACTGTAACGGTTTCTTTTGATGATGTGGCAAACGGAATTACGTCTTACGATAAGGAAGTTACAGGTTTTGAAATAGCAGGAGAAGACAAAGTTTTTTATCCTGCGAAAACGGTTGTTAGAAGAAAATCAGTGGTTTTAACTTCTGATAAAGTAAAGAAACCAGTTGCTATAAGATATTTATGGAAAGATTTCGCAAAAGCGGAATTGTTTAGCGCGGGAGGTTTGCCGGTTTCTTCGTTTAGAACGGATGAGTGGTAATTATAAGATATGAATTATGAGTTATGAGTTATGAGTTTCCGCCTAGTTTGTCATTCCGACGAAGGAGGAATCTCCACAAGAAGCTCGATAACGATTAAATTATAACTCCCGCAGATTTAGCAGATCTGACAGATAAAATAAAATCAGCTAAATCAACTATCCCGATAGCCATCGGGAGCGAGAGAAAAATAAAAAATTAAATGCCTGTAAGGTTTTAGAAACTTTGCGAAAAAAAAGATGAGAAATACAATACTATTTATATTCTTCTTCACCACGCTTTGCCTTAAAGCGCAAATTCCTGTACTCGAAACTTACAATCAAGTCTGGACAGCACAAAGCAACAATTCATCAGAATCTATGCCTTTAGGTGGCGGTGATATTGGTATGAATGTTTGGGTTGAGAAAGGAGATTTATATTTCTATTTTTCACGTAGCGGAACTTTTGACGAACACAATACTTTATTGAAATTAGGTCGTGTAAAAATCACTTTAAGTCCAAATCCGTTTGGAGGAAAAGAGGGATTTCGTCAAGAATTAAAGTTGAAAGATGGTTATGTTTTAGTTGGACAAAATGATACTAAAATCAAACTTTGGGTGGATGTTTTTAAACCCATTATTCATGTTGATTTAGAAAGTAAAAATCCGTTGAAAATGATGGCTTCTTATGAAAGCTGGCGTCATCAGAATCGTATTTCAAAAGGAAAAGAAAATAATGCCAATTCTTATAAATGGGCGCCTCAAGGAGACCTTGTCAGTTTTAAAGATTCGATCGCTTTTGAAAATAACGGATTAAAGTTTTATCACCGAAATCGCGAACAAACTGTTTTTGATGTTGCTGTAAAACAACAGAAAATGGAATCGGTTAAAGACCAAATGATGAATCCGATTGCTAATCTAACTTTTGGCGGATTCATGAAAGGCGATAATCTAAAACCAGACGGAACTTATTTAGGAAAATATCAGGATACTGATTTTAAAGGTTTTACTTTAACAAGTATTAAACCTTCAAAAAAAAATTCGTTAGAAATTTATTTAAATACTAGTCAATCTGATTTTCCAACTTGGAATAACGGATTACAAAATTTAATTTCTTCAAATAAAAATAGAGCAAAACAGGCAGAAAAAAACACAATAAAATGGTGGAATGATTTCTGGAATCGCAGTTTTATTTTTACACAAAAAAATCAATCGATTGAGAAAGATTCGGTTTATCAAATTGGACAGAATTATCAGTTGTTCAGATACATGTTAGGTTGCAATGCGTACGGAAAATATCCAACGAAATTCAATGGCGGACTTTTTACGGTTGATCCTGTTCACACGAATAAAGATCTGAATTTTACTCCTGATTTTAGAAATTGGGGAGGAGGAACAATGACGGCTCAAAACCAGCGATTGGTTTATTTTCCAATGGTAAAAAGCGGTGATTTTGATATGATGAAATCGCAATTGAGTTTTTATTTGGATTTACAAAAAAATGCCGAATTACGCAGTAAAGTCTACTGGAAACACAACGGAGCTTCTTTTACAGAACAATTAGAAAATTTCGGACTTCCAAATCCAGCAGAATACGAATGGAAGCGTCCCGAAGATTACGATCCAGGAATGGAATACAACGCTTGGTTGGAATACGAATGGGACACCGTTTTAGAATTTTGCCAAATGATGTTACAGCAGAAAGAATATGCCAAAGAAGACATTCAGAAATACAATCCGTTTATTATAAGTTGTCTGCGATTTTTCGATGAGCATTATCAATATTTAGCCAAACAAAGAGGTAGAAAAGCATTAGACGGAAACGGAAAATTAGTTCTTTTTCCGGGTTCAGCTGCTGAAACTTATAAAATGACGAATAACTCCAATAGCACAATTTCGGCTTTACAAGTTATTACAGAAAGTCTTTTAAACCTTTCGACGAATGAATTGTCAAAAGAAGAAGTTGAAGATTTAAAAGCATTTCAAAATAGAATTCCGCCTTTGAATTTCGGGCAGATTGAAAATCATAAAGTTCTGCTTCCTGCGAAAACTTGGGAACGTGTTAATAATTCAGAAGCACCACAATTGTATCCTGTTTATCCGTGGGGAATTTATGGCATTGGAAAATCAGATTTAGAAACAGCTTTAAATACATGGAAATACGATCCAGATGCTTTGAAATTTAGAAGTCATATTGGTTGGAAACAAGACAACATTTTTGCAGCTCGTTTAGGTTTGACTAAAGAAGCAGCAAAATACAATACGTTGAAAATGGCCAATTCAGACAGACGTTTTCCAGCATTTTGGGGACCAGGTTTTGACTGGGTTCCAGATCATAATTGGGGTGGTTCGGGAATGATTGGAATGCAAGAAATGCTTTTGCAGGAAGCAGACGGAAAAATTTATCTTTTTCCAGCTTGGCCAAAAGAATGGAACGTTCATTTCAAATTACATGCTAAACAAAACACTACAATTGAAGCCGAATTGATTAATGGAGAATTAAAAGTTTTAAAAGTAGTTCCAGAAGAAAGAAAAAAAGACATTATAAACCTGATTGGAAAATCAGAAACTGAAAAAATTACCATAAAATGATTAAAAAATTAGTTAGCTCTTTTGCTTTGGCAATGCTTTTAGCAGCAAACGGGCAGGCGCAAAATGCTGATAAGCAAATTGTAAAAGTCGATTTTGATTTTTTCCAAAGAAGATTGGAAGAAGTTCACGATCCAAGTTACGATTCGTGGGTGATCAATGAAAACAAAGAAGACCAGAAAACTTTTAACGGAGTGAATTTTAAGTTAAAAGGAAACTTTACTTCAAAGTGGTACAAGGTTGGGATGAGCGCCCCTTATTACAATAGATTAGGAAGTGATGGTTTGATTACTGCAGAAAATTTAGAACTAAAAATTAGCGGTTTAAAAACAGGAAAACATACACTTTTGACTTTTCATAATGCATTTGATGTTATAACAGGAAAGACTTTTTCGCCAATTAAAATCTTTGTTAACGGAAAACTTCAGGAAACGGTAAATGCTAGTCATAGAGCGAATGCAAAGGCAGATGCTGCAATGGCTTATATTACGTTCAATGCAGAAAAAGGAAAAGATGTAGTGGTGCGTTTTGAAATTGATCCAACAAACAATCCAAATATTGTAAAACAAATCGTTGTGAATGGTTTTGAATTGGATACGCCAAACTTAATGAATCAGGCGCGTACTCCAGAACCTGCAAACAGAGACGAACATGTTGAAGTGACTAAAAATGTGATTCTAAAATGGGATGCTCCAAAAAATGTTGTAGCGCATAAATTATATTTTGGTTTAGATCAAAGAGCAGTGGCAAATGCAACAGAATCCTCAAAAGAATTCAAAGGAAAATTGACAGATAAAAGTTTCTCCGTTTCAGATTTGTATAGCGGTTCAACTTATTATTGGAGAGTGGATGAAGTCGATAATAACGAGCAGGAAACTTTAGGAAATGTTTGGTCGTTTAAACCTGCCCAATTGGCTTTTCCAGGTGCTGAAGGTTACGGAAGATATGCTGTTGGAGGTCGTGGCGGAAAAGTAATCGAAGTAACAAATTTAAATGATGACGGAGCAGGAAGTTTGCGTGATGCTATCAATCAGGAAATTGGTCCTAGAACGATAGTTTTTAATGTTTCGGGAAATATTAAGTTGGCTTCGAGATTGGTTGTAAATCAGCCGTATATTACGATTGCGGGACAGACTGCTCCGGGCGAAGGAATTACGGTTACAAGAGCGCCAATTGGATTGACTGGAAATGAAGGTGTGATTCGCTTTTTGAAAGTGAGAATTGGTGGTGGGAAAACGTTTGACGGAATGGGATTAACGGGCGCTAATTTCAGTATTATCGACCATTGTTCTATAAGCTGGACGATTGATGAATCGTTTAGCTCGCGTGGTGCGCATCATATCACATTGCAGCGTACTTTAATTTCTGAGGCTTTAAATGTGGCAGGACACGATAAATACGAAGCAGGAAAAATGCACGGATATGCAGCTACAATTGGCGGAGATATCGGAAGTTTTCACCACAATTTATTAGCGCATAACGAAGGTCGTAACTGGAGTATTGGAGGTGGTTTAAGTGGTGACGGATTTTACACAGGAAGATTAGATATTCGTAATAACGTAGTTTATAATTGGGGAAAAAGAGCCACTGATGGCGGAGCAAACGAAGTAAACTTCGTAAATAACTATTACAAACCGGGAGCTTCAACTAAGATTTTTGTGGCTTTGAATGCACAGCATGAAGGTGTTGGAAAAGGAATGCAGCGTTATTTTTTTGATGGAAATGTAATGCCGGGTTATTTCGATGAAAAAACGCAGGATAAAGGACGAAAAATGACCATTACGAATAAAGAAATGGTGGAGTATGAAACTTTCGTTAATAAGCCATTTTTTGATTCTTTTGTAAATACACAATCGGCTAAGGGAGCTTATAAAAATGTACTTTCAGATGTTGGTGCGAATCAGCCGTATTTTGATAAACACGATAACCGAATCATTGATGAAACTTTAAAAGGAACATTCACTTATAAAGGAAGTAAAAGTGGTTATGGCGGAATGATCGATAATGAAGAAGATGCAGGAGGATGGCCAAATTTTCCATCAGAAGCTCGTCCTGCAGATTGGGACACCGATCATGATGGATTGCCAAATTGGTGGGAAAAAGCTTTTGGTTTAAACGAAAATTCACCAGCGGGAGATTTCTCAGATGCGAATTCAGATGTTGATAAAGACGGATTTACGCAACTAGATAATTATTTAGATTGGTTGGCTCAACCGCATTATTTCATCAATTTAAAAGATAAAAAACCTTTGGCAGTTGCTGATTTTTTCAAGGGATATGAAAACAAACCAGTTTATACTTTTTCTGAAGTTAAGAACGGAAAAGCGAGTTTAAAAGGAAAAGAAATTCAGTTCACAGCTTCAGATAAAGGTTTTGCATCATTCGTAATCACAGTAAAAGATGCCGACGGAGATTCAATGAGCAGAACAATCAATTTCTTTGTGAAGTAAATAATATTTAAACCATATAAGTCATATAAGAAATTATAAGCTTGGCTTAAATTTAAAATCAGAATTTAGTTTAAATGAACTTATATGACTTATATGGTTCAAAATCAAAATAAAATGAAAAATTTATTAAATGTTTCCCTTAGCTTATTTTTTGTGAGTGCAGGAATATTAGCTCAAAATAAAGGTTTGGTGGCGAATTCACAAAGTCCGTATTCTAAACTGCAAAGCGTAGGCTTACAAGATGTAAAATGGACCAACGGATTCTGGAAAGAACAATTCGATGTAGAAACCAAAAACACTTTGCCGTACATGTGGGATTTGTATCATAGCGAAACTTCTCATGCATACAAAAACTTCGAGATTGCAGCAGGATTAGACAAAGGAACTTTCAAAGGACCTTCTTTTCATGATGGAGATTTCTACAAGATTTTTGAAGGAATGGCAGCAACTTATGCCGTTACAAAAGATAAAAAACTCGATGCCGAAATGGATAAAGCCATTGCGCTTTTCGCGAAAGTACAGCGCAAAGACGGTTACATTCATACACCAGTTTTAATTGACGAGCGCTGGGGAACTTTAGGGCCAGAAGAAGTGAAAAAACAATTGGGTTTCGAGAAATATAATATGGGACATTTAATGACTGCTGCCTGCATTCATTATCGTGCAACAGGAAAAACAAATTTCCTAAATATAGCCAAAGGAGTTGCCGATTTCTTGTATGATTTTTACAAAAAAGCATCGCCAGAATTGGCTAGAAATGCAATTTGTCCGTCGCATTATATGGGAATTGTCGAAATGTACAGAACGGTAAAAGATCCGAAATATCTGGAATTGGCTAATAATCTGATTGATATTCGCGGAACTACAAACGATGGTACAGATGACAATCAGGACAGAGTTCCGTTTAGACAGCAGACCAATGCAATGGGACATGCTGTAAGAGCGAATTACCTATACGCAGGAGTTGCAGATTTATATGCAGAAACGGGAGAAAAGAAATTATTAGACAATTTAGAATCTATTTGGGATGATGTAACGTATCGTAAAATGTATATCACAGGTGGTTGTGGTTCATTGTATGATGGAGTTTCGCCAGACGGAACTTCTTATGATCCAACTGTAGTTCAGAAGATTCATCAGGCTTACGGAAGACCTTTTCAATTGCCAAATGCAACGGCTCATACAGAAACTTGTGCCAATATTGGAAATGTATTGTGGAATTGGAGAATGCTTCAAATTACAGGAGATGCAAAATATGCTGATATTGTGGAGTTAGCACTTTATAATAGCGTACTTTCGGGAATGAATTTAAAAGGAGATAAATTCTTGTATAACAATCCCTTGAATGTTTCAAATGATTTGCCGTTTCACCAAAGATGGGGAAATGTTCGTGAAGGTTATATTGCTTTGTCAAACTGCTGTGCGCCAAATGTAACGAGAACAGTTGCCGAAGTTGGAAATTATGCTTACAATCTTTCGAAAGAAGGTTTGTATGTGAATTTGTACGGAAGTAACAATTTGAATACAAAAACGTTAAGCGGAGAAGCATTAGAAATTGAACAGCAAACCAATTATCCTTGGGACGGAAAAGTAACTTTGAAAATCATTAAAGCTCCAAAAGATTTGCAGGCTTTCTTTTTAAGAATTCCGGGCTGGAGTGAGAATGCTGAAGTTTCGGTAAATAATTCGAAAGTTTCAGATAAAATAGTTTCAGGAACGTATTTGAAATTAAGTCAAAAATGGAAAAAAGGCGATGTAATTGAATTGAATATGCCAATGCCAGTTGAATTGATGGAAGCCAATCCGTTAGTGGAAGAAGTTAAAAATCAGGTTGCGGTAAAAAGAGGCCCGATTGTTTACTGCTTAGAATCGAGTGGGATGCCTGCGAATACAAGTGTAAATGATGTTGTATTGAATGTGAATTCAAAATTTATGACTAAATATTGTGAGGTAGATTATAGAACTATGATATGCATTTACGCTGATTCATATATAAATGATAAAACCGTATGGGATAAAAAACTCTATACACCATTATCAAAAAATAAAGGAAAAGAATCTTCAATAAGATTGATTCCTTATTTTGCGTGGGGAAATGAAGGCAAAGGGGAAATGTCTGTTTGGCTTTCACATTAAAATTATAGATTCCTGTTTTCGTTTATCAATCATTGTGGTTACTTTGCGTTAGACGCACTGCTGTGCGTCTCTACAGATAAACTTTGTCTAAAAACTTAAACTATTAAAAATTATGAAATATATTCTGGCTTTATTTTTAATAACATTTTCTATATCAGCTCAAACGCTCGATAACAAATTAGCATTAACTGTTGCTCAAGATGGTTCTGGCGATTTTAAAACCATTCAAGAAGCGGTAAATAATGTAAAAGACAATTCAGTAAAACGTGTTATAATAACCATAAAACCAGGAAAATATATTGAAAAGTTAGAAATTCCAGTTTCTAAATCCTTCATCACTTTAAAAGGAACTGATAGAAATAAAACCATTATTTCGTTTGATGATTATTCTGGGAAACCACTTCGCGAACCAGATCCATCAGGGAAAAAGGAATTTGGAACAGGTACTTCGTATTCTTTCATGATTAAGGCGAATGATTGTACGCTTGAAAATCTAACTGTTGAAAACACAGCGGGAAGAGTAGGGCAGGCGGTTGCGCTTCATATTAAAGGCGATAGAGTTATTGTGAAGAATTGTAATCTTTTAGCAAATCAGGATACGCTTTATTTATCAGAAGGAAATACACGTATTTATTTTGAAAATTGTTTCATCAACGGCACAACTGATTTTATTTTTGGAGCGGCAACGGCTTATTTCTATAAATGTACAATCGAAAGTTTAGTAAATTCTTATATCACAGCAGCTTCGACTCCGCAAGGACAGGCTTATGGATATGTTTTTGTAGATTGCAAGCTTACCGCGAAAGATAAATCGGTAGACAAAGTGTTTCTAGGAAGACCTTGGAGACCTTATGCTCAAACGGTTTTCATTAATACTGATATTGGTTCGCATATAATTCCAGAAGGTTGGAATGCTTGGATTGATACTCGATTTCCTGATAAAGACAAAACGGCTTATTATGCAGAATTTGGGAGCAAAGGGTTGAGTGCAAAAGATGTATCTCAACGTGTTGCTTGGTCACATCAACTAAAGAAAGAAGATATTAAAAAATGCAATAGAGATTTAGTTTTAAACGGATGGAATCCAAATAAATAGGCTCATGAAAAACGTTAGATTTTTTGCAATTTTATTATGCTCGATTTTTATATTTTGTGCTTTTAGTTTTAAATCAAAAGTCACTACTATTTATTTAATCGGAGACTCCACAGTTGCTGATTATTCGTTAGAAGAAAATTATCAAACGAAGAAATTTCCGCAAGTCGGTTGGGGACAGGTTTTCCAGCCTTTCTTTCAAAAAGACAGTTTAAAATTGGTTTCTACTATTTTGGGTTCGGCGAAAGAAGTAAAAATTGATGATCGTGCCAAAGGCGGAAGAAGTACGAGAACTTTTTTTCAGGAAGGACGCTGGGCATCGGTTTACAAATCACTTCAAAAGGGAGATATTGTTATGATGCAGTTTGGACATAACGATGGTGCTGTTGACAAAACAGAACGTTATGTAAATATTGAAGGTTACAAAGAGTTTATTCGACTTTTTATCAATCAAACCAAAGAAAAAGGGGCAACTCCAATTGTACTGACTTCAGTTGCTAGAAATTATCCGTGGAAGGATGGAAAGCTCAGCAATGTTCATGGAGATTATCCTCAGGCTGCAATTGATGTAGCAAAAGAATTGAACGTAAAGTATATTGATTTGAATGAACTTTCGATGGACTTTTTTTCTTCAAAAGGACAAGAATATGTGACTGCAAATTATTTTATGAATTTTGAAGGAGGTAAGTTTCCTGCTTTTCCAGAAGGACAAAAGGACAATACACATTTTCAGACTCAGGGCGGAATTGAAGTAGCTCGATTGGTCTTTAATGCAATGAAGAAACTATAAATTTAAAAGTGCAATTTCAGCCCGCTGGTCATAGGATTTAGCGGGCTTTTTTATTGGCTTTTATCAGAAGAAAAGACCAGAAAAAAGCCATTTAAATTTTGTTGGTCAGAATTTACGTTTAAAAATATATTTTTTTACTAAAAAAAAATTAAGGTTTTTTTGGGAGTAACCTGCAAGTGTCTGTTTTATGTTTTTGTAAGTTTTTTATTTAGAAAAAAATATACTGTGAGTATTTATCTCTATCGTTTTCGTAAAAAATAGTATTTTCTAAGCTCTTATTTATCAGATGGGATACGATTAAGTTTTGCAGAATATATACTATATGTTTATTTTTGGTAATAATATTATTGTTTTTTAGTCGAAATGCGATTGTAAATTTTGTTTTAAGCAAACATTTATTATAAATATTTGGGTTCGTATATTTTTTCCATTCGTTTTTTATTAATATTGTTTTTTTTGAGTGCTTTTTTTTGAAATAACATGATTAAAACAGGATAGAGCAGGACGGTTCTAATGTGTCATCGTCATATTTTTGGAATATTAAAATAAATGTGTTTTAAACATTTAATAAAATTAATTTAAGATTCTATTAAGAAATTTTGTTAAAGACGAGATACATTAAACATGACTAACTAACATTTAATAACCTAACCAAAAAAACATTTATGAAACAAGCACTTATAAAAAGATGTAGTTTTCTTTTGTTTACACTGATCAGTGTTCTGAGTTATGCTCAAAACTCAAGTAATCAAGTTACTGTAACAGGAGCTGTTACTGATAATACGTCAGGTCTTCTTCCTGGGGTAAACGTAACTGAGAAATCTACAAAGAATACAGTTACAACAGATTTTAATGGTAAGTATCAAATTAAAGTAAAACCAGGCGCTACTTTGGTGTTTTCATTTATCGGAATGAAAAAATTAGAGCTTCCTATTAACGGACGTACAATAGTAGATGCTAAATTATCTGAAGATTCAAATGTGTTGGATGACATTGTAGTAGTGGCATACGGTACACAGAAAAAGAATAATGTTACTGGAGCTATTGCGACTTTAAAGCCAGACGATTTTCAGGATTTGCCTGTATCAAATTTATCTGAAGCATTAAGAGGTTTGACTCCAGGTGTGAGTGTTACAGGAGGTTCTACACGTCCTGGTGATGCAGCATCTTTACAAATTCGTCAAACTTTTGGATTTTCAAAAGATGGTAACTCAAATATTCCATTAGTAGTTATTGATGATATGGTGCAGATTGATCCTCAAAACGGAAAACCTACATTAGATACTTTCAATCAATTAGATCCTTCAGAAATTGAAAGCATGACAGTTTTAAAAGACGGTTCTGCAGCAATTTATGGATCAAGAGCTTCACAAGGAGCAATTATCGTAAAGACTAAAAGAGGAAAATCTGGAAAAACAAAATTTACTTACTATAGCCAATATGCAATGAATGATGCAGTAGGACATAGTAAAACAATGGATGCTTACGAGCATGGGGTTTGGAAAAACAGATTTTTGAATTCTAATTTAGAAGCAGATAAATCTAAATATTTTTCTGCTGCAGAACTTGAGCAAATGAAAGGTCTGGATTACGACTGGCTTAAAAAAGCTTGGAAACCTGCTGTTCAGCAAAGACAGTCTCTTTCTGCAAGTGGAGGAACTGAAAAAGCGACTTATTTTGCAGGTGTTACTTACTTTGACCAAGGAGCTAACTTAGGAGAGCAAGATTATAAAAAATGGAACTTCAGAACTGGAACTAATATCAAAATCTCTAAGGATTTAGAATTTTCTGCTTCCGTTTCGGCTATTACAACAGATGTTAATAAATCATTTACTAAAGCTTCTGGAAGCCTAAATGATAGCAGTTTTGGTGCAGCAGCAGGAGGAGAACAAGCAGACTATGCTTATTTATTGCACATGCCTAAATATATTCCTTGGGATACTACAGTAAATGGTAAAACGTATTGGATGTCTCCATTTGCACGTACAGACAGTAACTTAGGAAGTGCAAATGCAAATAATACTATTGCAGGATGGAACTATTTTGCAGGTTTGGATGCTGGAAAACAAATAGAAGAACAGTTTTCTTATAATGTGAATCTGTCTCTAGAATATAAACTGCCATTTATAAAAGGTTTAAGTGTAAAAGGAAGTTTTGCAAGAAGCCAATCTAGTAATTACACAGAGCAATATCAATTGCCTTATGATTTAGCAAGGATAACAAACTATCATACACAGGATAATCACTTACAAAATCCTAATTCGATTTACGCAATTGATACAAATACCCGTGGTGCTAGAGTTTACTATACTACAGACATGGACAAATTGGTTCAAGCTAACTTCTTTGCAACATACGTTAGAACGTTTGGCAATCATAACGTGTCTGCTATGTTTGGTTATGAGCAATCAGAAGCATGGAATAAAAGAGTTCGTTTAGCTTACGAAGGAACTTCAAAAGATTATTTAGGAAATAGTACTACTGCTGGACCAATTAGTACAAATTCACTAGCTGAAAAAGTAGAATCAGGAACACAATCTTATTTAGGACGTGTAAACTATAATTTTAAAGATAAGTATCTTGTTGAGTTTATCTTCAGAAGTGACGCTTCTACTAAATTTGCTCCACAAAATTACTGGGGATTCTTTCCAGGCGCACAGTTAGGATGGGTAGTATCTAGAGAAGATTGGTTTACAAATAATGTTTCTTGGATCAATAACTTGAAATTACGTTACTCAATCGGTAAAACTGGTAAAGATAATATTGATTACTGGAGATGGCGACAATATTATGAGCCAGTACCAGATAAAGGAACTCAATTTGGAGGAAATGGAGGTATCTTAGGTGGTGGAATCACACCACGTCCAACTCCAAATGAAAATGTACATTGGGATACTACTATCAAAAATAACCTTGGTATTGATGTATCTTTCCTAAAAAACAGATTAGCAGTTTCAGCAGATTTTTACTATGATAAATCTACAGAAATGTTGATCGGATTAGCTGGTGAGGCTGGAACTCCAATTACAGTAGGAGGTGGTTTTGCAGAGGTGAACTATGCTGCAATTGATGCTTGGGGATCTGAATTTAGTGTAAATTGGAATGATAAAATAAAAGATAATTTCAGTTATAATGTTGGAATTAACTTCGGATTTTCAAATAATGAAGTTAAAAAATACCCTGATCTTGCAAGAACAGATGCAAATACTAATATTACAGAAGTGGGTTCTTCTACGTATTTTCCAACTTATGGATTCAAAACTTGGAAAGGAACTTCAACTGGTGATGGTATCCTAAGAACAGATGCGGATGTAACTAATTACTGGAATTATTTGACAGAAAGAGCAACAGCTGTAGGAGGTGTTCCAACTTATATGGGAATTAATAACGTAACTTCTATGCGTAAAGGTATGTTGGCTTACGAAGATACAGCAGGTGTGTATAATGCTACAGAAGGTACTCAAGCAGGGGCTGACGGTCGAATTATGAAAAACGAAGATTATGTTAAGTTAGCAAACAACAGTAGAACATATGGTTTTACATCTAACTTAGGATTCAAATATAAAACGGTTTATTTCAGAACGCAGATTCAAACATCTTGGGGAGGTTACAGAGCAATTGATTTAGTAAAACAAGGTATGGGATCGACTCATAATGACTGGGCTCATGAATCTTTCTGGACTGATATGTATGACGCTACTGATAACCCTAATGGTAAGTATCCAAATATGAGACAACAAGAGTATGTCTTTCTTCCGTCTGATTTCTGGCAATTGGATACCTTTAGATGTGTAGTTAGAAATATTACTGTAGGATTTGAACTTCCAAAAGAAGCAATGAAACAATTAAATATTCAAAAAGCTACTTTAGGAGTTACAGGAAATAATCTTTGGGATTTGTATAACCCTTATCCAGATCATTATAGAAATATGTATGATGATTCAGCTGCTAGATATCCAACTCTTAGAACTTGGTCAATTAATTTGAATGTATCATTCTAATATTTAATTAAAAAACAATTATGAAAGCAAAATTTTGTAGATATATAGCAATGATACTTTTAATGGTGTTAGGAGTTTCATGCAGTGATGACTTTTTGGAAGAAAAAACACAATATAAGTATTATGATGCAGAATTCTTTAAAAGTGAAGAACGTGTTAATTGGTATGTAAATAACTTATACTATGACTTTTTTGATGCGTATAAAACACCAACAGCGATGCTTGTTGGATCTTTTACTACAACGCAGAGTTCTTATACAGAAGAAATTGGTGGTATTTCTGCTATGATTAACCCAAATATTACTTTGGAAAATGCAGCCGACGGATCAGGATATTTCGGAAAAACATTAGTTGAAAACCCTAACAACGATCCTTATAACAGAATTAGAGATATTAATGTTATGTTGGAAAGAATTGACGTAGATGGAGCTACTTTGAACCAAACATTTCGTGATCAGATCAAAGGACAAATGTATTATTTACGTGCTATCCAATATTTTGATTTAATGCGTACTTATGGAGGTGTTCCAATCGTAACAGTTGTTCAAACTCCTGCTAAAGATGATCCTTCAATAAAAATACCAAGAGGTACAGTAACTGAAGTAGTTAATCAAATTATTGCCGATCTTGACTTAGCGGCAGGTTTATTGCCTTCTAAATGGCCAGCAAGCGATTATGGTCGTTATACTAAAGGTGCAGCGCTAGCTCAAAAATCACGTGTATTATTGACGTATGCTAGTCCTTTATTTAATAAAAATTGGGATTCAGCAACAGATCGTTGGGATGCAGCTCTAGCAGCTGGATTAGCAGCAGAAGCTGAATTAACATCACAAGGGCATGGTTTATATGGAACTACTGCAAGAGATTGGGAAAGAATGTTTTATATTAATGATAATGCATTTATTTCAGAAGCGATTACAGTTAAATTGTTAGCAAGCAGCACTACAGTTGCTCCTTCTTTACAATCTAATAGCTCTTGGGAAAGATCAATGCGTTTGGCAAGCCAAGGAGGACAAGGAAGTGGTGGAGTTAAAGCTCCAAAAGGTATGATTGATTTATTTCCTATGGCTAATGGAAAAAGACCTACCGCAGCTAATAGCTATGATCCGTTCTTATTCTTTAAAGATCGTGACCCACGTTTTTACAGAACATTTGCATTCTCAGGTAGTTACTGGCCTTACAATAACAGTTTGCCTGCAACTGCACAGCCTACTGTTTGGGCATATCGTTGGACTAGTCCAGTTAGTGCTACAACTTTTGGTTTTAGTATGAGTAATGATGTTTCAAGTCCAGCTTTTATTCGTAAAATGTCTAGTCCAACAGTAAGTAATTCGTCAAACTTTCAAATTTCAGGAACAGACATCATAGATTATCGTTTTGCTGAATTAGTGTTGAACATCGCAGAATGTTATGCTGCTAAAGGAGATATTGGTAACACAATTAATTATTTAGGAAGAATTCGTAAACGTGTAGGAATTCCTGCAACTGACAATTACGGAATCGGAACATTAGGAGACAAATATGCAGCTCTTGAAGCTTGTTTATATGAGCGTAGAGTAGAGTTAGCTTATGAAGGAAAACGTTTTTGGGATGTTCAAAGATGGATGCTTTACAGTGACGAAGCTTCTCTTAATGATCAGACAAATGCTAAACTTGGAATTCCTCAATTAAACGGTACGCAACGTATTGGAAATTATTTGCACTACAAAAACGGAACTAGTGTTGTAGGTACAGATCCTTTGGCTTCTGCTCGTGCTTCTATTTCTGTTGATCCAGATGCAGCAAACTTCCAAGCTCAAATTACGGCTTTAGCAACTTTCTATACTAATAACTTTGAATTACGTTCTCCTCCAACACCGATGGATGCTGTTGGAAATGTAGCTACTCCTATTTTATGGAGGCCAAATTATTATGTAAACGGACTTAATCAAAGTGCTTTGGTTAACAATCCTTGGTTGACACAAACTGTTGGATGGAAAGATGGTAATGGTGCAGCTGGAACGTACATTTATCAAGAATAGATTTTAATATAAGAAACAGATTAATATACAAAGCTTTTCACCTGTATTTGTCAAAAAAATACAGGTGATTTGTTTAAAAAGAATTACCAAAAGTTAAAATTAACATGAAAAATTCCGCATTATTTATCGCATCATCTCTGCTTTTTTTAGGAAGTGCAAAATGTTTTGCTCAGTATCCTAAAATAAGTCCGGAAGTTCAGGCACAAGAAAAAGCAATTAAAGAAGAAGCTCAAAGACTTTCTGATGAAGCTTGGACAAAAGCTTTAGTTGTTATTGAAGAAGAAGCAAAACATGGAAAACCATACATTCCGTGGGCATCAAGACCAACAGATTTACCTCAGGCTGAAATTCCAGCTTTCCCAGGTGCTGAAGGTGGAGGAATGTACACTTTTGGAGGACGTGGTGGAAAAGTTTACACAGTAACAAGTTTAGAAGACCGTGGTCCAGGAACTTTACGTGAAGCTTGCGAACAAGGTGGAGCGAGAATAGTGGTATTTAATGTTGCCGGAATTATTAGATTGAAAAGCCCTTTAATTATTCGTGCACCTTACATTACAATTGCAGGACAGACTGCTCCTGGAGATGGAATTTGTATCGCTGGAGAATCTACTTGGATTGATACGCATGATGTAATTATCAGACACGTACGTTTCCGTCGTGGAGAAACTTTTGTTGGTCGCCGTGATGATGCTATCGGAGGAAATCCTGTTGGAAATATTATGATCGACCACGTATCTGCAACTTGGGGATTAGACGAAAATATGTCAATTTACAGACATATGTACAACCCAGGTCCTGGATATCCAGATATTAAAGTTGGAACTGTAAATATTACAATCCAAAACAGTTTATTCGGAGAAGCTTTAGATACTTACAACCATGCTTTCGGAAGTACTTTAGGTGGAGAAAATTGCTCTTTCATGAGAAATATGTGGGCAAACAATGCAGGAAGAAACCCTTCTATCGGATGGAACGGAATCTTCAACTTTGTAAACAACGTAGTTTTCAACTGGTACAACAGATCTACAGACGGTGGAGATTATACTGCAAATTACAACATCATCAACAACTTCTACAAACCAGGTCCTGTAACCGATTTAACTCAGCCAATCAGTTATAGAATTTTAAAACCAGAATCTGGAAGAAGCAAATTGCCTTATATGGTTTTTGGTAGAGCTTTCGTAAACGGAAACGTAGTTAACGGAAACGAAAAAGTGACTAAAGACAACTGGGACGGTGGTATTCAAATCGAAAATAAAAAAGGTGAATTGATGCCTTACGAAGAAGCAAAAGACTACTTCGCTAAAATGAAATCAGACAAACCTTTCCCAATGCCTTGGTTCAATAAATTCATGACTGCTGAAGAATCTTATGAATTTGTACTTAAAAACGTTGGAGCAACATTGCCAATTAGAGATAAAGTTGACGAAAGAATCGTAAGAACAGTAAAAACTGGAGTTCCAGAATATGCTAAAGGATTAGAGAAAAAAGAATTTTATCAATTCGAACACAGACGTCTTCCGATGGATTCTTATAAAAAAGGAATCATCACAGATATTTCTCAAGTTGGAGGATATCCAGAATATAAAGGGAAACCTTATGTAGATACAGACAAAGACGGTATGCCAGATGCATGGGAGAAAAAATACGGTTTAAATCCGAATGATCCATCTGATGCTCAAGGAGATTTAAACGGAGACGGGTATTCTAATATTGAAGATTACATCAACGGTATGAATCCTGCAATAAAAGTAAACTGGAAAGATTTAGCTAATAACAAAGAAACTTTAGTTAGACCTTTATTAGATTTAAAATAGGAACAATTTTTGAAAACATTCTTGCTTTGAATCAACAAGAATGTTTTCAAATACTTAAAAATAAAATCATGATACTAAATAAAATAAACGCAGGCTTATTATCGTTGGTTTTCGCATTTTCAACTTTAAATGCACAACAACATTTAGATCCTGAATATATCAAAGTTACAAACGAAAGAGCCGCTAAAATCGTTGTAAAATTAGATTTGAAAAACGAAGCGAAAGAAAAAGCAGTTTCAAATATTATTGCACAACAATTCAGAGATTTAAGCGAAATCCAAGACGGAAGAGACGCTGAAATCAAAAAAGTAAAAGAAGATACTTCTTTAGCTAAAGAAAAACAAAACGAGAAAATTGACAAACTGAAAGCAAAAGCAGATGAGTCAATTGCAAAATTGCATAAATCTTACCTTAAAAAATTAGGTAAAGAATTATCAGAAGACAAAATTACTGAAGTTAAAGACGGAATGACGTATGGCGTGCTTCCAATTACGGTTGCAGGTTACAATGATATGCTTCCAAACTTAACTGCAGAGCAAAAAGAATACATTTATAATGCTTTAGTAGAAGCGAGAGAACATGCAATGGATGGTGGTTCTTCTAAAGAAAAACACGGCTGGTTTGGTAAATACAAAGGAAGAATCAATAACTATTTATCAAAACAAGGTTACGATCTGAATAAAGAAAGTAAAGACTGGCACGAACGTGTTGAACAAAGAGAGAAAAACAAAGTAAAAGATTCTACTTCAAAAGAATAATCTCTTAAAACTCACACTACAACTATTAACTACACGACCACAATTCATGCAAAATATTTTTCCAAACCGTACTTTAAAGAGAACATTGATGGCATTTTCATTTTGTTCTCTAGTTTCATCGGCTTACGCCCAATATCCTGTAATTCCAAAAGATGTTCAAGCAAAAGCAGACGCTATTTTAGCTGACGAAGAAACAAGATTGAGTGAAATCTGGAATGCTAATCTTCACATTATTAAAGAAGAAGCAAAACAAGGAAAACCGTATTTGCCTTGGGCTTCTTATCCAAAAGATTTCGTTTTTGCAGATATTCCTGCATTTCCAGGTGCAGAAGGCGGTGGAGCATACACACAAGGCGGTCGTGGCGGAAAAATATTTGTGGTTACGAGTTTAGAAGATAGCGGAAAAGGAACTTTTCGTGAAGCCTGCGAAGCTGTTGGAGCGAGAACAATCGTTTTTAATGTTTCGGGAATTATTCGCTTAAAAAAAAGAATCAGCATGCGTGCGCCTTACGTAACAATTGCTGGACAAACAGCTCCCGGAGACGGAATTTGTGTTGCTGGAGAAACTTTAGAAATTGATACTCATGACGTTATTATCAGACACATGCGTTTCAGACGTGGTGCAACTGAAGTTACAAGAAGAGATGATGCTCTTGGAGGAAATCCGATGGGAAATATCATTGTAGATCACTGCTCTGTAAGCTGGGGATTGGACGAGAATATTTCTTTATACAGACATCAATTTGCAGCTAATGCAAAATCGAAATTGGAGAAATTGCCAGCTTGTAATATCACCATTCAAAATACCATTTCATCAGAAGGTTTAGATACTTATAATCACGCATTTGGAAGTACAATTGGCGGATTAAATAGTACTTTTATGCGTAACTTATGGGCCGACAACATTTCTAGAAATGCTTCTATCGGAATGTATGGCGACTTTAATTTTGTGAATAACGTAGTATTTAATTGGTGGAATCGTACCTTAGATGGCGGTGATTATCGTTCGATGTTAAACATCATCAACAATTATTTTAAACCAGGTCCAATAACACCAGCAGGCGAACCAATTTCTCATAGAATTGTAAAACCAGAATCTGGATATATTGAACCAAAACAATATGGAAGAGCTTATGTTTCAGGGAATTTCATTGTAGGTTCTCCTGAAGTTACAGCAGATAACTGGAATGGTGGAGTGCAATTGGAAAATCTTCCAGAAGCAGAAACAAAAGAATTTTTAGCAGCAATCAAACAGCAAAAACCTTTCTCAATGCCTCAATTCAAAATTATGGGTGCAGAAGAAGCTTACGAATATGTTTTAACGAATGTTGGAGCTACAATTCCAAAAAGAGATGCTGTTGACGAAAGAATTTTGAAACAAGTTCGCACAGGAAAAATCGAAGTGAAAGACGGTTTAGAAAACAATATTGGAAAAGATTTCATTAAAAGAAGATTGCCTGCGGATTCTTATAAAAAAGGAATTATAACGCATCCAGATCAAGTTGGCGGTTATCCGACTTATAAAGGAAAAGCATATAAGGATTCTGATAATGACGGAATTCCAGATGCATGGGAAAAGAAATTTGGTTTAAATCCAAATGACGCTTCTGATGCCAATAAAGATTCAAACGGAGACGGTTATACTAACATCGAAAAGTATTTCAACGGAATCGATCCAACGAGTAAAACAGATTGGACAAAAATCGAAAATAACACAGATACGTTAGCTAAATTGAAGTCATTATTACAATAGTGATTTAGTTATATAAAAAATATTTTCAAAGCAAACCTGACAGATTTTTAAAACCTGTCAGGTTTAATAACACAAAGTATATCCATATAATTCATTCCGAGGAACGAGACCCAAGCGATAGCGAATAGGCGAAGCAAATCACACTCGAAATGACAAGATTGAGGAAATTTAGAATGTAAATGAGAAACCTAGATTATATGAGCTTATATTGCTTATATGGTTTAATTTAAACTCTAAAAAATAATAAGGTGAATTTTACCCAGTTAAAAAATATTACTTCTTTCAAAAACACATTATTTGTAATGTGTTTTGCTCTGTCATTTAATGCAGACATCACAGCTCAAAACAATTTCCCAGACATTGTAAAAACCAAAGAAGGAAAACTTTCTTTTACAGCAGACAATCAAGGAAACCAGATTCCTGACTTTTCTTTTGCAGGATATAGAAATTCAGAAGTTGCAATTCCGAATCTGGAAAACAAGATTTTTGTTTCAAAACAAGAAGAAGATGCAACGCAGAAAATCCAAAATGCAATTGATTATGTAAGCGCATTAAAACCAGATAAATCAGGCTTTCGCGGAGCTGTTCTTTTAGATAAAGGAATTTTCAAAGTAAGCGGAACATTATACATCAGAAAAAGTGGTGTTGTTTTAAGAGGTAGCGGAAATGCTGAAAACGGAACTGTACTTTTAGGAACAGGTTTAGAAAGAGAAGCTTTAATTCGAATTTTGGGTGTTAATGACAAAGTGTATAAAGATACTTTCGAATTAAATAACGCTTACACACCGCTTGGAACTCAGAAAATTCAATTAAAAAATGCTTCAAAATTAAAAGTTTCAGACGAAATTGAAATCAGCAAACCGCTGACAGATAGTTTCATTAAAGAAGTAAACATGCAGGATTTCGGTGGAGAAACTTCTTGGATTGGATGGAAAAAAGGCGCTTGGGATATGACTTGGAATAGAGTCGTAACCAAAATCAACGGAAATGAAGTTACATTGAATGCTCCAATTACAATGTCGTTAGATGATGTTTTCGGAGTTTCAAAAGTAACCGTTTATTCATGGCCCGGAAGAGTTGAAAATGCTGGAGTTGAAAACATCTTGATTAAATCGACTTTTAATGCTTCAAATGCAAAAGACGAAGAACACAGATGGCAGGCAATTAGTATTGAAAACACAAGAAATGCTTGGGTAAAACAAGTTAATTTTAAACATTTTGCGGGCGGAGCAGTTACGATTTTAAAAACAAGTCAGCAGATTACGGTTGAAGATTGTATTGCGACTGAACCTGTTTCAGAAATTGCTTCATTCAGAAGACATACTTTTTATACAGAAGGTCAGCAGATGCTTTTTCAACGTTGTTATTCAGAATTTGGATATCATGATTTTGCTGTAGGAGGATTTGGAACAACAGGTCCAAATGCTTTTGTTCAATGCGAATCGCATCTTCCATTCAATAACAGTGGCGCAATTGGAAGCTGGGCAACAGGAGTTTTATTCGACATCGCTAATATCGACGGAAAGGAATTAAGCTATAATAACAGAGAACAAGGCGGAAGAGGAGCAGGATGGACAGCAGCAAATTCTGTAATCTGGGAATCTTCAGCTTCAAAAGTAGAATGTTATAGTCCGCCAACAGCTCAAAACTGGGCATTTGGAGTTTGGGGACAATTTGGAGGAAACGGACATTGGAAAGACGTAAATGGACATATTAGCCCGAGAAGTTTATTCTACACACAATTAGAAAACAGATTAGGAAAACTTCCGACTCCTGCTTTTATTTACGATTTAGGTTCAGAACCATCTTCAAGTCCCACAATCGAAGTGGCGCAAGAACTGACTAAAGCTTCGGTTACAACCAAACAAAGTTTACCAGAATGGATTGCAGAAGTTTCAAAACAAAACCCGATTAACATCAATAATTCAGGTTTAAAAAATGCAAACGATTTGAAGATTTCTTCTTCAAATAAATCGGAAAATAAATCAAAAGTTATTACAGAAAATGGCTGGTTAACTTTCAATGGAAAAGTTATTGCCGGAAAACAAATGAATGTGGCGTGGTGGAGAGGTGATCTTTCAGATGATTTCGTAAACAAATCTTTACCGCATGTAACTCGTTTTGTGCCAGGAAGAACAGGAAACGGATTAACAGACAGAGTTCAAGAAACGGTTGATTATTTAACTTCAAATAACATCATTGCTTTAGAACATAATTACGGTTTGTGGTACGACCGAAGAATGGATGATCACGAACGTGTACGCAGAATTGACGATGATACTTGGCCTCCGTTTTACGAACAGCCTTTTGCAAGAAGCGGAAAAGATTTTGCTTGGGACCATTTAAGCAAATACGATTTAACAAAATTCAACGATTGGTATTGGAGCCGTTTAGCGCAGTTTGCAACTTTGGCAGAACCAAACGGACAGATGTTAATCAATCAGCAATATTTTCAGCACAATATTTTAGAAGCTGGAGCGCACTGGGCAAGTTCACCTTGGCGTTCAGCAAACAATATCAATAACACAGGATTTCCTGAGCCACCGCCATACGCAGGAGACAAACGTATTTTTATGGCTGAACAATTTTACGATGTTACGAATGCTGAAAGAAGAAAATTACACCAAGGTTTCATTAGAAAATCTTTCGAAAACTTTCAAGATAACAGCAACGTAATTCAGTTGACAAGTGCCGAATATACAGGTCCGCTCCACTTTATGGAATTCTGGTTGGACGAAGCTCAAAAATGGAAAGACGAAACGGGTAAAAAAGGCTTAATCGGTTTAAGCGCAACGAAAGATGTTCAAGATGCCATTTTGAATGACGCCAAAAGAGTAAAAACAGTAGACGTAATCGACATTCGTTATTGGTATTATAAAGAAGATGGTTCGGCGTATGCTCCGCAAGGAGGAGTTAATTTAGCACCGAGACAGCACGCTAGAAAATTAAAAACAGGAAAAGAAACCGACAATCAAGTGTATCGTGCCGTTAGAGAATACCGAGAAAAATATCCTGAAAAAGTGATTTTATACTCAACAGATGGCTCTTCTCGTTTCGGATGGCCAGCTTTGATGGGAGGAGCTTCAATGCCAAATATTCCAAAAATCGAATTGCCTCAGTTTTACTCCGCTTTAAGCGAAATGAAATTAGTTGACGGAAATACGTTCTCGGACAATCTTTGGAAATTAGAAAACAAAGGCAAAAGCTATCTTTTCTATCTGAAAAACGATCAAGAAATTACAATCGATTTATCAAACGAAAAAGGAACATTTGAAGTATTTGCAATCAATGCTTCAACAGGAAATACAACCAAAAAAGCCAATATCAGCGGAGGAAAACAATTA